>RRZT011065221.1_pt1 | contig 27688 bp, 24 predicted proteins | sample 2165551 | NCBI WGS metagenome assembly RRZT01 (sample SAMN10456910, study PRJNA506462) | wastewater metagenome | biome: wastewater; feature: sludge; material: wastewater sludge; isolation source: wastewater sludge with Escherichia coli K12::gfp cells carrying plasmid... | place: USA: Moscow, Idaho... | reverse complement strand
TCGAAGTAGTTGGTGCGGTCGAACCAGGTGGTGGCGTTGCCGGTGGCCCCCGCAGCCTGCAGCAGGTCGAAGTGCTCGCCGCTGGCGACGTGCTCCGAGCCTTGGAACATGACGTGTTCGAAGAGATGGGCCAACCCGGTGCGCCCCGGGTCCTCGTCTCTGGAGCCGACGCCGTACCACAGGTTCACCGCCACAACGGGCGCATGGTGCTCGGGATTGATCACGACTCGAAGCCCGTTGGGCAGCGTGTGGTCGTGCAGGGGATAGCGCAACTCGTCCGGCGGTGTCACGGCGCCCATCCAAGCACATGAGTCCAGCGGGACTCCCCGCGCGTCAGGGACGCGGCTTGGCGCCGGGCGGTGCGGCAGCCACGATGATCGCGGCGATCGCGAGGCCGCCGAGGATCAGCGGAGTGGCCGGGGACTCCAGGATCCGGGTAAGTGCAGACGGCTGGTCGTCGCGCGCAGGCGGCGTGGGGGAGGCGGGTGCGGAGTCCTGGGGAGCGAGCGGAGGTGTCGTTGCCGAGAGCTCCGGGGGGGTGGCTGGGGTGGGTGCGGGGAGGGTGTCGGTCTGTTCGGTCATGTGCTGACGTACCGCGACGGAAGGCGGCTCGCTTGTGGGCGGCGAGCCTCGCGTTGGCACGGCGCTCGTGGGAACCGGGCCGGGCGAGGGCTGCGGTGCCGGGGATGGGGCAGGGGCATCCGGTGAGGCGGGGCTGGGCTGCTCCGGTGTCGTGGCGGGCGGGGTCGCTGTCGGCGTGTCGGGGTTCCCGGGCTGCCCGGTGTTGCCGGGCGTCGGGGTACCCGGGGGGGTGCTCGGCTGCCCCGAGTTGCCCGACGGAGTGGGCGTCGGCGTGTCCTCGCCGCCGGGTTGTCCCGAGTTACCGGGGCTGGGCGTGGGCGTCGCTGTGGGCGTGGGCGTGGGGCTCGCGGTCGGACTGGGCGTCCCGGTCGGCGTGGGCGTCGCAGACGGGCTGGGCGTGGCGGTAGGGGACGGCGTCGGAGTTGCCGTGGGGGTGGGCGTTGGTGTGGCGGTCGGCGTCGCAGTGGGTGTCGGTGTCGCGGTGGGTGTCGGTGTCGAGGTCGGCGTGGCAGTGACGGTCGCCGTCGGGGTGGGGGTGTCCTCGCCGCCCGGCTGTCCGGAGTTGCCGCCACCCGGGTTCGGCGTGACCAAGAACCTCAGGGTCCCGTCGCCCGGGATGCCGTCGGTGTCGCTCCAAGTCCTCGTGAAAGCGGCCCACAGCGGGTTCCGATGTGGTGTCGCCCCCTGAGGATCCGCAGGCCTGACGAACACGGTGACCTGAACCAGCGCATAGCGTCCAGCAGGCAGGTCCACCGTCCGGCGCAGCAGGTCACTGGAGCCGACGAAGCTGCGTTGGGCGGCATCCAGTGTCCCGGAAGCCGTGGCGCAAGACAGTGGCACCGTGGCCGAGGACGTGCAGACCACGTAGTCGATGACATACGTGTCGGTGATGCGGGAGCCCGACGTGCTGCGAAGCTCGATCAGCGGCCAGGGCGCGCCCACGCCTTGAACGGCGCCCTCGGTGACGACGCGGGGTCGCTGCGCGGCGGAACCGGGCGGCGTGGGGGTGCTGATCTGGCCGGTGCCCCCCGTGGGGCCAGGGGTAGCGGACGCGGTGGCGACGGGGCCCTCGCCGTCACCGGGCGCCGGAGCGGCGACGGCGAGCGGGACCGCGAGGATTCCGAGGGAGGTGAAGGCCGCCACACACGCGACGGCGCGACTCGAAAGCCTCATCGGGAAGAACCCCGGCATCCCACCCCCCTAGATCGCGCACGACATACAGCACACACCATAAGTCACCGACCGGGGTCCCGTGGGCACCCCACAGGGGGACCGTGACGCGTGTCGTTCAACGACTGTCGCACCCGGAACCGACGTGGGAAAACGGTCGGCTGCATCACATCGGCCCTCGGTACGAGCGAGGAGATGTGGCCGGATACGACGAAGGTCCGGATCTCCCCCGGGAACCGGACCTATCACGTGAGTAGCGGGGGCAGGATTTGAACCTGCGACCTCTAGGTTATGAGCCTAGCGAGCTACCGAGCTGCTCCACCCCGCGTTGCTTGGACAACTATAGCGGAGACGGAGTCGTCCCCCAAATCGGGGGCCCAGCCCCGTGCAGTAAGCTGTGGCGCGCTTGAAGAAGGCGACTCTGGAGGGGCGAGTGAGCACGTCGACAAACCATGCGGCAGGACTACTCCGCCGGGGTGCAGTGGCGCTGCTGGTCGCGCTCGCGCTCCTCACGACAGCGTGTTCGACGGGGGCATCTCCCAGCGGGACCACCGCCTCCCAGGCGTCCCGCACACTCGTCATCGGTGCGACCGCTGAGCCCACATCGCTCGACCCGACCGCCGACGCGGCGGCTGCGGGTTCGCAAGCCCTGCTCTACAACGTCTACGAGACGTTGGTGAAGGTCGACTCGCAGGGTCAGTTGCGTCCGCTGCTGGCCCAGGCCTGGGACATGTCGGCAGACGGGCTGACGTACACCTTCCAACTGAATCCGCTGGCGAAGTTCTCCGACGGCACGCCGGTCACCGCCGACGCGGTCGCGCAGAACATCGCGCGCATCCAGGGGCAACCGGTGGCCGCGAAGCTCAAGACCGCGATGGCGGTGGTGGCCTCCACTCAGGTGGTCGACACCGACACGCTGGGGGTGACGCTCTCGCGTCCGAGCGTCAACTGGCTCTACGAGATGGCCTCCACCGCCGGGATCGTGATGAACCCCGCAGGCTTCGCCACCGCGACGACGGCGACGTCCGGCTCCGGTCCGCTGTCGGTTTCCCAGTGGACGCCGGGTGACAGCATCGTGCTGGCCAAGAACGCGGGCTATTGGGGGACCCCCGTCCGGTTCGACGAGGTCACCTTCCGCTACTTCAAGGATCCCAACGCGATGAACGCGTCGATGCTGAGCGACCAGCTCGACATCATCTCCAACCTCCAGGCACCCGAGTCCCTCGCGCAGTTCGCCGACCCTGCACGGTTCAGCGTGGTGGAGGGCACCACCAACGGCGAGGTTGTCATGGGGGTCAACAACGGTGGTGCCCCGACCGACGCCTCGGTTCCGACGGGAACCGGCAATCCGGCCCTGCAGGATGTCCGCGTCCGCAAGGCGATCACGATGGCGATCGACAAGCAGGCGTTGGTCGACACGACCTGGGGTGGGCACGGGGTCGTCCTGGGGTCGATGAGCGTCCCGACCGATCCCTATTACGAGGACCTTTCGGGCTTGTACCCCTACAACCCGGACGAGGCCAAGCGGCTCCTGGCAGAGTCGGGGCACAGCCGCCTGACGCTCCGGCTCAAGCCGGCGGCCCTGCCGTATGCGACCAAGGCGGCGCAGTTCATCGCGGCCCAGTTGCAGGAGGTCGGGATCACCGTCCAGCTCGAGGAACTCCAGTTCCCCGCGCGGTGGCGTGAGACGGTCTACGACCGCGCCGACTACGACCTCACCATCGTCGCGCACGTCGAAGCACGTGACCTCAGCACGTTCGCCAATCCCAACTACTACTGGCGCTATCACAACGCCGACTTCGACGCACTCATCACCCAGGCGGACTCCGGCACCGTCACCGAGTACGCCGCAGGCATGAAGCAGGCGGCACGGCTGCTGGCCGACGACGCTGCAGCCGTGTGGCTCTACGCGCTGCCCAACATCGTGATCACCAAGCCCGGGATCACTGGCGTGCCACAGGATGCCCAGTCGCTGTCGTTCGACGTCACCACCATCGCGAGGGCCTGAACCCGCGTGCGTCGCGGTCTGCTCTTGCGGCTGAGCGTCCTGGTCGCGAGCCTCGCCGCAGCCTCCCTGGTGATCTTCTGGATCACCCAAGCGCTGCCCGGCGACGTCGCCCGCGTCATGCTGGGCGATGGGGCGAGCCCCGAGCAACTGGCAGCCAAGCGCGCAGAGTTGGGCACCGATCGGCCGTTCCTGGTCCAGTACGGCGCATGGGCCGGGGGGCTGCTGCACGGCGATTTCGGAGCATCGTGGTACTCGACGCTCCCGGTGGCCGCTCTCATCGGTCCTCGTGCGGCGGTCACCGGATGGTTGATCACCGGCGGACTCCTCGTGGCGATCGCCGTGGCGTTGCCGTTGGGTGCGCTGGCGGCGCTCCATCGTCGGCGGATCGCGGGTTTCGCCGTGTCTGCTTCTGCACAGGTCGGGATGGCGATTCCCGCGTTCTGGGCGGGCATCCTGCTCTCCATGCTGTTCGCGGTGCAGCTGCGGTGGCTTCCAGCCAATGGCTACGTCCCCCTGACGCGCGACCCCGCCGCCTGGGCGGAGCACCTGATCCTGCCGATCGTGGCGCTGGGCCTCGTCCAGGCCGCCGTGCTGATCCGCTACGTCCGCTCCTCATTCCTGGACGTGTTGGGGGAGGACTACTACCGCACCGCGCGCTCCATCGGATGGACGCGCGGCGCGGCGCTGTGGCGCCACGGCATCCGCAACGCGGCACTGTCGCTGGTGACCGTCATCGGACTTCAACTGTCGGCCCTGATCGTCGGTGCCATCGTGATCGAGCGAGTGTTCGTGCTGCCGGGGCTGGGCTCGCTGCTTCTGGACTCGGTGAGCCAGTTCGACCTCGCCATCGTGCGCGGCATCGTCATGATCCTCGTGGCGGTCGTCCTCGTGGTCAACGGCCTGATCGACATGGCCTACGTGATCATCGACCCGAGGCTGCGTCAGGAGGGGAGCACATGAAGCGCCTCGAACTGAGGGTGGGGGTGGTTCTGATCGCGCTCGTCGTAGCCATGGCGCTGCTGTCTTTCGTGTGGACTCCCTTCAGCCCGACGGCGGTCAACTCCACGACGCCCCTGCAGAACCCCGGCTGGCCTCACGTCCTGGGCAGCGACCACATGGGCATCGACACCTTCAGCCGGATCCTGGTCGGGGCTCGATCGGCGCTCTACGTCGGCGTCATCGCCGTGGGTGTCGCCGCTCTGGTCGGCGTCCCCCTCGGGGTGGCCTCGGCGGGGTTGCCCCGGTGGGCCGCCGAGATCGTGCTTCGGGTGACAGACATCACCTACGCCTTTCCGGCGCTCCTGCTCGCGATTCTCCTGGCGGGCGTGCTGGGCGCCTCCACCGAGACGGCCATGCTGGCGATCGGGATCGCGTCGGTGCCGCAGTTCCTGCGCGTCTCGCGGGCCGGGGCGCTCAGCGTCCTCGCCTCGGACTACGTACTCGCGGCGCGGGCGTCCGGCACCACGCGGGTCAGGATCGCGCTGCGCCATGTCGTGCCGAACATCTCGCCGCTGATCGGCGTCCAGGTGTCGGTCAGCTTCGCCCTCGCCATCCTGGCCGAGGCCGCCCTGAGCTACCTCGGTCTGGGGACCCCCAGCACGGTGCCCTCGTGGGGGCGGATGCTCGGTGACGCCCAGACCTACCTGTTCAGCCAGCCCGGGCAGGCGATCTGGCCGGGGCTCGCCATCGCGATCACCGTGCTCGGGTTCAACCTGGTCGGCGACGGGTTGCGTGACGCCCTCGATCCCCAGCTGCGGGAGGTGGCATGAGCCTCCTGCAGATCCGTGACCTGACGGTCGCGTTCGGACGACGTCCTCCGGCCGTGGCGGGGATCGACCTGGACGTCACCGCAGGCGAGCGGCTCGGGCTGGTGGGGGAGTCCGGGTCCGGGAAAACCGTCACGGCGCTGGCCGTCATGGGACTCCTGCCCGAGAACGCCCGCGTCTCCGGGTCCATCGCGCTCGGCGGGGAAGAACTGGTGGGGCGCGGCGACAAGGCGATGGCCCGGCTGCGCGGTGACCGACTCGGGATGATCTTCCAAGAGCCGATGACGGCCCTCGATCCGACGATGACGGCCGGCCGCCAGGTCGCCGAGGCATTCCGGCTGCACCGTGACCCGGACGCGGGACGCGCTCGGGTGGCGGTGCTCGACATGCTGACCGAGGTCGGGTTCACTGACCCGGCACGGGTGGCCGACAGCTATCCCCACCAGCTGTCGGGCGGTCAGCGGCAGCGTGTCGTCACCGCGATGGCGCTGATCAATCGGCCGTCACTGGTGCTGTGCGATGAGCCCACCACCGCGCTCGACGTGACCGTGCAGGCACGCGTCCTGCACGTCCTGGATCGGGTTCTGGACGCGGCGGGGGCTTCCTGCCTGTTCATCAGCCACGACCTCGCGGTGGTGTCCCAGTTGTGTTCCCGCGTCGCGGTGATGCTGGAGGGGCGCATCGTGGAGCAGGGGCCGATCGAGCGGGTGTTCAGCCGCCCGGAGCACCCCTACACGGCAGGCCTGATCGGGGCGGGTCGCCTCGACCTGCTCGAGCCGGGGACACCGCTGCCGACCGTCAGCGACGCCGCCAGGGGACGCCCATGAACCTGTTCGAGATGCGTGGGCTGCGCCGCGTGTACCGGACGCGACGCAGCGAGGTGGTGGCGTTGGACGACGTCGATCTCGACGTGCGAGCAGGGCAGCGGCTGGGTGTCGTCGGGGAGTCAGGGTCGGGCAAGTCGACCCTGGTGCGCCTCATGGCGGCGCTGGACCAGCCCACCGCCGGGACGGTGACCTTCGACGCGCAGGCGGTGAACGGTGTCCCCGAGCGCCGACTGGGATTCCTCCGTTCGCGGGTGCAGATGGTCTTCCAGGATCCCCGCGGGTCCCTCGATCCGCGGATGCGGGTGCGCGACATCGTCGCCGAACCGCTGGTCAGCCCGATCGTGGCGGCGGAACTCGGCGACCTGAATCGAGCTGACCGGGTCCGCCAGGTGCTGGCTGAGGTGGGGCTGCCCGCTGATGCGGGCGACCGGTACCCGCACGAGTTCTCGGGCGGACAGCGGCAGCGGATCGCGATCGCCCGCGCCTTGGCACCCCACCCGGACGTGCTCATCGCCGACGAGGCCGTCTCCGCGCTCGATGTCTCCGTGCGGGCCCACGTGTTGAACCTGCTGATGCGGCTCGTCGACGACCTGGGGCTGACGCTCGTGTTCGTGAGCCACGATCTCGGCGTCGTGCGACACCTGTGCCCGGAGGCGGTCGTGCTGCAGTCGGGACGCATCGTGGAGGCCGGTCCCACCCAGCAACTGTTCGCGCACCCGAACCACGAATACACCGCCCGCCTGGTGGCCGCGATCCCGACGTTTCGGACGCGGGCCTAGACTCCTGCGGGTGAAGGCGCTCCTGCTTGAGAACATCCATGCCAACGGCGTACGTCTCCTGACCGAACGAGGCTTCGAGGTCGAGACCGTCAAAGGCGCCCTGTCCGAGGACGATCTGATCGCGGCCCTGCGCGGCGTCGACGTGCTCGGCATCCGATCCAACACCCAACTCACCGGCCGCGTTCTGGCCGAGGCCGACCGCCTGCAGGCCGTCGGGGCGTTCTGCATCGGCACCAACCAGATCGCCCTGGACGAGGCCACCAAGCGGGGCGTCGCCGTGTTCAACGCCCCCTACAGCAACACCCGCTCGGTCGTGGAACTGGCGATCGGCGAGATCATCTCCTTGGCCCGCCACCTCACCGACCACAACGCCAAGATGCATGCCGGTGAATGGGTGAAGTCCGCCATCGGCAGCCATGAGATCCGCGGCCGGACGCTCGGCCTGGTCGGCTACGGCAATATCGGCAGCCAGTTGTCGGTCGTCGCGGAGTCCCTCGGCATGCGGGTCCTGTTCTACGACCTCGTCGATCGGCTCGCGCTCGGCAACGCGGAACGGTGCACCTCGCTGGAGGAACTGCTCTCCAAGGCGGAGACCATCTCGCTGCACGTCGACGGACGCCCCGACAACCGCGGGTTCTTCGGCGCGGAGCAGTTCGCTCAGATGCGTCCTCGCTCGCTGTTCCTCAATTTGTCGCGCGGCTTTGTGGTCGACACCTCGGCCCTGAAAGACGCGCTCGACGCCGGGCACATCGCCGGGGCGGCCGTCGACGTGTTCGAGACCGAGCCCAAGCGCAACGGGCAGGCGTTCGAGAACCCGTTGCGCGGCACCCCCAACGTCATCTTGACCCCGCACGTGGCAGGGTCCACGGAGGAGGCGCAGCAGAACATCGGCTCCTTCGTGGCGGGCAAGCTCGCCGACTACGTCGATGCCGGGTCGACGGTGCTCAGCGTCAACCTGCCGCCCGTCCAGGCGCACCGCGGCCCGGGCCGCCGGATCACGCACCTGCATCGCAACGTCCCGGGCGTCTTGGCGGCGATCAATACGCTGCTGGCCGGGTACGGCACCAACATCGTGGGGCAGACGCTCGCCACGAAGGGACAGGTGGGCTACGTCGTCCTCGACATCGCAGGCGACCTGGATCCGGCTGCCGTCGACGCGCTGCGCGCCATGCCGGAGGCGATCCGCGTCGAGGTTCACTGATCCGCACGGGTCGAGCACCCCGGGGTGACCGGCTTCGCACCGCCGGGCGTGCTCGACTCCGCGTGGCCGTTCAGTCGTCCAGGTCGATGCTCTCGGTGGGCTCGCTCGGCGTCAGGCGGGCCACCAGGTCGTCGTGGAGCAGCCCGTTCGTGGCCAGCGCCCCCGGCCCGACAGGGCCGGGAAGCCCGTCGAGGTTGGTGAACCGCCCGCCCGCCTCGCGGACGATCACGTCCAAGGCGGCCATGTCGTGCAGCGCCAGGTCGGGTTCGGTGGCGATGTCGACGGCACCCTCGGCCAGCAACATGTAGCTCCAGAAGTCCCCGTAGGCGCGCGTCCGCCAGGCGTCACGCAGCAGGTCCACGAACTCCTGGCCTCGCCCCGACGCGATCCAGCCGCCCACGGAACTGTAAGACAACGAGGCGTTCTCCACCTTCGCGACGCTGCTGACGTGCATGCGGGACGCATTGAGAAGGGTCTTGCCTGAGTAGGCGCCGTTGCCGCGCGATGCCCACCAGCGCTTCTGCAGGGCGGGGGCGGACGCCAGCCCGACCACGACCTCGTCGCCCTCCATCAGCGCGATCAGGGTGGCCCACACCGGGACTCCGCGCACGAAGTTGCGGGTGCCGTCGATCGGGTCGATCACCCAGCGGCGGGGGCCGTACCCGGTGTCCTCGCGCTCCTCGCCATGCACGGCGTCGCGAGCCCGGGCACGCTTGAGCGTGGCGCGGATGGCGTCCTCGACGGCCAGATCGGCGTCGGTCACCTCGGTCATGTCGGGTTTGGAGCTGACCTGCAGGTCGAGGGCCTTGAAGCGGGCGAGCGTGAGCGCGTCGGCGGTGTCGGCGAGGATGTGGGCGAGCCGCACATCATCGACGTAGCTGGTATCAGGCATGCTGCCACCCTAGTGGCGTCGGCGGTCGCGCTACTCCCAGGCGGCCGGGCTGGTCCAGACCTTCTCCATGCGCCGAAACGACTCCAACCGGTCGGGGCGCAGGTCGCCGCGGGCGACGGCCGCGTCGAGTGCACACTCGGGCGCGGTGGAGTCGTGCTGACAGCCACGGGGGCAGTCGACGGTCAGGTCGGCGAGATCCTCGAAGGCGGCCAGGATCGAGTCGGTGGTGACGTGGGACAGGCCGAAGCTGCGCACCCCGGGGGTGTCGATGACCCACCCTCCGGGGGCCGGGAGTTCCAGCGCGATCGCGGAGGTGGACGTGTGGCGCCCCCGACCGGTCACCTCGTTGACGTGACCAGTGGCCCGGTCGGCGTCCGGGATGAGGGCGTTCACCAGGGTGGACTTGCCCACGCCCGAGTGCCCCACGAATACGGTGCGGTGCCCTGCCAGCAGGTCGCGTAGCCTGCTCAGGTCCGCATCGGGCTCGACGACGACGGCGTCCACGTCCAAACCCGCGTACGCGGCCAGCAGCACGGCGGGTGAGGCAAGGTCGGCCTTCGTGAGGACGAGCAGGGGTGTGAGCCGGGCGTCATACCCGGCGACGAGGATGCGGTCGATCATGCCCATGCGGGGTGGTGGGTCGGCGAGGGCGGTCACGATGGCCAACTGGTCGGCGTTGGCCACGATGGGCCGTTCGTGGGGGTCGTTGTCGTCGGCGGTGCGACGCAGGACCGTCTCCCGTGGCAGCGCTTCGACGATGCGAGCCAGTGTGCCGGCAGCGCCGGAGGTGTCGCCGACGATGCGGACGCGGTCGCCGACGATCACGCCTTTGCGGCCGAGTTGGCGTGCCTTCGTGGCGGTGACCAGCGGAGCGTCGGGACCATCCAGGTGGACCGTGTATCGGCCCCGGTCGACCGTGATCACCAGCCCCGTCGCTGCAGCAGAGTAGTCAGGGCGGTCCTTCGTGCGGGGACGGGTTCGCTTGGGCGGGCGCCCGTAGCCCTCATGCTCGTCGTGGGTGATGCCGCTGCGGCTCATGAGCCGACCAGCCCCGACCACAGGCCGGGGAAGTCGGCGATCGTCTTCGTCGTGGCGCCGACATCCTCCAGTTCGACGCCGGGGACGGCCAGCCCCAGCACTGCGCCCGCGTGCGCCATCCGGTGGTCGGCGTAGGTGCCCCACAGGCCGCCCCGCAGGCGCCCCGGAGTCAGCAACAGCCCGTCGTCGGTCTGCTGGATGCCAGCACCCCGGGCACCCAACTCGGTTTCGAGGGCGGCCAGTCGGTCCGTCTCGTGGCCCCGAATGTGGCCCACCCCCCGGATCCTGCCCCCGTCGGGGGCCAGCGCTAGGAGCGCGGCCACGATGCAGGTGAGCTCGCTGGCCTCGGTCAGGTCGATGTCCGCGGAGGCGATGCGTCCCGTCCCGGTGACCGTGACCGCGCCGGACTCGCGCGACACCGTGCCCCCGAGGGCGGCGAGGGCCGCGAGGATGGTGCCCTGCGCCTGCAGGGTGCGTTCCGGCCACGGCACGGTGACGCTGCCCCCCGCGGCGAGGGCGGCAGCCAGGAACACGGCGGCGTTCACCAGATCCGGCTCGATGACCTCGTCGCGGGCGGAGACCGGCCCGGGCGCGACCCGCCACACGTCGGGCGCCACCTCCTGGGCGGCGACACCGCGGTCGGTCAGCATGGCGAGAGTCAGCCGGATATGCGGCCGGGAAGGCACGGCGGGCCCGACATGGTGGATCTCCAGGCCGCGCGCAAAGCGTGCCCCCGACAGCAGTAGGCCGGAGACGAACTGGCTGGAGCCGGATGCGTCGATCGTGACCTTCCCGCCGGGCACCACACCGTTGCCGTGCACCGTGAACGGGAGGGAACCGGGGTGGTCGATCCGGACGCCCGCCTGAGTCAACCCGTCCAAGAGGGGGGCGACGGGGCGAGCCTCGGCCTCCGGGTCTCCGCTGAACCGGCTGGGTCCCTGCGCGAGGGCGGCCAGGGGAGGGACGAACCGCATGATGGTCCCGGCGAGGCCCACCTCCACCGGGGCAGCGCGGAAGATGTCGGGAGGGGTGACGAGCACTCGGCCGTCGGGCAGGTCCTCGAAGCGAACGCCCAACGCGGTCAGCGCACGTCGCATCAACCGCGTGTCACGGGCATCGAGCGCGCCGGTCAGGGTGGAGGGAGCGTCGGCCAATGCAGCCAGGACGTAGGCGCGAGCTGTCGCCGATTTGCTGCCGGGGACCACCACCGTGGCCCGCAACGGAACCGAAGGGGTCGGGGCGGTCCACTGGGTCACGCGCGCGACCCCTCCAGGCCGGCGCGAATCTGCTTGGCACCACGCTTGGCCGAAGCCTTGAGGCGCTTGGTTTCCTTGCGGGCCCGCTTCTTGGCCTGCTCGGTCTCCATCGTGAGGCGGCGGCGAGCGTCGGCGGCCCGCCAGGCGATGCTGGGGCGTCCGGCAGTGTCCTGCGTCACGATGAGCGCCGCACCCAGCAGAGCAAGGTCGCGGATCCGCGCCACCTTTGCCTCGGCCCGCTCGATCTCGGTGGCACCTTCGGGCACGCGGGCCAGGACCTGGGTCAGCATCGAGGCTGCGGCCAGACCGCCCCCGGCGCGACGGCCGATCCCCGTGGCGATCCCGAGCCCGCCCAGGAGGGACAGCCCGCCGTTGACCCGTGCCAGGGTCTCCGGGTTCTCAGGGATGTAGTCGGCGGCCCCGGTGCCGACCGCCTTGCGCGCCAGCGGCACGACGCGGTCAAGCACCGGTTCGACCTGCGCGGCGTAGCGGGCAGGGTCCTTCAGCGTCTTGACCCCGTTGACAATGTAGAAGCCGCCCAACAGGAGGCGTCCGACTCCGCGCACTAGGTTCATGCGGACATTCCTACCACGCGTGCGCGGCAGCCGGGAACAGATCGCAGTCTGCGCTGAAGACGTGCGGAATACCTGGGCGGAGGTTGGGGTTGTTCGGGTGTGGGAAACACACTGACGAGGACGAGGGCTGCTGCGGTGGCGCCCGGGAGCTCCGGTTCGCCGGTACTCTCGTACGTGATGAAACTGCCTTCCACCGATGAGGTCGACCTGGCGACCGAGACCGACGCGGAGCGTACCGCCCGCTTCGAACGAGACGCCCTGCCCTACCTGGACCAGTTGTACGGCGCGGCGCTGCGCATGGCACGCAACCCTGCGGATGCGGAAGACGTGGTGCAGGAGACGTTCGCCAAGGCCTACTCCTCCTTCCACCAGTTCAGGCCGGGGACGAACTTGAAGGCCTGGCTCTACCGGATTCTCACGAACACGTACATCAACTCCTACCGCAAGCAGCAGCGCCGCCCCCAGGAGGGGTTCGGCGAGGATGTCGAGGATTGGCAGTTGGCGCGCGCCGAGCAGCACACCTCGACCGGGCTGCGGTCGGCGGAGATGGATGCGCTGGACAAGATCCCGGACACTGTCGTCACCGAGGCCATGGCGCAACTCGCGCCAGACTTCCGGATGGCTGTCTACCTGGCTGACGTGGAGGGATTCTCCTACAAGGAGATCGCGGAGATCATGGGCACGCCGATCGGCACGGTCATGTCCCGCCTCAACCGGGGGCGCACCCAGTTGCGCGGCATGCTGTCCGATCACGCAGCGGCCTTGGGGATCGGGACGGGGGAGCGCGATGCGTGAGCCGAAGAAAGTGGACTGTGCCTACGTGGAGGAACGCGTCCAGCGATTCCTCGACGGCGAGTTGAGCGAAAAGGAAGCCGACGAGCTGCGCTTTCACATCGATGCCTGCTCCCACTGCATCGATGGTGCCGATCTGATCGAGACCTACCGGCGCCTGGTGCAGCGCTCGTGCGCCTGTCAGGCCCCCGAGTCGCTGCGCATGCGTATCGTGACGCAACTGCGCGCCGTCCAGGTGACGCGTGTGGAGTTTCGCGAGTCCTGAGGTCACATGACGAATGCCCCCGCAGAGCTTTCTACGGGGGCATTCGTGATGAACCGGGTTCGGTTCACGCGTTGGGGCGCTTGCCGTGGTTCGCCTTGGACTTGCGGCGAGCGCGGCGCTTGCGACCGGTCTTTCCCATGGGAATCTCCTCACGTCGATTGGCGCCGGGCGGCGCAAGCGACCATTCTGCCACGCCGCACCTGGTGCGCCCAAAGTGCGCGCAAGCGCGGCCTCGCGAGGTTGGCGGCTGCAGGCGTGGGAGAGCCAGGGCCTAGCATGGGCCCATGCTCTCGATGACCGAGGTGATCGCCGCTCACACGGCGCTGTCGGAGGACGACACACGGTGGCTGGTGGGGTTGGTCGATCAATGGGGCATGCTGTCCGACCTCTCCTTCAGCGACCTGATCCTGTGGGTTCCCGACGAGGACGACAATGTGTTCTGGGCTGCCGCTCAGTGTCGGCCCACGACCGGGCCGACCGCGCTGGAGGACGACGTGGTCGGCGAGGAGATCGCCTACGACCCCGAGAGTCTCGTGATCGAGGCCTATCTCTCGCAGGAGATCTGCGCCACGAGCGGCAACAAGCTTCATGCAGGGATACCGGTGGACGTCCACGCGGTCCCGGTCCTGCGCGACGAACGCGCCATCGCGGTGGTCGAACTGCACACGAACCGGATGGGGGTCCGAGCCCCGGGCGCGTTGGAGGACGCCTACCTGGAGACGGCGACCCTCATCATGCACATGGTCAGCCTGTGTCAGTTCCCGACGCCGGGGGACAAGCCCGTGCCGTGGGGCACCCCGAGGGTGGGCGACGGTTCCTTGCTCGTCAACACCGATGGAATGGTGACCTTCGCCAGCCCGAACGCCATGAGCGCCTTCCGTCGGCTCGGGTGGGGCGGGGATGTGTTGGGGGACAGGCTTCCCACCATCCTCACCTCGTTCAGCCACGGCCGCCGCGAACCGGTGGAGGAGGTGGCCCCGCCGCTGCTGGCGCAGCACCGCGTCCGTGAGACCGAGTTGGAGACGGTGGCCGGGGCGATGCGTATCCGGTCGCAGCCGTTGTGGCGCGACGGCGATCCGGCCGGCTGGTTCGTGACCTGCCGCGACGTCACCGATCTGCGCACCCGCGAGCGAGAACTCGTCACCAAGGATGCGACCATCCGGGAGATCCACCACCGGGTCAAGAACAATCTGCAGACCGTGGCGGCCTTGCTGCGGCTCCAGGCTCGGCGCAGCAGTTCCGAGGAGGCGTCCAACGCGCTTGCGGACGCCCAGAAGCGGGTGGCGGCGATCGCCGTGGTCCACGAGATCCTCTCGCAGGGCTTCGACACGTCGGTGAGCTTCGACGAGGTCGCCGATCGGCTGATGACGATGGTGCGCGATGTCGCGACGACGCGGAACAAGGTCACGATGAGCCGGATCGGTTCCTTCGGCAACATCCCGGCGGACGTGGCGACCAACCTCTCGCTGGTGTTCACCGAGGTCGTGCAGAACGCCCTCGAACACGGCCTGGGGGATCGTCCTGGGCACGTGGTTGTTACGGCCGGTCAAAACGACGGCTTCCTCAACGTCGACGTCGTCAACGACGGCGCATCCCTGGCCCCGGACTTCGAACTGGGCAGCGCCCAGAGCCTGGGGCTGTCCATCGTCATCACGCTCGTCGCCGACCTGCATGGCACGTTCGACATCGAACCTGGGCCCGGCGGGGTCGGGACGAGCGCCCGGATCGCCATCCCATTGGACTGAACCAGGTCAGGAGGCGCGCATCCGGGAGCGGATGGCCAACGCCGCCGCCCCGCGCGCCCACTCCTGGTCGCCGACCGCCTCCACCACGAGTCCTGGCGTGGGCAGCCCGATCGGACTCATAGCAGCGAGCCGCTCGGCGACCCGGGGCTCACGCCCGGTGAGCAGGACGGCACCCTCCCCCGCGACCAGGATCCGCTCGGGAGCCGCGATCGCGCTGACGGTACCCGCCAGTTCGCCGGTCGCGTCGGCCAGATCGTCGAGCAGGGCGGCCAGCGCGGGGAAGTCCACCGCGAGACCAGGCAGCTCAGCGGGTGTGGCGTCGCGCCCCAGGATGCGTTGAGCCTCCTCCACGACGAAGGGGACTCCCGCCGCACGCCAGGCCGGACGCCCGTCGCGCAGCAGGACAGGCCCCACCATTCCGGCGGCACCGCCATGACCCCGTACGAGTTCGTCCCCGGACACCAACCCCATTCCGACCCCCGCGCCAAGCGTGATGACGGCGAAGTCGTCGGCGCCGCGTCCAGCGCCGAACCAGTGTTCAGCCACGGTGAAGGCATTCACGTCGTTGTCGATGACGACGGGCATCCCGGTCGCGGCCTCGATCGGGCCGGCCAGGTCGACGGGCTCCGACCAGCCCAGCAGATAGGTTCCCCGTACCAGGCCGTCCTCCGCGACCGTTCCAGCGAGGGACACGCCGATGGCACGCGGACGCCTGCGACCGCGCAGAACGTCCGACAACGCGGCGATGGTGGCGGTGACGCCGTCGGGGGTGGCCTCGGGCAGCGGGGCGGAGCCAGACCGCATGATCGTCCCCTTGAGGTCGGTCAGGACGCCGTGTACGGCGTCGCGGGCGAGCTTGATGCCCACGAACGTGGCGGCCCCGGCGGCGATCTCGAGGGGCAGTGAGGGGCGTCCAGGGGAGCGCGGCTGGGGTGCGCCCTCGATGAGGAGGCCTGAGCGGACGAGCGGCTCGGTGATCCGCGTGAGGCTCGCCGAGGACAGGCCCAGCATGCGCCCGAGCTCGGCTCGCGAGATGGGACCGTGACGCAGTACCCCGAGCGTGACGCGCAAGGAGGTGGGGTCCAGGCTCCAACGGTCGCGCTTCACGGGTACAGTCTGCCGTCCCGAGCCTGGTGGCGCCCCGGAAAGGCGAACGAAGTCAGCCGCGATTGCGGGCGCGGGCGTTGCGCCGCTTCATGGCGCGGCGCTCGTCCTCGGACAGGCCACCCCAGACACCGTGATCTTGGCCCGCCTCGAGCGCCCACTGCAGGCACTCGGCACGCACATCGCAGCGGGCACATACTTTCTTGGCCTCCGCGATCTGCATGATGGCCGGACCGGTGTTCCCGACGGGGAAGAACAGCTCGGGATCCTCGGTCAGGCAAGCCGCCCGATGGCGCCAGTCCATGCGGAAACCACTCCTAATGCGTTGGGAGATCATGAAGGCACGTCGGGTTTGGGTGTCATCCAGGCGTACCCGAACACTTTGCCAACATATCGAGCCGAAGACAAGACCTTGTCGCGTTCGGACGGGAGTTCCTCGTACGAATCGCCTACGATGAGGGCGATGCGTGACCACAACTTCGCCCGACCGGCCGGGCTGATCGCCGTAGCCGTGGCGAGCCTCGCCCTCGGCCTCTTCCTCGTCGTGCTCGCCGTGCTGTCCGTCGGGTCGGAACACGGCGGCTTCAGCTATGGCGTGGCCGCCGCACTGGTGGTCTGGGCCGGCATCGTGGTCGCCGGTGGCCTGCTGCTGTGGCGCGGCCGAGGATGGGCTCGCGGCATCGTCGTCGCTGCTGGGCTGATGAACCTGTTCGCGTTCGGGCAGATGGTGCCGAGCAATGGCTTCGCGATCCTCGGCGCCGCGGCCGGCCTCGCCTGCGTCGTCGGCCCGTTGCTCCCCACCACCAGGGCCGCGCTCACCCGCGAAGGCTGAGCGCGATCCCACCTGCGCTGGCCCGCGTGGTGCTCACCTGCGGGGCGTCGAAGCCCTGCGCGGCGTAGGCATCCGCCAGGGACGCCGTGAACGCATCGACGCCGGTGGTCGGCATCAGGGCGATCACCGTGCCGCCGAAGCCGCCACCCGTCATCCGCGATCCGAGTGCGCCGGATGCCAGAGCAACGTCGACGGCCAGATCGACGGTCGGGACCGTGATCTCGTAGTCATCGCGCATGGACACGTGTGAGGCGGTCAGCAGCGTCCCGACCGCGGACCAGTCGGAGGCCTCCAGCGCCGCAACCGCGGCCAGTACGCGAGCGTTCTCGGTCACCACATGGCGGACCCGACGCACCTGCTCTTCGTCGGTCAGCCGCGCCAGGGCGGCGGGCAACTCGGCCACCGTGATGTCGCGCAACGCGGCCACACCCAAGGCGGAGGCGGCTGCCTCGCACGCCTCGCGCCGGCGCGCATAGTGCCCGTCGGCCAGCACGTGCGGGCTGCGGGTATCGACCAGGATGAGCGTCAACTCGGGTGGCAGCGCGAAAGGCACCTGGCGGGCGCTCAGGGTGCGGCAGTCCAGCAGCAGAGCGTGATCGGCCTCGCACCACAGGCTGGCGCGCTGATCCATCGGGCCGGTCGGAATGCCGAGGAACGAGTTTTCCGCGGCTTGAGCCACGTCGGCGAGTTGCTCGGGCGTCAGGTCGAGGCCGGCGAGCTGATTGAGGGCGAGTGCGGTCGCGCACTCGATAGCAGCCGAACTGGACAAGCCGCCGCCCAGCGGCACGTCGCTGTCCAGTGCGAGATCGATCGCCCCGATCGGATGACCCGACTCCCGCAAAGCCCACACGACGCCGGCGACGTACCCCCACCAGGCGCGCTCGCCGGGTTCGAGGCTGTCGAGGACGACGGAGGTCCCCAGCTGTGCGGAGGTGATCGTGACGACCTCTCCGTCTGCGCCGCGGGTTGCGGCGATCCGCGCGGTCTTGTCGAGGGCGATCGGAAGGACGAATCCGTCGTTGTAGTCGGTGTGCTCACCGATGAGGTTGACGCGCCCAGGCGACACCCCCAGCGCCTCATTCGTCATCGGGATCGTCCAATCTCGCCAGCCAAGTGGCCAGTCTCTCTACGGGGACCTCGAACTCAGGGTTGAGGTCCACGAACGTACGCAACTGTTCGGCGAGCCAGGCGAGGGTGACCTCGTCGTCGCCTCGGCGAGCATCGAGTTCCTCGATGCCGCGGTCGGTGAAGTACATCAGATCCCTTCGAAGGCCCGCTGCAGCAGCTCGGCCTCCTGCGTGACGTGAACCTTGTGCAGACCCACCGACGGAGAGGACGCCTCCTGTCGGGCGACGGGGGTCATCGCGAATGTGGAGCCGTCCCCCAACCCTGCCTCGATCGCCTCCGGCAGATGCAGCGCCATGAAGGGCCACGCACCCTGGTTGAGGGGCTCGTCTTGCACGTAGCGAACATCGGTGACGCCCGGGTAGCGCTTGAGTTCCGCCACCAGGTCGTCGGTGGGCAGCGGGTAGAGCCGCTCGAGGCTCACGATCGCGACCTGCCCGTCGAGCCCGCGCTTGGCGCGCTCAGCGACCAGTTCCCAGCGCAGCTTGCCCGAGCACAACAAGACCGTCTTCACCGCTGACGGGTCGCTGATCGACTCGTCGCCGATGGCGGGCCGCCAGGTGCCGTGGATGAAATCTTCGGGCTGGGAGACGGCAGCCTTGTTCCGCAGCATCGACTTCGGGGTCATGATGACCAGCGGCCGATGCCAGTTCACGTAGGTGTGTGTCCGCAGCAGGTGGAAGTGCGAGGCGGGCGTGGACGGCTGGCACACCGCGAGAGCCCCCTCGGAGCACAGCTGAAGCCAGCGCTCAATGCGGGCCGAGCTGTGATCGGGACCCTGACCCTCGTAACCGTGGGGGAGCAGCAGGACCACCCCGGACTTCTGCGTCCACTTCGCTGCGCCTGAGGAGATGAACTCATCGGCCACCGTCTGGGCCCCGTTGGCGAAGTCGCCGAACTGGGCCTCCCAGAGCACGAGGGCCTGGGGCGAGGCCACTGAGTAGCCGTACTCGAAGCCCATCACGGCGTACTCGCTCAGCAGCGAGTCGTAGATGTGGAAGGTGCCCTGGGTGTCACTGAGGTGCTTCAGCGGGACGTACTCCTCGTTCGTCCTGCGATCGACCACGGCGGCGAATCTCTGGCTGAAGGTGCCCCGGCGGCTGTCCTGGCCGGTGAGCCGGACGGTGCGACCCTCGAGCAGCAGGGAGCCGAGGGCGAGGATCTCGCCGGTCGCCCAGTCGATCGGGCCCTGTTCGATGGCATGGGCGCGGCGCTGCATCTGCGGCAGGACCTTCGGATGGACCGAGAAGCCCTCGGGGAAGGTGACCTGAGCATCCGCGATCCGCTGCATGGCCTCGGCCGTGATCCCCGTGTCCTGATCGCGTCCGAGCTTGGCTGGATAGAACGGCACCCTGCTGTAGGAGTCGTCCGCCTCCTCGGTGCCCTTGACGTCCTTGAAGACGCCTTCGAGGCGGCTGCGGAAGCGCTCCATCACGGCGTCGGCGTCCTCGGTGGAGATATCGCCACGACCGATGAGGGACTCGGTGTAGACCCGGCGCACGCTGCGCTTCTGTTCGATCAGGTCGTACATCTTGGGCTGGGTGAAGCTGGGGTCGTCCCCCTCGTTGTGACCGCGACGCCGGTAGGCCACGAGGTCGATCACGACATCGGTGTGGAACGCCTGCCGGTACAGGAATGCGAGCCGCCCGACCCGGGCAACGGCCTCGGGGTCGTCCCCGTTCACGTGGAAGATGGGCGCCTGGACGACCTTCCCCACATCGGTGGAGTAGACCGAGGATCGGGACTCACTGGGGGCGGTGGTGAAGCCGACCTGGTTGTTCACCACGATGTGAATGGTTCCACCGGTCTTGAACCCGCGCAGCTGGCTCATCTGCAGGGTCTCGTACACGATGCCTTGGCCAGAAAACGATGCGTCGCCGTGCAGCAGGACGGGCAAGACGGAGAAGGCCTCCAAGTTCCCGGTGGCGTCCATCTTTGCGCGCGCGATGCCCTCCACGACTGGGTTGACCGCCTCGAGGTGGCTCGGGTTGGCGGCCACGGAAGTCTTGATGACGTTGCCCTCCAGCGAGGTGAACTCGCCTTCGGCACCCAGGTGGTACTTCACATCGCCGGTGCCCATGTTCTGGTGCGGGTCGATGCTGCCCTCGAACTCGCGGAAGATCTGCCCGTAGCTCTTCCCCACGATGTTGGCCAGTACGTTGAGCCGGCCGCGGTGCGGCATGCCGATCGTGCCCTCGGACAGGCCCGCGTTCGCGGCCACGTCGCAGACTTCGTCCAGAAGCACGATGGTGGACTCGGCTCCCTCGAGGGAGAATCTCTTCTGCCCGACGAACTTCGTCTGCAGGAAGGTCTCGAAGATCTCGGACTCGTTCAGCTTGTCCAGGATGCGCAGATGCTCCTCGCGCGTCCACTTGTTGGCGGGCTGTTCGAAGTAGCTCTCGATCCAGCGGCGCTTCTCCGGCTCCTGGATGTGCATGAACTCGATCCCGACGTGGCTGGAGTAGGCGCCGCGGAGCTGGCGAAGCACCTCGCGCAACGTCATCGTCTCCTTGGCGTGGCCGCCGAACTCGCCGACCGGGAACTCGCGATCAAGATCCCAGATGGTCAGACCGTGGGCCTCGAGTTCGAGTTCCGGGTGCGTGCGCTGCTCGTACTCCAGCGGATCGATGTCGGCCATCAGGTGGCCCCACATCCGGTACGCGTTGATCAACTGCACCACGCGGGCGCCCTTGGACAGTTCGAACGTCCGGTGAGCGGAGTCGTCGGAGGCCCAGCGCAGGGGCAGGTAGGGCACGCGCAACGACAGGAAGACTTCGTCGTAGAAGCCGTGCTTCCCGAGGATGAGGTCGTGCATGACCTTCAGGAACTCACCTGAGGTGGCGCCCTGGATGACCCGGTGGTCGTAGGTGGACGTCAAGGTGGTGATCTTGGAGACGGCCAGCTCGCGCAGCCGCTGATCGGAGGCGGCCTGGAACTCCGGGGGGTAGTCCAGTGAGCCCACACCGAGGATGACGCCCTGGCCGGGCATGAGGCGGGGGACCGAGTGGCTGGTGCCGATCCCGCCCGGGTTGGTGAGGGAGGCGGTGGTTCCGGCGAAGTCGTCGACGGTGAGGGTGTTGGTCCTGGCCTTCTTGACCATGGCCTCGTAGGCCTGCCAGAACTCACGGAAGTTCAGCTGGTCGGCGCCGGTGATGTTGGGCACCAAGAGGCGGCGGGAACCGTCTGCTTCCTTCAGGTCGATGGCCAGGCCGAGGTTCACCTGGTTGGGGATCACCAAGGTGGGCTTGCCGTTGACCACCTTGTAGGAGTTGTTCATGTCGGGGACCAGCTTCAGGGCCTGGACCATGGCATAGCCCAGAAGGTGCGTGAAGGACACCTTGCCGCCGGTGGTCTTGGCGAGGTGCTGATTGATGATCTCGCGGTTGTCGAACAGCAGCTTGACCGGCAGGTTCCGCACGCTCGTGGCGGTCGGGACGGTCAAGGAGAGATCCATGTTCTTCGCGGTACGCATCGGCGTCCCGCGAAGCGTGACCTCGGTGGGCTCGGCCTTCTCCTCGATCGGCCTGATGGCCGAGGGCCGGTTGGCCGACAGGCCGCCCGAACTGCCGGGGTTGCGCGGCACACCGGTGGCCGAGGAGCCCGACCTCGACGCCACGACCGCCGGGCTGGGCCCGTTGCCGGAGTGGGGGGCCGCCGGGGCGGGTTGCGCCGGTGCGCTGGCGGGCTTCGGGGGTGGCGTGGTCGCGGGCCGGGGGGCCGGCGCGTCCGCGGGCGGGGGAGTCGTGGCGGCGGGCGCAGGGGGCGTGGTGGGCTTGGCCAAAGCGACCTTGGCAGGCACGGGTGCGGAGGGTTCGGCCACGGCCACCGGCGGGTTGTTCGCGGGCGGTGCTGCCTCGTCGGCGGCGCGGGCGGCGAAGAACGCACGCCACGCGGGGTCAACCGAGTTGGGATCGGACGAATAGGCCTCGAACATTTCCTCGATGAGCCAGTCGTTGGCACCGAAGTCCGTGAGGTCGCTGGAGTTGTTGCCGGGCGCCGTCGCCACCATTGCCTTCTTCCATTCGCTCGCGCACGGACGACCTGTCTGTGGTTGGCCGCCCTCCGTCCGAGCTTAGCCAGGAATGGCAGCCGGGACGAACCTGGACACGCTCGACAGGCGCCCGGGGGAGAGGAGGTGAGGCATTCTCGTCGGCGGGCCGACGAGAACTCGACGAAAAGGGGCGCCCCCAGCAGGATTCGAACCTGCGCTCCCGCCTCCGGAGGGCGGTGCTCTATCCCCTGAGCTATGGGGGCAACGCATGGCCACGAGGGCCGTGGACGACTCTAGCACCATCGTGGCGGTGTCTGAGCCGCGCCAGGCGAAGGCGGCCGTGTCCGCGACCTGACGCGGATCGTGTCGGCCCGGGTGAACGTGGCAAAGTTGAGCGTCGTGACCCATATGCACGTTGCCGGATCGATCCATGCCGACGTCAGTTCCGCCGCCCCGGTGTGGCTGGACCGGCCGACGGACGCCAACGCCCTCGTCGACGGCTTGTGGAGTGGCACCACGGTCCGTGGCCCCGGCGGGGAGATGCACGTGGGCGGTCTGCCTGTGAGCGACATCCTCGCGCAGGCAGGATCGCCGGTATACGTGATCGACGAGATCGACTTCCGGGGGCGGGCGCTTACCTGGGCTCAGGCGTTCGCCGGGTGGAAGGTCTATTACGCGGGCAAGAGCTTCCTCAGCGGGACCATCGCCCGCTGGGTCTTCGAGGAGGGCCTCAACCTGGATGTGTGCTCGCTTGGCGAGCTGACCGTCGCGCTGCGCGCGGGCTTCGACCCCGCCCGGATCGGCCTGCACGGCAACAACAAGTCCGAGGATCTCCTCCGCGTCGCGCTCCAGTCCGGGGTGGGGCGGATCATCATCGACAGCGCCGACGAGATCGCGCGCCTGGAGCGGCTCGGCTCCGAGCTGGGCGTGCGGCCGGACGTGCTCATCCGCGTCACCACCGGCGTCGAGGCGCACACCCACGAGTACATCGCCACCGCGCACGAGGACCAGAAGTTCGGATTCTCGATCGCAGGCGGGCAGGCGTTGGTTGCGCTGGTGCGATGCCAAGGCAGCGCGCACCTCAATCTCGTCGGTCTGCACAGCCACATCGGCTCGCAGATCTTCGACACCAACGGCTTCGAGGTGGCGGCCCGTCGGACCCTGCGGCTGATGAGCCAGTTCAAGGAGGCGACCGGCGTCACCTTGCCCGAACTCGATCTGGGCGGGGGCTTCGGCATCGCGTACACGATCGACGACTCCCCGGCCACGCCCGCCGATCTCGCCCACGGCCTCTCCGAGATCATCGAACACGAGTGCCGGGCCTTCGGTCTGGACAAGCCGATGCTGTCTCTCGAACCCGGCCGAGCGATCAGCGGCCCTCCCGGCACAGCGCTCTACACGGTCGGCACCATCAAGGACGTCGAACTCGGCGGCGGGCAGTCCCGGCGCTACATCAGCGTCGACGGCGGCATGAGCGACAACATCCGGCCGGCGCTCTACGCAGCCGAGTACTCCGCCGTCGTGGCCGGTCGCGTCACTGACGCGCCCCCGACGCTGTCGCGGGTGGTGGGCCTGCACTGCGAGGGCGGCGACATTCTCGTGCGCGACGTGTTCCTGCCCGGGGACGTGCGGATCGGTGACGTCATCGCGGTCCCGGCCGCGGGGGCCTACAGCCGCTCGATGGCCAGCAACTACAACCACACCCCGCGTCCCGCGGTCGTCGGTGTGCGGGACGGTAAGGTGTCGGTGATCCTCCGGCGTGAGACGCTGGACGATCTGCTGGCCCTCGACGCCGGCCTGGACTGACACGGACTGCGAGGACGACGAGGACCATGATGACGATCGGGGACGCCCCTGTGCGGGTGGCGCTGCTGGGCTGCGGCGTCGTGGGGTCACAGGTGGCCCGGATCCTGGTGGAGCAGGCCGACGATCTGGCCGAACGGGTCGGCCGCCCGCTGGAACTGGTGGGTATCGGGGTCCGACGCACCATCCCGCGGCCTGGCATCGACCCGGCTCTGCTGACCACCGACGTTCCGGCTTTGGTGCGCCGCGAGGACGTCGACATCGTGGTGGAACTCGTCGGCGGCGTGGAGCCGACGCTGGATTACCTGCTGGATGCGATCCGCGCGGGCAAATCGGTGGTGACGGCGAACAAGGCCCTGCTGGCTCAGCACGGTGACGCCATCTTCGACGCTGCCCGGGACTCCGACGTCGATGTCTACTATGAGGCGGCGGTGGCCGGCGCGATCCCGATCATCCGCCCGCTGCGGGAGTCGCTGGTCGGCGACGCCATCACGAGCGTGCTCGGCATCGTCAACGGCACGACCAACTACATCCTCGATCAGATGCACACGCGCAAGTCGACGTTCGCCGACGCGCTGGCCGAGGCGCAGGCGCTCGGCTACGCCGAGGCGGATCCCACCGCCGACGTCGAAGGCTACGATGCCGCGGCCAAGGCCGCGATCCTGGCGTCCCTGGCGTTCCACACCCGGGTTCACCTCGACGATGTGGACCGTGACGGGATCAGCGCCATCGCCGTGGCCGATATCGCGGCGGCGGAGCGGCTGGGCTGCGTGGTGAAGCTGTTGGCTCGTTGCACCGTGTCCGAGGACGGCACCGTGGCCGTGGGGGTTCATCCGACCATGGTTCCGCTGGAACACCCGCTGGCTGGGATCCGCGGTGCCTACAACGCCATCTTCGTCGAGTCGGTGAACGCCGGTCGGCTCATGTTCATGGGGCCGGGGGCGGGCGGCTCGCCGACGGCGTCCGCGGTGCTGGGGGACATCGTCACCGCTGCGCGCAACCGGGTCCGGGGTGTGTCCGGCCCGGGGGAGTCGGCGTACAGCAGCCCCGGGATCACCCCTGCGGGGGCCGTCCGGTCGCGCTACTACCTCTCTGTCACCGTGCGCGACGAGCCCGGCGTCCTCGCGCGGGTGGCCGAGGCCATGGCGCGACAGGAGATCTCGATCGCCGCGGTGCGGCAGGAACAGATCGATGAGGGCGGCTGGGCTCACCTGGGTGTCACGACGCACGAGGCCACGCACGACGCGGTACAGGCTGTGGTGGCACACCTGCTGGGGACCGACGATGTACACGGAGACGTGCGGGTGTTGCGGGTGGAAGGGGCCTGACGTGTTGGTGGCGTGCTTGGACTTGGAGGGCGTGCTGGTCCCGGAGATCTGGATCGGAGTCGCCGAGCGGACCGGGATCGACGAGTTGCGGCTCACGACCCGCGACATCTCCGACTACGACGAACTGATGCGGCACCGGCTGAGGGTGCTGGACGCGCACGGCATCGGCCTGGCCCAGATCCAGGAGGTGATCGCCACGATGGAGCCGCTGCCCGGGGCCGCTGCGTTCCTCGACTGGCTCCGTGAGCGGTTCCAGGTGGTCATCTTGTCGGACACCTTTTACGAGTTCGGCATGCCGTTGATGGCTCACCTGGGGCATCCCACGCTGCTGTGCCACCGGCTGAACGTCGTCGAGAACCGCATCGTCGGCTACACGCTGCGCCAGACCGACCAGAAGACCAAGGCGGTGGCGGCGCTCCAGTCGCTGAACCTCACCGTCATCGCGAGCGGCGACTCCTACAACGACACCGGGATGCTGACCCAGGCGCAGGCGGGCATCCTGTTCGACCCCCCGGCCTCGGTGGTCGCCGAGTTCCCGCACTTCCCGGTCGCCCGGGATTACGACCAGCTTCGGGTGGCCTTCTCGGAAGCGGCGGCGCGTGTCGGGTAGCGCCGCCCCCCAAGCAGTCACCACGGCGACATGGAACTGGCGCTCCGTCCTGACGACGGTCGGGTGGTTCCTGCCCCCGATGGCGGCCGCCCTGTACATCGCTGCCGTGACGATCCCCGGCAGCACCCTCGTGCCCTGGTCGCCCGCCATGATCGACCTGGACGTCTACCGGCGTACCGGATCCATGCTGCTGGCGGGACAGGACTTCTATGTCGCTGAGGGACTCCCGTGGATCTACCCGCCCTTCGCCGCGTTGCTGACCATCCCCTTGGCGGTCGTCCCGCTTGTCGTCGCCCAGGTGGGCTGGATCGCGCTCACCGTGGTGTTGCTCATGGCGATGCTGTACCGGCTGGGGTTGTCCGGCTGGGTGCTGAGCCTGGTCACCACGGTTGCCGTCGTGGCTGCAGAGCCGGTGCGAGAGACCCTCGGCTTTGGTCAGTTGGGCGTCTTGCTGGTGGCAGCCGCAGTCCTGGACTCCATGCCCGGACGCCGGATCCTGCCACGCCGGGTCACCCCAGAAGGCACCTGGATCGGCCTGGCGACCGCTGTGAAGCTGACTCCCGCCACCGTCGCCGCCTATCAGTTCTTCGCTGGCCGCCGCCGCCCCGGGCTGGTCGCCTTCTTCACGTTCGTGGCTGCGACCGGCCTGGGCGCATTGGCGCTGCCTGCGGGGACGATGCACTACTGGACGGGGCTGCTGTCCGGCGACTCGGGCATCAACGCCGGCATCGTGTTCAAGACCAACCAGTCCGTCATGGGTGCGTGGGCGCGCCTGTTCGGCGAGCTGTCGCGCGGTGGCCTGGTGCTGAGCGCGGTGGTCGCGGTGATCGGCATCGCCGCGGCGGTGTTGGTGCATCGGGCGGGACGGGTGAGCTTGGCGATCTGCGTCGCGGGCCTCACCAGCCTGCTGGCCTCCCCGATCAGCTGGTCGCATCACTACGTGTGGATCGTTCCGCTGACGGTCGTCCTCGCGCTCGGCGCCGACCTGCCGCGCAGCTTCCGCTGGTTTGGCCTGGTGTATGCGGCCTGGGTGTGGGTGGCTCCGTTCAAGGCGCTGCCCGGCGGTGATGGCGCTGAACTCCTCTACACACCCACTCAGCAGCTGGTGGACAACCTCGGCATCGCCTTGGGGATCGCATTCGTCGTGTTGTGCGGGGTGTGGGCCTGGCGTTCCCGCCCGACCTCCGCCTGAGCGTGACCGTGGTAGGCTGGTTTCAGCGCACCAGGTTGCGTGGCCCCCGCAGGTGGGGCGCCGAGGTCAATCGGTGAAGCCTGCTCCCCATATTTCGAGTGTCACCGCTGGTCTGCGACCCGCCCGTTGACGCGCCCCCTCGAGGCAGAGTGCCCGGAGGGAACCCGAGAGGATCCACGTGTCCGACATCGATTCGATGCTTCTTCCTGACCTGAAGAAGCTCGCCACCTCACTCGGCGTCAAGTCCACCGGCCTGCGCAAGGCCGAACTCGCCAGCGCGATCAAGGCGACGCAGTCCGGCCAGGGCAACGGTGCCCGCCGCACCGCCCGCGCCGAGGCGACGCTGCCCCTAGAGTCGTCCGCGCCCGCCCCGGAGGTGGCTCCTCTGGAGCGTGCGCGCCGTGAGCGGCCCGCCAAGAAGGCCGAGCCCGAGCAGTCCGAGCGCCGCGCGCCTCAGGCCGAGCGTTCAGCCTCGCAACCCGAACCGCAGGAGCGCACCGACGCGGCCGCGAGCGACGATGTGGCCTCGCGTCTGGAGGCGCTGGCCGCCGAGGGGCCTCGCCGCGGACGCAACCGGAACCGGGCGCCGGAGTCGGCTGAGCAGCGCCCCTCCGCTACTCCGGTCGAGGAACCGCGGCAGCAGCCGACCGGCACAGCCACGCACAGTGCGCAGCGTTCCTCGGACTCCTATGACGACGACTCCCAGGGCGGACGTCGCAATCGCCGGCGGCGCAATCGCGACCGCAACAACCGCCGCTCCGGTGGCACCGGGGGCGGACGCAACGCAGGCCTGGACAAGATGGAGGC
>RRZT010263126.1_pt1 | contig 27748 bp, 27 predicted proteins | sample 2165551 | NCBI WGS metagenome assembly RRZT01 (sample SAMN10456910, study PRJNA506462) | wastewater metagenome | biome: wastewater; feature: sludge; material: wastewater sludge; isolation source: wastewater sludge with Escherichia coli K12::gfp cells carrying plasmid... | place: USA: Moscow, Idaho... | reverse complement strand
CATTACCGTGGCACTCGTGGCCGAGGCGCTTCGGTTGCGTTAACAGTGCCTAGGGCGCGGATTCCCCGGCTGAAACCACAAAAACCTGCCGGGTCCGGGTGCTGCTCCGGCTCATGTCCGGGTCCACGCTGCCGGACTTCAGTTCACGGAATGTTGCGGCTCCAGGCAGTCCGGCTCCCCAGGCCTGGCCAGGGCATCGGCCAGGGTGAGTTCCGACAGGCCGGTGCGCTGCTGCAGCGGCTGCAGCAGCGGATCGCCGGCCAGCAGCAGCCGCTCGACCAGCGGGGCCAGAGGCGTGGCTGCCGGCTCGGCCAGCAGCACATGGCGCGCCTCGCCGTCCTCGGCCAGCAGCCCGATCCAGTCGAGGCGCTGCAGCACCTCCAGCACCGGCTCGGCCTGCAGCGGGTCCAGGCGCAGGCGCTCGCACAGCGCGGCCAGCGCCATGCCGCGCGCTGGCGTCTGACGCGCCCGGGCCAGCTCGCCCAGCAGTTCCAGCGCCAGCACGAAGCGCCAGCCCGGCCGGTACTCGCGCCGGCGCACCCGCAGGTCCAGGCTGGGCATGTAGGCCGCCACCACCGCGCCCAGCAGCACGATGACCCAGCCCAGATAGATCCAGATCAGCAGGATCGGCAGGGTCGCGAAGGCGCCGTAGATCGTGGTGTAGGTCGGCACCAGGCTCAGATACCAGGCCAGCAGCCTCTTGGCGATCTCGAAGGCCACCGCGACGAAGATCCCGCCCGCCAGGGCATGGGTCCAGCGCACCTGGGTGTTGGGCACGAAGCGGAACAGCATCGCCGCGCCCAGGGCCATCAGCAGCAGCTCGGCCAGCCCCAGCAGCAGCGCCACCCCGCCCGGCAGGCTTTCGACCACATCGCGCGACGCGGTCAGGGCCCAGGAGGTCAGCGACAGGCTGAAGCCCAGCATCAGCGGCCCGAGCGTGGCGGTGGTCCAGTACACCACCACCCGGCGGGTCAGCGACCGGGGCTGACGCACCCGCCAGATCGCGTTGAGCGAGCGGTCGATGGTCAGCAGCATCGCGATCGCGGTGAAGAACAGCACCACCAGACCCACCGCCCCCACCCGGCTGGCCTTGGTGGCGAACAGCGTGAGCTGCTGCAGCACCGGCCGCGCGATCGCGTCAGGCACCAGGTTCTGCAGGAAGTACAGCTCCAGCGCCTTGCGCAGGCTGGCGAACATCGGAAAGACGGTGAAGATCGCGAAGGCCACTGTCAGCAGCGGCACCAGCGAGACGGTGGTGGTGAAGGTCAGGCTGCCGGCCGCCACGCCCAGCCGGTCTTCGCGAAAGCGCTGGCGCAGGGTCTGCAGGGTCTCGCGCCAGGGCCAGTGCGATCGGGAGATATTCATGACGGATATCATGCCAAAGCCCCCGGCCCGCCCGGGAACGAACACGATCCCTGCCCACATGAACGACGCTCCCGCCCCCTCGCCCCACCCGACTGCCGCCCATTCCACCGATCCGGTCGATCCGGTCGACGGCCAGCCGCGTCCGCCCACGCCCGCGGTGCAGCGCAGCCGCTGGCTGACCTTCGGACTGTGCCTGGCGCTGGTCGTGCTGGGGCTGCTGTGGGAGCTGGTGCTGGCCCCGACCGGGCGCGGCACGCTGGCGATCAAGGTGCTGCCGCTGGTGCTGGCCCTGCCCGGCCTGTGGCGCATGCGGCTCTACACCTACCGCTGGCTGAGTCTGGCGGTCTGGCTCTACGCAGCCGAGGGCGGCGTGCGGGTGCTGGGCGAACGCGGCCTGGGCCCGGCGCTGGCCCTGACCGAGATCGTGCTGTCGGTGCTGCTGTTCGGCGCCTGCGCCTGGCATGTGCGTGCACGGCTGGCAGCCGGCCGTCTGCTGGCTGCAGAAAAGACCGCAGAGCCCGCCGCATGAGCCTGGACACCCCGAAGTTTCTCGAGCAGCTTGCAGCCCGGATCGGCCCGGCGCAGGTGCTGCGCGAAGGCGACCTGTCGGCCTGGACGCTGGACTGGCGCCGGCGCTGGCCGGGCCGCGCGCTGGCGGTGGCCCGGCCCGGCACGACCGAAGAGGTCGCGCAGGTGATGCGCCTGTGCGCCGAGCACCGCGTCGCGGTCGTGCCGCAGGGCGGCAACACCGGCCTGGTCGGCGCCTCGGTGCCCGACGCCAGCGGCACGCAGCTGCTGCTGAGCCTGCGCCGGCTCGAGCGGGTGCGCGCGATCGATCCGGCCAACCTGACGATGACGGTCGAGGCCGGCTGCGTGCTGCAGGCCGCGCAGCAGGCCGCCGAGGCCGAAGGACTGTGGCTGCCGCTGAGCCTGGCCTCGGAGGGCAGCTGCACCCTCGGCGGCAACCTGGCGACCAACGCCGGCGGCACCCAGGTGCTGCGCCACGGCAATGCGCGCGAGCTCTGCCTGGGGCTGGAGGTGGTGACGCCGGCCGGCGAGATCTGGGACGGGCTCTCCGGCCTGCGCAAGGACAACACCGGCTATGACCTGCGCCATCTCTACATCGGCAGCGAGGGCACGCTGGGCGTGATCACCGCGGCGGTCATGAAGCTGCAGCCGCAGCCGGCGGCCACCCGCACCGCGCTGGCGGCCTGCGACTCGCTCGAGGCCTGCGTGGCGCTGCTGCGCCTGGCGCGGAGCCAGGCGGGCGACGCGCTGACCGGCTTCGAGGTGATCGGCCGGCATGCGCTGTCGCTGGTGGCGCGGCATTTCCCGCAGATCGCGCAGCCGCTGCCGGCCTGCGCCTGGACGGTGCTGCTGGAACTCTCCGACAGCGAGGGCGAGGCCCATGCGCAGGGCCTGCTCGAGGCGCTGCTGGCGCGCGCGCTGGACGCGGGCATGATCGGCGACGCGGCGGTGGCGCAGTCGCTGGCGCAGTCGCGCGCGATGTGGCAGCTGCGCGAGTCGGTGTCGGCGGCGCAGTCGGCCGAGGGGCTCAACATCAAGCACGACATCGGGCTGCCGGTGTCGGCGATTCCCGAGTTCGTGGCCCGCACGGACGCAGCGCTGCGCGCGCGCTGGCCCGGCGTGCGCCCGGTCACCTTCGGCCACCTGGGCGACGGCAACCTGCACTACAACGTGCAGGCGCCCGAGGGCGAGGATCCGGCCCGATTCCTGGCCGAGCAGGAAGACGCGGTCAACACGCTGGTGCATGACGCGGTGCAGGCACACCGCGGCACGATCTCGGCCGAGCACGGCATCGGCCGGCTCAAGCGCGACGAGCTGCAGCGACGCAAGTCGCCGGTGGCGCTGGCGCTGATGCGCTCGATCAAGCAGGCACTGGACCCGGACGGCCGGATGAACCCGGACCGGATGCTGCCGGCAGGCTGAAAGCCCGACGCAGCGAACCCGCCCGGCTCATCCCAGGGGCCTTGTTGGCTGCATCTACTGCAGCGGGCCGTCCAGCCCTTCGGGCACCGGCAGCGCAAGCACCTCGATGCCCTCCTCGCGCAGTTCGCGGCGCTCCTCGGGCGTGGCCCGGCCGCGAATGCCACGGGCCTCGGCATCGCCGTGATGGATGCGCCGGGCTTCCTCGGCGAAGCGCGGACCGACATCCTCGGTCTGCGCCAGCACATGGCGCACCGCCTGCAGGAAGATCGCCTCGGCCTGCTGCCGCTCGGGCGTGGCCGCGGGGGCCGGATGGGAGACCGGTCGGGGCGACGGCACCTGGACAGGTGCAGCAGAGCGTGCGCTCGGGGTCTCGGCCCGCGAGGTCGACAGGTTCAGCCGCGGCGCCGAGGGCAGGCGCACCACCTCGGCACTGCCGCACAGCGGACAGGTCAGCAGGCCGCGCGCGCACTGGGACTGGTAGTCCTCCTCGGAGCCGAACCAGCCCTCGAAGCCGTGCCCGGCCTCGCACTGCAGATCGAATACTTTCATGGACCGGAATTATCGGCCGCGGCTCCAGGCCTCGGCAGGCCGCCAGTCCAAGGCCCAGCGGCCGGCGCGCCATTGCTGCAGCCACAGCAGCGCGATCATCGTCTTGGCGTCGGTCAGCTCGCCGTCGCGGATCCAGTCGGAGAGCTGCTGCTCGCTGGCGGCGAAGACATCGAGGAACTCGCCCTCGTCGAGCCGGCGCTCGCCGACCGTCAGGCCGCGTGCGAACCAGATCTCGATGCGCTCGTCGGAATAGGCGATCGCGTTGCGCAGCTCGCCGGCCAGCGCCCACTCGGCGGCGCTGCAGCCGGTCTCTTCGTGCAGCTCGCGCACGCCGCAGGTGATGCCCGCCTCGCCGGCGTCGATCTTGCCCGCGGGAAACTCGATGAAGGCGCGGTGGTGCGGGTAGCGGTACTGGCGCTCGAGCAGCAGGCGGCCGTCGTCGAGGATCGGCACCACCATGACCGCGCCCGGGTGGACGATGTATTCGCGGTAGGAGACCGAGCCGTCGGGCAGGCGCACCGTGTCGTGCATCACCTGCAGGAAGCGGCCCGAGTGGGCCAGCGTCGAGTCCAGGCGCTGCTCGCGCAGGTGGTCGTCGCCCTCGGGCAGATCGGCAAGATCAGGCAGCATGGACTTCAGCGCTGACGGCGCAGATAGCGCCAGACGAAGCCGGGAAAGGCCAGCGTCAGCATCAGGCACAGCAGCACGGCGTAGAACTGCCAGCCCTGCGGGACCATCTGGCCGGCGCGTGACTCCAGCAGCCGCCCGACCAGGATGACGATCCCGGTATGCAGCAGCAGCTCCAGCAGGCGCCAGGCCAGGGACTTCGGCGCGCGCAGCGGGCCGAAGGCCAGAAGCCGCTCGGTGATGAACGGCAGGTTGGCCAGCACCGCTGCCAGCAGCAGCACCAGCCAGATCGAGGCGGATGAGCTCACCTCTCGGACTCCGTCGTCAGCCGGCCAGCGACTTGACGATGGCCTGCGAGCACAGCGTCATCAGGCCGCCCGGAACGATGCCCAGCAGCAGCACCGCCGCGCCGTTGAGCGACAGCGCAGTGCGCGGGCCGCCGGCGATGACGATCGCCGCGCTGTCCTTCGGCTCGTCGAAGTACATGACCTTGACGACGCGGATGTAGTAGAAGGCGCCGATCAGCGACATCACCACACCGAAGATGGCCAGCTGGATCAGCACCGGATCATTGGTGGAGATCAGCGCCTGCAGCACCGCCAGCTTGGCGTGGAAGCCCACCATCGGCGGCACGCCGGCCAGCGAGAACAGGAAGATCGCCATCACCGCAGCCAGCACCGGGCTGCGCTTGTGCAGGCCGGCCAGGTCGGCGATGTCCTCGGCCTCGAAGCCCTGGCGCGCCAGCAGCATGATCAGACCGAAGGTGCCCAGCGTCGTGACCACATAGGTCAGGATGTAGAACAGCGACGAGCTGTAGGCGTTGGCGGCCGACAGGGTGTTGCCGTTGACCACGCCGGCGATCATGCCCAGCAGCAGGAAGCCCATCTGCGCGATGGTCGAGTAGGCCAGCATGCGCTTGAGGTTGGTCTGCGCGATCGCCGCCAGGTTGCCGATCAGCAGCGAGCACACCGCCAGCACGCCCAGCATCTGCTGCCAGTCGGCCGCCAGACCCATCATGCCGTCGACCAGCAGACGCATCGCCATGCCGAAGGAGGCGATCTTCGGCGCACCGGCGATCAGCAGCGTGGCGGCGGTCGGCGCGCCCTGGTAGACGTCCGGCACCCACATGTGGAAGGGCACGGCACCGAGCTTGAAGGCCAGGCCGGAGACGATGAACACCAGACCGAAGGTCAGCACCTGGCGGTTGGCCTCGCCCTTGGCGATGACGTCGAAGATGGTGCCGATGTCCAGCGAGCCGGTCGCGCCATACAGCATCGACATGCCGTAGAGCAGGAAGCCGGAAGCCAGCGCGCCGAGCACGAAGTACTTCATCGCGGCTTCGGTCGACTGGGCGTGGTCGCGGCGCAGCGCCACCAGCGCGTACAGCGACAGGCTCATCAGCTCCAGGCCGATGTAGGTCACCAGCAGGTTGTTGGCCGACACCATCACCGAGATGCCCAGCAGCGAGAACAGGCTGAGCGAATACAGCTCGCCCTTGAGCATCTCGCGGCTCTCGGCATAGGGACGCGCGTAGATCAGCGTGACCGCGATCGCGATCACCGCGAACAGGGCCAGCAGGTGACCCATCGGATCGGACACCACCATGCGGTTCATCGCATAGAGGGTCTCGCCGTCCTGGATGTAGGTCCAGTGCATCGCGCCGACGCCGGCCAGCGTCAGCAGCGTCAGCACATGGGTGGGCGTGCGCTTCGGGTCGGTGACGTAGAGGTCGGCCAGCGCGACCACGCAGGTCATCACCAGCAGGAAGATCTCGGGATACACCGCGAGCCAGTTCATTGCAGTCATGGGGTGCAGCGCTCCGTGATCACAGTTTCGAGACGCCGACGTGGCGGATCAGCTCGGTCACCGACACATGCATCACGTCGGTGAAGGGCTTGGGATACAGGCCCATGCCCAGCGTGCACAGGGCCAGGATCGCCAGGATCGCGAATTCGCGGGCGTTGATGTCGGTCAGCTCGCGGACATGGTCGTTGGCGACATCGCCGAAGTAGACGCGCTTGACCATCCACAGCGTGTAGGCGGCGCCGAAGATCAGCGCGGTGGCGGCCAGCAGGCCGATCCAGAAGTTGTACTTCACCGCACCCAGGATGACCATCCACTCGCCGATGAAGCCTGCCGTGCCCGGCAGACCGGCATTGGCCATGCCGAAGAAGACCGCGAAGGCGGCGAACTTGGGCATCGTGTTGACCACGCCGCCGTAGCTGGCGATCTCGCGGGAGTGCACGCGGTCGTACAGCACGCCGATCGAGAAGAACATCGCGCCCGACACGAAGCCGTGCGAGACCATCTGCACCAGACCGCCGGAAATGCCCAGCTCGCTGAAGAAGAAGAAGCCCAGGGTGACGAAGCCCATGTGCGCGATCGACGAGTAGGCGACCAGCTTCTTCATGTCGTTCTGCACCATCGCCACCAGACCGATGTAGATCACGGCGATCAGCGACAGGGTGATCAGCAGCCAGGACCACTCATGCGAGGCGTCCGGCGCGATCGGCAGCGAGAAGCGCAGGAAGCCGTAGGCACCGAGCTTCAGCATGATCGCGGCCAGCACCATCGAGCCGCCGGTGGGCGCCTCGACGTGGGCGTCCGGCAGCCAGGTGTGCACCGGCCACATCGGCACCTTCACCGCGAAGGCGGCCAGGAAGGCGAAGAAGATCAGCGTCTGCACGTCCATCGGCAGCGGCAGCTTGTGCCACGTCAGGATGTCGAAGCTGCCACCCGACTTGTAGTACAGGTAGATCAGCGCGACGAGCATCAGCAGCGAGCCGGCCAGCGTGTACAGGAAGAACTTGATCGCGGCGTAGACGCGGCGCGGACCGCCCCAGATGCCGATGAGGATGTACATCGGGATCAGGGTCGCCTCGAAGAAGACGTAGAACAGCAGGCCGTCGACCGCCGAGAACACGCCCACCGTCAGGCCGGACATGATCAGGAAGGCGCCCATGTACTGGTGCGCGCGGTCGGTGATGACCTCCCAGCCGGCGCCCACCACCAGCACGGTGATGAAGGCGGTCAGCGGGACGAACCACATCGAGATGCCGTCGACACCCAGGTGGTAGTTGACGTTGAAGCGCGGGATCCAGCTGATCTTCTCGACGAACTGCATCGCAGCCGTCGAGTTGTCGAAGCCGGTGATCACCGGGATCGTGACCAGGAAGCTGACCAGCGAGCCGACCAGCGCGATCCAGCGCGCGGTGCCGGGTTGATCATCGCGGCCGACGGCCAGCAGGATGATCCCGAAGACGATCGGGATCCAGATCGCAAGAGAGAGGTATGCCATGTTCAGGTGCCTCCGCTCAGCGATGCAGCCACACGAACCACGTCATCAGCGCGAAGACGCCGACAAGCATGACCAGTGCATAGTGGTAGATGTAACCGGTCTGGAGGAGTCGCACCAGCGAGCCGATCCAGCCGACCAGGCGAGCGGACCCGTTGACGGCTGCGCCGTCGATCAGGGTCACGTCACCCACCTTCCACAAGCCACGACCCAGCAGGCGTGCACCCGCAGCGAAGATGTGCTCGTTGATCCAGTCCATGTAGTACTTGTTTTCCATCAGCGTCACCAGCGGCGCGAGCGCACGGGCGAAGAAGGCAGGAACAGCAGGCACCAGCATGTAGAAGACATAGGCGGTCACCACGCCACCGACCGCCAGCCACAGCGGCAGCGTGACCAGCGAGTGGGTGGCCATGGCCGCCGCGCCATGGAAGTGCTCGGCCAGCTGGGCCATCGCCGGATGACGGGCCGCGTCGACATGGACCGCATCCTTCAGGAAGTCGCCGAACAGCAGCGGCTCGATCGTCAGGTAGCCGATCACCACCGACGGAATCGCCAGCAGCAGCAGCGGCACCGTCACCACCCAGGGCGACTCGTGCGGCGTGTGCGCATGGCCGTGGCCGTCGTCGTCATGATGGTCGTGCTCGCCCGGGAAGGGCTTGTGATGGAAGTGCTCCTTGCCGTGGAAGACCAGGAAGTACATCCGGAACGAGTAGAAGGCGGTCACGAAGACGCCGGCCACCGCTGCGGTCAGCGCGATCGGCGCTGCGGCCAGGTTGCTCGCACCCAGGGCCAGGATGATCGAGTCCTTCGAGTAGAAGCCCGAGAAGAACGGCGTGCCGATCAGCGCCAGGCTGCCCAGCAGCGAGGTGATCCAGGTGATGGGCATGTACTTGCGCAGGCCGCCCATGTTGCGGATGTCCTGGTCATGGTGCATGCCGATGATGACCGAGCCCGCGCCGAGGAACAGCAGCGCCTTGAAGAACGCGTGCGTCATCAGGTGGAACACCGCGACCGAGTAGGCCGAGGCGCCCAGCGCGATCGTCATGTAGCCCAGCTGCGACAGGGTCGAGTAGGCGACCACCCGCTTGATGTCGTTCTGGATGATGCCCAGGAAGCCCATGAACAGCGCGGTGATCGAGCCGATGATCAGGATGAAGTTCAGCGCGGTGTCCGACAGCTCGAACAGCGGGCTCATGCGCGTCACCATGAAGATGCCGGCCGTCACCATGGTCGCCGCGTGGATCAGCGCCGAGATCGGGGTCGGGCCTTCCATCGAGTCCGGCAGCCAGACATGCAGCGGGAACTGCGCCGACTTGCCCATCGCGCCGATGAACAGGCAGATGCAGGTCACGGTGATCAGCATCCACGGCTCGCCGCCGAACGGATTGTCGAAGCCCAGCTTGGCGTACTCGTCGGCCTTGGCAAAGGCCTCGGTGTAGTTCAGCGTGCCCGCGTAGGCCGCGATCAGGCCGATGCCCAGGATGAAGCCGAAGTCGCCGACCCGGTTGACCAGGAAGGCCTTCATGTTGGCGAAGATCGCCGTCGGCTTCTTGTACCAGAAGCCGATCAGCAGGTAGGAGACCAGGCCCACCGCTTCCCAGCCGAAGAACAGCTGCAGGAAGTTGTTGCTCATGACCAGCATGAGCATCGAGAAGGTGAACAGCGAGATGTAGCTGAAGAAGCGCTGGTAGCCCGGATCCTCTTCCATGTAGCCGATGGTGTAGATGTGCACCATCAGCGACACGAAGGTCACCACGCACATCATCATCGCCGTCAGGCCGTCGACCATGAAGCCGACTTCCATCTTCAGGTCGCCCAGCACCATCCACTCGTAGATGGTCTGGTTGAAGCGTGCGCCGCCGATCACGTCGATGAGCGTCATCACCGACAGGATCAGCGCGACCAGCACGCCAAGAATGGTGGCCACATGCGAGCCTGTGCGACCCACGGCCTTGCCGAAGAAGCCGGCGATGATGGCGCCCGCCAGGGGCGCCAGCGGAACCGCCAGCAGTGTCGATTGCGAGAGCTGAGACATTTTCTGGTTTTCCCCTTGGCGTCAGCCCTTCAGCGAATCGAGCTCGTCGACGTTGATGGTCGAACGGTTGCGGAACAGCACGACCAGAATGGCCAGACCGATCGCGGATTCGGCCGCAGCGACCGTCAGGATGAAGAACACGAAGACCTGGCCGGCCATGTCACCCAGGTAGTGGGAGAAGGCCACGAAGTTCAGGTTGACCGACAGCAGCATCAGCTCGATGGCCATCAGCAGCACGATCAGGTTCTTGCGGTTCAGGAAGATGCCGATCACCGACAGCGCGAACAGGATCGCGCCCAGCGTCAGGTAGTGTCCGAGGGTGATCATGCCTTTCCTTTCGCGGCGTCAGCGGCCGGTGCGGTCGTCTCGGCGGCGGGCTGGGAGGGCAGCTCGCGCACGGCGTCCATCTTGACGATGCGCAGGCGGTCGGCCTTCTTCGCCTTGACCTGCTCCGACGGGTTCTGGCCGCGCACATCCTTGCGACGACGCAGCGTCAGGGCCACCGCGGCGATCATCGCCACCAGCAGCAGCACCGCGGCGAGCTGGACCGGGTACAGATAGTCGGTGTAGATCTCGATGCCCAGCAGCTTGGTGTTGGGCACGGTCTCGGCACCCGGCATCGGCTTCGGATCCGGCACGTTGAAGCCGCGCTGCAGCACCCAGGCCATTTCCAGCGCGATGATCACGCCGACCAGACCGGCGACCGGGAAATGTTTCCAGAAACCCTGGCGCAGCAGGTCGAGATTGATGTCGAGCATCATCACGACGAACAGGAACAGCACCATGACGGCGCCGACGTACACCAGGACCAGGGAGATGGCCAGGAATTCGGCATGCAGCAGCATCCAGACGCACGAGGCGCTGAAGAAGGCCAGCACGAGGAAGAGCGCCGCATGCACGGGGCTGCGGGCCGTGATGACCCGGAAGCCCGAGAACAGCAGCACGGCGGAGAAGACGTAGAAGAGCGCGGTGGTCGTGTCCATGTCGATGTCGGGTACTCGATGCGCAGGCCCAGCCCGGCCCGGCACCGTCACCATGACGGCACCAGCGAGTCTGGGTGGAATGGCTTACCGGTACTTGGCGTCCGCCTCCTTGTTGGCTGCAATCTCTTTCTCGTACCGATCGCCGACGGCCAGCAGCATGTCCTTCGTGAAGTACAGGTCGCCGCGCTTCTCGCCGTGGTATTCGAAGATGTGCGTCTCGACGATCGAGTCGACCGGGCAGCTTTCCTCGCAGAAGCCGCAGAAGATGCACTTGGTCAGATCGATGTCGTAGCGCGTGGTGCGACGGCTGCCGTCGTCCTTGCGCTCGCCGGCCTCGATCGTGATGGCCATCGCCGGGCAGACCGCTTCGCACAGCTTGCAGGCAATGCAGCGTTCCTCGCCGTTCTCGTAGCGGCGCAGCGCATGCAGGCCGCGGAAACGCGGGCTCAGCGGCGTCTTCTCTTCCGGGAACTGGACGGTGACCGTCTTCTGGAAGAAGTGACGACCCGTCAGCTTCATTCCCTTGAGCAGCTCCAGCAGCATGAAGCTGGAGACGAAATCCTTGACAGCAGACACGGTGTGCTTCCTTGCTGGCTCGATTTATTTCCAGATGTTCCAGGGCGACTGGATCCACAGACCCACCACCACCAGCCACACCAGCGTGAGCGGAATGAAGATCTTCCAGCCCAGACGCATGATCTGGTCGTAGCGGTAGCGCGGGAAGGTCGCACGCACCCACAGGAACATCGTGACCACCACGAAGGTCTTGATGCCCAGCCAGATCCAGCCCGGGATGAAGCTCAGGGCCGCGACCGGCGCATCCCATCCCCCCAGGAACATCAGGACGGCCAGCATCGACACCAGGATCATGTTGGCGTACTCGGCCAGGAAGAACATCGCGAACGACATGCCCGAGTACTCGATCATGTGACCGGCGACGATTTCCGCCTCGCCTTCCACCACGTCGAACGGGTGGCGGTTGGTCTCGGCCAGACCCGAGATGAAGTAGATGACGAAGATCGGCAGCAGCGGCAGCCAGTTCCAGGACAGGAAGTTCAGGCCCATGTCGGCGAACTGGCCCTTGGTCTGGCTGACGACGATGTCGCTCATGTTCAGGCTGCCGGCGACCATCAGCACCACGACGAAGCAGAAGCCCATCGCGATCTCGTAGCTGACCATCTGCGCCGAGGCGCGCATCGCGCCCAGGAAGGCGTACTTCGAGTTCGAGGCCCAGCCGGCGATGATCACGCCGTAGACCTCGAGCGAGGTGATCGCCATCAGGAACAGCAGGCCGGCGTTGACATTGGCCAGCGCGACCTCAGGTCCGAAAGGCACGACCGCCCAGGCGGCCAGCGCCGGCATGATGGTCATGATCGGGCCGAGGAAGAACAGGCCCTTGTTCGCGGCGGTCGGGGCGATGATCTCCTTGAAGATCAGCTTGACCGCATCGGCGATCGGGGTCAGCAGACCCATCGGGCCGACGCGGTTCGGGCCCGGACGCACCTGGGTGCGACCGATGGCCTTGCGCTCCCACAGCGTCAGATAGGCCACGCAGCCCAGCAGCGGCAGCAGCACCGCGACGATCTTCAGCAGGGTCCAGACGACGGGCCACGCACCTCCCAGGGTCGCGGCGCCGGTGGTTTGCAGGGTATCCAGCATCATCAGCTCTTTTCTGCGACGGCGACTCAGGCGCGCTCGAGGCTCACGGTGCCGAAGACGGCACCGAGCGCGGCGGTTTCAGGGCAACCGGCGCTGACGCGCACGGTGTCGGCGGCCAGCGTGGCATCGATGGCCGCCGGCAGCACGACGCTGCCTTCGCCCTGCTTGACGCGGACCTTGGCACCGGCCTGCACGCCCAGCTTCGCGGCCAGTGCGGCGCCGATGGCCAGCAGCGGCGCGGCGGCATCGGCGGTGGCCTGCAGCGAGGGCGCGCGACGCACGACCGAATCGGTGGCGTAGAGCGGCACGTTGGCGATGCGCTGCAGACCCGCCGGGGCCGCGACCAGCTGCGGGGTGGCGCTGCTGGCGTTGGACAGGCGGGCCGACACCTTGGCGGCGTCGTTCAGGCCGGCAGCGGCGCGCACGTCCTCGACCGATTCCTGCGTGAAGGCGTTCAGGCCCAGCAGATTGCCCAGCACGCGCAGCACCTTCCAGCCCGGACGGGTCTCGCCCAGCGGACGCACCACGCCGTGGAAGGACTGCACGCGGCCTTCGGCGTTGACGAAGCTGCCACCGGTCTCGGTGAACGGCGCGATCGGCAGGATCACGTCGGCGAACTCGACATTGGCCTGGAAGGGGCTGAAGGCGACGACCATCTCGGCCGCGGCCAGCGCCTTGGCGGCCTGGGCGGCGTTGGCCGCGTCCAGCACCGGCTCGGTGTTGAACAGCAGATAGGCCTTCAGCGGCTTGGCCAGCATCTCGGCGGCGTTCAGGCCGCCCTGGCCCGGCAGCGCGCCGACCAGCTGGGCGCCGACCTGGTTGCCAGCATCACCCAGGAAGCCGCAGGACGCGCCGGTCTGCGCGGCGATCCAGTTGGCGATGGACAGCAGCTCGGCCGCCTGCGGGTGGGCGGACGCCGCCTGACCCAGCAGCACCGCGCCCTTCGAGCCCGACAGCAGTGCCTCGGCGATGGCCTGGGCCTGTTCGCCCGGCTGCACCGCCAGCGGCGCAGTCACGCCCTTGGCGGTGGCCACGGCGGCCGCGACCTCGATCAGCACCGACAGCCACTGCGACGGGGCCGCGACGATCTCGGCACCGACCGGCAGCGCCCAGTCCTCGGCCTGCGCACCGATGCGCATGATCTGCGCGCCATGGCGAGCCGCCTGGCGCAGACGCTGCGCGAACAGCGGATGGTCCTTGCGCAGGAAGGAGCCGATGACCAGCGCACGGTCGACCGACGACAGCTCGGCGATCGGCAGGCCCAGCCAGCGCACCGCGCCGGCGTCCACGCGGAAGTCGCTCTGGCGCAGGCGGTGGTCGATGTTCTGGCTGCCCAGGCCGCGCACCAGCTGGCCCAGCAGGAAGAGTTCCTCGCTGGTGCTGGTGGCCGAGGCCAGCGCGCCGATCGAGGCGGCGCCATGCTGCGACTTGATGTTCTTCAGGCCGTTGGCGACATATTCGAGCGCGACCGTCCAGTCGACGCTCTTCCACTGGCCGCCCTGCTTGACCATCGGCTGGGTCAGGCGGGCATCGCTGTTCAGGGCCTCGTAGCTGAAGCGGTCGCGGTCGGCGATCCAGCACTCGTTGACGGCCTCGTTCTCCAGCGGCACGACACGCAGCACCTTGTGGTTCTTGACCTGCACGATCAGGTTCGCGCCGGTCGAGTCATGGGGGCTCACGCTCTTGCGACGCGACAGCTCCCAGGTGCGGGCCGAGTAGCGGAAGGGCTTGCTGGTGAGCGCGCCGACCGGGCAGATGTCGATCATGTTGCCCGACAGCTCGGAGTCGACCGTGCCGTTGACGAAGGTGGTGATCTCCGAGTGCTCGCCCCGGTTGACCATGCCCAGCTCCATCTGGCCGGCGATCTCCTGGCCGAAGCGCACGCAGCGGGTGCACTGGATGCAGCGGCTCATCTCCTCCATCGAGATCAGCGGGCCGACCTCCTTGTGGAAGACGACGCGCTTCTCTTCCTCGTAGCGCGAGGCGCCCTTGCCGTAGCCGACCGCCATGTCCTGGAGCTGACATTCGCCGCCCTGGTCGCAGATCGGGCAGTCCAGCGGGTGGTTGATGAGGAGGAACTCCATCACCGACTGCTGGGCCTTGATCGCCTTGTCGCTCTTGGTGCGCACGATCATGCCCTGCGTCACCGGGGTGGCGCAGGCGGGCATCGGCTTGGGCGCCTTCTCCACGTCGACCAGGCACATGCGGCAGTTGGCCGCGATCGAGAGCTTCTTGTGATAGCAGAAGTGCGGAATCATCGTGCCTGCCTTCTCGGCCGCATGCATCACCATGCTGCCTTCGGGCACTTCCACCTTCTTGCCGTCGAGTTGGATTTCAACCATGTTCGTCTGCCCCGATCAGATCAGATGTACGACGGGACCTTGCAGGTCTTGTGTTCGATGTGGTGGGCAAACTCGTCGCGGAAGTGCTTGAGCATGCCGCGCACCGGCATCGCCGCGGCGTCGCCGAGCGCGCAGATGGTGCGGCCCATGATGTTCTCTGCGACGTTGTCGAGCAGCGCCAGGTCATCGGGACGGCCGTGGCCGTGCTCGATGCGCTCGACCATCTTGAACAGCCAGCCGGTGCCCTCGCGGCACGGCGTGCACTGGCCGCAGGACTCGTGCGCGTAGAAGTAGGACAGGCGCAGCAGGCTCTTGACCATGCAGCGGGTCTCGTCCATCACGATGACCGCGCCCGAGCCCAGCATCGAGCCGGCCTTGGCGATGGAGTCATAGTCCATCGTGCAGGCCATCATGATGTCGGCCGGCAGCACCGGCGAGGACGAGCCGCCCGGAATCACCGCCTTGAGCTTCCTGCCGCCCTTGACGCCGCCCGCCAGCTCCAGCAGCTTGCTGAAGGGCGTGCCCATCGGGATCTCGTAGTTGCCGGGACGCTGCACGTCGCCGACCATCGAGAAGATCTTCGTGCCGCCGTTGTTCGGCTTGCCGCACTCGAGATAGGCCTGGCCGCCGTTGCGGATGATCCAGGGCACCGCCGCGAAGGTCTCGGTGTTGTTGATCGTCGTCGGCTTGCCGTAGACGCCGAAGCTGGCCGGGAACGGCGGCTTGAAGCGCGGCTGGCCCTTCTTGCCTTCGATCGACTCGATCAGCGCGGTCTCTTCGCCGCAGATGTAGGCGCCGAAGCCGTGGTGCGCGTGCAGCTGGAAGCTGTGGCTCGAGCCCAGGATGTTGTTGCCCAGGTAGCCGGCCGCGCGGGCCTCTTCCAGCGCTTCCTCGAAGCGCTCATAGACCTCGAAGATCTCGCCGTGCACATAGTTGTAGCCGACCGAGATGCCCATCGCGTAGGCCGCGATGATCATGCCCTCGATGACGATGTGCGGGTTGTACCGCATGATGTCGCGGTCCTTGCAGGTCCCCGGCTCACCTTCGTCGGTGTTGCAGACCAGGTACTTCTGCACAGGCAGCGCGCGCGGCATGAAGCTCCACTTCAGGCCGGTCGGGAAGCCTGCACCGCCGCGGCCGCGCAGGCCGGAGGCCTTGACCTCGGCAATGACCTGATCCTGGGTCAGACCGGCGCCGCCGTCCTTGCCCAGGATCTTCTTCAGGGCCTGATAGCCGCCACGGGCCTCGTAGTCCTTCAGGCGCCAGTTGCTGCCGTTCAGGCCCGCATAGATCTGCGGGTTGATGTGGCGGTCATGGAAACAGGTTTCCAGGCCGGTGGCCTGGAACTTCGAGAGATCGAGCGCGAGCGTCATGGCCTGTCCACTCCGTTCAGTTCTTCTTTGCGGCCGCGGCAGCCGGCTTGGCGCTGGCACGCAGCACCTTCACCAGTTCCTTCAGGCGGTCGTCGCTCATGTAGCTGAGCATCTGGCGATCGTTGACCAGCATCACCGGCGCGTCGGCGCAGGCGCCCAGGCACTCGCACTTCTGCACGGTGAACACGCCGTCGGGCGTGGTGCCGCCGTCCTCGATGCCGAGTTCCTTGCACAGGTTCTCCAGCGCCTTCTGGCCGTCGCGCAGCTGGCACGGCAGGTTGGTGCAGACGTTCAGCTTGAACTGACCGACCGGACGCTGGTTGTACATGTTGTAGAAGGTCGTGACCTCGCGCACCGCGATCGGGGCCATGCCCAGATAGTCGGCGATGGCCTTCTCGGCCTCCGGCGAGACCCAGCCCTGCTCCTGCTGGGCGATCGACAGACACGCCATCACGGCCGACTGCTTCTGCTCGGCCGGGTACTTGGCAACTTCGCGCGCGAACCGCGCCAGGGTGGCTTCACTGAACATGGATGGTTCTCAGCGGACTTCAGTGATCTTCGGACTCAGCGGTCGATCTCGCCGAACACGACGTCCATCGTGCCGATGATGGCGACCGCGTCGGCGATCATGTGGCCGCGCGACATCTCGTCGAGCGCCGCCAGATGCACATAGCCGGGCGGGCGGATCTTCATGCGGTAGGGCTTGTTGGCCCCGTCGCTGATCAGGTAGATGCCGAACTCGCCCTTCGGGTGCTCGACCGCCGCGTAGGCCTCGCCCTCGGGGACGTGGAAACCTTCGGAGAAGAGCTTGAAGTGGTGGATCAGCTCTTCCATCGAGGTCTTCATCTCGACGCGCGAAGGCGGTGCCACCTTGTGGTTGTCGGTGATGACCGGACCGGGGTTCTTGCGCAGCCAGTCGACGCACTGCTTGATGATGCGGTTCGACTGACGCATTTCCTCGACGCGCACCAGGTAGCGGTCGTAGGTGTCGCCGTTCACGCCCACCGGGATGTCGAACTGCATGCGGTCGTAGACATCGTAGGGCTGCGTCTTGCGCAGATCCCAGGCGATGCCCGAGCCGCGCAGCATCGCGCCGGTCAGACCCAGGTTGAGCGCACGCTCCGGGCTCACCACGCCGATGCCGACGGTGCGCTGCTTCCAGATGCGGTTGTCGGTCAGCAGCGTCTCGTACTCGTCGACCAGCTTCGGGAAGCGACGCACGAAGTCCTCGATGAAGTCAAGCATCGAGCCCTGGCGGTTCTCGTTGAGCTTGGCCATCGCCTTGGCGTTGCGGATCTTGCTGTGCTTGTACTGCGGCATCGAGTCCGGCAGGTCGCGGTAGACGCCGCCCGGACGGAAATAGGCCGCATGCATGCGCGCGCCCGACACCGCCTCGTACATGTCGAAGAGGTCTTCGCGCTCGCGGAAGCAGTAGATCAGCATGTTCATCGCGCCGCAGTCCATGCCGTGGCAGCCCAGCCACAGCAGATGGTTCAGCAGGCGGGTGATCTCGCTGAACATCACGCGGATGTACTGTGCACGCTCCGGCACCTCGATGCCGAGCAGCTTCTCGATCGCCAGGCAGTACGCATGCTCGTTGCACATCATCGACACATAGTCGAGACGGTCCATGTACGGCAGCGACTGGATGAAGGTCTTGTGCTCGGCCAGCTTCTCGGTGGCGCGGTGCAGCAGACCGATGTGCGGGTCCGCACGCTGGATGACTTCGCCGTCGAGCTCCAGCACCAGGCGCAGCACGCCGTGGGCCGCCGGGTGCTGCGGACCGAAGTTCAGGGTGTAGTTCTTGATCTCAGCCATGGCTCATCAAACCTCTGGTGCCGCGCCGCTCAGTGCAGACCGCCGTAGTTGTCTTCGCGGATGACGCGCGGAGTGATCTCGCGCGGCTCGATCGTCACCGGCTGGTAGATCACGCGCTTCTGCTCGGGGTCGTAGCGCATCTCGACATGGCCGGTGACCGGGAAGTCCTTGCGCATCGGGTGACCGATGAAACCGTAGTCGGTCAGGATGCGGCGCAGATCCTCATGGCCTTCGAAGACGATGCCGTACAGATCGAAGGCCTCGCGCTCGAACCAGTTGGCGGCCGTCCACAGCGGAGTGACCGCGGCCACGACCGGAAAGTCGTCGTCGGTCGCGAACACCTTGATGCGAAGACGCCAGTTCTTGCTGACCGACAGCAGGTGCGAGACCACCGCATAGCGCAGGCCGTCGTATTCACCGTCGCGGTAGGTGCTGTAGTCCACGCCGCACAGGTCGATCAGCTGCTCGAAGGCCAGGTCCGGATGATCGCGCAGCGTCTTGCAGACGGCGAAGTAGTCGCCCGCCTTGACGGTGATCGTGAGCTCGCCGCGTGCGCGGACCAGCTTGGCCACGCGATCACCGAGAATGCGCTCGAGCGCGGCCTGCAGGGTGTCGAGTTTCTGGGTCATGTCGATTTCCCTTGGCGATCAGCGCGCGATGGTGTTCTCGCGGCGGATCTTGGCCTGCAGCTGCAGGATGCCGTAGAGCAGCGCCTCGGCGGTCGGCGGGCAGCCCGGAACGTAGACGTCGACCGGCACGACGCGGTCGCAGCCGCGCACGACCGAGTAGCTGTAGTGGTAGTAGCCGCCACCGTTGGCACAGGATCCCATCGACAGCACCCAGCGCGGCTCGGCCATCTGGTCGTAGACCTTGCGTAGCGCCGGCGCCATCTTGTTGCACAGCGTGCCGGCGACGATCATCAGGTCGCTCTGGCGCGGACTGGGCCGGAACAGCATGCCGAAACGGTCGATGTCGTAGCGGGACGCACCCGCATGCATCATCTCGACGGCGCAGCACGCCAGACCGAAAGTCATCGGCCAGAGGGAACCAGTCTTCGACCAGTTGATCAGAGCATCGACACTCGTCGTGACGAAGCCTTCTTTCAAAACGCCTTCAATGCCCATCGTGTTCTTCCGTGGCTCTTGCGGTGATCGATCGATTGTCGTACCGGGAGAAAACTCACTCCCAGTCGAGGGCGCCCTTCTTCCATTCGTAGACAAACCCGACGACCAGGATGCCCAGGAAGATCATCATCGCCCAGAAGCCTGTCGCGCCGATTTCACGCAGCGACACCGCCCAGGGGAACAGGAAGGCGATCTCGAGGTCGAACAGGATGAAGAGGATCGCGACGAGGTAGTAGCGCACATCGAACTTCATGCGCGCATCCTCGAAGGCCTCGAAGCCGCACTCGTAGGGAGAGTTCTTGGCCGGGTCGGGGCGATGCGGGCCGAGCAGCGCACCGAGGATCTGAGGGGCAACGCCGACACCGATGCCGACGAGGATGAACAGAATGACGGGGAGATATTGTTCCAGGTTCATGTCGGTCGGCTCGGCAGATCCTCGTGCGGCAAAAATAAAGCGCGCTGTCATGGAAGACACCGGAGTGTCCTACCGAATGCTCAGCGCGCCCACCTGTTCCCTGTGCCTTGCCAGGGCGCCGGACCGATTGCCGCATGAGGAATCGATCCACGTGTCACTTGATTCATGGTGCCGTCGGCGAGACTCGAACTCGCACAGCTTTCGCCACTACCCCCTCAAGATAGCGTGTCTACCAATTTCACCACGACGGCATCGGGTTGTTGATCGTGCTTCACGATCCTGCCGGAAGATCCATCAAGAAGATGCTGGATTATCCGGCAGCTACTGCGACTGATTTGCTTGAGGTTTGCTCTTCAGCACAGACATGAATTCTAGCGTGGCTCAGGGTTTATCTCAAGCCCCTGCCACTCATGCCGTGACGATCTCGAGAGTGTGTATCGAATTCACCACTTCGATGAATCCAGCCACCGCCCCCGAGAACGCACAGGCCACGGCTCAGCGCGAGGCCGGGACGGAGGCAGCCGGAGCGACCAGGCCCGGGATCTGTGCCGCGGCCGGAGCAGCGGAGGCCGGCGCACTGGCCGCCACCGGCGCGGCGGCACGGTCCAGAATGCTGCTGCCGGAGTCTTGCGGACGCAGGTTGCCGAAGTAGGCCAGCGCCAGAGTGCACAGGAAGAACACCGTGGCGGCAATCGCGGTCGAGCGCGACAGGAAGTTGGCACTGCCGGTCGCGCCGAACAGGCTGCCCGAGGCGCCGCCGCCGAAGGAGGCCCCCATGTCGGCACCCTTGCCCTGCTGGACCAGCACCAGCCCGATCATCGCCACCGCCGCCGCCATCTGCAGCAGCAGCACGATATTCATCATCACTTGCATCGAGAAGACTCCGAGAAAGACCGCTGAAGCGCGCCCCGTGCGCGGCTATCAGCCTGCGGCCCGCGCGATGGCGACGAAATCCGCCGCCTTCAGCGCTGCACCGCCGATCAGGCCGCCATCGATGTCGGCCTGGGAAAAAAGGATCGCGGCATTGTCAGGCTTGACGCTGCCGCCGTAGAGCAGCTTCATGTCCGCCGCCCGCGCGGTGGCCGCAGCCAGCTGCGCGCGCAGCACCGCATGGACCGCCTGCGCCTGCTCGGGCGAGGCGGTGCGGCCGGTGCCGATCGCCCAGACCGGCTCGTAGGCAACCACGATCTCGCCGATGCACTGGCCCAGCGTGTGGATCACCGCCGAGAGCTGGCGCTTGACGACCGCTTCGGTTTCGCCGGCCTCGCGCTGTGCCAGCGTCTCGCCGACGCAGACGATCGGGGTCAGGCCCTTGGACAGGGCCGCCTGGGCCTTGTCGGCGACCTGCTGGTCGGTCTCGCCGTGGCAGGCGCGACGCTCCGAGTGGCCGACGATCGCGAAGCGGCAGCCGAACTCCTGCAGCATCGCCGCCGAGACCTCGCCGGTGTAGGCGCCCTGCGCGTGCGCCGAGACATCCTGCGCGCCCCAGGCCACGCCGCTGTTGGCCAGCGTCACCGCGACCTCGGACAGGTAGGGGAACGGCGCGCAGACCGCCACATCGGCCGCCGCGAACGGACGCGCGGCCAGGATGCCCTGCAGCAGTTCGGCGTTGGCGGCATGGCTGCCATGCATCTTCCAGTTGCCCACCACCAGTTTGCGACGTGTCGTCATCTTCAGTCCCTATCGATATCGAGTTGAGAAATCCGGAATGCGTCAGGCCGGAAGCGCGTCCCAGCGCAGCACGATCTTGCCGACATGCTGGTTCGACTCCATCAGCGCATGGGCGGCGGCGGCCTCGGCCGCCGGCATCACCGCATGAATGACCGGGCGGATGCGGCGCGAGGCCAGCAGCGGCCAGACCTGGCGGCGCAGCGCAGCGGCGATCTCGCCCTTGAAGGCGACCGAGCGCGGACGCAGCGTGGAGCCGGTCACCGTCAGCCGACGGCGCAGCACCAGGCCCGCGTCGAGCTGTGCCTTCGTGCCGCCCTGCACCGCGATGATGACCAGGCGACCGTCCTCGGCCAGGCAGGCGACCTCGCGTGCGACATAGTCGCCCGCGACCATGTCGAGAATGACGTCGACGCCGCGGCCACCCGTCAGACTCAGCGCCTCGGCCTGGAAATCGGCCGTGCGGTAGTTGATCGCATGGTCGGCGCCCAGCGCGAGGCAGGCCTGGCACTTGTCGTCGCTGCCAGCGGTGGCGATGACCGTGGCCCCGAAGGCCTTGGCCAGCTGGATCGCGGTCACGCCGATGCCGCTGGTTCCGCCCTGGACCAGGAAGGTCTCGCCGGGCTGCAGCGCGCCGCGCATGAAGACGTTCGACCAGACGGTGAAGAAGGTCTCCGGCAGGCTGGCCGCCTCCAGATCGGACAGGCCGTCCGGCACCGGCAGGCACTGCACTGCCGGCGTCACGCACAGCTCGGCATAGCCGCCGCCCGGCGTCAGCGCGCACACGCGCTGGCCGATCGACAGGCCGGCCGCGGCCATCGCGGCGGCATCGCCGTCCACGATGATGCCCGCCACCTCCAGACCCGGCAGGTCGGAGGCACCCGGCGGCGGCGGATACAGCCCCTTGCGCTGCAGCACGTCCGGCCGGTTGACGCCGCTGGCGGCCACGCGGATCAGCACCTCGCCCGCACCCGGCACCGGGTCGGGGCGCGTGCCCTGAACCAGCACCTCGGGGGCGCCGGGGCGCGTGATCTCGATGGCTTTCATCCGTCGTCCTCCGTGCGTCTGGCTGCGGCGTCTCAGGCCCGCATCACTGCTGCTGCTGTTGCTGCTGCTCGGCCGGCGCATCGGCGGCGCCCGGCGCAGCGCCCTGCTCGCCACGCGGCGGACGCTCGGCGCGCTCGCCACGGTCAGCACGATCGCCCCGATCACGGCGCGGGCCACGATCGCCACGCTCCGGGCGGTCGCCGTACTCGCGGCGCGGGGCGCGCTCGAAGCGCTCCTCTTCCATGCCTTCCGGACGCTCGATCAGGGCCTTCATCGACAGCTTGATGCGACCCTTCTCGTCGGTCTCCAGCACCTTGACCTTGACGATCTGGCCTTCCGACAGGAAGTCGGTGACCTTCTCGACGCGCTGGTGCGCGATCTGGCTGATGTGCAGCAGGCCGTCCTTGCCCGGCAGGATGTTGATCAGCGCGCCGAAGTCCAGGATCTTGGTGACCGGGCCTTCATAGACCTTGCCGATCTCGGCCTCGGCGGTGATGTCGGCGATGCGCTTCTTGGCCTCCTCGGCCTTGACCGCGTCGGTCGAGGCGATGGTGATGGTGCCGTCCTCGCCGATGTCGATCTGGCAGCCAGTCTCCTCGGTCAGCGCGCGGATGACCGAGCCACCCTTGCCGATCACGTCGCGGATCTTCTCCGGATTGATCTTCATGGTGTAGAGGCGCGGCGCGAACTCGGACACTTCGGTGTTGGCGCCCGACACGGCCTCGGTCATCTTGCCCAGGATGTGCAGACGGGCTTCCTTGGCCTGGGCCAGCGCGACCTGCATGATCTCCGGGGTGATGCCCTGGATCTTGATGTCCATCTGCAGCGCGGTCACGCCGGCGGTGGTGCCGGCCACCTTGAAGTCCATGTCGCCGAGATGGTCCTCGTCGCCCAGGATGTCGGTCAGGACGGCGAACTTGTTGCCGTCCTTGATCAGGCCCATCGCGATGCCGGCGACATGCGCCTTCATCGGCACGCCGGCGTCCATCATCGCCAGGCAGCCGCCGCAGACCGAAGCCATCGACGACGAGCCGTTCGATTCGGTGATCTCCGAGACGACGCGGATGGTGTAGGCGAAGTCTTCCTTGTTCGGCAGCAGCGGCACCAGCGCGCGCTTGGCCAGACGGCCGTGGCCGGTCTCGCGGCGCTTGGTCGAGCCCATGCGGCCCACTTCGCCGGTGGCGAACGGGGGCATGTTGTAGTGGAACAGGAAGGTGTCGCGGAACTCGCCGGCCAGCGCGTCGATGCGCTGCGCGTCCTGGTCGGTGCCCAGGGTGGCGACGACCAGCGCCTGCGTCTCGCCGCGGGTGAACAGCGCCGAGCCGTGGGTGCGCGGCAGCACGCCGGTGCGGATCTCGATCGGGCGCACGGTGCGGGTGTCGCGGCCGTCGATGCGCGGCTCGCCGGCCAGGATCTGGCCGCGGACGGTCTTGGCTTCCAGCTCGAACAGCAGGTTGTCGACCTCGACGCCGTCGAACTCGACGCCGGCGGCGGTCAGCGCGGCCTTGGTCTCGGCGTAGGCGGCGCGGCAGGCCTGGGTGCGGGCCTGCTTGGAGCGGATCTGGTAGGCCGCCTGGATCCTGGCCAGACCGAATTCCTCGACCTTGGCGATCAGCGGCTCGTTCTTGGCCGGCGGGGTCCACAGACCGGACTCGATCCAGTCGGGCTTGCCGGCGTCACGCACCAGATCGTTGATCGCGGCGATCGCCACCTTGGCCTGGGCGTGGCCGAAGCTCACGCCACCCAGCATCACCTCTTCCGACAGCTGGTCGGCCTCGGACTCGACCATCAGCACGGCCGCCTCGGTACCGGCGACCACCAGGTCCAGCTTGGAGGACTTCAGCTGCGTCGGACCGGGGTTGAGCACGTACTCGCCGTTGACATAGCCCACGCGCGCGGCGCCGACCGGGCCGTTGAACGGGATGCCCGAGATCGCCAGCGCGGCGCTGGAGCCGATCAGGGCGGCGATGTCGGCCGAGACCTCCGGGTTCAGCGACAGCAGGTGCACGACGACATGCACCTCGTTGTAGAAGCCTTCCGGGAACAGCGGGCGCAGCGGGCGGTCGATCAGGCGGCTGGTCAGCACCTCCAGCTCGGAGGGCTTGGCCTCGCGCTTGAAGAAGCTGCCCGGGATCTTGCCGGCGGCGTAGGTCTTCTCGATGTAGTCGACGGTCAGCGGGAAGAAGTCCTGGCCCGGCTTGGCGCCCTTGGCGCCGACCACGGTGGCCAGCACCACGGTATCGTCGATGTTGACGATGACGGCGCCGGAGGCCTGGCGCGAGATCTCGCCGGTTTCCAGCGTGACGGTGTGCTGACCCCAGGTGAAGGTCTTGGTGACTTTGTTGAACAGGCTCATGGAGGGGATTTCCGTGTGAGGGTCCCGGTCACCGCGGCTGGGATGCCATTCCACCGGAGCCGCAGGCCGCTGGCGCGACCCCGGTGGAATGACACAGCAGCGCCCACGCGCGACCGAAGGGACTGATGAGGAACTGGGAAGAGGGACGTCGGGAATTCAGAAAAACAAAGAGCCTGTGCTGGCTGATCCAGACAGGCTCTTCGCATGCATGCGCAGATTACTTGCGCAGGCCCAGCTTCTGGATCAGCGCGACATAGCGGTCGGCGTCCTTGGCCTTCAGGTAGTCCAGCAGCTTGCGACGGCGGCTGACCATGCGCAGCAGGCCGCGACGACCGTGGTGGTCCTTCTTGTTGGCCTTGAAGTGCGGGGTCAGGTGGTTGATGCGCGCGGTCAGCAGCGCGACCTGGACTTCAGGAGAGCCGGTGTCGGCAGCGCCGCGGGCGTTGGCGGCGACGATCTCGGCCTTGTTGATCTCGGACATGTGCGTTTCCTTGGGTTCCGGATTGATGGTTTGACTTGCGGTCGCGGATGGAACCGATCCGCGCCGTGTGGTCCCCGCCAGCCTGAACCGGCGAAGCCCGCCATTATAGCGCCAAGGCGCGCGCCAGCCGATCGACCCCGGCCAGCAGCCGCTGCGGCTGGCGTGACGCAAAGCACCACCGCAGCCAGCCCTCGCCCTCCGGCCCGAAGGCCGAGCCCGGCGCCAGACCCAGGCCATGCTCGGCCACCAGGCGGCGCGCCAGCGCCAGCGAGTCGGGCTCGCCCTCGATGCGCAGGAAGGCGTACATCGCGCCGTCGGGACGCGCGACCTCGACGCGGGGCAGCGCCTGCAGCGCGTCGACCAGCGTGTCGCGGCACAGCCGCAGCCGCGCCTGCAGCGCCGGCACCGCCTCGGGCGCGGCCGCCAGCGCCGCCAGCCCGGCGCGCTGCACGAAGACCGGCGCGCAGGAGGTGTTGAACTCGATCAGCTTGGCGATGTGCGGCATCAGCGCCTCGGGCGCGATCAGGCTGCCCAGGCGCCAGCCGGTCATCAGGAAGCTCTTCGAGAAGCTGTGGATGACGATCAGCCGGTCGTCGGGCGCGGCGATATCGAGAAAGCTCGGCGCGCACAGCCGCGCCGCCTCGCCCGAGCCGGCGGGCGGCGGATCCTGTGGGTAGTACAGCCGCTCGTAGACCTCGTCGGCGACGATCCAGGTGCCGGTGCGGCGGCAGTGCGCCAAGAGCGCCTGCTGCTCGGCGCGGCTCATCGTCCAGCCGGTCGGGTTGTTCGGTGCATTGACGATCAGCACCCGCGTGGCCGGCGTGACGGCGGCGAGCAGCGCATCCAGATCGAGCGACCAGACGCCGCCCGCCCCCGCACGCAGGCTCACCCGGCGCACCCGCGCGCCCAGGATCGCCGGCTGCGCGGTCAGATTGGGCCAGACCGGCACGACCACCACCACCTCGTCGCCGGCCTCGACCAGCGCCTGCTGCGCCAGCATCAGCGCGCTGACGCCCGAGGACGTCACCGCGATCCGCTCCGGCCCGATCGGCACCGGCGGCGCATGCAGCCGCGAGACCTGCGCGGCCAGCGCCGAGCGCAGCTCCGGCAGGCCGAGGTTGGGCGAGTAGAAGGTCTCGCCGGCCTCGATCGAGGTCACAGCCGCATCGCGCACCGGCACCGGCGTGATCTCGTCGCTCTCGCCGAACCAGAAGGCCAGCACGTCGGAGCGGCCCAGGCCGGCATCGGCGACCTCGCGGATGCGCGAGGCGGGAAGGTCGGCGATCAGCGCGCGCATCAGGGCTCCCGACGGAAAATTCAGATGGGGGCCATCTTGCACGAATGCGGCTGCGCCGTCTGCTCCGGCGCGAGATAGCGCACGGTGCGGAAGCCGTAGCCGCTGCCCTCGACATCGAAGCGGACACCCTCGCTGCCGGCCTTCTGCATCGTGCTGACATAGAGCGGCTGGATGAACTGGTGGTCGGCGGCACGCATCCGGCCCGCGCCCAGGCCGCCGAGCGCCCGGCCGTCGAAGCGCGCGCCCGACAGCGCACGCGCGACCGCGGTCGCGTCCAGCGAGCCGGCGCGCTCGATCGCCTGCGCCAGCATCTCGACCATCACCTGCATGCGCAGGTGCAGATAGTCGTCCTGCGGCTTCGGGAAGCGCTGGCGGAAGGTCTGCACCAGCGCCTCGGAGGCCTTGTCGCCGACATTCGGATGCCACTCCGCCACCGCAAGCACCCGCCCTGCCCCGCTCTCGCCCAGCGTGGCCGGCACGCCCAGCGCATTGCCGTAGAAGGTGTAGAACCTGCCCTCGAAGCCGACATCGCGCGCGGCCTTGATCAGCAGCGTCAGGTCATTGCCCCAGTTGCCGGTCAGCACCGCCTGCGCGCCGCTGGCCTTGATCTTGGTCGCGTAGGGCAGGAAATCCTTGATGCGGCCGACCGGATGCAGCTCCTCGCCGGCGATGCGGATGTCGGGCCGACGCGCGGCGATCATCTCGCGCCCCCTTTTCAGCACATGCTGGCCGAAGCTGTAGTCCTGGCCGATCAGGTAGATGCTGCGCAGCGCGCTGTCCTGCTGCAGCACATCGACCAGCGCCGACAGGCGCATGTCGGCATGCGCGTCGAAGCGGAAATGCCAGGGGCTGCACTTCTCGTTGGTCAGCAGCGGATCGACCGCAGCGTAGTTCAGGAACAGCGCGCGACGCTGCGGCTCGCGGGCGTTGTGGCGATTGAGCGCCTCGACCAGCGCAGCCGCGACCGCCGAGCTGTTGCCCTGCATCACCACCGGCACGGCCTGGTCGGTGGCTGCGCGCAGCAGCGACAGCGCCTCCTCGGTCGAGCCCTTGCTGTCCATGCGCACCAGCGCCAGCGGGCGCGCGCCGCCGGGCAGCTTCACGCCGCCACGGGCATTGACCCGCTCGATCGCCCAGCCCAGATTGCGCGCCACCGCCTCGCCGGCATTGGCGAACGGGCCCGACAGGCCCTCGATCAGCGCCAGCCGCACCGGCTCGGCCGCCTGGGCCACGGCACACAGGCCCAGCAGCGCACCGGCCAGAGCAGCGCGCACAACGACATTCAGACGGAAGTTCATCCTGGACATCGGAGGCTGATCAGACGCTGGCCAGATCCCAGCGCGGGCGGACATCGAAGTCGTACT
>RRZT010749801.1_pt1 | contig 27814 bp, 35 predicted proteins | sample 2165551 | NCBI WGS metagenome assembly RRZT01 (sample SAMN10456910, study PRJNA506462) | wastewater metagenome | biome: wastewater; feature: sludge; material: wastewater sludge; isolation source: wastewater sludge with Escherichia coli K12::gfp cells carrying plasmid... | place: USA: Moscow, Idaho... | reverse complement strand
TTGTGAAATAACATCGCAGGTCGCTGAAACGCTAACAGAAATTTTCAGGATTTTGTAAAGTCAAGGTGTATTGTAAGAAACCTAATAATTGTACACTTTGTCTATGAATGGCTCGTATAAATTCAATACAAACAGGCAGGGAGAAAAAATTTTGTATTGATTTTCCACTTATTTGCCATTCATTTTTTGACAGAGTATTATTTTTATTTCTTACCTATAATACACATGATTTACCACGAAAAATCAATTGAAAACTTCCTTGAACAATTAGCGTTTGACAGCGACTTTTATGATGTGTATTCTCATTCACAATTGTTGGAATATGCTCAAGATTTTATTCAGTCCTATGAAATCTCTATCGATGAGGGTTGTGACTACCGAAACGACCAAACAGATAACGGACATTATTACTGCGATCTTGTAAGCGAATGGGCTGACTCACAAGTAGATATTTATAATTCTGATTTATGGGAAAAAGCACCAAAGTTCCAAGTTTGGATTGAAGAAACCATCAATGATTTTTGATTCGATAAATCAAGAGGAATGACAGGTTTACTCCAAATGGGACAATACCTGTATTATTCAAGATTGGCTTGAGATATTTTAAACAGACTTGCGGATTATGTGAAAGCATAATCTGCTTTTTTAATATGATAAAACCTCTTGCATTTTTTAAAATTTCAGATATACACATTAATACTAACGATTGAAAATTTCACTAACTTTGTACAAACCAATCACATGAACGAAAAAAAAGCACTTGAAAAATTACAGTCAATGGCAGAGGATTCTAAAGATAGTCTCAAAAAATTTTTGGCAAAAGAAATTCTTACCTATGACGAACCACTTGATTTTTTTGCTTTGGCGAAGAAATTTGGAATGGAAACCATTTATCATTACGAAGATATAAGCGAGCAGGAGATGGAAGAATTTTACAATACCTATTCTAAAGAAATTCTTCAAATTCAACAAGAAAGTAAAGTAGAGCATCAAACCGACAGAGATCGCTCTTGGTTTGCTTTAGAAAAAACTGCCGAAAAAATCAGTAAAGATTTGGACTTGGAGCGTTAAAAAACATCTAAAATCATTTGATTTTTACATTATGCTTCCCAGTTGAATCAATAAATTTCATTCATCTTATGGATTGCCTGGATATATTTGCTTTGACCAATAAACATAGCAAAAACCGCTTCAAAAAATGTTTTTGAGAGTTTTACTTGGTTTGAAAATATACCTCCTTTGCGTAAATCGTGGACATTAGCATCAAGTTTTGATGAGAAAAGATAGTACAGACCTGTGGTTTCGTTGGTTCGAGGTCATTGGTTTTTTTTATAATATAAAATCCCTCCGAACCAAACCATAAAGAGAGACTGCCTTATCTCATAATTGCTATTTTTCCACAGTTTCAAAGGCTGCGTAAAGATGTATTCTGCTTGAGACAATGTAGTTTCAAAGTTTTCATCGTTTTTTTTGTGATGGGTCATTTGATATTTAACCTCTTGATATATAGCTTCCAATGTAGACCGTTCTTCTTCTAATTTTTTTATGAGTCACTCATTCGTTACAGCAAGCACTTTGTTTTCTATTTTTTTCATTTTGTCCTCAATAGACAAAAGTTGTCATTGAAGTTGGGGGAGGTTTTGTGATTGGGTCTCTTTTTTTTCTTTCCATTCATTCAAAAAGTTAGATTTGAATGTGTCAAAAACTCATTGCGACAGCTTCATTTTTTCTAATAAATTTTCAAACTCAGATTCCAGTACTTCTTTACGGACATTGGTTTTGTCTAGACAATATTTGTTGGCGCAATTGTAATAATAATATATTCCTCCATTTCATTTACTGGCATAGCAACCTAATTTTCTTCTACAACCATAACAGGTAACGAGTCATTTTAAGGGATGGATTTTTAAATTTTCATCAAGATTGGGAGATCTAGAATTGGGTTTTTTACCGATTTCCTTTTCCATAATTTTTTCTATGACCTCCAATGAAACCAATGCCTCATGTTTTCATTTAATAGGCACATCTATTCCCCATTCCGGATAATACACATAACCTGCATAATAATACAATCTGTAGTCTCTAAATGTCTTTTCTAAAAAAGAGATGTAGAGTTTTCATTTTGATTTGGAAGTCTGAAGACCTTTTTTCATCCAAAACTGATGCAATTGAGACTTACTGAAAAGCAAACTACAAGCATAAAGCTCCAAACCTTCTTTAATAATGGGTCATTTTATGGGATCTATACTGTCCTGATATCCTTTGTCCGAAAATTTTTCTCTAATATAACCTAGTGGAGGATTGGGAAACGGTCGTCATCCATTTTTTAAACTGCTCAATTTTCCGTTCATTGTTCTTCTTAATATTTTTCTACGTTCCAATCCTGCAACAGCATACTGTATGGTAAGTAGAAATTTTCATTCATCCGTTTCCATATCCCTTTTATTATTAACCGTTATGATTTTTACACCCAATCCCTCAATGCTTTTTTCCAAGGTAAAGGCTTCAGCAATGTCGTCTGGTCTCGCAATACGGTCAGCATCGGTTACCACGAAATAATGAATTTTGGTGTATTTTTTATTTTCTTTTTCTAAAAAACGGATGGCTTCGTTCATAGCTTTACGATTCATATATTTTCAACTTACGCCCTCTTCCCTAAAGACTTTTATTACATCAATTTCCAATCAGGGTTGTTTTTGACATCGGTCTCTACAAGTGCTTTCCTGTGATTCTAAACCATGTCATTGGCTCACTTGACCTTCACTAGAGACTCTTACATAAATAACAGCTTTTAGTCTATTTGTTCAGAATCTTTCCTCATCAGATTGTGGTTTTACAAAATAACGGTTTTTTTGTCCTTTATTTTTTTTTGTATTTTTCATTAAAAAAGCTAGTGATATAAAAGTAGTTGAGTAAAATTGTACTTTTTTTGAAGGAAAAATCAACACGAAAAAAGGAGTCGTTATACTAACTCTCCCTTTTCAATTTTTTCAATCAGCATTCTTGCAATTAATTTAAATGTATGCATTAAGAACGCAATTCTCTCATCGGAGATGGTATCAAATTCTTTTCAGAGTGTTGCTCTTGCTTCTTCAATTTCATTTTTATTCATTTCATTTTTATTTAAAAGGAGGTAAATTAAGTGATTTATAGATTATATGTGCAGCTATATACGAATATATATACATTGGGATTTATTGTTTTTTATTTTAATAGAATCAATCTTTTCATTGATATACTATTACATGACTAAAAAAACCACTGCCTCTTAATTTCCTCCGCAATTCTTGCTGTCATCAGCGGTGGAACACTCATTCCACAGACATAACGGACGGAAGTATTGCAGAAATCAAAATCGGTAGGAAAACTGCTTATACGTATATATTCGGTATCATTCAGGTTGCGAACTTCGTTATAATAGACATTGGCTCCGCTTGAGGTTAATGTGGGGGCAACAATATTATCGTAAAGAATATACGTACTAAAGAATGCATTAAACGTGTTGAGGTTTCTGTACTTGGAATCTGCAAACTTGATATTTTGGTCGCCCATTTCAACATAGGGTCGCCTTTTGATAATGGATTGCCAAAGCGGTTTATGAGAAGTAGAACCTTTATCAACAATTTCTCCGAAAAACACAGGAGGTTCTTTAAAATCCAATTGCAAATTTGGAAGCTGCAAATCACGTCTCCTCGCAATAAAGAAGATGCGTTCACGAGCTTGAGGAACACCCATTGTTGCGGAATTAAGCCTGAAGATTTGAACTTGGTATCCGATATTTTCCAATCTTTCAAAGACTTCAATGGCATATTTCTTGGCTCTTCCTGCAATTAATCACGGAACATTTTCCATAATAACTACTTTGGGGTTTAATTTTTCTACAGTATCACAGAACACAAGAACAAGTTCGTCCAACACTTGTTTTTTCTGTCCTTCTTTAAACATTTTATGTTTTCATCGGGTTTCTTCACGATGTCCCGCCATCGAAAATGCACTGCAAGGAGGCGAACCGTCCAGAATATCCAAGTCGTATAATTCTTCAGGAAGATCGGTTTTTTGATTAAAGTCCCTAATGTCTTCGAGATAAAAATAGGTAGGATTGTGATTGGTCTGATAGATTTTCGCCATTTTGGGATCAATTTCTACGCCACCTAAATGCTGGAATCCTGCGAGTTTGTATCCCATTGTAGAACCACCACCGCCGACAAAAGTTCAGAAGACTTTTAAATTATGGGAAGGTGGATAATCTTGGAGCTTTCGGTCATACTTTAAATTTTTCGTAATCTTTTCTGATTTTATGGATGGGAATTTCTTCGTTTTTAAAGACTCTCTGCTTCATTCTTGGCTTGATTTTACGGAAAGTGGCGTTTTTTCTTGGATGATTGTATTTTGGTTTTGTAGTATTCATTTCATTTTTGTTTTTAAAAATAAATGGTGTAACTTTGATTCATCAAAGTCATAACCTATTGATGGCGTGATGTTTTGAAATTATTGTATATTACTATATTTTACACCTATACAATTACATTGCTACACTGATAAATTGTTCCATTGCTACATTATTATATCGGATAATTCGCCACCAAGACTTCTGTTTTCCTTCTTGATTTTCAGGCATTGCTGTTGTGACTGGCTGACAATGGTTTATCAAATGTTTTCACATACCGATTGTATTTTTTGATGTACGAGTTGAGAATTTCTCAAGGATAGTTGGAGAGCAGAAATTTTCATTTGATGCCCGCAAGAACTTCCAAGTCACGTTTGAAGTCATCTTCAGAATAGGTTTTGGAGTAATGCCCCATATTCGTATTGATATAAGGTGGGTCACAATAGATAAATGCGTTTTCCGAATCCCTACTTTGGATAACTTTGTAGGCTTCATTTTGCTCTATCTGCGTATAGCGGATTCTATCAATGAGATTGGCTCCAAACAAATCCACTTTATTTTTAAAAACCTGTGACGACCTTTTTTCTTTGTCGAAACCCCACGATCACACACGATGAAGGAAGCCTTGATTGGTAACGACGTACATTGCCCGAGCTCTAGTAACAGGATCATCGGCAAAGAGTCGTGGACAATCGTAAATCAGCATTGCTTTTTTGTAGGTTTCTCTGCTGTGAAGCGTATCTTTTATTTTGGTTTCGAGTTGTTTTCCTTTATTTTTTAGTACCTGATAGAAATTAATCAAGTTCATATTTACATCGTTGATGACTTCACATTTAGCAGGTTCTTTTGCCCGAAATAACGATCCTCCACCAAAGAACGGTTCTATGTAAATTTTATGTTCTGGGACTAATGGCAAAATATGTTTTAGCATATTTTGCTTTCCACCATAATACGAAATCGGGGTCTTTAAAAGAACTTTGGGTTTGATAAAATTGTTTATTGACGATTGGTCTTTATAGTCTTGTTTCTTGATTCTTGTTTCTGATGTCTCATTAGCTTTTGTCATTTTGTTTTAAGGCAATTACAAAATAAAAATATGTAAGAATCTCACTTTTCGAATGAAAATGGCCTGTCAATACAAGCCATTGGTAATTGTTAATTAATAATTGTCAATTAACAATTATTTAGCCTTTTCGGGTTTTTTGGAAGATGGCTTTTCTTCCGTTTTCTTGTTTTCATATGATACATCCGAAGGCTTCGGAGATTCCGAAACTTCTTTTTCAATATTTTCAGAAACCGTTTCCGATATTGGAGTATGCTCCAAATTTTCTTCCGTTACCTTTTCAGGAGAAGAATGCACTTTGGAATGCATCCATTCTTGGAGGGTTGGAAGCTGTGACACTTCCTTGCTCCATTTGCTCATTACATAAGAAATGATTTTGAAGTCATCTCCAATAAGCTGTAAAAGCTCATTATTCTCCATTTCCACGAGGTTGAATTCCGATGGAACTTCTCCCTCGAAGTTGTGGGTAATAATTTCGATCAATTCTTTTCGGGAAAAATGTTTGACCATTTCCGTACTGATGGATTGATACTGAGGTTCAGATTTTACTCTGTCCTTTAGCACCGTTGAAAATATTTTCAACAATGCGGTTCTGTTTTCGTTCATAATTTTAGATATTAGAAGTTAGACTTAAGAGGTTAGATATTAGACAATAGAGCTTAAAGCCTATTGCTTAAGGCTTAAAGCAATTCAATTAAGGTTAATCGCAAGAATTTGAAATCCACCAACTTTTGAGTTTTCTTCGGAAAGACTTCCGTTTTCGATAAGTGTTCTTCTGATGTTTCTTGCCATTCTATAGGTCTGATAAAAAGGTTTGGGATGACATAAAACGTAATCCATTCCCAATTGAGGAGCCTTCCTAAGAATGACAAAGTGAACATAGATAAACACATAGTTTCCTTTTATCATCATAACTTTATAGAATAAATGATGACAAATTGAGAAGCATTTTCATTCGGGATAATCTGTTCAATTTTCCGATCTTCATCAAAGAGATTTCCCAATTCAAAATTGACAAATTCTTCAAAGTTCAATGGCTCTTCCACAAAAGTTTGTAGATAGCTTTGATGCAGTTTATCATCGATAATCATCACTTGCTTTACCCATTTTTTGTTTTCCATTTTGTTTTTGATTGTTTCTTATTATTCTTGTATGGGTTTTACCCTGTATAGTTTTTTTACGATACAGTTACTTTCGGTAATAAATTCTTCATTTTCTATTAATGAATTTCTTATTTCCACGGCTTCTGCTTCGGTAAGGTAATAAGGTTTTGGATGAATGTAAATCCAGTCAAATTCCCCATCACTCTCTGCAAGAGCAATCACATAGACTTTCTCTAGAGTTGCCTTGTTATTTTCTGCATCCATACCAATTATTGTTGCCATAGTTTTTCTGATTCATTAAATCCAATCCATTGATTGTTATGGTCAAATCCTCTACACCCAAGTTCGTGACGAATAATTTTATCTAAGGGAATCTGATATTTCAGGATAAAGCGAAGTAATTCGCCTTCCATTACCGAGAACTTTCCAAGTATGTTTTCCCAGTGTTCTAACATCTCGGGGTCGCCCGAAATTCCTTTCAAATCTCCGTAAGAAAGATGTTGATAATTTTCAGGAAGAGAGTAGTAATGATGCGTGATTTCCATTTCTTCAGCTGTTTGTAAATCGGCAACAGCGAAATTGTTTTCAGTCCCATCAAACACCATAAAATGCTTGGGAATATTTCTGTACTCAAACTCCAGCCATAAAGCTCTGTCTCTGGCTTTATCCAGAGTAGAATAAAATTCTAAGATTGATTGTTTCATTTTTGTTTTATAAAATAATTGGATAAAAGATTACAGGCTTAGGATCTGGAGCTGATGTTCCTCAAACTGTTCTTCCGAAATAAGAAGCGATTTTTTAGACTCTGCTTCCCACTCGGTAGCATAATATTTGGAAAGAGGAACAGAAATATATTTGTCTTCTTTTTGTACAGAAGATTCAAATACGGCATACAACGGTTCGGGAGTTCCCGCCTTTCGGCAAAGTGCCTTGAAGTTGCTGTGGTCGTACTCGTCCCAATCCGCCAAAATTTTGGTCATGAGGTAATGGGTTTCGAGTTGGAGCTGACAAAGCACATTGTAGACTTTCTGCGGAGTGATTTTCTCTTCCAGTTCCTTTTTCCATTTTTCGATGGAATACGACAGAATATGAATATCGTCTCCGATGGCTTCAAGCAAATCTTGACTGTCCATCGTTTTAAAATTGTAGTGTTCAGGCACTTGATCCAAGTACAGCCACTTCAAAATATTTTGAAGTTCTTCTTTACTTAAGATATTGCCGAATACAGGACTTAGGGTTTCCACTTTGTCTCTTTCGATTCTTTGCTGAAGCATTTTCATAAAGCATTGCACCAAAAGACGATTTTTGTTTTTGTTCATTGTTTTTTATAGGATTTTAGAGGTTAGACATTAGAAGCTAGAGCATATTGCTTACAGCTTATTGCGTAGAGCAATCAAGCAAAAACTCGTTTTCATCGGGAAGATTATCCAAAGGAAATGAGGCGATGATTTTGACGGGATAATAATCGTTTTCTCCATCATAGAGAGGAAAGAAACGGTCTTCTTCTGAAATCCCCGAGGTATTGAGACCTTTGTACACTTCAAAAGAATTTTTATCGTAGTCAATCACATACGCCCATTCACAGAATAAACTGTCAGAAGCAAAATTGTAAGCATCTGTGGTTGCCAGTTCATCAAGATGACCCAACTCCAATAATACTTCCAAGATTTGTCCTTCGGTTAATTTTCCGTAGCGTTCACGGTAGCGGAAAGGATACTTCATTTTGAATTTTTCCTTTTGCTTGTCGTTAAGAATCCCGTTTTTACAACCGATAGATTCCAGAAATTCATCCTGTAGTTTTTGGTCTTGTTCATTCCAAAGGCGTACTCTGGGTAGAATTTCTTTCAATTTTTCGGTGTTCTCAGGATTGCTAAAGAATCTTACTAATTTTACTCCAAGGGAATCTGGGAATCCATCATACTGCCCATACTGAGCTACTTTCACTTCTTGGTTTTGTATCACCACGGTTAAATTTCTCGTACCCATTAGTCTTCTTCATTTTCAGGGTTTAAGTCATCTTCAGGTAAACAATACTCGGAGATGGTAGCGATCGCATGATTGTAGTCGTGCTTTTTGGCTTCTTCGAGGACAGTATCAATTTCTTGTTGTGTCCACTTCTCACGTCTCGCCTGTCTGGAGAACGCTCCAAAGATGGCGAAGATGTTGCTGTCGATAGTCGTCAAGTCTAAATTGACCGTTTTGTTGATTTCATTTTTGTTTTCCATTTTTGTTTTTGTTTTAAAAGGTTAATAAATTGTTGTTAGTTATTGGGAGGGAAGATTGGAGATGGAAGTTGGAAGATTTTTACTTCTGACTTCCCACTTCGTACTTTTCTTTACATTTTTGTTTTTGATGATTTGGTATGTTTTGCCGGCGATGGTGCTTCTATGGATTTTTGTTTCAGATGCAAGGGAATGTGGTCGATATTGACTTTACACTTTTTTATTTTAGAGATAAAGAAAATAGAGTATAGAAATAGAAAAAATGAGGGTATTATTGCATCCGAAAACGAGCGTATTTCCTTGTAATAATGGGCAGTTTTGTATCCTCTTTAGAGGTAGCCAAAAAGGTAGTTATAAAGGTAGTTATAACGGTACGGGTCAGTATATTGACATTTTTAGACTGTTTTTGAAAAGGACTTGCAATTTTAGAAATTAAAGATATGTACCACCTCCATTTTATTCCATAACAAAACTGAAAAATGAAACTCAAAAAAATCTACCATCATTTAAGAATGCACCTGAAATTCTATTTTTTAGACCCAAACCTGTCCTGCCTATTCCAATGGAATCGTTAAGAAGGCATTTGATTATTACAGGTAGGACAGGTTCCTGAAAATCAGTTTTTCTTAAATCATTATTTTATACACTCCAATACCAGTCGCATAGAAGAGAGCAATACAGTCTAATTTTACTAGATCCCCATTGAGATTTAGCGGAAGAAATTCTAAAATTTCGTTTGAACGGGCTCAAACCAGAACGCATCGTCTACATCGATCCACATCGGGAAAAAGGAAAAATTCCCTGCATCAACCCTTTTTGGGGGAAAGTTTCCGAGCCAATTTTAATAGACTTACTATCTCAACAAATTGCTAAAACCTTTTCGGAACTCATTTCTGAAGCAGGATTGTCGCTCCAAATGGAAACCATTCTCAAGCCTTGCCTTTCGGTATTGTTGGAACACGGAGAATGTGGATTGCAGGATTTACAAATCTTTATGGATGATACTCAAAATGAATATTGGGTAGAACTCGGAAAGAAATCTTTGTTTTCGGTGTACCGTCAATTTTTTCAAACAGCATTTCTCAAGAAAAAATATGCACCCACGAAATTGGCGATTTATACCAGATTACAGCATCTGCAAAATAATTATTCTTTCTATCACATGATGAACGGCGAAAGCCAGTTCAACCTGAAAAGTCTGATGAAACAATGAAAAGTTATTATTTTTAATCTCAGCAAAGGAAAATTAGGAAATGATACCAGCAAGGTACTCGGAAGATTTATCTCAGCAACACTCGTGAGTATTGCCCTGCAAAGAGCGTATGAACCAGAATACACCAGAAAACCTACGTATGTTTTTGTCGACGAGTTCCACAACTTTGCCTCGGAAAGTATGGAAACGGTGTTTTCAGAAATGAGGAAATTTAAACTGCATTTCATCGTGTGAACCCAAAGCGTGAACCAACTTCCCGTATCGTTAAAAGAAACCGTCCTCAATAATACGGCGGTAAAATTGGTATGAATCAATGGAATTTCGGCATTAAAAGCACAGGCTTGAGATTTAGGTGTTCCGATACAGCAATTGCAGCATCTTTTTCCGTTTTGGTTCTATCTCAAATACGATCACTATCCTGCCAAAAGGATTAGAAGTCCAGATTTCCTAATTAAAAAGTTCAAAAAATATTCGATGAGTTACAGAGAATTAAAAGTAATGAAAAAGAAAATGCTAGACTCTTCAACACTCTATAGAACAATATTTTCAGATTCATACCAAACAAAATATAGTAAAAGCGATGAAAATAGTAACCAAAATTATTCAACTAAAAATCTCGTTTCAGATAAGAATGATGAAAACAAAACGATAAGTTTATCCCAAAACGAAGGAGAGTCCACTATGAATTTCAAACCTGAGTTTAAATTATAACTGGTTCTTGTTATAAAAATACAAGACGAGTTTTCGTCATTTTATTTTTTACTCCAAGAAACTATGATTACCAAAAGACTCTTTTTCAGAACCATCTCCCCAACTCAAGAGAAAATTCTCACTCAATTGGCGAGATATAAATTTCTAACGGCGGGACAAATGCTCCGTTTAGGAATTATGACAGACAGAGCCAATCTCAACAAGCAGATTTCAGAACTCAGAAGTTGGAAAAACGCAGTGATTGGATCGGTTACCTTTGGCACAAGTCCTAGATTTTGAAGATTGGAAAGCGTTCACCATTTGACGAGTTACGGAGCAAATCTTATCAAGGAACGCCTAAGTTTTGATGATCCTGTAAGATTCCCGAAAGGAAAGGGAGTCTTATTTCAACAAGATTACTTCCATAGAATCTCTACAGTAGATGTCCATATCGCTTTACAAGAGCAGTCTTCCAAAAATGATTGAAGTCTGCTCTTTTTTTTAGCCTATTTTGATAAGGGAACTTCGGCAAAGAAAAGGGGCTATAAGGCAGAATCTACTATTGTGATTTCAAGGAATGAGCATTTGATTGCCGATGCTTTGTGTATGCTTCAAACTCCCAAAAGAAAAGAACTTTATGCCATAGAAGTTTTTAATGGAAACAATACGCATAGGGTGCATTTGTCATTATTGCATCACTTGAAAGCCTTATCGGTAGGACAACCCAGTAAAATGTTTAAACTGGATTATGGTTCTCGTGTGTTGTGTGTTTTTGAAACAAAAAATGCAAAACTTAATGTGATAAGGAGAATTTCCGAGGATGAACGTTTTGTAGAAGCAAGGATCTATTTTCTCTTCAAAACCATCGGGAAAGTCAGAGAAAATGTTTTTGAGGAGTGGGAGTTGTTTGATGGGGAGAAGGTGGGGTTGTTTTAGATTTAGTATTAAATTTTGTTCATATTGTGTTAAAAAAAATTAATATTTAGAAAATAAAAAAGTTTGAATAAAAGTTTGTACATTCGTTAAGATGAAAAAAAATATTAACAGATGTTCTCCAATGAAATATATTATTTTCTTGAACGCTTCTTTAACAAGAGGGAGGATTTTTGTTTAATTACTCTATACAGTAGAACCTGTAATATCAGCTTTTATACATATCTGTCAAAATAATAAATACCCTTGTCGAGATGAAATATTCTTGACAGGGATAATTGTGCGTAATAGTTAAATATATTTAATTTAAAATATGATGAAACATGAATAAATAATAATCTAGTGTCTTAATCTCAAAGCGAATTACAGTAGCATTGAGACTGCGAATAAAAAGAAGTGAGCAGGACAAATAACAAAGACTTCCAGTACAACAGATACTGTGAATCTGTATAATTTTAAATAAAATAATAAAAATAAATTATGGCAAAGCCAATATTCGTGGTAGTACACCACACGAGAGAATTTCTCATTAAAAGTAATGTGAAATCTGTATCTAACAACGAAGGTCAATACTTGATCGAACAAGATGCTAATAAAAAAGATGAAGAAAATGTCATCTTGCATTTAATTAATAATTATAAACAATAAAAATTATGAAAACTAAAATAGTAACCGTGGTGAGCGCACCACATAGAGCTAGAGATAAATTATTAACCCTTAAATTTCAAGTAATATGGAAGAGAACAACTTTTCCAATGAAAGAAAAAACAGCCCAAGGGATTCTTGGACTGCTTTCTTTCAAAAGTGGATGATGGAGAATCCCATTCTCACTTTCACTTTAGTTCTTATTCTCCTTGCAATTATCATTTTCCTTTTTTTAGGAAGTTACGCAATGGCATTAGCAATGTTTCTAACAACGTTAGCTGGAATAGCAGTTCCAGTTGTGTTAGCTACAAAAGGAAAAAAGTAAGAACCTCCTAAGTAATTGTGCAAAACTATCTTCAAACCCTCGGTAAAGGACAGAAAAGTTTTCAGAACCTGCGACTGATCTCGCAGGTTCTTTTATAATTTTCCCAATATATTTTGCAAGGGAATATTTTAAGTATAGTATATTTTTTTTTTGCATTTCAAGGCGCAAAAGTAATATTTTTTAATGAAAAATAGTGAGGAGATATTTTTATCGGAAATGATAATGGCAGGGACGTATCCTACCTACACGAGACTCAAAGCACTACAACAGTGCATAAATAAAATATGAAGTTTATTTGCCATATTAAGGAATTGAAGTAAAACATTTTTACAAATTCACCAGCCTAAGTTAAATATCTTTTTTGGTATTACCAAATTTTTAGTCTATAATGTTGGTAGAGTTCTTTATATTTAATTTTCTCTTAACAAAAAGAGAGCGATTAAAGCTCTCCATATTTTGACCTGTATTTTTCAAGTTCTTTTCTCTGTTGTTGCATTAACTCTTCCATCAAAGCAATTTTGTCTTCGTATAGCTTTTTCATTCCTAATTCTTCAATACCAATTCCGACAATAATACTTCCGCTAAAGTCTCCTTCTACATTCCCAACACTATTAAAATATTTTTGGCTGTCAAACTCTTTGATATCTTCGGGCTTTACTTCCAAAACCTCAGCTATTTGAACTAATTTTTCTTTGGAAATTTTTATCTCTCCTTTCTCCAATCTGCTGTAAGCGGATTGAGAAATATCCAGTTTTTCTGCCACAAATTCTTGTGTCAGGTTCTTGAGTTCTCGGATATTCTTAATGTTGTTTCCAATCATAACGCATAAATTATGCAGATTTACTCATATATTATAACCATGCAAAGGTAATAAAATCAATGAAATGTAGCCATATTTGTCCTTGAAATTTTTACAATTAATTTATCAAACTAACTCTAAAAAATCAACAAATGATGTTCAAAACAAAAACTTTATTGGTATTCTTTTTAGTCATTTCACTGATGTTTTATTCACAGACAAGACTTCCTGGTGCTTCTGGAGGAAGTGGCGGAGGAGAGGGATCTATCGTTAATCTTGACAAAGAAGTACAATTGAAAAAAGATATTGACGATGTGGGACTTACGGTAGCCAACCGACTGATGAACTGCTGCTCAACTTGGGGTGGAAAGAATGTGTACTCTCAAGTAGATTATTCCAACGTTAGACAAAATACAACTACAGGAGCTTTTACCGTTCCGATGGTTATTGGTTGGTATGGTTCATTAACTGGTACACATTATTGGATCCAGGGTAAACTCATTATTAATTCCAATGGAGCCAAAGAATGGTTAAAAATAAATGATAGTGGAGGATTCAAATCCGGATGTTCAAGAGATTGCTCATTTTAAATTTAAAATCATCTTAATAAAAAGGATTGAAATTCCATCAATCCTTTTTTTATTCATAGTTCTATGGGAATAATTGACCTACTTGTTGCTTCAGTTTTGATTCTGATTATGTTTGGTATTGGTGTCTCCTTGAATTGGAAAGATACGGCTCATGTATTGTCATCGCCTAAGGCATTGCTTGTCGCTTTGTTTTCACAAATGGTTTTACTCCCTTCAATCGCTTTTGCACTATGCAACATTATAAAGATGCCTGATTATATAAAAATGGGTATGATTATTTTGGCAACCAGTCCAGGTGGGACCACCGCTGGATTTATTACGTATCTTTTCAAAGGGAATACCGCTCTTTCCATTATCCTTACGACAATCAATGCGGTTTTAACAATTTTTACCATACCCCTAATTGTCAACTTTGCACTACAAATTTACTATGGTAGTAGCACAGAATTTCATCTCCCTTTTAAAGAGACTATGGTAGAAATTTTTGTTCTGACTGCTATACCAGCTTCATTAGGGATACTTCTCAGAACAAAAAATCAGTCGCTTGCCGAAAAAATTGGAAAATATGCCAAACCTGTTCTTATCGTTCTCTTAGGGTTCGTATTTCTACTCAAGTTTCTTGGAGAAAATGGAAAAGCAGGAATAAATACCACAGAAATTATCGAAATTCTTCCTTTCGCTTTGCTTTTGAATATTATTTGTTTTTTAACAGGATATTTAATGGCAAAATTATTCAGGCTCGGAGCAAAAAATGAGATTTCACTTTCGGTAGAAAGTGCTGTTCACAATACCACCATGGCATTTCTTATTTCAGGAACATTACTTCATAATGAACAATTTGGGAAAGTGTCACTCGTGTATGCGATGTTCTCATTTTGGACCGCACTATTTTTCTGTTTCATTATCTCAAAATTACAAACTAAATGAAAATTATTTTGCTCGCATTATTTTTAATCAACACCAATTTTAATGGTCAAGAAAAATTACCTTCTTACGATAAACTGATTATACCTATCAATTTAAAAGAAGCGGCTTACATTGCCATCAAATATTTTCCAGAGCTAAAAAATGTTGATATTGAAGTGATCCATACTAATACGAAGACCACCATGGAAACAAGACCTGTTATTGGCTCTTTATTTTCTAAAAGGAGAAAATATAAAATATTTGTTGATACGACTGTTGAAAATAATTTCGGGGTTCTTGTTTCCGAAGTTCCTTTAGATGCAAAAATTGGTTTGTTTGGTCATGAATTCGCTCATATTCTTGATTATGAAAATAAATCTTTTTTAGAGTTAATGAAAATTGGAAGAATCTATTTAAACAAAGGAGATATCAGATCTTACGAAACATTTATAGACCAATTAGCCATACAACGCGGTTTGGGGCTTTACCTGAAAGCTTGGTCGGATTTTGTTTTAAATCATTCTAACGCCTCGGAAGAATACAAAAATTATAAAAGAAAAAATTATCTAACTTCCGAAGAAATACAAAAAAGTATTGACTTAGTTTCCATATTCAACAATTAAAAATCCCATTTATGAAATCATTTCTCACAATTATTTTCCTAATATTCTTTGCTTTTTCTCATGCCCAACTCAATCAGCCACAGACTTGGAAAGATTTTGTTTTGCAGGGAAAGGTAAAACTGATTGAGGAAAACTACATTGCCAAAAAGAAAAAGAATAGAGAAACCACTACCATGGAGTTCAGTCCCGAAGGAAAAATTTTGAAAAAAGAAGAAATTAGCAAAAATAGAAAAACCAGCACTGTATTTTCGTATGACTCACAGAATAGACAAGAAAAAGTATGGTTTCGAAAATTTGATAAAAACAAACTTGTTCTCGAAAGCATAATGACATTTAGATACAGAAATGATTCAGTTTTTGTACATACAGAAATTACCGATAACAGTAAGATTTCTAATAAATCTTTTACAGCTATTCTGAAAGATGGTCTTCTTGTAAAATATTTCGGAGAAAAGAAAGGAGAAAGCAGAGTAACTGAGTTTGTGTATGATGATTATGACAATGTGCTTTCGCAGACCAATTATAGAAACGGAGAAATAAGCAAAAAGTTTGAATTTATATATACCTACGATGAAAGCGGAAGAGTAAAAACACAAGTAGATCTTGCCGAAAATACCACCATCGAATTTTTCCCTAATGGGCTGAGAAAATCAGAGAATGAATTTACCTACGAATATTCGTATGACTCATCTGGCAATTGGATAGAGAAAAGAGTATTCAAAAACGGTAAGAAATATTCGAAGAATGTAAGGAAGGTTGTTTATTTTTAATGAAATTTTAATGCTAAAATTTTAAAAAACATCATCCACATTGCTTGGAAAAAGCATTTGAAAAAACATCAATTTGTATAAATGTTTAATAAAAATAGAAATTAGTAAAAACCATAAGACCCAATTCTGATAACGTTCAGTTTTCTGTTAAAGAATTCCCAAGAGGTGTTTATCTTGTTAAAATTATAAGTGACAAGGTAGTAACAACATCAAAAATAATAAAGAACTAAAGAATTTTATTCCAATCGTATCCCTCTCAGTAGCTCGGACAATGAAATCTCAAGTACAAAACAAATGGAGGCAACCGTAAAAATAGAAGGAGTCACTTTCCCTTTTTCAATTTTGTACATATACTGGCGGTCTTTTCCAAGCAAAAGGGCAAGTTCGGTTTGCGAAAGTTTATTTTTCTTTCGTGCCTTGCGGATGCGTTCTCCTACAATAATAGGGATTTTCTCTTTAAGTTCGAGGCTTTTATGTTCCTCCAGTTCTTGCATTACTGCAAAATGAAACATAAAGCACTACATTGTTGTAACCTTAAAATACTTCTTTTTAAAAAAATTTGTTAGATAATAGAAAAATTATATATTTGAAGAAGAATACTTTAAATTATTTAATAACCATTCATAACCAACACAATATGAAAAAAACAATCTTACCTTCTTTGTTTTTAGTATTTCTATTTGCTGGAAGTGCTAAATCTCAAGTCATTTTTAATTATGATGACGCTGGCAATCAAATCTATAGAGGCACAGCTTCTGGCACAGGCAGAATGGCAAGTAGCACAGAAAACACTTCTACTCCTACACTAGTTGATCAAGTAGCTAATAAGATTCAGACAGCACCAGTTCCAGTAAAAACTGTTCTTAATGTAATCTGGGAACAAGATATAAAGGACTATATTGTCAAGATTGACCTTTTAGCCTACAACTCATTTCAGATTATGGAAACAGTGGATGTTAAATCCAAAATGGGAAATTCTTATGTATTTAATATGAACAATTATCCCTATGGTGTTTATTACTTAAGATTCTATCTATCAGATGGTAGTATTTACAATAGAACAATAACCAAAAATTAGAAAATGCATATGAAAAAAATATACCTATTTTTGCTATTAGGAATTTATAATTTTCTAATAGCTCAAACTAATTTTCATGATACAACAGGAAGCATAGAAGTAAATGGAGGGGGACAGCTTCAATATACTTTACCTATTGCTTTACCTCCAGGGGTAAAAAGTGTTGCTCCTCAAATCAATCTTGGTTATGCCAGTGGTACAGGAAACGGAATTGCTGGATATGGATGGAATATTTCTGGGATTACAAGTATCTCCAGAATGAGCAAAACTATAGAAAAAGATGGCGAAGTAAAAGGAATTCAACTTAATAATACTGATTTTTATAGTTTCAATGGGCAAAGATTAATTCTAAAATCTGGTAGTGGAACAAATGGAGGTAATGGTGCAGAATATGTGACGGAGAAATATTCTAACATAAAGATAAAATCATTAGGAGCAATTACTGGGCAAACTTGGCAAGGACCTGAATATTGGGAAGTTACTTTTGAAGATGGTTCACAAGCTTGGTATGGTGCTACCACTACAGGAACAAGTAGTGCAAGAACGCCTATTGAATATAATATTGTAAAATGGAAAGATGCACAAGGCAATTACATTACTTATAACTACACTCAAGCTAATAATGTGGCAGTAATTTCTTCTATCCAATGGGGAGGAAATGAAACTATTAGCAAAGCACATTTTAATCAGATTGTTTTCAACTATGTCACTAGAGATTTAAAAGAGCAGTCTTATGTAAATGGAGTAAGTTTTATCCAAGATAAAATTCTGTCTAATGTCGTAGTAAATGCAAATGGTTCGCAATTTAAAAAGTATCTTATTGAATATACTAAAGACCCCAACGGCAATCAATATCAGTTTGTAAATAAAATTACCGAATATAATGCTGCAAATGAAGCCGCAAATCCTGTAATTTTTGAACAGCAGAAAGATAAGAATACCTCTACATTAGGAAATAATAGTGCTTTTAACTTTGATGATGTTAAGCTGTCTGGAGATTTTGATGGAAACGGGGCAATTGACAACATCGTATATACTGGTTCAAAACAAATAACTTGCTATAGCCCTGCTCCAGGAGTTTGTTATTATAGTAGTGGTACTACAACCGTTTACCAACCAGGCTGTGGTAGCTGTGGTACTTCTGTAAACTATAGCGCTGCTGGTTATTATGTACAGATGGGTGGAACTTATTATTTGGGAACAACTGATATTTTCAAAGATGCAACAGTTATTACCATAAAAGATACGCAAAATAAACTTCTTAATAATAAAGGCTTTGCATATTATAAAATAGATCCAACGACTAAAAACATTACGATTTATTATTATGCAATAGATTTATCGAAGAAGATTTCATCACAAAGTGATCTAGTAAATCCCCCAAATGCTTTACAATTAATATCCACCAAAGTAATTACGAAAGCAGAATATGATGAAACAAATCATACAAACGATGGTTCTTATATGTCTGATACTTATACAAGTATTGGTAAATTATATGAATATGACGTAGAAGCTGACGGTGTTCCAGAATTATTATTGTTAAAACAAAATACCACTACAGAAACAGTTTGTAATGATGGCGGTGGCGGTCTTCAATTATACAAAGCTGCAAAAAGTAAACAAAAGCTTAAAAGCAACGAGTCCGTAACCCAAAGAATAGCACCAGGAGGAGACTGTCAGTATTATGACTATAACTCTTATTATTATATCTTAATTAAGCAGGATAGCGGTTTCCCTTATACTCAAATGTATTCAAGCTCTAGTAAAGATATATTAAAAGATGCTGTCTATGGAGATTTTAATGGAGATGGAATTGTTGATATTGGTAGTGTTTCTACTACAAGTTCTAAAACGCCTTATAGTTACGTTGTTAACGAATGCTACTATGATGACTATAATCAACAAGATATCTGCAATGATGTAACTTATACAGACCAAGTCCCAAGAAACAATCTTACTAACTACAACATTGTTAAGGATTCTTATGGAAATTATTCTTTTTCATCCATAGCTTATTATCATTTTGATGGAAGTGATACTGACTTACAAGTTGGTGATTTTAACGGAGACGGAAAATCAGACTTATTTGCTAAAACTTCGGTAGGAGGTCATTATATTATTAACTTAAGTAAAGGAAATGGGTTTGTTGCGTCAGAATATTTTAATCAGTTCTATTCAACAATCAATACTACAGGTTCTGATTATAGAAATTATAGTGTAGCAAAAGCTGTTGATATTAACAATGATGGCAAAACAGATATTGTCAATTTTTCTACTTACTATAAAATCAATAGACCTACCAGCTATAGCTTGAGAGTAGATGAAGCAAGTGGTTATGACAATGGAAAAATAGTATTTACCCCAAAAGAGACCATTAGTAATGGTAATGCAGGCAATTATATCTTTCAAGAAGTCTTAGGAAATTTTATATACAGGCAATACAATACAAGATTCTTAATTTATGGTAAATCTCAAACTTCCTGGATGCCAAGTCAATTCTGGGCGTATGACCATAAATCTGATATTCAAAGTAATAAAATAATAGGGATAAATCAAGGGGACTTAAAAACAGAGATTGCTTATTCTACATCAAGTTTTATCCCTGTAACCAATACGCTAACCTATCCTTATTTAGAAAGTTCTATACCTGAGAAATTTGTTGTTACTAGTTTAGGGCAATCAGGACTTAATAATTACAGAACACAATCTTTCTTGTACAAAGGTTTTACCGCTCATCTACAAGGAAGAGGAGTCGTTGGTTTCCGTCAAACTGCACGTTCTTCTTGGTATGCAACAGGTTTTGAAAATACAATAGTATGGTCAGGTGCAGAAATTGATCCTCTAAACGAAGGATTACCTATCAAAGAATGGTCTATCAAAACTAATGATGTCAATCAAGTATTCCCTACTAATATTGACTTAAATAACACGAGTCTATTATCTGTAAAATTGACCACTTATGATATTAGTACTTTAGCAAATGGTGTAAAAGTAATTCTTCCTAAAACTTCTACCACCAAAGACTTTTTAAAAGATGTTACTTCAGTAAGTACTATGACTTATGGTAACTATTATTTACCAACAAAAACAGTTACTAATGTTAATAGTGGTTATTCAACTTCAACTACAGATTTAACCTATATTCATAATCCTACGGGTATTGGAAAAGATTATTATATAGGCAGACCTAGCTCTAAAATAGAAACGGTTTACTATCAACCTACCAATGATACCAAATCGGCTAAGCAAGAATATACCTATAATGCCAATAATCTTTTAGCAACTCTTAAAACGTGGAACAGAGATAATTCAGGATGGCTGTTAGAAACCTACACCTATGATGCTGGCAACGCTACTGGTTTTGGAAATATCACAAAAAAAGTAACTTCTAATAGTTTAGATGCCAATACCATTACCGAAGAAGCAACTTTTGACACTTTGGGTAGATTTGTAATCAGTAAGAAAGATAATCTAGGACTCATTACTAATATTACCTACAATAATTGGGGACAAGTTCTCACACAAACCGATCCTTTTGGAGTAGTGCTAACCAATACCTATGATAGTTGGGGCAAAACAATGACCTCCAAAACCAATCTTTCTGCTACAGCAACCTACACTTACGAAAAACTTAGCAATGGAGACGCAAAAGTAACCGAAACGGCTACTACTGGAGAACAAAAAATTACCTATACCAATAAATTCGGCCAAACCTATAAAACATCTACCAAAGCATTTAAAACAGCAGGTTCCTTTATCTCTGTTGAAAGTCAGTATGATGCTATAGGTAGAAAAATAAAAGATAGTGAGCCTTATTTTGAAGGTTCTGGAGCGTCTAAATGGAACACTGTAGAGTATGATGAGTATTCCAGACCTAAAAAAGCAACTTCATTTACCGGGAAAATAGTAGAAACTACCTACAATGGCAGAACAGCAACCGTAACTGAAACCAATGCTACTGGAAGATTTAAAAAACAAACTGTAGATGCAATAGGCTATATTATTTCTACCGAAGATAAAGGAGGCATTATTAATTTCAAATACAATGCGGCAGGAGAAAATACGGAAGCTAAATATGACACCAATGTTGTAACCAATACTTATGACGCCTGGGGAAGGAAAACTGAATTTAATGACCCTTCAAATGGTAAATACACCTATGAGTATAATGACGGTTTCGGTAAACTCACCAAAGAAACAAGTCCTTCAACAGGCTCAAAACAATACAGCTATAACAACAAAGGACAACTGGTTACCCAAACGGAATATTTATCTAAAAACAATGTAATCCTTACCAATAAAACCATAACTTATTCCTATAACACTAAGGGGCAAATTACTGGTAAATCAGGAACTTCTTTAGGTAAATCTTTCAACTCGTCTATAACGTATGATACTTACGGAAGACCTACTGCCAGCACAGAGAATAATGCTACGGATAGCAAATCTTTTTATAAAAATAATGTAATTTATGATACCTATGGTAGAGTGACTTCTTATACCAAAGGAGTAACTTCTTCTGGCACTACTACCGCTACCAGCATAGAACACGCTTATGATTCTTGGAGTGGAGCTCTATATCAAGTTAAAAATAAAACCAATGGTGCTGTTCTTTGGGAACTTCAAACCACCAATGCAAGAGGTCAGACATTAACTGAAAAATTAGGAGCCACCACTATTACCAATGTTTATGATGCTAACAATTTCTTAAGCAGTATCAAGCACGCTTCTACTGCTAAACCTAACTTATTGAGTATTTCTTATTCTTTCAATGCCATTAAGAATGAATTGAATAGCAGAATAACAACAGGCGATATTAATATTACAGAATATTTTACCTATGATGATAATAATAGATTAATTAACTGGACTAACCCAAGAACAGGACAACAATCTATGAACATCTATGATTCTAAAGGAAGAATCCTTCACAATGATCAAGTAGGAGATATACATTACAGTAATGCTCAAAGTATCTATCGCCCAAGTGGAATGACGCTTAATGCAAATGGTATTGCCAATTATGATAATCAAGGGACTGCAACAAGTACACTAATACAAAGCATTACCTATAATGAAAACAATGACCCTATAAAAATAGACGGCGTAAAAGGAGATTATGGCTTTGATTATGGCTTATCAGAAAGCAGACAAGTAATGTACTATGGTGGTAATTTTACCACCAACTCTGGAGCAAGGTACATTAAATATTACAACGAATCTGGTGATACCGAAATTATACGAGACACCCAAACTGGTAAAGAAAAACATATCCTTTACATTGGAGGTTCTCCATATGAAAGCAATATCGTTTTCTTGAAGAACTTTAATGAAAGTACTGGTAGTTTTAAATTTCTACACAAAGATTACTTAGGCAGTATCTTAGCAATTAGTGATGAAGCTGGTAATAAATTAGAGCAACGCCATTTTGACGCGTGGGGCGTAATAACCCATCTTAAAATTGGTAATAACGCTACCATTACTGATAGAAACATCATTAAAAACACAGAATGGTTACTAGATAGAGGATACACATCCCACGAACATCTGAAAGAGGTAGAAATTATCCACATGAATGGCAGATTGTATGATCCATTATTAAGAAGATTCTTAAACGCAGATGAAAATATACAAGACCCCAACAATACTCAAAACTACAACAAGTACGGGTATGTAATGAACAATCCATTAATGTATAGCGACCCGAGTGGAGAGTTATTTTGGTTTGCATTTTTAGCTGTCGCTTTAAAAAGTGTTTTTTGGGGAGCTGTAGTTGCAGGAGCAATTGGTGGAGCTATTATAGGAAGTGCCCTATATTTGGGGCAAGCAGCATTTACAGGTAATTTCTCATGGGGTGGTTTTGCAAAATCTTTCTTTGTAGGAGCGCTCACTGGTGCTGTAGCAGGAGGATTAGGACAGGTCTTTAGTTCCTCAGGATTTTGGGCAACGGTAGGCAATGGTGCATTGGCTGGAGCTGGAAGTGGTGGTGTTACCTCTCTTATCAATGGTACAAATTTCTTGGAAGGCGTTTTAAAAGGAGCTGTAATTGGGGGAGCAATGGGAGCGGTGAGTTATGCTATAAAATACTATACTACAAAAACAGGTAGCTCGACTTCCTATGTGGAAGATGTTCCTGAAAATAGGGTTGATGGAAATACACCTGTAGGTAGTCGAAGCTATGCACGAGATTTATATGAAAAAGAATTTGGAATACAAGATGGTCTTGATAAAAATGACATATATAATAGGGCATCAACTGGCGGTAAAATGCAAGCTGATGGAAGTATACTGACTAAAGATGGAAATAGTGCTTTAGGTGTAACAGAATCGCAAACCATTAAAAAAGGTAATTTCTGGAATTATTCTGTCGAAAGAAAACATTCAATTTACTTATCGAATAAAGCTTTTGCAAGTAGAGAACAATTGTCCTTTATAATGCAACATGAGTTAAATCATGTTAGAATTTATAATGCTGGTTTAGAAGGTATAGCTAATCAAGCATTGAAGTTAAAAAGTGATGCTGCAAAAAGATATAAACAGCTATTAGATAATATTGGACATTATCATATCCAAGAATCTGGAACAGAATTTTTAAGAGTGAACGGGTGGTATAATATAAAGTCCTCAATTCCTTCAAGTGTTTTCAGCACAGGTAATTATCAAATGGCAAATGAACGTATTTGGAAATTATTGCAAGGAACAGCACATATAATAAATATAAAATGAGTTGGAAAATTTTAATAGTAGGATTGTTTTTATTACTAAATTCTTGTGATAAAAATGAAAAAATAAATTTTGTAAACGAAAAAATAGTTGACGAAGTTTTAAGTAGTGAAAAAGATACGCTTATTAATTTGACATATGCCCCTTTAAATATCACTGATTTTCAATATTTCGATTGTTACGACGAAATAATAGAATATAAAACAAATGGTTATTTTACTAATAATTCAATGATAAAAAATCAGATTATAGATAAAAAAATGTATCCAAATCGTTATTCAAAAATAGCTTTGTATTATATTGATAATGAAAAGAAAAAAGCGGTAGTTTTAATTCATAGTTTTGATTCTTTAAAAAATGAAAGTTTACTAGGTGGTGGTACAGATATTAAAAAATGTTATTTTGTGAAAAAAATATTAGGTATATGGTTTGTAGAAGAAAAACATGAAATTTCAAGTGTTCAATAAGGTTCCCCATCTGCCTAATTATTGCTTATTGAAACTGGCTACACTTCCCACGAACATCTGAAAGAAGTAGAGCTTATCCACATGAACGGTAGGCTGTATGATCCATTGCTAAGAAGATTCTTAAACGCAGACGAAAACATACAAGACCCCAACAATACCCAAAACTACAACAAGTACGGGTATGTAATGAACAATCCGTTGATGTATAATGATCCAAACGGAGAGTTCTTTGTATTCCTTGGACTTGGGGTGCTATTTTGGAAAGCCGTAATCATTGGTGCAGCTGTTGGCTTAGCAAGTTATACATTGGGACTTGCCGTTACAGGTAACTTGAGTAAATGGAGCATAGGTGGAGCTTTGAAAGCAACATTTTTTGGAGCAGTTGGAGGGGCAGCAACATTTGGTATAGGTAGTATATTCTCCTCTAGTTCTGGAACACTTACAGCAATAGGAAAAGCATTAGGAGATGCAAGAATTTTAGTTCAAGGAGCAGCTCATGCTATTTCACAAGGAACTTTGTCTCTAATGCAAGGAGGCGGTTTTTGGAGTGGAGCAGCTGCAGGATTTTTAGGACATATGGGTGGAGAATTGTGGGGAGCTACTATGAAAGGTGTTGGATTGGATAAGTTTGCTCAAAGCACAATGGGAATGGTTACATTTGGAGCTATTTCGGGAGGTATTGGTGCGGAATTGAGTGGGGGAAATTTTTGGCAAGGAGCAGTAACTGGGGGTATTGTAGCTGGACTTAACAGTGCTATGCATAAAATAGACGAACCATTAAGCAGGAGTCAGGATAATAATTCTAAAGATGAAGGAGAACCTCCTTATAAGTATAATGGTAAAATCTATAATAGTAAAGGAGAATTATATGGGGCAATTTTATTAGATCAAGCCGCTGAACAATTTGGAATTAAAGATATCTTATCACTTGCTGCAGCTTTAGACAATCAAGGTTTATTGAGTAAGCCATTCCAAATGGAAGGTGCATCAGCGGGAACATCATTTGCCTCAAAATATGGATCAAAATTAATGCCTTGGGAGATGCCTAAAAGATTACCTACTCACTTTAGAAATGGATCATTAAGGTATACAAAGGTTTTTGGAAGGTTTGTTGGAAGAATGGCAGGGCCAATAGGTTGGGGTATTTTAGCATATGATGTTGGAATGACGCTTTACAATACACAAAAAATCTATAATAATATAATTAATGGAAAATAAAAATTATAGTCTTGTAATAGATTACTTGGCTAAAGAGTTTAATTTAAAAAAAGATAAATTAAATTTGAATACTTCTCTTTCAGATATTGGATTGGATGGGGATGATATTTTAGATTTTTTAGTTAAATTTTTCAAAAATTTCGATGTAGAATATCAACAAACCAACTATAAAGATTTTATTCCCGAAGAATCTGGATTCTTTCTAAATTCTATTCTTAGTTTTTTTAAAATAAAAAAAAAATCAAAATAAACAAGAAATATTTATTAAAGATTTAGTTACCTCTTTGAATAAAAAAATATGGTATAAAAAATTTTAAGTCTTACCGAATATTTAACCTCCCTTCTTCTCGTTCGCTCACCAGATATTAAGTTTCCCTTAATTTCGTTCGAAAATACAGTAGAAGATATAAAAATTTAACCACGCTTTTGGGCGTGGTTTTTTACCATTAATTTCCTAAAAATCTATCACAGCATCCAAAGCATCATCCAAATCTTTGTTGATAAAGTTCGCTTGGTAATTGACTGTGGTAGTAATGGAGGAGTGGCGATAGAGCTTTTGAAGCATTTGTACCGAAATTTTATCTCCCGAAATATTCCCGAAAGTATGTCGTGAGATATGCATACTTAATGGTTTTTCTATTTTTGCCTTTTCGGCGATTCTTTTCAGGTAAGTGTTCAATGAAACATTTGCCCTACTGGTCGCCCTTGATACATCAAGTTTATTTTTTTCGTCCACATTTCTCATTTCAGGAAACACATAGCCATTATTTTCAGGTTTTTGATCTTCATATAGGGAGAGAATCTCCATAGCCTTCGCGGGAAGTTTCAGAGAAACAACCTTTTTATTTTTTCCCATCCTGTAGGTAAGCCTTCCATCATTAATATCTGACCATCGTGTTTTCAAGACATCCCCAACACGAATCCCTGCAAGATAGAAACTGAATAGCCAGATATTTCTCGTGTGCCATTCCTTTTTTCCATGCTCTAATTGTAGTTGTTCAATTTCTAACACCTCCTCCTGTGAAAGTCCCAACTTGATGGATTGGGGACTCTTTAACTTCATCTTTCCATTTCCGAACGGATAGTTCTTGCTACTTACAATGCCTTCCCTTATCGCAATATTGTAGATGGTTCGTATGACGATGAGGTGATTTACAATAGTCCTGTCTGAAACCTCCCTCTCCACCTTAAGGTATGCCTCAAACGATTTGAGTAGTTTAATGTCTATTTGTTCTATCGGGAACTTCTTGCAATTGAGAAATTCTTTAAAATGGGCAATCCTAGGTCTGTCAGAAGATAATGCACTAAATTTTTCAGCTTTTTTCAAATTCTTAAGGTATTCTTCTGCCACCGAAAAGAAGTCCGCCCCCTTGTTGACGATCTTTTTTCGAACTTCTTTTAGGGAGAAGTTTTGGTCTGAGGCATCCATTTCGATAAGTTTTCCTCCCGCCTCCGTCATCTTCTTGGTGATAAGGTTGTTAAGCCTCACGGAATTAGGATGGGACTTTCTCACTTTTTTATTAACTTCGTCCCATTGATTTTTATCAATATAATAGCCGAGGGCAATAAAGGAAGATTTCCTATCTTTGGTTATCCTGATATAGATCGGGTATTGTCCCTGTTTATTAGGTTTCTTGCGTAAAATGGCGGTAATTGACGACATAACTTAAGGTTTTAGTACATAAGGCGAATTTTGAAAAACATTCAGAACAGGCATCTTATGGAGGTTAAAAAGTAGGTCTAAATTAGCCATAAATCACTTGTCCCGCAAGTAATTATGTCAATAAAACGGTATATTTGCGGAAAAAATAGGTACAACATAGGTACAACAAATGGGCGATTAACTTGGTTTTAAATGGTATTTAACGAATCTGAAATCCGCCAAAAACTCCCTATTTTACGCCTTTTTGAGCCAATGTGATACAATGTTATTAGAGTTCTAAAACCTTTAAGGATTGTATATTTTTACAAATTCACTTTCAATGCTAATTCATTAAGTTGGTCATCGTGAATTGGTGAAGGTGCGTCAATCATCACGTCACGTCCAGAATTATTT
>RRZT011648564.1_pt1 | contig 27837 bp, 26 predicted proteins | sample 2165551 | NCBI WGS metagenome assembly RRZT01 (sample SAMN10456910, study PRJNA506462) | wastewater metagenome | biome: wastewater; feature: sludge; material: wastewater sludge; isolation source: wastewater sludge with Escherichia coli K12::gfp cells carrying plasmid... | place: USA: Moscow, Idaho... | reverse complement strand
TGGCGTCATCCGCCTTTTTAAGCGCTATCTGGCAAATAACGCTTGTAAAAAAATCAGTGTCAAAAGAGTCAACACTGATTTTTGTCAATCGTTTACCGTATTAAGGCAAGCACGCTTGGCAAATAGCGAGGGTTAGGCGCCTAGCACGCTTTGACCGCATACTCTGACGATGTTGCCATTGACCCCACCTGAGGCTGGGCAGGCAAGCCACGCGATAGTTTCTGCCACGTCAATCGGCAAACCGCCTTGGCTCATTGAGTTCATACGGCGACCCGCTTCACGAATGGCAAATGGGATAGCCGCGGTCATTTGGGTTTCAATAAATCCAGGGGCAACGGCGTTGATGGTAATACCGTCTTTTAGGGTTGGTGCGGTGGCTTGTACTGCCCCAATCACGCCCGCCTTACTCATGGCATAGTTGGTTTGTCCCAAGTTGCCCGCAATGCCGCTGATAGACGAAACGCAAACAATTCTGGCATTGGGATTGAAGGCTTGATGACTCAGTAGATAGTCGTCAATTTTTTCTTCGGCATTTAGGTTGACATTGAGCACCGCGTCCCACATGGCGTCATCCATTTTGGCAAGGGTTTTATCACGGGTAATGCCTGCATTGTGAATAATACCGTCTAGTCCGCCTCGTTTGGCAGCTGCTTCGGCAATTTTTTGTCCTGCATCATCGGCGGTGATATCCAGGGTTAAGGTAGAGCCGCCAATTTCACCTGCCACTTTTTGTAAATCTGCTTGCTGCGCGGCAACGTCCACACAAATTACATGCGCACCGTCACGCGCTAGAACATGCGCGATCGCTTCACCGATACCGCGACTTGCCCCAGTCACTACCAGCGTTTTATCCTTTAGTGGCTTTTGCCAGTCTACTGCCACCCCATTACCTGCCCCTACGCGCACCACTTGCCCTGAAACATAAGCGGAGCGTGGCGAGGCAAAAAAGCGTAAGGTGGACTCTAAGTTTTCGGCGGCGTGTTCTGCGACATAAATGAGCTGTGCGGTGATACCGCGTTTAAATTCTTTTGCCACTGATTTTACAAAGCCTTCCAACGCACGCTGCGCCGCGGCTTGTGCGATAGACTGACACTGCTCAGGTGGCAGCCCAAGTACCACTACCCTGCCTGATTTTTCAATTGAACGGGCAATGGGGTGAAAAAACGTATACACTTGTTTTAAGTCATCGGCGCTTTGGATACCCGAGGCATCAAAAATAGCGACCTTATAAGTCTGTTCAGCGGTAAAAGCGCTAGCGCTGATATGAGCTTGTGTCAACGCCGCACTGGCTGATTGCGCCGCATCCATAAATACTTGCGCTTGGGTATTTGCCAAAATTTTGGCAATACTGCCAGCCAAGGCGCCATTGAGGCTACTACCAAAAATCACACGGCCTGTAATTGGGGCTTGACCTTCTTTAAAGCGCTCTAAGGTGGTAGGTAGCGGCAAACCCAAATTTTGGGCAATTTTGCGTCCTACCGATGATTGAACAAATTCTGAATAATGGTCTGACATATTAACTCCTTTTTTATTTTGATAAAGCAGCGATTGCACAATCAAGCAGCGTAAGCGCACTGCTTGACAGACAACATAGTGGGTGGCAATCGGTATGCGATTACAATTTTGGTAAATGATTTTGCTAGTATAACCCATTATTCACAAACTTAATATTATATCAATTGGGTTAATTTATAAAATTTTTTTATCAATTAGCCAGTTAATAACAATTTTAGTGATTTTTTATGGTAACATCATGACAGTCTTAAACGCGTTATTGTTTCGTTTAAACTTTTGAATGCCGCTTATTTTATTCACTTACTCTATGAGTGTCGTTTACCTGACTCGCTACAAAGGATTTATTCATCATGGCTGAAAACAAGACAAATTCACTTAAAAAAGTCGCCATTATCGGCGGTAATCGTATTCCATTTGCCCGCTCAAATGGTCAATACGCCAACGTTAGCAACAGTGATATGCTAACCGCCGCGCTCAACGGCTTGGTTGAGCGTTATAATTTGCAAGATAAGAGATTGGGTGAAGTGGTGGCAGGTGCGGTCATCAAATTAAGCCGTGATATCAACCTAACCCGTGAGTGTGTACTTAGCACTGCGTTGAGCCCCCAAACCCCTGCTTATGATATCTCGCAAGCGTGCGGCACGGGGCTTCAAGCCACCTTTGCGGTGAGTAATAAAATTGCGCTGGGGTTGATTGATTCAGGAATTGCAGGGGGTGTGGATACTACCTCGGATGCACCGCTAGGCATTGGTGATGGGCTGCGTAAAGCCTTGCTAAAACTCAATAACGCCAAAACCAATCAACAACGCCTCCAAGCGATTTTGAGCATCAACCCCAAAGATTTGATTGACGCGCCGCAAAATGGCGAACCACGCACCAAGCTATCGATGGGCGACCACCAAGCCATCACCGCGCTTGAATGGGGCATTTCTCGTGAAGCGCAAGATGAACTTGCCTTTAATAGCCACAAAAATCTGGCACGCGCCTATGACGAAGGGTTTTTTGATGACCTGATGACTCCATTTAAAGGCTTGACCCGTGACAACAACTTACGCCCAGATATTTCGCTTGAAAAACTGGGGTCACTCAAGCCTGTGTTTGGCAAGAAAAACGCCAATCCAACCATGACCGCGGGCAACTCAACCCCACTTACCGATGGTGCCTCATGCGTACTACTTGCCAGTGACGACTGGGCGGCAAAAAATAACCTCAAACCACTTGCCTACATCACCCACCAAGAAACCGCAGCTGTAGATTTTGTTGGTAAAAAAGGGGTAAAAGAAGGCTTACTTATGGCACCTGCCTATGCGGTACCACGCATGTTGGCACGCGCAGGTCTTAGCTTGCAAGATTTTGACTATTATGAAATCCATGAAGCCTTCGCCTCACAAGTGCTATCAACCCTTGCGGCATGGGAGGATGAAAGCTTTTGTAAAGAGCGTCTAGGTCTTGAACAGCCCTTAGGCGCGATTGACCGCAGCAAACTCAACGTCAACGGCTCATCATTGGCGGCGGGGCATCCTTTTGCGGCTACAGGTGGGCGCATCTTAGCAAGCGCTGCCAAACTACTTGACCAAAAGGGCTCAGGTCGTGCCTTGATTTCTATTTGTGCAGCAGGCGGTCAAGGGGTAGTGGCTATTTTGGAAAAGTAAGCCACCCGTGATGATACGACACCCTTAAAACTTCATCATATAAAAAAAGGCGAGCAGAGTTCTCGCCTTTTTTTACACTTTTTATGCCTGTTTTGTGGGCATTATAACCATTAAACTTGGCTCAATTAGTTAAATCAATGGGTTAGCTAAATTTGATAGGTTTTTCATCCGCATCGTTGTTAGGCTTATTGGGGTAATGATGATCATGCCCAATATCACAATCTTCTGATTCTTTTTTGGGACGATGGATAAAGCCCGTTCGCTCATCAATTGGTAAAAACTCGTGTTCCCACACCATGACTGCTTGCATACAAGTTTGACGCTGCTCGTCTGTCAAGCGGCTACCATCTTCCCATTTGCTAAGAGCAATGGCGGTACGAAATTTTTCTACAATTTCGGGCGTTAAGGCGGATAAAATGGCTTGTTTGTCCATTGCTAACTTGTCCTTGTAAAAATTGTTAAATGGCAGTAACTATGGTCGTAATTATGGCAGTAATTATAGCAAAAACTCCCGCCAAAATCTATTTTACCAAAACCGTCGCCGCGCTTGGGGCGTTTACTCTTGTATGGATTTTTGCTATGGTAAAGGCAACGTTTTACTGATACCCACCACCAAAAAAATCGCCAAGCACGCTAAAAACGACCGAAACCCCCTCTAAAAACAATGCAAAAAGTGACCCCCTATGCCTGCTGATACCAAAACCGCCGCCATACCCTTAATCAACTATTTCCCCCGTGGCAGTCTTACCCTTGCCATCGCGGTTAGTGCGGTACTGTTTGGCGCACCCAGTCAAGCTGCAAGCCCGCTAACACCCACCACTACTGTAGCAGATGCCCCTTTTTTAGCAACCCCCACTTTGGCAACCCCTGCCCGTACTGCATCCGCTAGCATCAGCCGCTTATCTGACGCGCTGCAGCAAGCCCAGCAAGAGCAGCTTGCCAGCCATCGTGCTTGGCAGCGGCTACTGTATTACCCAGAGCCTAGCCCATCATTCACCACCACTGGGCAAACCCACCCTAGCCGCGTGGTCAATCGCTTTAACCCACTTAGCCAGCAGCAGTTTTTTATTCACCCAGCAGGCGCAACCAATCCCCAAGCAGAATTAGACAGTCTGCTCACCGCGCTATTTAACCCAACTGATACAGGCAATGGCGCCGCCCAGTGCCGCTTTCCTGCACGCAGCCAGTGGCTCATCAACACTCTGGGTATTGATCGTGCGGCGTTGCCCAAGGTGGACTGCTCAGATTTGGGGGCTTGGCTAAACAAAATTCAGCCTGCCTCGGTGTCAGTTATTTTTGCCAGTGAGTATTTAGATAACCCTGCTTCAGCGTTTGCGCATAGTTTTTTGCGATTTGACAACCCAGATATCAACAACCAATACTACCTCAATTTTACCCCAAAAGTAACGGACGGCGAGCCTTTTGCCAAATTTGCCTATAAGTCTAGCATAGGGGGTAACGCAGGCGAGTTTACCATGACCAACTACGCCAAAGGCATTGCCGATTATGTACAGCGAGATGGGCGCGATGTGTGGCAATACCAGCTAAACCTTAGCGATGCGCAAGTTCAGCAGCTAGCCTACCAAACATGGGAAATTAAAGACCAAATTTTGCCGTATTATTTGCTAAAAGATAATTGCGCTTCTGAAATTTTGGTATTGCTTAATGGTTTATTTCCCCAAAAAAACTACTTGGCAAACAACAGTCCCATGGTTTCACCTGCCCAAGTCGTACGGTTATTACAAAAAGAAGGCTTGATTAGTACCACCGCATTTACCCCTTCTAAATACACCTCTAGGCAAGCCTACCTCAATCAGCCGCATGTTTATAATGACAAGGCGGCTACCGAGCCCCTGTCTAGCAATACCGTGGCTAATCTTACCAACCGTGGCAACCCTGCCCTTGCCAATCCGTTAAGCCGATTTGATATTGGCACGCACCACCAATCAGCAAATCACACAGATAATACAACACAAACAAGCCACCATGCTTTGACGCTTAATTACCGTTTGGTGTATCACGATGCATTGGATAAAACCGAGGGTTATCCGATTGGTAATCAGCTAACGGCACTCAGTGCCAGTATTTCGCTCAGCGATAGCGACCGTCTAGACAAATTACAATTGCAGCAGTTGGGGCTGTTTGATGTGCGGGTATTACACCCCATCAATAGCGCCCAAAAAGGCAATAGTTGGGGTGCGAATGTCGGATTACAGCGGGTATTTGATGGAATCGGGACGGATGCGCGTGACCACTTGGTTACCAATGTGAGCGCGGCGCTTGGCAAAAGCTATGCCCTTGGGCAGCCTCATGACCCTCATCAATTAGGCGAATTGCCTGCCAATATTTGCTATGGGATGACGTCATTGGCAGCGCAATTTGGCAAGGGCATTTACCATGGTTATCGGACAGGGCTTGGCATTAATCTAGGCTGTATGGCAGAGTTAAATCCTGATTGGCGAACCACTGCCGAGCTAAAATTACCTTACTGGCTAAGCGGTGATAGCACAAGCGAACGCTACTGGCAGCCCAAACTTGATATCGGCACACAGTATGATATTAACCGTCATCACGCTATCCGCGTCACCGCTAGCCGTGAATGGCTACCAAACTCCGCTCATAGCAAACACCTCGATGAAGTGACACTAAAGTGGCTACATTACTTTGAATAATTAAAAAGCTTTGAATAATTAAAAAACTTTGAATAACTAAAAAGGCTTATTTATGGCGGGTCATGCCATGCCAAGCCCACGCAGCGCTGCCATACCAACCGCGAGGCTTAACATCGAAAAAACGCTTGTAAATCCCAAAATATTGGCAGCTAGCACCTCATTGCCGCCCATGCTTCTTGCCATCACATAACTAGCCGCGGCAACAGGTGATGCCACCATCAAAAACAGCACGCCCATTTGGAGCGCTGACAACTGCATCAGCATACCTACCGCCACCGCCATGAGTGGCGCCACCACAATGCGCCCGATACTTGCCTGCATTGACACCCCAGATATGCGCACCATCGATTTGATATCCAATGTTGCGCCCGCACATATAAGCGCGAGGGGTAACGCCACGGCTGCGAGTAGCTCACCTGTTTTTACAATAAATTCAGGGGGCATGGCAATATGGGCAATTTTATACACAAACGCCGCCACCAAGGCAATTATCAGCGGATTTTGCCCAATTTTTTTGGTCAACTGCCACACTTTTTTGGGCAGTTTTTGACTTGCCGTCTGCTGACGGCTTAGGGTGATGACCGAGAGAATATTATAGACAATGGTAATAATGCCCATGTACACTGCCCCCACTCCAAGCCCTTGACTGCCGTAGGCATTGGTCACGGTCGCAAGCCCCATAATCGCCATATTACTGCGAAACACGCCTTGAGTGAAGACACCTTTATCGCGCGGGTCTGCTACAAAAAAATACGCAAACCACTCTGCCAATAAAAATAGACTAAACGTTACTATCAGTCCTGCACCAATCAAATTGAGCTGGCTAGAAAAATCAATCTCACTTTTTAAAATGCTAAAAAACAACAAACAGGGCAAACAATAGTTAAATACCATATCCGTCGCTGTTTCTACAAAGCTTTGATTAATAGCGCGTTTTTTTTGCATCACCAGACCCAATAACATCAAAAGGATATTGGGCAACGTGATTTTGAGCGCGAATAAAAAAGCCGTTAACACAGTACCTACCACAGTGACTATCGCAACATTATTGGCTCAGAATTTCGCGGGATTTTTTGGTTTTTTTAATCATCATGGCAAGTAGTTGCACTGCCGCAGGGGTGACGCCGCTAATACGGCTGGCTTGCGCTAGCGTGGTTGGGCGAACCTTTTGCAGTTTTTGCACAATCTCATTGGACAGTCCCGAAATATCCTGATAGCTGAAGTCTTCAGGAATCAAGGTATGCTCCAGTTTTTTCATTTGACCGATTTCAACTTGCTGGCGGTCGATATACCCTGCATATTTTACACCAATTTCAATTTGCTCACCCACTTCAGCCGTGGCGCTAGATTGTGTTAATTCACTGATATCGTCAAATGACACATTGGGGCGTTTTAACAAATCGAGTGCGTTGTTTTCTTTGGTCAATACTTCACCAGTTTTTTCAATAAATGCTTGTCCCAACGCATTGTGTGGAGTCGCCCAAAGCGCGCGTAGGCGAGCGGTTTCTTGCTCAATCGCCGTCATTTTATCAGTATATACTTGCCAGCGCGCGTCATCTACCAGTCCAAGCTCACGTCCAATTTCGGTCAAACGCTGGTCAGCATTGTCTTCACGTAGTAGCAAACGGTACTCAGCACGGCTAGTAAACATGCGATACGGCTCTTTGGTGCCATGGGTAATCAAGTCATCCACCAACACGCCAATATAGGCTTGATCACGGCGTGGCGTCCATGCGTCTAGCCCTTGGGTGCGCCTTGCAGCATTGAGCCCTGCCAAAATGCCTTGTGCTGCTGCTTCTTCATAGCCTGTGGTACCGTTGATTTGACCTGCAAAAAATAGATTGGCAATTGATTTGGTTTCAAGGCTGGGTTTTAGGTTTTGTGGGTCAAAATAGTCATATTCAATGGCATAGCCAGGACGTAAAATATGGGCATTTTCAAGCCCTTTCATGGAGCGCACAAGCGCCAGCTGAATATCAAAAGGCAGACTGGTTGAGATACCGTTGGGGTAAAGCTCATGGGTGGTTAAGCCTTCAGGTTCAATAAAAATCTGATGGCTATCTTTGTCGGCAAAGCGGTGAATTTTATCTTCAATTGATGGGCAGTAGCGCGGGCCTATGCCTTCAATAACACCAGAATACATGGGCGAACGGTCAAGACCACTTCTAATAATATCGTGGGTGCGTTCATTGGTGTGAGTGATATAGCAATTAATTTGGCGTGGGTGCATCGACACATCGCCTAGGTATGACATTACAGGCAGTGGCGTGTCCCCTGGCTGCACTGTCATAACACTAAAATCCACGCTGCGCGCATCAATGCGTGGTGGTGTACCTGTTTTTAGGCGTCCAACGGGTAGTTTGAGTTCACGCAGTCTATCTGCCAGACGAATAGACGGTGGGTCACCTGCACGACCGCCTTTGTGATTTTCAAGCCCAATATGAATCGTGCCACCCAAAAAAGTCCCCGATGTCAGTACCACTGCCCCACAGGCAAACTCAATCCCTGATTGGGTGACAACCGCGACCGCTTGTCCATTTTCTACCAAGATGTCATCAGCTGCCTGCTGAAAAATATCAAGGTTGGGCTGATTTTCTAAAGTATGACGAATCGCTGCTTTATATAAGATGCGGTCTGCTTGCGCGCGCGTTGCCCGTACAGCGGCGCCTTTACGGCTATTGAGCACTCGAAACTGAATGCCTGCTTTATCCGTTGCCAGAGCCATCGCACCGCCCAGCGCGTCAACCTCACGTACCAAATGCGACTTACCAATACCGCCAATGGCAGGATTACAGCTCATTTGCCCCAAGGTTTCAATGTTGTGCGTCAATAGCAGCGTTTGCTGCCCCATTCTAGCGGCTGCTAGTGCTGCTTCAGTTCCTGCATGACCGCCGCCAATGACAATTACATCATAGATTTTTGGGTATTTCATGGTGCCACCAATTGTTGCGCTTATCGTTTTAAAAGGGGGGCATTATACCATGCACGATGACTTTCTAGGATAATTTGGGGCAATAAAATTGTATGAAATGGTGAAAAGCTTACCGCTTTTTGCCATTTGCCTGTGTGTTTGCCTACCTTGTAGCACCCATTATAATGATGGGCGGTGTGACGAACCTGTTTTAGGCGCCAAATTCACTTTCGTGAATAACTAGCAATTCATCTTTTAGACTGGTCACGCGCAGCTCTATACCATCATTGAACACCTCAATATTGGCACCTTTACTGTCTTTATAGTCCTTATGGCGGCGAAAGTTATGTTCAATTTCAAAGCGGATGACGTTGGCAAGTAAGCCTTGTAGCTCGGTCAAGGTGTAATCTTCCCAAGCAAGGTCAAGATAAGGGGCAAGCTTACCCGTAATCATACGAATTTTGTTATCTACTTTAACTACTTTTGTTGTCATTATGATTCTCCCACTATTGAAATGTCGGTTATAACCCGTTTTGTTGCTTAGCTAAAATAACGAGGATTTCAGCCGTTAAGCGGATTTTTTTGCGTTTGTGACGTTTCAATGCTAACGGATTCATGACGGTTTTTCAAGAAACATTGTTTGACTTGTCATGTTATAAAATTAATGGCAGCCAGTTAACTGATTGGCTCAACTGGGTAGATGGTTTGCTTATCATAGCCTTTAAGACTTGCCCATCTTTTAGTAGTCAAAAATTGGTGCCAAAAAGGCACGTGGTGCGCGAAACACGGTTTTATCATGGTAAAAATCTGCCAGTTGATTGTCTGTGGTATAAGTGGGTAGCCCCATGACAGGCAGTGGCTGAAAAATCTTGGAATCTACGCAAGTTTTGGCAAATAGCTGAGCAACAAAGTTATCTAGCTTATGACGCTGCTCGCTTAATGATTGTTCAAACCAACACGGCGTTACGTGTAGCAGTAGCGTATGGCTAGTGATGTTTTTTCTTGGCGTCATTAGCTTTTCTAATAACGCATGTCCCACAGGAAAAAATGCCGCTTGCGGCGTGTCAGCTTGCCATAAACCGCGGGTATGGTATAGGGCATCTTGCCAATTGAACTGCTGTAACGCCTGTAATAATGAATAGTCACTACTAACCACTACACCGCCATTTTCATCAAACAAGGTTAACGCATTGCGTAGCGAGGTGCGCGTGGCAGTCACGCCATGCTCGCTAATGTCCTTGGCATGCAGCGCGTTAAAGGTTAATTTGGTTTGGGGAAAATTAAGCCAAATCAGCCCATTAAAAAAATCGTGGTAGTTATTACGGGTAGGAATACTCCCAGTTTTGGCAATAAAGCTCTCATACGCTTCACCTGCTGGCAAATTTTCTTGACTGACAAATTTAATTGGGTAACCCTTAGCAGTCATCAGCTTATGATTATTGTTAAAAATTTCTAAAAAATTATTTAATAAAAATTCCACATTTATAGTAAGGTTTTCTGCCAAACTTATTGTTGTTAAATCAAAAATATCGAGTAAATCAAACCACGGGCAATCGGGCTTTATGGCGGTTATATCAATAGCGTTAGGACACATAATAAGCGAGCACGTATTTTTTGGGCGGAAGTATTAGGTAGTGTTTTTTGGGATTTTAGCATACTTTTAGTTAAAATTATGACGCATTCATGAATAAATGTAATTGATTAATAAATACTTAACTGTTAAGCTAATCTCAAGTTAGTCGCCAAATTTGATGGCTGTTTTAGTGGCTTAACTGGTTATATTGCTATCTGGTGATGATAAATAAGACCTTTTGGTGTGTTTTTATACAAGCCCCCTACTTTTTGTTGTTACCATTATGTTTGTGTGATGTTCTTTGGAGAATTAATAATGAAATTACGTTCAATTGTTTTAGCATCTTTGGCTGCACTGGGTGCAACTTCTGCTTTTGCTGTGCCTGCAGGCACTTGGACTGTGGGCGTGGGCGCCGCTTACGTTGATCCTAAAAGTGATGCTAGCACGTTAAACAATGGCTTAACTGCAACCGTAGATGCTGATACCAAGCCATCTATCACGGTTGAATATTTTCCAATGAATAACGTGGGTATTGAAGTATTGGGTGCGTTGCCATTTGAGCATGACATCACCGTAAAAGCGGACGCTACAGAAATCCAAGGTCATACCCAGCATTTGCCACCTACACTTTCTGTGAACTATCACTTTGATGGTTTAAACAGCAAAGTTAAGCCATTTGTGGGTGCAGGCGTTAACTACACTACGTTCTTCAAAGAACGCCTATACACAGGTGACAATACCAAATTTGAGCTTAAAGACAGCGTAGGCGCGGCAGGTCATGTGGGTGTTGATTTTAAATTAACCTCTACAGATGCAGTACGTGTAGATGCCCGCTATATTGATTTAAAAACAGATGTAAAACTAAACGATAAAGATGCTGGCACTGTGGATATTAGCCCATGGGTATATGGTGTATCTTATGTAAAAAGCTTCTAATTGTCCTATAAACGTGATGATTAAGCAAAAAGACCAGTGTTTACTGGTCTTTTTTATTGGCGCATAACACATATAGTCGCGTTAGGGCATCTGCTACTTTGCGGCAAATACTTGCATTTCTTTGGGCACACCCGTACTATAATTAATCATTGCCAGCGTCCGTGTTTGTATGGTTTTCGCTTGGCTAAGCATTATTATTCACTTTAAGCAGAGTAGTTACATGTATATATTTCTTGCCCGTAACAATGTACAAGCGGGCCCTTACAATCTTGAACAGTTAAACCAAATGCTGGCGTCAGGGCAAGTGTTGTTAACCGATTTGATGTGGCATGAGGGCATGGAAAATTGGCAACCCGTCAATGAGATGACCAAGGGGCAGTTTTTTTATCGCCCCGAGCATGTCCCGCTAGACACCTCGCCCGCCAATCGCACAGAAGACGACTATATTATCAATAATACGCCTGCAGCTACCAGTGATGAGGCAGACAATGTCTGGGATCGCTATAGTGCTAATAATCCCCACAAAAATCCTGCCACTTCGTCTGTGAATTTGACCAAAAAAGTCCAAGGGCATGATGTAGCGCATAGCAAAAAGCAAATCGACCTTGCCAGTAATGGCAGCCGTATTGTTGCCAAATTGATTGACGGCGTACTGATGCTATTAGCGTCTATGCCGCTTTTTATCTCGTTATATCATAGCCCAAGTTTTGGCAAGCTGCGACAATGGGCAGAGGCAGGGCAATCCTCGCTAACTACGGCTCAGCAAATGGAGCTATTATCTGGGGTGCCTGAGCATATTTTGCTGCTAACCAATATTTTGGTTTGGGGTCTGCTCATTGCACAGACGCTACTACTGATGCGCCGCGGTCAGACGTTGGGTAAGATGGTGATGGGTATTCGTGTTTTGGATAAACAAACCAATGCTATCCCCAGTTTTTTTAATCTCATTATCATGCGCTCGGTGCTTACCATGGTTGCCTACTCATTATCTTTTATAGGATTAATCATTCTTGCGGTGGACTTTGTGATGCTACTCACCAATAAAGAGCACCAAAGTTTGCATGATAAAATTGCCAAGACTTATGTGGTACGTGCCGATGATACCCAAACCACGCCACTGGCATTAAAACCTGAATAACCGCTAACCTGCATCAACATCAAACCGTGTGGTCAAATCTTGTCAAATAACCACGCGGTTTTTTTATGGTTAATTGCCAGCACGACTCGCCCCTTGCCAAATATTTGACCTCAAAATGGGTACGCTCACTTGTTATAGGTACTTGGGTTTTGGTTACAGGCAGCTGCCAAACCGTGGTTGCCATTGTTTGGGCCTCATCAATATAAGACTCAATGTTACTTGCCACAACAATTTGGGCATCTGGCTGTAACCTTGATAGCAAAAATTCAAAAAACGGCATGTTCAACCAGCGCTGGTTGGGGTTATGCGGTTCAGGGTTGGGATATAGAATAAAGATAGCGCTAAGACTGGCAGGAGGCACGGCATGGGTAATCCAAGCAACTGCATCCGCATGGATGGTAGTCAAGTTGGCAAGCTCACAATGAGTGGCTGTCTTGTGCATAGCTTGGTATTTTTCTGCCGTGCGTTCAATGGCAACCAGCCTATTTTGCGGATGAGCTTGAGCAAACTGCACGGCATGTTTGCCTTTACCTGCCCCAATTTCTATGACCACATTGGGCTGCTGCCAAAACGTGGCGGGCATGGGCTGAAAATCTCGAGGGTGACGGATTTTATCGGCTTGAAATAAACGAGCAAAATTGTGGCTTGGCATAGGAATAAAGGTAAAATCGGTTAGTCGGTAAAAATGGTTTTATAGTATACTACGTCCTATTTAAATTAAGAACCTGTATTGATAACGACTTTTTGCAACAAACTGCCGCAAAAAACGTGGCGTTATCCCAACAGCGTCTAAACAGTTATATTGAATGTGTGGTGATAGCAATGCAGACCTCCCAATCTTTGGCAAGTGGCACTCAAACCCATGATACCAAAACCCAGGATAAAACCTATCCTTGCCCACAATGTCAAAAACCTACTACGTGGCATCAAAATCCGCATAAACCTTTTTGTAGTGCGCGCTGTAAACTCATTGACTTGGGTGCTTGGGCAAGTGAAACCTACAAAATCGGTGCCGAGCACGCCCCTTTTAGCGATGAATTAGATAACTTTACCCATTAATGACTTATTTATGAGGAATGACCATGAGTTCGTATTTACTCCCCACCTACAAACGTCAACCCATCAGTTTTGTTAGAGGTGAAGGCAGCTATTTATATAGTACCGAAGGGCATCAGTATCTTGATGCACTGACAGGTATTGCCGTCTGTGGTTTGGGGCATTGTCATCCGCGTATCACCGCAGCAATCAGCGACCAAGCTGCCAAGCTGGTGCACACCAGTAATTTATTTAGGGTGGACTGGCAAGAACGTGCAGGGGAAAAACTGTGCCAAGTGGCAGGTATGGATAAGGTGTTTTTTGCCAATAGTGGTGCTGAGGCGAATGAAGCTGCCTTAAAGATGGCGCGGCTATATGCCTCAAACCGCGGACAAGCCCAAGCGCGCGTTATCGTCATGCAAAATTCATTTCATGGGCGCACTCTTTTGACTGTTTCTGCCACTGCCAACCCCACCGCCAGAGCAGGATTTTTTACCTTAGATGATGATTTTATTCGCGTACCATTTGGTGACATGGATGCCATTAGGGCAGCAATTGCTCAGCATGACAATGTGTGTGCCATCATGCTTGAGCCAATTCAAGGTGAAAGCGGCGTGAATACCGCGGCCAATGGGTTTGATTTTTTAAGCCAAGTACGCCAAGTTTGTGATGAGCATGAGTTACTCATGATTGTAGATGAGGTACAAACAGGTAACGGACGCACAGGCAAGTATTTTGCCTACCAATATACCGATATCAAACCCGATATTCTCACTACTGCCAAAGGGCTTGGCAATGGTTTTCCTGTGGGCGCTTGTATGACCCATGGCAAAGCCAACGCTATTTTTGGTTATGGCTCGCATGGCTCAACTTATGGTGGTACGCCGCTTGCTTGCCGTGTGGTTAACGAGGTTATTGATGTCATCACTGAAGAAGATATGATGACCACTGCGCTACAAAACAGCCAAACACTTAGCCATCTAATTACCACTGAACTTGGCAATGAAGGGGTATCTGTACGCGGTCAAGGCATGATGCTGGGGGTCGTATTACCCACGGATAGAGGGATTGATTTTGGTAGTTTGGTTGACAATGCCCGCGATAACCAACGGCTTATCATCAATGTGGCAGGCGGCAATGCCATTCGCTTGTTACCCCCCCTTAACATGAGTCATGACCAAACGGTAGAAGTGGCAGCACGTACAATTGAACTTATCAAGCAGGCACTATAAGTTAGGTAATATTATGACAACACTCGCTGTGTTTGGGCACAAAAAACCCGATACCGATGCCATCGTTGCTGCAATGGCAATGAGCTATTGGCTCAATCAGCAAAACATCGCCGCCACTCCTTATCGGCTTGATGCCATCAATCATGAAACGGCATTTTTGATTGACCTTGCCCACGTGCGTACCCCAACACTGTTGACCCACATTGAGGCAGGGCAACAGGTGGCGTTGGTTGATCATAATGAACGCCAGCAGTCCATTGGCCGTGTCGAAGAAGCCCATATTTGCTACGTGATTGACCATCACAAACTTGGCGATTTGACCACCACTGCCCCTGCTTATATCCGTTTTGAACCCGTTGGCTCTACGTGTACGGTGCTGTATGGGATGTTTCTTGAAAAACAGCTACCCATCTCTCAGCAGATGGCACTGCTCATGGCAGGGGCAATTATCTCAGATACCCTAAACTTAACCAGCCCCACTACCACTAACCAAGACAAGGGCGCGTTGTCAGCGTTATTGCACCTTGCAGGTATGCGTGATGCGGACGGCTTTGCCAATCAACTGTTTGAAGCCAAAAGCACTATCACAGGGATAACCGATGAAGCACTGGTCACGATGGACTACAAACAATTTGGCTTTGCCGATAGTAAATGGGGCATCGCTGCCATTGAGACGGTAAACCCAAACCAAGTTTTTGCGCGTATTGACGGATTGCAGCAGGCGGCGCAAGCCATCGAGCAGCGCGACCACTTAGACTTTTTACTGGTGATTATTGTCGATATCATCCAGCAGCAATCTTGGGCGATTGCAGGCAGTGATGCCCAAAACCACATTGTGACCCAAGCGTTTGCCAGTTCACTGGATAAAAATTTGATTGCGTTGGGCAACCGTGTCAGCCGCAAACAGCAGTTTGTCCCTGCACTGGCTGCTTTTTACGCCCTGCCACATTAACAGGCATCTTTTGTGTTAGATGCCACTAGATTGTGGTGATTTTCTTTAAAAAAAAGGGCGAAAATCCATCGCCCTTTTTGCATAATTGCCAAAAAATTATGGTGCCTTTTTACCCAAATTGGGAAACTTGACCGATAAAATTGCCGTGACCGTCAGCACTGACGCAATAAAACCCAGCGATATTGCCATCGGCACATGGAACACATCAAGCAGCAGCATCTTTGTACCAATAAACACCAAAATAACACTCAGCGCATACGGCAATAAATGAAACTTATCTGCCAACCCTGACAACAAAAAGAACATCGCACGCAGTCCCAAAATCGCCAGCAAATTGGCAGTGAGTACGATAAACGGGTCAGTGGTCACGGCAAAAATCGCAGGAATTGAATCCACCGCAAAAATCACATCAGATAGCTCAACCAAGATTAGCACCACTGCCAACGGGGTAAAATATTTCACCCCGTTTTTGACTAGGGTAAATTTTTCACCATTGCTCTCATCGGTCACCTTTAGGTGCTTTTTTAGCAATCGATACAACCCTGATTGCTTGGGGTCTTCTTGCTCATCATGGTTTTGCCACATTTTGACACCCGTGTATAGCAAAAAAGCGCCAAACACATACAGTATCCAGCTAAACTCGGTCACAAGCCACGCCCCTGCAAAAATCATTACCGTACGCATGATAATCGCGCCAAGCACGCCGTAAAGCAGAATTTTTCGCTGCATCGCTGGGGTGACCGCAAACGCGGCAAAAATCATCAACCACACAAACACATTGTCAACCGCCAACGATTTTTCTAGCAAATAACCTGTAAAAAATTCGCCCACTTTTTGATTGGCAAGCGCGCTACCAAAATTTTGGTTAATATACCACCATAGACCGCCTGCAAAGAGTACAGACACGCCCACCCAAATCGCACTCCAAATACCCGCTTGTTTGAGTGAGACGGATTGTCCATGTTTTGGGGTTTTGAAAGTAAAAAAATCCACCAATAATAATCCCACCACCATGGCAAAAAATACGGCGTATAACATGGGGCTGCCAATGGCAATGTTAGGGGTCAGAGATGTGGCTGCTGCAAATAACATAATCGCTCCTGTGTAGAATAAATTTACATAGTCAGCAATCAGTCAATGGCGAGAGGGAAAAAATGATAACCACAAAAAAACCTTGACCTATGCCAACCATATTATGGGTTAGCTAAGTCAAGGTCTGGCTTACTAGAGTCAGATTGAACAGATAAGCTCAATCCGATAGCTGATTTACCGATAAGCTCTACGACCTATGTGGCGCAAACTTACGTAATGACGATAAATCACAAACAGTGATGTGAGAAGTTACTCCCCTTGATGCGATCAATATAGCAAATATGTTGCATAACGTCAATTTTTTTTGGGACCAATATGAAAAAACCCCACCCCGATTGGCAGGGTTTTGATAACATATTCGCTGATTAGTTTAGTGGTTGATTAGCTAAGCTGTGCCACGTCAATTTTATTGGCTTCTTCGGTATAATCACTCATACGGTCAAAGTTTAGGTACTTGTAGATGTCAGCTGACATGCTGTTAAGTTTACCTGCGTACTGTTGGTATTCATCATTAGTAGGCAGTTTACCCAATACCGCAGCGACAGACGCTAACTCGGCAGAGGCAAGATAAACATTTGAGCCTTGGCCTAGACGGTTCGGGAAGTTACGCGTTGAGGTAGAAACCGCGGTTGACTTTGGTGCGATACGGGCTTGGTTACCCATACACAGTGAACAACCTGGCATCTCTGTCCGCGCGCCTGCTTGGGCATACACGTTGTACAGACCTTCATCCATCAACTGGCGAGCATCCATTTTGGTAGGCGGTGCAATCCATAGACGGGTGGTCAGACTGCCTGCTGGTACTTCTTTTAACAGCGCGCCTGCCGCACGGAAGTGACCAATATTGGTCATACATGAACCAATAAACACTTCGTCAATTTTATCGCCTGCGACGTCAGCCAAAGTTTTGGCATCATCAGGGTCATTTGGGCAGCAAAGAATTGGCTCTTTGATGGCGCTCATGTCAATGGTGATGTCGGCAGCGTATTCGGCATCGGCATCGGCACGTAGTAGGCTTGGGTTGGCAAGCCACGCTTCCATACCTTTGATACGGCGCGCGATAGTACGGGCATCGCCGTAGCCTTCAGAAATCATCCATTTGAGTAGGGTGATGTTAGATGTTAAGTACTCTTTAACCGATTCTTCAGACAGTGTAATGGTACAACCTGCCGCTGAACGCTCTGCTGACGCATCTGATAATTCAAATGCTTGTTCTACGGTCAATTCTTCAAGACCTTCAATCTCAAGGATACGACCGTTAAAGACGTTTTTCTTACCTGCTTTTTCAACCGTTAGTAAGCCTTCTTTGATGGCTTGGTAAGGGATGGCATGAACAAGGTCACGTAAGGTAATACCAGGCTGCATCTCACCCACAAAGCGGACACGCACCGACTCAGGCATATCTAGCGGCATCACGCCCGTTGCCGCAGCAAACGCTACCAAACCTGAACCTGCTGGGAATGAGATACCCATTGGGAAACGCGTATGTGAATCGCCACCTGTACCCACGGTATCAGGCAATAACATACGGTTGAGCCATGAGTGAATGATACCGTCACCAGGACGTAGGCTCACACCACCACGATTCATGATAAAGTCAGGTAGGGTGTGTTGGGTTTGTACGTCAATGGGTTTTGGATAAGCGGCAGTGTGACAGAATGACTGCATCACAAGATCCGCTGAGAAACCAAGACAAGCCAAGTCTTTTAGCTCATCACGGGTCATTGGTCCTGTGGTGTCTTGTGAGCCCACTGTGGTCATTTTTGGCTCACAGTAAGCACCAGGGCGTACGCCTTGACCTTCTGGCATACCACAAGCACGACCTACCATTTTTTGTGCCAAGGTAAAGCCTTTGCCTGTATCAACAGGTTGCTCTGGCGTCGCAAACACGTCTGATGCGCCTAGACCTAAATATTCACGGGCTTTGTTAGTCAGACCGCGACCAATAATCAATGGAATACGACCGCCTGCGCGCACTTCATCAAGTAGTGTGGGCGATTTTAGCTCAAACGTTGATAGCACTTCATCTGAATCGTGCTTGGTGATTTTGCCATCATGTGGGTAGATGTCAAACACATCGCCCATGTTCAGCTTGCTCACGTCCACTTCAATTGGCAATGCGCCTGCGTCTTCCATGGTATTAAAGAAGATTGGGGCAATTTTACCACCCAAGCACAGACCGCCAGCGCGTTTGTTAGGAACGCCTTGGATGTCATCGCCCATCAGCCACAGTACCGAGTTGGTGGCTGATTTACGGCTCGAGCCTGTGCCCACAACGTCACCTACATACGCAAGCTGGATGCCGTCTTTTTTCATCTCTTCGATTTGTTTCATCGGACCGATGACGCCATCTTGGTCTGGATGGATGCCTTCACGGGCATTTTTTAGCATGGCTAGGGCATGTAGTGGAATATCAGGACGTGACCAAGCATCTTGGGCGGGTGACAAGTCATCGGTGTTGGTTTCGCCCGTGACTTTAAAGGTTTTGTAAGTTGACTTTTTTGGCACTTCTGGACGGCTAGTAAACCATTCTGCATCCGCCCATGATTGTAATACTGCTTTGGCAATTTCGTTGCCTGCATCGGCTTTTTCGGTCACATCATGAAACGCATCAAAAATTAATAGCGTATGTTTGAGTGCTTCGCCTGCGTCTTTGGCAAGCTCTTTATCATCTAAGGCTTGAACCAATGGCTCAACGTTGTAACCACCTTGCATTTGACCCAATAGTTGGATGGCTTTTTGCTTTGAAACTAACGAAGAGGTGGCATCACCTTTGACGATCGCGGCTAAAAATGCCGCTTTGACGTAAGCTGCTTGGTCAACCCCTGGTGGAATGCGGTTTTCTAACAAATCTAAAAGATACGCATCTTCGCCCGCTGGTGGATTTTTTAGTAGTTCTACCAAGTCAGCGGTTTGCTGCTCATTGAGGGGCTGTGGCACCACACCCTGTGCTGCACGGTCTTCAACGTGTTTACGATAGTTCTCTAGCATGAGTCATCCTCTTAGTCATGTAAGATTATAATATTAACCATGCGGTGGTTGGTAAGTGACCGTCAAACAAGACAACTATTATTTGAAATGGCTACTAGCCTGCATGGCTATGGCTCGAAAAAGATTTAACCTTCATAATATACTGTAATTGTGAGAAAATGTTAATGAGAAAATGCGATTTTGTTGACATAGCCATTATTTTTTTAATAAATACCAAGATGTTTTTTAGGAATATAGGCAAAAATAGATGATTTGCCCCAAATACCCCCCAAAAACGGCTGCTTTGTAGACTGCGCGTTTATCACTGTTACCAACGTGATGGCGAGTTGGCGCGGCTAAGTAGGGATTTGCACGGTTATTTTGGTGCAATTCTGCTATAATTTATCCTACAAATTGCATTTGTAATACCGATGGTTAAATTCAAGGACTATGCTTAATAATGAGTAACTCTGTACAAACCCACGTGCCTGCCTCTCCCCAGCATTTACCTGAAGGCGCACCCAAGCCAAAACCAAAACGCCCTGAGGTGGGAGAAAAACTAAGAGGGCATGACAAAGTCGCGCGTATTCCTATCAAGATTATTCCAACGGTGGACACCCCAAAAAAACCTGACTGGATACGGGTCAAGCTCTCTGCCCCTAGCGAAGTGGCGCGCATCAAGTCTACACTACGCGAACAAAAATTATATACTGTATGTGAAGAAGCCGCTTGCCCAAACTTGCCGCAATGCTTTGGCGATGGCACTGCCACTTTCATGATTATGGGTGACATTTGTACGCGCCGCTGTCCGTTTTGCGATGTGGCACATGGACGCCCAAACCCACTTGACGAGCTAGAACCTATACATACTGCAGAAACCATTGCAGGACTTGGGCTAAAATATGCGGTCATCACCTCAGTGGATAGAGATGATCTAAAAGATGGCGGCGCGACTCACTTTGCCAATGTCATCACCGAATCACGTAATTTAAGTCCCAATTGCCTTATCGAAATCTTAGTCCCTGATTTTCGCGGACGTGAACAGCTTGCATTAGATATTTTAAGCAAAACCGCGCCTGATGTGTTTAACCACAACATTGAAACTGTGCCAAGACTGTATAAAGCATTCCGTCCAGGCTCAGATTATCAGCATTCTTTAAATTTATTAAAAGATTATAAAGCAATGCGCCCTGATATCGTGACCAAATGCGGCTTTATGGTGGGTCTAGGCGAAACGGAAGAAGAAGTGTATGCACTACTTGACGACTTGCGCGCCCATGATGTGGATTTGATTACGATTGGACAATATTTGCAGCCTAGCAAATCGCATGCCCCTGTTGATCGATTTGTGCATCCTGATGAGTTTGACCGCTACACTGAACACGGTAAAAAATTGGGTTTTGCCAATATTTGGGCAGGGCCTATGGTACGCTCTAGTTACTTTGCTGATAGACAATACTACGGTGAGCCTTGCCCTCGCCCAACCCGCGGCACCAACCCACTGAGTGAAGCGGATATGAAAAAATCTGGCTGCTAAGTCTGGCTATTAAGTCTAGCTGTTAACAAAGTCATCTATTGTATGAAGCCCCCAAAAAAGCCATCATGTTTTGATGGCTTTTTTTATGCTAAGCTAAGCAAAAACAGCAGGGTTTTTAGTATGACTGACTTCACGTTATATCAACCAAAACAGCCGCCCATCGCCACTTTACTGGTGGTACACGGTATGGCAGAACACCAAGGACGTTATCAAGCGTTTGCCCAGTTTTTGGTAAATCATCAAATTGCAGTGATGACTTTTGATCACTTGGGTCACGGTAAAAAAAGCCAACATCAGCATACATTAGGCTATATGGGTAACCCAGACCCTGCCGAGCAGATGATAACGCACGTTATGCAGCATGCCAAGTTATTGGCTGATACTTACCCTAATGTCCCTCATTTTATTTTGGGTCATAGCATGGGGTCTTTTATCACCCGCTGTATTATTCAGCGGTTTGGGTCGCAGTTTGCTGGGGCAATCTTGGTTGGCACTTCTGCGCCCAATGTGATGGCAGCGGCATTTTTACCTGTGACGCGTTTGCTCAATCAGCTGGCGCCCACCAAGCCCAACCAAGCGCTGAGTGTACTGCTCAATCAATTTAATAATTTACCTTTTATTACCGAAAAAAGCTTATCAGGATTTAACTGGCTCAATAGTGACCAAAGCCAACTTAAGTGTTACCTTGCCGACCCTTTATGCGGTTTTGCCTTTACCAACAATGGTTACTATGCGTTAATGCAGCTTATGCAGCAAGGGACACGCTCGCACTGGTGGCAACGCGTGCCCAAGGCATTGCCGATGCTATTTGCCAGTGGTAGCGCTGACCCGATTGGTCAAATGGGCAAAGGTATACCAATCATCACCCAAACGCTTGCCGAACAGGGCTTTATCAACGTCACCGCCAAGCAGTATCCCCACATGCGCCACGAAATTCTGCTTGAAACCGCGCATTTACGGGTATTTAATGATATCCTAGCTTGGATAACCAACTTGATTACCCATTAAAAATCCCTATATCAGCAAGATGAAAACATCTCGTGCTTACCCTTTAATCGCTTGTTTTGTAATGACTTGTTGTGTAATGGATTGTTGGGCTACGAGATGTGACTGTATCATCGCTATTATTAGGAAATGATTAACCTATGAATGAAACACTGCCAAAAATACGTTTAGATAAATGGTTATGGGCAGCGCGCTTTTATCGTACCCGAACCATTGCCAAAGAAGCCATTGAATCAGGTAAAGTGCATCATTTTGGTCACCGCGTCAAAGTGAGTAAAGAAATCAGCGTGGGTGATGAACTCACCATCCGCCAGGGTTCTGCCAATCACTACACCCAAAAAACTGTTAAGGTCTTGGCATTATCTGCTAGCCGCGGCAATGCCACCGTTGCTACCACTCTCTATCAAGAAACCGCCGAAAGCGAGAGCCAGCGCGCTTTTTTTGCAGAGCAGAAAAAATTGGCAAACCTTGCCCGCCCCGACCATCGACCCAACAAAAAACAGCGGCGACAACTTGTCCGCTTTCAAACGCACCAACACTATGGCAGTGATGAAGAAGGTTTTTGAGTCCATATGCGGTTTTTCGCATAAAAAAATCAAAATTAGCCGTTACACGTTTTAATATTTGGTTATAATATTTTAGGCTAAGTCGCAGTGCGGCTAATTGTTGAATTAAATAAAGAATAGACCATGACCCATACCCCTTCTGTTACGCTTTCTGTTACCCACCGCCACACTTTGCCAACTTATACGGACATCAGTCACCTAAATACCATGGCATTATCATGCCAAGCCAAAGCCTTAATCAAGCTTACAAATATCGAGGAAGTTTTTACCACCTTCAAGCAGCTACAAGACGACCAGCAGCGGTTCATCATCATCTCAAATGGTAGTAATATTATCCTACCGCCCGTGTTAGATGCCGTGGTTATCTCACCTGCTTTACAAGGTCAAACTGTGCTTGCCGATGATAAAGACCACATACTGCTAGAGGTTATGGCAGGCGAAAACTGGCATGACTTGGTAGTAAACACCGTCAATCAAGGTTGGTATGGCTTGGAGAATTTGGCATTGATTCCAAGCTGGGTGGGGGGTAGCCCTGTGCAAAACATTGGTGCTTATGGGGTACAGGTGGATGAGCTGATAGACAGCGTCCATGCGTTTCACATTCCAACCCTCACTTGGCACCACCTTTCAAGGGTGGATTGTGCGTTTGGGTATCGCGACAGTATGTTCAAACACCAAGCAGGTGATTGGCTGATTACGAGCGTTATTTTTAGATTAAGCAAGGTTGCCCACGTCAACACAAATTATGGCGATGTGCTTAATATCGCGCAGAAACTTGCAACTGAAGACAATCGAAGCGACATCACCCCTATTGATACCATGCATGCTATTATTCATATTCGTAAAAGTAAATTGCCCGATCCAGCGCAGTTGCCAAACTGTGGCAGTTTTTTTAAAAATCCGCTCATTGCTAGATCGCAACTTGAACCGCTGTTACAGCGCTACCCAAACCTTGTACATTATCCCACTCATGCCTCAAATATTGACAATCGCTTAGACGCCGATGATAAAGTCAAAGTGGCAGCAGGCTGGCTAATTGAGCAAGCAGGATTAAAAGGTAAAGGCGTGGCACCTATTTTGACGCATACTAAGCAAGCCTTGGTCTTAACCAATCACGCACCAAACCAAGCCAATCAACAAGATATAGCCAATGCCATGAGATATATCCAGCGCGCGGTATTTGATAAATTTGGCATTCATTTGGAACCTGAGCCTGTATGGATTGAAGCGGATGGCAGTATTTGTCAAACTTGTTAACGGCGTTGGGTATGTTTTTTCTACCCTTAAAAATTTGCTAACAGCGTTGATTATCATGGGCTGTTTGCTAATTATCAGCTTGTTTACCCCCATTTTTTCTGCGGTTATTTTGAGCTTGCTAAACTGGTATCCCTTGCCAAATAATGCCAATGTCACCCAATCCCCAAGCGCAATTGTGGTACTAGGGGGCGGACTTACCAATAACCAGCAAAATGATATTATCATTAATCAGTTCACCGAAAGTCGGCTGATTGAGGCAAAAAAAGCGTATGACACCACCTTGTTGCCTATTATCGTCAGTGGTAAGGATGCGCCATGGATGATTGACTGGCTACAACGCCACGCCGTGATGTGGGTAGTGCCAGAAAAAAATAGCTTTAATACCTGCCAAAACGCTAAGTTTACCGCTGAAACTATTAGTGTTAAAAATGTGGTTTTGGTAACCGATGCGTACCATATGAACCGCTCAAGACGTCAATTTGCTCTAAACAATATCGCTACTGTGCCTCGCATCGCGCCCCTTAACAAGCCAACCGACTGGTATCACTTGGATCAAAACCTGCAGCATTCAAGGCGAGCGATGTATGAGTTACTGGCATTTAGTCGAGATTTAATCAGACCTCAATATGAGTGCCAGCCATCAAAATATTAGACACTATTAGACACTATTAGACACTATGCTGCCACGTGGCATTTTTTGGCTCGGCGCTCACCAGATAGTGTTACAAAACTTTGTGGCTTCCTTTGTGGTATCAAAGACCGTTTGGTAGGTTTTGTCACAACCTTTTTTATTTATGTATTTCTACATTGCTATACCCTGCTTCTTGCAGTGCCGTTTTTGCTTGTTCGGCACGGCTCCCACCACGGCTAAATACTTTGATAGTGTCTGATTTTGCCACCCCTTGACTGGCTATTTTTGCCACAATTTCACTGTAGGGAATGTTAATAGCGCCTTCAGGATGGCTAACTTGGTATTCCTCTGGGGTACGTACGTCTATCACCACGGTAGCGGCGTTGGCGTAGGATGGTAACACCATCACTCCTATCATGATGGCAGCGCCAAGCGCCAGTAGATGTTTTTTAGAAATTTTTGATTGTAATGATTGAATCATACACTGCTCCTTATCTATCTCTTAGCTAAATTTGTTGGGTTTTTCTTGGCTGTTGGTGCTTTGGCTGTTGTTACTTGTTGTTGACTTCCCTAGCTTAACTGGTTTTTATTGCTTAGTTTTAATTGATAAGATTGATGTTTAACTCAAACGTTGCTTACCTTATCGTCTAAGCCTTTTAAGCGCTCTAGTTAAGAGTGCTAGACCAGTATAACATTAGTATAACAGTGGATTTTGTGGCGTAACTTGCTTTGATGCGTAATTTTGCAACGTGGGTTGATTTTTTGTAATAAGCTAGACATACGTCAACTTTTTTTGACAATATATTAGGTGCGACATTTTGTCACGATATTAATTGTATAAAATAAGCGTATAATAGGGTGCAATGTATAACACTTAATATTTGTAGCAAAGAACAGGTACGCCACTATGCAAAGTATGTATTTTTTGATTCCTATTAGTTTGGTGCTATTTGTGCTCGGTATTTTTGCCATTTACTATGCGGTAAAGTCTCGCCAATTTGATGATTTGGACAATGAGTCACAACGGGTGATTTTGGATGATAGACAGTTTCGCCGTGAACAGTTGGGGCAAAATCCTATCGCAGCTAAGACCACAACCCAAAAAAATTTGGATAAAACCGCTTAATATTTGGTTTTTGCTGTTTGGTATTTTTGGGCGATGGTGACTGGTTTTTTGATGTTTTTTGATGGTAATTTCGATGATTGATTGGAGCAAATAGATGACTTGGGCACTGTTGTTGGCAGCGTTTAGCATGGGCTTTTTTGGCTCGCCTCATTGTCTGGGGATGTGTGGTGGTATTGTGACAGCATTTGGTCTATCCATGCAACATGTATCAGAAGGCAAAAAAAACGCGCTGATACTGACCTATCATGTGGGACGGCTACTCAGCTATTCGCTACTGGGTGTTGTTGCAGGACTGGTTGGCATGACACTGTTACAGCCAATGATGGGCAATAATATTCCTAGAGTTTTATTGGGCGCGGTGTTGGTACTCATTGGTCTTAGCATGTTTGGCTTGCCATTTTTTAATCAACTAGAAAAACTGGGTATGAAATTTTGGCAGGTGCTAGCCCCTATTCGTACAAAAGTTTTTCCAATTGATAGTTTTGGCAAAGCGCTATTGGCGGGGCTTTTGTGGGGATTTTTACCTTGTGGCTTGGTATATGGGGCGCTACTCATGGCAATTGCAGGTCATGACGTGCTAACAGGTGCCTTGATGATGTTTGTTTTTGGGTTGGGTACGATGCCGATGTTAATTGCCACCCAAAAAACCGTGGGTCTATTGCAAAATCGTATTAAAACGCTCAAGCTTAGACAGTTAAATGGCATCTTAATGGTTATATCGGGCTTGGCAGTGGTTTTTTTGCCAATGATGATGCACAGTATGGGTGGTCATGACCATGGCAGTATGAACCATGCCAGCATGGGACACACTATGCCAGCCGCTGCCAGTAGCACGGCAACAATGGCTGAGATGGATCATAGCCAAATGGATCACAGCCAAATGGATCACAGCCAAATGGATCATAGCCAAATGGATCATAGCCAAATGGATCATAGCCAAATGGATCATAGCCAAATGGATCATGCCAGCGCCGCGCCTTAGTGACTGTATAAAAAAACAAAACCTCTTAAGTACTATCTTAAGAGGTTGTCGGTTACTTATTGTTGACGTTTTCGCCAAATGTAGTACAGCATTTATTTGGCAGATTACATTTCTACCGCATCATCACCTTCATCCAGAAAAATAACATCACTTTCCAAATCATAAGCTTCATTCAACATATCTAACATTACTTACTCCCTTTTTTTGGTTATTTTTAGCCGATAACGACTGACTAACTGTTTTATTTATTCATTTATTTCAATATTCATAACAATTATTTTGGGTTTAATAATTGATACATAACTACAAGGTTCTTGCATTTTGACAAGATTTGTAGTTCCTGTCAAAACCTAATCACGATAAAGACGTTATTTTTTGTAAATTTGCTTTACCGTGGGTTGCACCTTGATTTTTATTTAATCATATTAATATGACAGTTAAGTGAAAGAATAGCAACGGCTGGGTAACACGTCGCCAAGCAAAACGATCTTTTATTGGTTTTTGGAAGGTAGTAGTGCGGCAGCTAATTGTGCTTGCTGCGCATCATAGGCTTGTTTTTGGGTGCGGTAGATTTCATACACGCACATTTCTTCACAGCCGTTGTCACAGCATTCCCAGTCTTCGGGGTAGATGGGGGGTTCTAGGCGTTTTTCAATGCTGGGACTTTTGTCGGTCATGTGGGTTTATTCTTTGGCTTTATAAGTGTTAGAAAGCAAAATGCCTATCACAGTCGATAGGCATTTTTTTGCATGGAATTTCTTGTATAATGCTACCGTCATTTTTGGCTGTGAAAATGATGGCGGTTAAAGTTACATTTAACAGAGCCGTTGGGCTGAAACCCAACCAAAACAGTAAGGAGAAGAACCATGAAACGCCTAACCAAGGTCATGATTCTTGTTTTACTGTTGTTATTAACGATTAACGCTTATTAACAACACACCTAAATGCTACTCGCAATAGCACAAGGTGTGGTTAAGGGAAACCTTAACCATCTCCTTATTTCAAATTATAGTTTAGCAGTTTTAGAAAATCAAGTTTTGTGATGTTGCTTAAAT
>RRZT010220281.1_pt1 | contig 27863 bp, 29 predicted proteins | sample 2165551 | NCBI WGS metagenome assembly RRZT01 (sample SAMN10456910, study PRJNA506462) | wastewater metagenome | biome: wastewater; feature: sludge; material: wastewater sludge; isolation source: wastewater sludge with Escherichia coli K12::gfp cells carrying plasmid... | place: USA: Moscow, Idaho... | reverse complement strand
TGAGGGGAGTAGGCGCGGATGCCGGCGGTGGCGCCGTAGGACTCCATCATGGTGCCGTCGCCCAGGTAGATGGCGACATGGTGGACGACGCCCGCCTTGTTTCCGAAGAAGATCAGATCGCCGCGCTGGCGGTCGTTGATCGGGATGCTCTGGAAGCTCTTGTTCGCGTAGAGCTGCCCGCTGGTGCGGTAGGTCGGTTCGGCGTGCTTGACCACGTTGATGGGCTGCGGGTCGTATCCGGCTGCGTAGATGGCCTGCAGCACCAGGCCCGAGCAGTCGTAGCCGAGCTTGTAGGGGCCGGCCCCACCCCAGGCGTAGCGGGAGCCGCGCTGGTCGAGGGCGTACTGAATCATCGTGTTGGTGCGCTCGGACGCCCCAGCGGAGGTGGAGAGTCGGGGCTGTTCCTGGAAGGCGTCGATGTTGAACGGGAAGCCGGTGTCGAGAGCATCCCAGGTGGCCTGGTCGACGTCGCCGGTCGCGGGGAGGCCGCGCTGCTGCTGGAACTCCTTCACCTTGGCCTGCGTCGCGGAGTCGTAGGTTCCGCCCTTCGACGTGGGGGCGTCCGTGCCGAAGTGCTTGCGGATCAGGTACACCCTGGTGCCGTTCCATCCTGCCTTGATGGTGACCCCACCTTGCACAGGCGTGATGGTGCTGCTGTACCGCATGGCGCCCTTCGCCGGCTCCGCGGCGGTCGTGGTCTTGGTGGTCGTCTTGGTGGTCGTCTTGGCCGTGGTGGCCTTGGTTGTCGTGCTCTTGGCCGCCGAAGTCGTCGACGCCTTAGGCGTCGCTGAGGAAGGGGCCGCAACGGTCGGCGTCGGCGCTGGCGCCGAAGGCATCGGGTCAGGGAACTCTTCCGCCTCCGCCAGTACGGGGGCGGGGACCGCGCTGCTGGGCACGCCCACCAGGGGCTGTGCTGTCAGGGAACTAGCTACGACTCCCCCGATGACGGCTACGGCCACAACGGTGCCCCCGGCCCCGAGAATGATTCGACGGATTTGCTTCACTGGTAAATGCCTTTCAGATCGTCGCGGATTGGGACTCTCGCAGCCTCATGCTTGGGCGGCGGGAGTATCCGATGCGCTAGATGAGCCCTTGGGAGATGAGCTTGCCCAGCAGGTCCTTCTCGACGGGGATGGCCTGCTGAACCGCGTAACAGGACCCCGTACCGAGGTAGGGCCCGTTCGCGACATCCGAGGAGAGGTACCCGACTTCGCCGTTCACGACGACCTGAATCCATCCGGTGCCGTTGACGTAGTCAGGTTGCTCTGTGGACATGAGGGCCCAGTGGTAGGCCGGGACCTCGGTGGTCGCGGGGCTCGCGCTGGTGGGTGCGCTGTGCAGGGGGGCGGTGTTGGTGGTCAGCGCACGCCGAAGTTGGCAGTTCTGCGAACTGGTGGGGTCTGCGGCGGCGGGTGTCGCCGCGGCGAGTGCCAACGCGAGGACGGCGGCCGTGGCGATGGTTTTCACGGGAATCATTATGGCCTGCTTTCTTTGAGAGTTGGGGCTGCCGGTTCAGGCAACGGGGTTGAGGGCGATCCATACTCGGTCGGCGTTGGCTTCGTCGTAGATTCGTGCCCAGGCGTCGTCGAACCATGCGGGGTTGTCAGTGTCTGCCGCATCAACGAGTTGGTCGGCCAGGTCCGCCACGTCTGGGTTAGTGGTTGCCCATGCGGTCGACCGTTCGGCGAACGCGGCAGCGACAGCAGCTGCTACCTCAGGGTCCCAGCCGTCGAGGTCGTGGTCCCACACGTCATCTAGGCGGATGTTGTGCTTCCAGCGTGGCATAGCTTCTCCTGTCTCTGGTGGGTTCAGCGGGGTTGCTTGGCCGCGATGTCGCGGATGGCCCGAAGGTCGGCAGAGGTGAGGCTGGCGGCTCGACCAGTGAGTTCAACGCCCAAGCGCCGCAGTTCCCGAACGAGTGCGTTGCAGGCGGTGAGTGCAGCCCACGCTTCCAGGGTGTAAATCTTGCCCCCGAGGTAGCCACCGCGGATGTGCTCGGCGCCGGTCGCCATGTCGAACTTGCGCGTGCCGACGCTTACGTACTTACGTGCGACCTGAGTCACCGTGCCTTCCTCCGGGAACCTGTCGAACTGGTAGGTGACGATGACGGTCTGGCCGACGGTGTAAGTGCTCATGGCGCTCCTTGGCTGATGTGAATCTCCGACTCTCAAAACCTATCGAGTCTCGCTGGGGTTGGTACCCCCCGTTCGGAGACCGTGCGCGGTTGAGGTCAGCCTGGCGATGCGCATGCAGATGCGGCTTTCAGGTCGGCGGAGATGCCGCGGAACTGCGCTTCGATCCGGGCGATGCGGGCGTCGTCACAGGGCGGGCACCACAGCCGCATGTCGCTGGTCAGAGTCCCACATGTCTGACACCGCCCCTGGAAGGGCAGCGGCAGTCGCTCACCGTCCGGGTACCGCCACCCGGCCTGCATCTGCGCCCACACAGCCGGATGGTCTCCTTCCAGCCAGTCGGCGATGGCGTAGCGGTCGTAGCCCTCGTCGTAGTGGACGGAGCACTCGCGGACATAGCGGGCGGCGACCCGCTCGCACCACAGGCACTCTTTCCACGTCCACACGGTGCCGCACTCGAAGCTGACGCCCCGCCGGTACAGCTCCCCGGGCATGATCCGCCAGCCGCACAGGCCACACCAATGCCGCTTGCGGGCGGTCGGGTAAGTGCTGGCGTAGTCGGTCATTGGGTAGTTCCTTCCTGGCGTGCTTGTCGCCGCTGGCCTGCATGGATGAAACGACCCAAGACCAGGGAGGCGGGGAGAGACAGGGCTGACCAGACCAACACGCCGACGGTGAGACTCACGATCAGCATGTGTGCACCTCGCCATCCCGCGCTGCGGTGGGTGCCGCCAGAGCAGCACGTGGCCGGTGATAGGCGACGTCATGCCCGACGGTGTCTCGAAGGGGAGGGTGAGCCCACCAGTCACCCAGTTCGCGTCCGAGGTGGTTCGGCTGGGGGGCCAGGTCTGCACGGCAGAGTCGGCAATGAGGAGTCTCGTTGAGAACTGCGGCGCGCATTGAGGGCCCCTTCGGTCGGTCAGTGCCTATCTCGGACACCACGAACGATATTGGGTAGGTGGGGAGTGGGGCACCCCCGATTGTTTGGTGGTGTGCAATCAGCGCGAGCACCACGCCACAGCGCCAATGCGTCTCCGTGGGCTGGGTCAGGCCGGCGAGCTAAGGGATTCGGTTGCCTGCCTGAGCGTGTCGAGTGCTGACGAGAGATCGTCGAACGCCTCGCGCAGGGAGTTCAGCTCGTCTTCGGCCTGTTGCCCCCGGTCCGAGGATCGGAGGCTGTCTGGGGTGTTCTCCAGTGCTTCGTCGGCCTCGTCGACGATTGCCTCCACGCGCTCGACGTGTTCGGTGGCTTGCGCGATGAGTTGGTCGAGTGCACGGGCGATTTCGCTGAGTTCTTTGCGTTGGGTGCGGTTCATGGTTCCTCCGGTTCAGATGTCCGCAGCCTGTCAGAGGGTGGCTGGGCGCGCGTAGCCCCGATTGCGGGTGGTGTGCGCTGTCCAGCGGAGGATGGCTCTGGTCTGCGCATGGGGCCTATAACTGTCCTTATAGGTCTCAATCGGCGCGCCCCTAGACACGACTGTGAGGGGTTCTACTTGCTCGTGGCCGGGAGCATGCGCATGCGCGCGCTGAACGTTGCGGCGCGTGCGAGGTTTGGGGAGGAAGTAGCTACGGCCAAGGTGAGGGCGCTCTTGGTTGGCCGTTGAGCCGGCGAGCCGCAGCTCCTGGGGCAACGGGTGAAGGTGGCGACTCGGAACGTCCTGCTAGCTCCGGGGTTCGCACCCGGACTCTTCCCTACATCAGAGGCGCATCTGCGCGTGGGTAGGGGTGCAAATCGCTTCCATGATTCTTGCTCAGCTTGCTGGACGTGCCCACTCGACGACTGCTTCCTGTCAAGGAAGGGCTCTCGCACCATGTCGCCATGCCCGTTGATCGGACTTGGCCGGTATGCCGTTCACTCCCTCCCCGGGGCCCCTTTCCTGTCGGGCCCGTGCCGCCACTCTTCACCTGTTGAAACCCACAGTAGTGCTGGGCTCCTGAGCGGGGAACCGCCAATCTGCGGCGATGTTCGTTCAGAGGCGGGTTAGGCCCTGCACCTGCTTGCCGTAGGTCCAGCCCAGCCCTGGCCTGTCGACCTCGGTTTGCGAGTAGTAGCCGTAGCTGCCCTGTGGCGCGCGCTCGGTCGTGGAAGCGCCCGCGTCCTCCGGTGACGGGCGACGCGGGGCGCGGACAGGGTCAGGCAGGTTGCTTCTCAAACATGCAGCCTGGGCCTGGGGTGATCGGCATGATGACTCCGGTGCCGACGAAGTTGCGGACGGCGGGAGTGGGGTCTCCGGTGCGCCACCAGGCCCGGCGTGCGTGGTCGTGGTTCCGGTCGTAGCCCAGGATCGTGCGCACGTAATCCGGTGCGATGAGGCCCTTTGCTGACCCGATGAGGGTGGCTGCGTGTTGGACGGCTAGTGCGGCCGTTTCGTCGCTCACGGGCCAGACTCCGACCCATGCTTCCATGCGGGCGGTGATGTTGGGCATGTGTGTGTGGTCGTGGTCGGCGCCGGACCATTCGTAGGTGGTGTGGGTCGTGTCGGTTCGGGGCTTTCCGGATTGGGGGACGATGAGGGATACCCGGTACAGGTAGTCGGTCGGCCATTCCTCAGCGGTGACGTAGCGGTACTGCCGGAGGAAGTGGGTGAGTTCGTTGGATTCGATCTTGATGGATCGTCCGGTGCTGACGTTGTGGAGGGCTCCCGTCTGCGTGTAGAGCCGGATTTGGGGGGCAGAGATCACGCCTGTGCCGTAGGTCTCGTTCATGGCTTCGACGCATTGGTCTGTGCTCAGGAGCATGGGGTGCCTTTCAGCTAGGGCCCGCCGTGGGGACACAGTGAGCGGTTTCGTGTAATGAGGTTACAGCAACGCCTAGTCCAGTTCTACACTATGTGTTGCGCGCCTCTGTCTGCCCCCCGGACAGCGCCGCTCAGCTCATCGCCTTGCGCACCTCTTGCACGTCACCGGCTCCGAAGTGACGTGCCCATCCGGCCACAGAGCAAAGCCACATATCCCGGCCAGCCCGGAGGTCGTCTTAGCTGGCGCGACCACTTCATGGACGAGACGTCCGCCTCGGGGGCGCACGTGGTCTCCGTTCTTCACAACTCCTCCTTCTTGTAGCGGCAGAACACCTGGTGGTCGTTCCACCGGTACCCCTGAGCGAGGCATACCTCGCACGCTCGGCCGTAGATCGTGATTCGTACTCCGTGGCAGGCGCCGCAGCGGTCGTAGCTGCGGAACTGCAGCGTCCCTGAGGCCTGCGGCGTCGCGCCGGTGACGGTATTCCAAGCCTCCGCGAACGACACGAACGAGCGGTTCCTGATGCGAGCTGCCAGCAGCGAACGGACGGCCGGGATCGTGTCGTCCGGCAGTGGGCGGTGGGAGAAGATCAGGTCCATCAGGACGGCGGCGGGGATTTTGGCTGCGTCGCCAGCAGTGAACCCTGTGTGATGTAGGCGGCTCGTCATTGGCGCTTTGTCCTTCCTCGACGCAGATTGATGACGGTGATGATGTCAACGGGCTCTGAACGCATCTCCCGAGTGACGCCTTCCCGGAGTTCACGGTGGGTGATGATGCCGTCCTGGTAGGCCCAGAACAGCGGGGCGATGTCCTGAGCTTCGGGATGATTGAGCAGCCAATCCACGCCGGTGTTCCAACGTTCGTCCGCTTCCTCCTTGGCCGCGCGACTTTGTCGGGCCCTGCAGAGGTCATCCCGAGTGCAGACCCATCCGTAGTCGCCGGAGATCGCGTAGCCGCGGTAGCCGATGCGGTGGCAGAGCCGGCATTCCTTCGACTCAGGCACGGTATAGCCCTCCTTCGTGGAAGGGCGTGCCCTGCTGGTGGCACGTCTTCGTGGTTGTGATGTTGGAGCGGCGCATCCAGCCATGTTCGGTGCAGTAGAGCTGAGGGCCCTTCGACTGCCAGTCGCGGTCATCCGGCTGTAGGGCGAGGAGGTAGTCGGCGTAGGCCGCGCCGTCGAGAGGCCGCAGTTGGCGGCAGTGGTCGCATGAGCCGTCTGGTTGCCAGGTACCACCGCATCCCAGATGGGCGTTGGCGGCGGCGCGGAACGCGACGTTGGCGCCCAGACAGGTGAGTCGGGCTCCCCACATTCCACGCGACCATCCACCTTGGTTCGCGTCGTAGAAGTCGATGACGCTTAGGGAGTCCAGGGCTCGGAGCGTCTTCTGGTTGGGAGTCCGGCGGCCGGGCGAGGAGTAGATGATGCCTGGGTCACCATATGCGCCGGTGTAGATGCCGCCGAGAAGGGCGATCTCGGCCTTGGTGAAGTCGTCGACGGTGGGCGACGCCCGCCACGGGTATGCCTGCAAGTTGACCATCACCCACGGCTCCCAGGCTGGGGGGTAGCGTCGCGGTGGGCGCGGTCGACCAGGATCGCTTCTGCGATCAGCGCTTGGATGTCGTCCGCTGCGATGTCGGTTTCGGCCTGCGCGCGTGTGAATCCCTGCTCGCCCCACGAGTTGGGTTCATCCCACTCAGTCCCGAGGCCGTAGTGGGCGTCCATCACGTTGTGCGCAATCTGTTCAGGCGACATGAGTCCGATGCTGACGGCGTTGGTTCGCGTGGTCACTACCGGCTCCTTCCTGGCGATGTTGAGGTGAGGCCAAACTATGGGGTGAGCAGGTGTAGCAGGACCCCCTTTGTTGCGTGGTGTGCACTGGACCACGCAGCGCCGGTCAGGGGCGTCGTTCTGTTCGGTGGTGGGTGGTGCCCACGCTTGCCATGGCCGCTGTAGCTTTCGCCAGGGCCTCGTCCGCTCTGGCGCACACCTCGTCCAGCAGGAGGTCGACTTCGTCCCAGGACAGGTCGGCGTACATGCTGGGGGCTCGACCGGAATCCGCTGCTTCAGACTCTTCCTCGATGCCCTGCCGTCTGGCGGCGATGATCCGAGTGATCGTCCGCGGCCCGACGGGAGTGTTGGTGTTGACGTCGCCGCTGCGGCTGATGGAGGGGAATGCCGCTGCCCAGCGGGGGAGGCGTGCCGCGTCCAGAAGCTGGTGTTGGTGGGCCGTGCGTCGCCCGGGGCGCAGCATCACACGCTCGCGGGCCTTGCCAGGGAAATCTGAGGCAAGGCCGTAGGTGTTCAGCCAGTTGGCCACAACGCAGGACGGGCAACTCCGTGGATCGGCCCTGGGTTGAAGCTCCACGCTTCCGATCCGGGCCACGCCGCTGGCGACCGCGAGGTCAGGAACCGAGAGAGCACACAGAGCGGAGCGAGTGAATCCGCCCAGTGCCGCTGCGACCACGACGGTCGCGTCACGGCTGCCACGAAGTCCGCCTGGCCACCCTCGGACAGAGATCGCTGACAGCGTGCCGTCCAGGGAGGCTAGGCCTTCACCATCCGTCCACAGCGGGGAAGACGCATCATCAGGAACAGGAACCGGTATCCCGGCCTCGGCCAGATGGCGGAGGACGTTCCGGAGTCGTCGACGGCCGGTGCTGTCCGCGCCCACCATGAACGCAGCGAACTCCGCCAGATGGTCGACGGTCGTAGCTGCCTTGTCGATCCCGGTGGCTGCGCACCAGTCCAGGTACAGGGCATAGTCCCACCGTGTCTGGGGTGTTCCCACCATGAATGCACCTCCCGGAGGCAATCGTGAATGAATCAGACCGTAACGGTGCGAGCGGGAACGCGCGGGCAGGCGCGGATGGTTCCCGGTGGGTAGGGAACACTGATCGGCATGAGCATGATGGGTCAGTCGACAGTCGGCGCCGGAAAGTCGGGCGCTCAATCAGGCGAACGCTTCGGCCCCGACAACCCAATGTGGTGGGTGGTCATCATCTTCGTGGCGTCCGTACTGTCGCCAACCACCACCCTCGTCGCGTTCGGTGTCGGTATCCCCGCTCTGCGCCGGAGAGTGCGTGCGTCGCGTCTTCTCGTGGCGCATGCGGTTGCGGCGGCTGTGATGCTCGTGGTCGCCGGAGGGAACCCGTTCCTGCTGCTCCGAATGCACGCCGACGGCTGGCTGTCGGTCATGTCGCTGACGCCCATCGCTGACACCATCCCGCAAGCCGTCGACGGGTTCCTGAAACTGGTCGGACAGCCTCCGGCAGGCCTCGTGGTGCCCGAAGGGGTAGGGCTGATGGGCGGGCTGGCACTCATGCTGCCCTTCGGGGTCCCGACAGGTCTCCTGCTGGTGGCTGTGTATGCGGGTTGGTCGGCGTGGAGGAGGAACGCGTTGCGTGGCCTCGAAGGCCCCCAGTATGACTTCACCCGCCCGTACGGAATCCTCGACGAGATCAGGCGCCAGAGGTCTGTGACAGCCATCCAGAGCATGAAGGCGGTACGCCGGTGAGCAGGTCAGCCAGACGTCCCCGCGACCGCCAGATCGCCGTCGGCACCGGCAGGTATGGGCAGATTGTCACCATGTCTGCCCGCGGCTTCCTGTCACCCACCCTCATTTTTGGGCGGAACCGTAGTGGGAAGACGGCGTTCGCTCGCTCCATGGTCGCCCAGGCGGCAACCGGAGGGGTCATCCTCATCGACTTCAAGGGAGACGACGAACAGCCGGCCTACTGGGCACGGTGGGCTCAGGCCCGCGGCCGCGTGTTCAAGCACTTCCAACTCGCCCCCATGAGCGGGGCGGACTATCGGCCCCCCATTGAAGGCGTCGCAGATCGGCCCTGCTGCTACGACCCGTTGCGCCACGGCAACGCGGACAGCAAGACGACCATGCTGCAGAACAGCGTGGCGCGCGAGGGGGACGCTGCGGTCTACTTCCGGGCCGCGCGAGAGTTCTCCGTGATCGCATACCAGGTCGCTGCCCGGACTGGGTTCGACAAGGACAAGAGCGGGTTCGAGACGCTGCGGCAGTTGTGTGAGGTCACCAAGCTCGTCGAAGTCGCTCACTGGAGGGACCCTGCTACCGGACAGCCCTATCTGAGTGACCGCGAGCCCGACGCGCGGAAGCTGCTTGAACGGGTCCGTCGCATGGAGGAGAGCTTCAAAGCCGACGCCGTGCTTCGAGCAGGTATCCAGAACACGGCGCTGCTCCTCAGCGAGTTCCAGAACGGGCCAGCCGCCGGTCCCTTCCTTCGCCCCGGCGAAGACCCCCTCCACGACATCGACCTGGTCGAGTCGATCATCAACGGCGACGTCGTCGTGTTCACCCTCCCCGTGCAGGCGTACAAGGACGTGGCCAAGACCATCGGCATGCTGATCGTGAACGACCTCAACAACAGCGTTGACACCCTCCGCCACCTCATGGAAGACGAAGGCGTGTCATGGGAGCCGCCGTTCCTCATCATCGAGGAGTTCGGTTCGGCCGGATCGACCAACATCCTCGATCTCCTCAATAAGAGCGGGGATGTGAACCTCCGCCTGGTCTTGTCGACCCAGTCATGGTCCAACCTCGTGACGGCGGGTAACGACAGCGGCGTGTTCGCCCGGGAGGTGTTGTCGGAAGCAGGAAACCTGTTCTGCTTCGCATTGAACGACAACGAAAACACCACCGTGCTGGCCGAGGTCACAGACACGGTCACCCGGAAACGGCCGCGCGACGAGAGGGAGTTCTCAGCTGGGCTGTTCGGCATGGGAGTCCGGTCAGCGAACCTAGGCCGCATCCAAACGACAGACGACGACGGGTCTCAGATGTCTCCCGCTGATCCCAAGCGCCTGGGGCGAACCGGTGTCCGATGGCTTGAACGGATGGGGGACCGCGTGTGGAAGAGGCCGCCGCGGGAGCGCTACTTCGACTTCCTGTGGGTCGCCTTGAACGATGGCAAGCGGGTCACACACACCCACTTGCCCTACGCGAACAACTGGGTTGAGCCGCTGCAGAGCGTCTTGGTGAACCCGGACAGCCTTCCCCCAGGGGAACTGCCTCTCGACCTGGACCGCCCACGATTCGCGCTGCGAGGAGTCGACCTGTCGACGATCCTTATCGAGGGCGGTTCCATCCCACTGGCGGAGCTCAAAGAGGAAGTCCCGGACCCCAACCAACCGCAGGTCCGCCCGGCCGCCGACTTGGGGAGCGCCCCGGCCGTGTCCGCCCAAGAGACTGCAACGTCCACGCCCGGATCGCCACCTCCAGGGTGGACGCCCCCGAAATGGGAGTGGAATGCAGAGGAGGCGCCACGAGCCGAAGAGCCCGGAGGTGATCCGTGGGCTGAGGAAACGCTCCAGGCTCCCCGCTTGCCACGACGTCCACCACTGCCGAAACCCGAGTTCAAGAAAGCGCCGCCGGCGGCCGGACGCCCGCCGCGGCTGGGAACGCCGGTTGCCGCCGTAAAGGGGGCGGCGGATGAGCGTCAAGAGTTCCCGACCGACCCGGTAGCGTTACCACAGTCGGAGGAGCCAGAAGGCATACCTTCGGGTGAAGATGACCCGTTTGCATGGAAGTAGGGACGATGAGCAATGGAACCAGCGGCCCGCTGGGATGGACGCCGACGAAGCGTCCGCACAGCGTGAATGGCGCGGTCGTCACTGCGCCGTGGCCCGCCGTGCCCGACGCGGAGCCGACGCCAGCGGCCCCAGCGCCGCCTACCGAGGCCACAACCACACCAGTACCCCCGGCGCCGGCCGAGTCGTTGCATGAGGTTAGGCCTGACGCGGAGCCGACGCCAGCGGCCCCAGCGCCGCCTACCGAGGCCACAACCTCAGTGCCCCCGGCTTCGGCTGAGGTGCCGCATGAGGCTCCGCCCGCTGAGCCGATGGTGCTTGACACCGCGGACGCTGAGATGCGGGCCGTCCCGGTGCCGCCAGTAGAACGAGCGCCCCGTCGAGCTGCGACGCCGAGCGCGGAGCCGACTGCGGCGGCTGACCCCGTGCTCGCGATGATCGACGCGATCCTTTCGGGGAAAGCCGAGGAGACCGGAAGTGAGGCCTCCGAGGAGCCCGGGGAGGAGCCCACGGAGGCGCCGGTGCGCGCCCGCAAGAAGCGCGGACGCAAGAACCGTGAAGCCCCCGCCGAGGACGACTTCTACGTCCCCCGCCCCGGCATGCGGTTGCGCGGCGGCCGCGGGCTGGCGCTCGGGTCCAAGTTCGCGATTCTGGGGACTGTGCTAGTCCTCGCAGTGGGTGCCGTGGGAGTGTCGGCGTACACGGCCGGAGCAACTGCCTCCAGCCGTGGCGCAACCGCAATCACCACCGAAGCCGCCACGGACTGGCATCTCGACCAGTACAACGTCGCCGCAGCCTCATCGTGGGGAGCAACCTTCCTGGAGACATGCCTCGCTCGCCGCTCGGACGGAACGGACTCGGCGCGCCGAGCAAGCGCTGCCAACTATGTGTCAGGGAACCCTGATCCAGCTTGCGGTACCGGCGACAGCAAGAGTGAACTCACAGTCAGCTCCGTGACCTACGCCGGGCTGGCCACCATCGTCGAGGGAGTTCCCACCGCACGGTTCGTCAGCTTCGATGTCACCTACGGCGACGGGCGCGTGATCCGTGCGGTCACCCCTATCAACCTGACCAACCCCGCAACAGGGGAAGGGCCCCGAGTCATTGGTCACACGGGGATCGTGCCCGTGCCCGCGCTGGGGGCCGCACCAACGGGCAACCCGGCGGACACCCAGGTCAACGACGCAACGCTGGCGAGCAACCTTCAAGCGCAATACCTGCCCGACGTGTTCACGGCTTGGGCGGCGTCTTCCACTTCGCTGTCGCAGTTCCTGACGGGCGACGCGTCAGCGTCCGCCCGTGCAGGACTGGGCGGGTTCCTGGGGCAGCCCAAGGTCGGCGCCGTCACCGTTGCAGTGCCTAAGGAGCTGGTCCCCACGTCCGGAGGGTTCACCTACCCCGATGGCTCCAAGGTCACAGCCACCGTGAACGTCGCCTTCACATCCACCACCTACCCGGCAAGCGCGGCCGCGTACCGGGTGGCGCTCGTTCGGGTCGGCGGGCACTGGCTGGTGAACGACATCGCGGCCGGCGACGTGCTCCTGGGCTCTGGCACGGGCAGCGTCCCTGAGCCATCGCGCGCCCCGACGGCCACTCCCAGCCCCACCTCTACCCCTTAGAACCACCACAACAGAAAGGCTTGGCATGCTGCAGTCATTCTTCAACTCTCTCCGCGACAACATTACGGAGATTTCGTCGACCATCGCGGTGATCGCTCTGATCATTCTCGGCATCATTGCCATGGTTAAGTTCAAGCAGGGTGCCATTCGGGAGACCCTGAGCGGCCTCGGCGTCATCATTCTCGGCATCTTGCTGATTTCCGCCTCGGCCGCCATCGTCACCATGTTTATGGCGGTTGGCGCCACGCTCAAGTAACACCCTCTCAACGTCGGAGACCCCCATGCTTATTGCTCACGATCACACAGGCATCATCAAGCACGAAAACAAGCTTTGGTCCGTGGAGGACTTCCAACTCCCAGGGCTTGGCATCGCGAGGCTTGTCGTGGCCGCAGTTGTTGCCATTGCTGTATTCGGACTGACCACGCTCCTCAACGCCTGGCTGAATGCTCCGCTTCTGCCCTTGGTGGGCCTCGCCGCCGCGTTGGTTCTCGGGGTGACGGTCTACTTCGTGGCAGGAAGGCTGGACCGAGACCACATGGACCTGCTTGCCGGTGCTGTTGTGCGAGCTGATTGGTTGTTCCTGCAGCCCCGCCGTATTGCGGGTTTCGGCGCACACTCGGAACCCGACTCGGTCCGCCTGCAGGTCATCACATGGGAGCCGACTGACCCTGCATGGACCAGCTACTACCAGAAGGGGATTGCGTAATGCCTTTTCCAGTGATCGTTAGTTTGGTGGGGGTTGTGGCCCTCGCTGCCGCTTGGTACCTGATTTTCAGGAAGGATGTCGTCCAGAAGGGCAGGAAGGGCGACGCATCGGGGCGCAGCCAGGGGCGTTCCGGCGGGAAGGAAGCGAAGCGTCTTCCCTACAGGTTCGACTCGGGGAACCTGTTTGTGTGGGGGGAAACTGTCTGGGCTGGTTGGCGTATCAACGGTGCGTCCGACGGGTTCCTACCGGGTGACCGTCTTGAGATGCTGGCGACGGCAGCCACGAATACGATCAACAGCTTGTCGAAGGACGACAGGCCTGTGAACGTGCAGGTGCGAGTTACGCATAAGCCCTTCTCGGCGGAGGACTGGTACCAGCAGCTCGTCGAGCGGGCTTGGAACCCGTCTCCGATGTATAAGAGCTATCTGCGGGTGATTGCAGGGCTGCTGCGCTACGCACGGTCGACGACGCCTACGACGTACATCTTCGTCGAACTGGACAAGGTCAGCCTTGACTTGGCCTCGCGTCTGGAGGAAGCAGCTGACGCTGCGCTCATGGGACACAGCGACGAGTTCATCGCACCCGCCGAGGCCGCAGGGTGGGCTCGGATGGCATCTGCAGTCGAGGCAAAGTTGCGCGGGTTTGGCGTCACTCGGACCACGCGCGATGACCGTATGTGGCTGATCCGCAAGACCTTGTCGGGGCACTTTCTCCCGGCTATGGGGGACTTCCCGCGGGCGAAACCGTGGGGGGCCGGACAGTTCCTCCTCTGGCTGGATTTCGAGGCTGACAATCTGGGTTCCCATCTGGTCATCCACACCATGAACGAGCACGTCGCTGAAACAGATCGGGTTCCGGGCTCGGCGTCGCTTACCTCCTACACGGCTTGCTTGGCAGTCGCGGAGTGGCCAGAGGAACTGGTCCTCAATGCGGGGTCCACGTGGCTGAGGTGGCTGGCCGCGAGGCCAGAGGAGCCGGAGGTTGCCTATCGCATCGAGGTGGTCCCCCCGAAGCAGCATCGGGCTGCCCTGCAGAAGGCGGACCGGAACCTCAACGATGAACGGAACAACCTGCAGAAGCATGGGCGCCGCGACGACGTCTTGGAAATGGATGCGGGGCGGTCCGCTGACTTCTTGCTGAGCGCTCGTACCTCTCCCCAGCCGGGCCTCCGCACTCAGGTCCTCATCCAGGTGTCGGCTCCGAGCGAGGAAGAACTCGACGGGCGGATCAGTTCCATCAAGGAAGCGATGAAGCGGGAGGTGGACGACAAGATCGAACTGGTGCGGCCGCGGCGGTGGCAGTGGCGGATGGTGCAGTTGATGCTCCCCGGGTCGATGTCGAAGCTGCCTATCGGCATTCCCTACATCCGGACCACCGACAGTGCCATGTTCGGGGTGGCACTGCCCAACGGGGGAGGCGTGGTCGGTGACCGTCCGACGCTTTCGCACTCGGGGGCGACCCTGGGATGGGTTGGGCACTACATCGGGAGCGTGGGCGAACACCTGGCCTTCTTCTCCCCCATGGTTGGCCCAGCCAAGAACGCCGGTGGTGGGGTAGCGATCCTGGGTGCCTCGGGATCGGGCAAGTCCAACTTGGCCATGCTGAACTTCTTCCTCGAATCAGGGGCAGGCACCGAATGCACGGCACTTGACCCCAAGGGCGACTTCGCCCAGTTCGTGTATTACCTGTCCTTCGGAGCGCAGGTGAATGACCCCAACTTCGCTGCCGAGGCCGACGCTGGGATTCTGGGCACTCCGCAATCGCGATTTGAGCCGGTCAACAAGGAGTTTTGGGACGAGTCGCAGGTCATCAACGTGACGCAGTCACGCGGGGGGGTCCTGCAGCCTTGGCGGGTGGAGAAGGACGACGCAAGTGCTCAGATGCTGGCCATGGACCTCCTGCAGATGTTTCTGGGCCCGGACTGGGACCTGTTCCGCCCGTACGTGCAAGATGCGATGGCAAGCATGTTGGCCGAAGCATCGGCTTCCGGGGTCCGGCCGTCCATGGCAACACTGGCGAAGGCTATCCGTGAAGAGGGCCGCGCTGTGAGGGCCAGGGCCGACGGCGAGGGGCGCTCTCTCACTGATAGCGAGATGAAGCGGCAGACCTTGGGTCTCGTCATGGAACAGCTCACCCAACTCCCGTATGCGTCGCTGGTGTTCGGTGACGAGCCTGATGCGGAGATCGAAGCGGCTGCGAAGCGACGGATCATCTACGTTCTCCGCGGCCTGCAGATGCCGAAAGCGGGCACCGACATCGAGAAGCTGAACGCGTCGGGCCGGTTTGCGGCAGCGATCATGTTCCTGTTGACGAAAGTCGCGTCCGCGCGGATGTCGGTCTCGATGACGATGAAGCCGGGCACTAGCGAGATGGGGAACGCACCCAAGCTGCTGTTCATCGACGAGGCGAACATGGTGGTTGGGTTCGAGGCCGGCGCCCAGATGGTCAAAGAGACGTTCGGCAAGGGGCGGTCGTTCAACTTCGGCACAGTCCTCATCGACCAGCAGGCCGGGCGGATCGCCGCCATCGAGGAGAACGGCGAGACCGACGCTACGGCCAACCAGCTCAACACAGTGTTCGGGTTCAAGGTGAAATCACCTGCAGAGGGGAAGCGGATGCTGCCACTGTTCGGCCGGGACCCGGCTAACCCGACCCAGGACGATCTGGTCCTGGCTAACCAGATGCTGGAGTACCCAATGGGCCTGCTGTCGACCGGCAGCGCCTTGATGCGCGACGCAGACGGCAACATCGGGTTGTTGAATGTCGATCTTGTCTTCCGGGAGCTGGCCGCGGCGATGGACACAAACCCGATGACTCGAACTGCTTCCCAAGCCGAGTGGGTCTCGCCAGACCCAGCCGACTGGAGCGCGTTGACGTCGGCCGAGGTGGAGGCGTCCAGGCGGGCAGCCATGACGATCACCGGTGAGTCTGAGGAGGCAGCATGAAGCGCCTGACCCGAAGGGTCGCTGCCGTCGCGGCAGCCATCGTGATTGGTGGAAGCGTGAGCACGATGGCTGCTCCGACCGCCCAAGCGGACCTGCTGACCGACGCCGCCTGCGCGGCTACCGGTTGGGCCGCGGGTTACGCACCAGTCACCCCTAACTCGTTCTGGGCAGGACCCGACCGGACCCTCGCAGAGAGCGGCACGGGCGTGTTCACCGACGCCGAGATGTGGGACTCCACCACGAACACGCGCAACCCCAAGTTCACTGCCTGGGAGATTTTCGGAGACGGGGGCATCCAGTTCTCTTCATCGACTTATACGGCCGTCGAGAAGGAGCGGAGGTGTGACCTCGGTTTGAACACCCAAAACGTGGTCGCCAACGGCCTGTTCAACATCTCGAAGTGGGAAACCACGTTCGCTCTCTCAGTGCGGCAGATGTCCGCGAAACCACAGTTCCTCTCCGACATGATGGCTGACGCTGCCACTGTGTCGGGGTCCCTCTACACGGGGCTCTATGTGGGCGCCGCCGCGATCATGCTGATGGTCGTGGGCCTTTGGATGCTGTTCAAGGCTGGCGGGTCTAGCCGCCGGGAAGCCCTTGCGGGCGGCCTGTGGGCGTTCCTGTGTGTGGCATTCGGAATCGTGATGATGACGCCAACCCCCACCCCCGGGTGGACAGGCAGCACGAACCCGCCCCGCATCTACGGGTGGACGCTCAACGCCACGGCGATGGCCAACACGGTGGGCGACGGGATGGCAAGCATGCTCGTACCCAAAGAGGTGAACTCGGCGTTCTGCGATCTTCCTCAGGATGCCCCTGATCGCGGCCGCCGTATGGCTGACTGCGCCATCTATTACCGAGTGCTCGTGGAGCCGTGGGGGAACGCTCAGTTCGGGCCTGCCATGCCCACAAACGCCTATACGGTGAGCGCGATCTCAGGAGACTTGCGCTTGGCTCAGATCAGGGCTCAGGCGTACTCCAAGGGCGAACTTGATGCTCTGTCGTCGGCGGAGGCTTCCAGCAGCGGTGTGACAGGAGTCAGGGCGCGAGGGGAAGAGAAGATCGACAACAAGGACACCTCAACGACGGTGGGCCAGTGGAACGCTGTCGGTGACTTCCTGCTCGACACGTCCAAGCCCTACGGTGCTGCGACGACGGCGGCGTACAGCGACTGGGCGGGGCACAACCCCATGGATCGGATCGGCGCAGCGGTGACCTCGGTGGTGGTAGCGACGCTGGTGCTCGTGTTCATCGTGGTCTGCAGCCTTCTGTCGCTCATCTGGGGTGCGGCGCTGGTGGGCATGGTGATGACGCTGCCCTTGGTTGCGCTGCTAGCCATCTGGCCGCCAGCACAGACACTTGGCCGCGCGTGGGTGCAGACGTGGGTGAAGGCCATCATCCTCACCGCGGCGTATCAGGTGGTGCAGGTAGGTGCGTTGGTGCTCACCGTCGCCGCGTTGACGTTGCCGAACGTGACGATGGGGTGGAAGGCCATCATCATGCTGGTATTCCTGTTCGGCCTCTATCAGGCTTTGAAGGCGTTGGGTCGGGGCGCGGGAACTCCGAACTTCGGTGGGGGAGAGGCCACGCGTCACTTCGACATCCAGCAGCAGCTCGCGGGAACGGACCAGGCGATGCGTGCAGCGGGCAAGGGCCCCGTGGCCCGCGCCATTGGCGCGGGGCTGACCGCGGCTGGCGCAGGTGCCCTCGTGGGTGGCCTATCGAATCGTGCAGTGAACCGGAAGGCGGATAGCGAGCGCGCCTCCTTGGTGAGCGGCGAGGTGGATCAGCGAATGCGAGCTGCCCAGGAGCAGTTCGCGGTCGACCACAAGAAGCCGATGACCAAGAAGCAGGTTCGTGATCTGCGGGCCCACGTGAAGGGCGAAGTCGAGAACGAGACGGCGGCAGCGCCGCATTTGGGGCTGCAGGACGCGGCCAAGGCGAGTATGGCTGGTGCCGCGGCGGGGCTCGTTGCAGGCGGCACGAATCGGACCGGGAATCCGCTCGTGACAGGCGCTGCGGCTGGCGGACAGAGGGCTTCGGAGTTGGGCGCGGCGACGCTGGCAGCCAGAAGCCAGCGTGTGCAGGCACAGTCGGCGCATGCGGCCGCGCAGGCGGCGTTCGAGACGGAGTCAGCCCAGTACCGAGCGTGGATCAGTGCGGGGCGCCCGGCGGCTGTCGATGGGAAGCCTGTGCCGGCCGAGTGGTTCGGGGGAGCGCCTGTTGCGCCCGCACCGTTGGCGTCGGCTCTGGCAGCGAGTTCCCGCAGGCCGCTCACGCAGGAAGAGGTGGCTCGTGTGGTGCGGGTCCGCACTGAGCAGAGTGCAGCGAAGTTTGAGGCGGAGAGGGCCGCATTCGACCGCTGGAAGGCGGCCGGAAGCCCCGAGACGTTCAATGGGGAGAAGATTCCTGGGAGTTGGACACGGGGAGGCCCGCGTCCTGCGAAGCGGGACGTCCTTGGTGAGTTGCAGATCGCGGTCGAGGGACTGAGCGACGTGCATATCCCGAAGGGCGTCACCTATCGCGAGCTGATGAAGGCCGCCCTGACTGCGCGCAACGCCGAGCAAAGCGCTGCAGCGGCGCGGGCCAGCTACGCCAGAGCGCAGGCCTCAGGCGACCCCAGCACGCCAACCGCCCAGGCCAAGATGAAGCAGGCGGAGCAGGTAGCGCGATCCGCGCTCAGCCTGCTGGAGAAATACAAGGCGGGGATCAACAAGCCGAGCGAGTGACGGCCCCGGCGGACGAGGACCCCCCAGATCAGTGCGCGAGTGCCGATCTGGGGGGTGTTCGCTGTCCAAACGCCTAACGATGATGGTGGTACCCAAAGAGCCGTCGTAGGAGGAAGAGCATGGTTGGGCTAGGTCGGCCTGGTGCAGGGCTGCGTTCCATCTTGGAGCGTCGTGCGAGGTCGGAGAGCAGCGACAGGGCTGACACCGTGGCCTCGTTCATCCTGGTGGGCGGCGTGGCCGTCTACGCAGTAGTGACGTTCGTTACAGGGCAGGCGGATGGACGCTTCGCGGTGGCGCTCGTCCTGGTTGTCGCCGGCATCCCGCTCTCAGCGCGTATGTTCCGCAGCGTCGACGTGACCGGAAGCGTGGTGGGTGTCGCAGTAGGGCTGGCCGCCTACGGGTGGGGGACGCCCTGGGCTCGGAGGTTGTTTCTTGGCGACGCAGGCGCCGCGCTGGTGTGGTGGCCCGCCCTCGTGATCGCCGCGGGTGCCCTGCCGTTCATGATGCGCCCCTCGGCCGCGCGCCGGTGGGTCACGTCTCTGCTAGCGCAGATGGTCGTAGTCGTTGGAGGCGTACTAGTCGGGTGGTTTCCCCCCGTATGGGTGGGGGGAGCGACGCTTGGGCTGGTTCTCGTCGTGGTGTGGCTCCGGGCATCCGGGTTTGCGTTGGTTGGAGCACTCCGGGCGCGCGCAGGAGGGGTGTTCACCGACTTCGCGTCTGCCAGCGCGCCGGTGGCCGTGAACCTGGGGCGGGAGAGCAAGTTCTCCGAGCAGAACCTCACTCGGGGCGCCGCGGCGGAGGAGGCAACCGGCGACACACTCAGCACGCTGCCGCTCCCTTGGCGCGTGCTGTACTCCCGGCGTATCCCTGGCGTAAATGCTGACATCGACGCCCTCGTCCTCGGTCTTCCTGGGGTCTTCCTAGTCGACACGAAGGACTGGGCTGGCTCGGTCAGCCTCGGCGCCGATGGGGAAGTCATGCTGAATGGTTCGCAGGAGCGCATGACAGCCCTGCTACGGCCTGTCGCCCACGAAGCAACCCAGGTAGCAGCCCGTCTGGCGTTGGGGCCGCAGGGCGTCCGCCCTGTGGTGTGTTTCGACTACCGGATGGACCTTCCCGAGCCGGTGATCGAGGTCGAGTACGGCGGGATGGTGATGGTTCTCGTGCTGCGTTCGTCGCTGCTGTGGTACCTGACGGGGCAGCCCGATCTGGTGTGGCGCCGGGGCAATGCCTGGACGCGGATGCTGCACGGAGACGCCGCGCAGGCCCATGCCAGCGAACGGTTCGTGCGGAACCTGGCCCAGGCGGCGGCGTACGCCTTGCCTCCTGCAAGCTGATCCCGACAGAGAACGAAGGGGGCCCGCGTGATGCGCGGGCCCCCTTGCTGTGTGCCTACTCACTCTGTGAGGTGTGAGCGGCAGCGAACACGCCTTCGCTGGGTCTTCGGCTGTCGATGGGCGCGTTCGCGTCGAGCGGCTGGCCTCGGAGCCGGAAGAACCGAGCAACGTCGTCGACGGCAATCTCGAACGTCTCCCTCACATCCACACCAACAAGGAGGGCGACCGCCACGTAGACGAAGGCCGCAGTGGGCGACATCGAGTGGAGCACGTAATGGACCGTCAGCATGCCCGCGCCCAGCACCAGACGGATCGCCATGGCCGCCGAGCCCGTGTCATAGGGGGAGAGCCGGCGGCGCACAAGCGGGACGGTAATGAGCAACGCGAATAGCGCCGCCAACCACCCAACAACCTCAGCCATGACCTTTACCTCCTCCATCTGACAGAACACTTCCTGTGTCTCACACAGTAAACAACAACCCGTGCTATCTCCAGGAGTGCGGACAGGCCAGTGTGCGCGTAGCTCAGGTTAGGGTGACAAGGCCAGAGGTTTCTTGGAGGAGGCGGAGTATGGCGAAGCGAAGATCGGCCGCAATGGTGGCCCTGGGGGTTGCCGTTGCGAGCGTGCTGGCAGGCTGCGCAGTCGCACCGGAGCCGAACCCCACACCGACGGCTTACGCCACGATGCAGAGCGTCCCGGCCGCCGGCTATGCCGCCGCGCCTTCTTGGGTTCAGGAAGGTGAGTTGTGGATCGCCGGGACGGGGCTGGTCGAATCGAATGGCCGACTTCTCATGCTCACTCGTTCTGCTGCTAGCTCCGGCGCCGAATCCGGCGTCATCACCGTGGCTAGCTACAGCATCGCGAACCCGAACGACCCACCCCAGGCCGTCACTCAGTACGAAGGCGTGTATGCCCAGCAGACCCTCCGGAAGGTGGGAGACAAGCTGCTGGTGGTCGACAAGGCTGCTGCGGCGGTGACGGCCACGTTCTGGGACATCACGGGGAACACACCCACCCGGCTGGCGGAACCCACCTCCACCGAGATGGGCGAAGGAGCCACGCTGGCGGGGACTGGCGAGGGGATGCTGGTCGTCAACCCACGCACGGGGATCACGCGATGCCTCAATGCGGACACCCAGCAGTGGTTCACACTTTCCACCCCAGTCGGTATGACCCCCCAGTCGGCTGACTGGTCCTGCAGGCTCGTGTTCGGCAGGAAGACCGCTGATCCCACCAGCGTGTGGCAGGCGCCCGTGCTCGCCCAGAATGGGCAGGCACTGGACGTCGCGTTCCCTTCGGTGGAGCAGCGCGCGTCGCGACGAACCGAGCAGATCACCGGCTCGTACGTGATGCCCGCCGGCGTTCTATTGGCCTGGTCATCCACGGAGGGGAACCGATGGGTGACCTTCACTCCCGCGGATGGGGGTGCTTCGGAGACGTACAAGGGCGCCTGGCTGGTTGCCCCCGATGCACTGCAGAACCCGAGCAGCGGCCAAGTGCTGTTGGCAGGCCGTTGGTGGAACCCGGCGACGGGGGAGTCCGTGGCCGAAGTCGCGGGGCCCAGCGGCACCTGCGAAGGTCGGGTGTTTGGGGAACGGCTGTACGCCCGCAACGCGATCTGCGCCTGGACAGCTGGGGCGGCGCCTCAACCGCTCGCGTCGTGGCCAGCACGAGTTGGTGGTGCGGGCACGTTCTGGGACCTGCCGGTGTGGGTGGCAGGGGAGTGGGCGTACTTCACATTGGCCCCGGCCAAGGACGGTGAAGCCGTCGCTCTTGCACGTAACCAGGTGACGGACTACTAGGGCACCTAGAAGCCCGCTCGCGGACGACAGGTTGGCTGTTCACGGAAGCCAAGGAACTGATGAGGGTCCGGTTGTCGCCGGGCCCTCATCTGCGTGCTGGGGCGCGGAACGCGCCCTTCCCACAACACAGCTCCGGGGCGGCGCCCATCTGCAGGCGGGGTGTTTCCTCGGCGTTGTGAGGCCCGATCAGGTTCCCGATCCAGCAGTTACGGTGACTCAGTACCGCTGCCGCACGGAGCGGGGATGGGCAACTTCGGAGGGCACCAGTGACGCTGATCGTGGGAACGGACGGGGCCTGCAAGCCGAACCCGGGACCGTCAGGCTGGGCGTGGGTCGTTGATCGTGACTGCTGGCAGTCGGGCGCTTTGGGGAAGCAGACCAACAACATCGCTGAACTTCATGCCATCCTCGCCGCGCTGGGTGCCATCCCACGACAGCAAGATGTCCGAATCCTCACCGACAGCCAGTACGCAGTGAAGGCACTCAACACGTGGGGGCCCGGATGGCGTAGAAACGGGTGGATGACCCGCGACGGGAAACCAGTGCAGAACCGTGAATACCTGCAGCTCATCGGAGACGTGATCCGAGACCGCAGCGGATCAACGCTGGTGGAGTGGGTTCGTGGGCATGCAGGGCATCCCCTCAACGAAGCTGCGGACAGGCTGGCTGTTCGTGCACGAGAGCAGAGCCCCGCGGCCGCGGCCGTGTGGGGTCCTGGGTGGGTTTCCCCCCGGCTGGCGGTGAAGGGATGAAGGCACTCGGCGCTGGCGCAGTTGAGCTGCGGGCTTGGCAGGCGGCAGCCCAGACTCAGTTCTTCGATCTTCGCCAGCGAACCTGGCTGACGACGGCTACGCCTGGGGCGGGGAAGACGACGTACGCGCTCTCGACTGCGCGTCGCCTGTTCGAGGAAGGGGTCGCGCGACGGCTCTACATCGTGGTGCCGACGGACCACCTCCGAGCCCAGTGGATCGAAGCAGCGGCCCGGTTCGGGTTCGACCTGCGGCCTGTCGCAAACGAGACCAAGCTGCAGCCCGAAGCCGACGGGGCGGTAGTCACCTACGCCCAGGTCGCCCTCAAACCAGCCGTCCACGAGGCGCGGTGCCGATCTCGGCAAACCGTTGCCGTGCTCGATGAGGTACATCATGCTGGCGACTCGAAGTCGTGGGGGACAGCCGCCACGGATGCGTTCAACTCCGCTGCAGTCCGGTTCCTGCTCACCGGAACCCCATTCCGATCCGACGACGCCCAGATCGCGCATGTCCGCTACGAAGACAGCGGAGATGGTGAACGACGATCCGTCGCCGACTTCACCTACGGGTACCGGCAGGCCCTCACCGATGGGGTGGTGCGGCCTGTCGTCTTCGCCACTTACGGGGGAGACGCCACATGGCAGACGTCCATGGGGGAAGTCCGCGCCGCGCGGCTGGGAGACGCGAAGATGACCCGGGCGGACGAGGACGCCGCGTGGCGGGCTGTGCTCGATCCTGATGGGGAGTGGATTCCGCACGTGCTTGCCGCGGCGTGGGGGCGGATCAACGACCTGCGGACAGGCAGCATCCCCGACGGGAAGGTACTGATCCCCGCGTCCAGCCAGGAGTTGGCACGTGCGTACGCGGACGTGTGGCGGCAGATCACCGGGAACGAAGCCGTACTGGTTCTCTCTGATGATGACGAGTCCTCACAGAAGATCAGGGAGTTCCGCGACGATCCAGACCAAGTGTGCTGCGTGTGTGTCCGCATGGTCACCGAAGGAGTCGACATCCCCGCGGCCGCGGTGCTGGTGTGGGCCACGACGGCGTCCACCCCCATGTTCTTCGCTCAGATGGTGGGGCGAGTGATCCGGGCCAGGAACCGGCAGGAACGAGCGACCGTGTTTCTGCCCGCAGTCGGGAAGCTGATCGGCCTGGCGTACGCGATGGAGGTCGAACGTGACCATGTGATCGGTCGTCGCCAGACTGACAGCGACAGCGACAGCGACGAGGTGGCGGTCGTTGACCTCCCTGCCTCCGAGGACGAAGAGGCGCTGGAGAACGAAGGCAAGGGCGGATGGCGGCCCTTGCACTCATCGGCGGCATTCCGGGACGTGATTGGGTCTGGCACCGAAGAACTGTTCGGGTTACCTGGTCTCCTCAGCGCCGACCAGGAGAAGGCCCTGCTGCGGGCTCGCGATGCGGAGAACGCAGCCAAGGCCCGGGAAGTCGCGAAGGCACGCGCACGCCAGGACGCTGCAGCTCATGCTGAGCGGCTTCACCTGCTGCGGACAGGCCAGGCGCAGCACCAACCCCACCGGGAACCGACGACGCGGATCGAGAACGCTGCGGACGAGGTGGCTGACCTGCGGAGGAAGATCGCTGCGCAAGTTCACGGGTACGCGGCCACCAAGAACCTCACCATGCCGCAGGCCTGGGCCGAGTTGTACCGTCGCTGCCCAGGCCCGAAGAACCCCGAGGCGTCGCTGGAGCTGCTGCGACGCCGGTGGGGGGCCGTGCGCCGCATGTGACCTACGGCGCGCGTAGGCCGGCGGACAGGCGCGGTGCCGACTGGGGCCGGTATCGTTCGGGAAGTCGTTGAAGGGAGACGCAGGTGTGTCGGCGCAAACCAGGACCTCGTTGCCATAAGCACTCGCGTGCGCACCTAGATGCCACGACTCAGCGAATGGAGACGGCCGCACTCAGGGTGAAAGCGGCGACGAACCCCATGGCGCGGCAGGCGGCTGAGGAAGTCCTTCGAGAACGGATCATCGAGCATGCCTGGGCTCAGCGAGAGTTCGACGGCACTCGCACCGGCGCAGAGGCCGTCCGAGCGGCCATGGCGGAAGCTGAGCCGGGCTCTGACGTGCACAAGCGTCTGGAAGGCCGTCTCCAGGCCGCTGGTGCCCTCAGGGAGGCCCGTAGAGAGCATGCACGCATGATGCCGCCGTCTCCCGGTGCGGAGGCCACGAGCGGGCAGACAACCGCGTATAACAACCTCGGGAGGGCCCGCGAGGACCTAGCTCGGTGGGATTCCGCCGATGTGCTTGGGGAACACACGGATGCCGACGCCGCGGCGAAGACTCGTCAGCAGCTCGACACACGCGTCTACACCGCAGACGTGACCTACCGTGCCAGCTCCAGGGTCGCTGACCTTGCCAACCTCGACCCAGACGAGGTTGCAGCGATCGCCACAGCACCTCAGGAGTTAGCCGACCGGATCGTGTTCGCTTCCCATGCTCGGGCCGCTTTCCGGACAGGTCACCACGGCGAGCACCTGGCGCAAGCGCTTGCCTCCCAGGACAAGCAGTTGTCGAACGACATCGCAGAGCACCAACGCGCGGTGGAGGCTTCCCAGAGGGTGCAGGGCAGGTACGCCGACCAGTCGGCGAAGCGGAGAGCCGCCACGTACCCGGAGCCTGGTACGCGGCAAGGGTCTACTGACGCTGCAACCGCGCGCCGGCGTCGCGCGGCGTTGATGGGGCTGTCTCGCCTGCTGCGTGGCGGATCGACCAAGAGCATCATCCCGGAAGTTCTGATGGACGATGGCCCGGGCCCGAGCGGGCCCGTGATCGGCGAAGGTCTCCTGGTCAAGTAGCCGTTGCGATCATCCAGCGATGGTCGTGGTAACGCGGTATACGTCAAGGCCGTCCTCGGCCAGCCAGGCATAGATGTCATCCAGGCTCATGGCGTCCAGGGATTCAACGTCATCGGGAAGGTCGGTCATCCCGACTTGTTCGAGCGCGAGCTGACGCAAGGCACTGTCGCGTGCCTGTGCTGAGCGGTACACCCCCTGCATGCAGAGTTCGCCGTCACGGATAGCGGTCAATGTGTAGAGGTCCATGGCGCTGCGTCCTCCTGGAGTGAGGTTCCGAAGATCAGGCGGCGAGGACGATCCGGACGCCCCGGTCCCGGCAGGCGAGGTTCAGCGACAACGACTTGCGGACGTAGGGCGAGGTGTCCAGGGCGAGGGTCGCCTGAACATCGGCGTTGATGGCCGGGTTCTGCGCCAGCACGGCCCGGACGCGGGAGGATGCGTCCTGGGCGAGGGTCGCCTGCGTGTCAGCGTCCAGCGTGAGGTTCGAGGCGAGCCCCGCACGGACGTCCTCTGCGGTGTCGGTGGCAAAGGCCTCCTGCGTGGCCGAGTTCGCCGGACCGCAGGCAAGCGCGTGCCGCACGTCGTCGTCGACGTCGACGGTCAGGAGTGCCTGAGCCTCCGCGCACAGCGCCGGGTTGTGTGCGAGGTTCCAGCGGGCGCGCTGGTCGGCCCGGGCGGCGACGGCAGTTTGCAGGGAGGTGGCCAGGTAGGGGTTCGTGAGGTCCCGCCAGGTGAGGTCGGTGACGATCCGGCCGTCGGTGGCGTCGATGGTGGTGATCGTGCGGGACATGGCGTTCCTCTCAGGGGGTCGTCCTTCTTGACACCCATCAAGCTACGGATCAGTCCTCGTGTCGGGGAGCCCCCGAAATGGGGGCTGCGCACTCCGGCGTGGTGACGGTGTGTGGGGGCCTATGGCTTCGCTGAACGCGCGGAGAAGGTGAGCGAGAACCCGGGATTGGACAGAGCAGAGTGCTTGACGGCGCGGGCGAGTTCGCCGTCGATGCTGTCGAGGTAGTGGGACAGGGTGGCGATGTTCGAGTGGCCAAGTAGCTGGGCTACGACTTTGACGTCCCAGCCCTGAGCGAGCATCAAGGTGGCGCAGGTGTGGCGGCAGCCATGCGGGGTGACTTCGCGCGCATGGGATGGGGCGGCGGTGAGGACTTTGGTGTAGGCCCGGTCCAGCATGCGCTGGATGTCGCGTGGGTTCAGTCGCCGACCGCTACCGGTCAGGATGAGCGCCCGCCGGGCGTCCTCAGCGGCCGCGGGGGACAGGCTTGGGTTGGGGGCGGGGCGAGCCTGTTGGTAGGCACGGTGGCAATCCACCAGGTAGTCGTTGTAGGGCACGGTGCGTGGTTTGTGGCCCTTGCCGATGATGCGGAGTTGCCATAGTTCGACGCCCGGTTCTGGCTCGGTCGGGGAGAGGTCTTCGAGGTTCGCCGCGGTGAGTTCGCTGACGCGGGGCCCCAGGATCAGCAGCAGGGCAATGAGGTAGCGGTCCCGGGCCCAGTTCTGTTCGTGCGCGGCGGCTGTGGCGACGTCGCCAAGGCCAGCTCCGTGTGTGATGTAGGCGAGCGCCTGCGGGCCGGTCAGGCTCTCTCTCTTGGTGGGGAGCGCTTCCTTGGCGGGGTCCGGGTCGATCCGGGCCCACTGCATGGGTGAGACCTGGACCCATCCGGCGGTAGCGCAGTGCGCGAAGAACGCGGACAGGGACTGGCGGAGCCGTTTCTGCGCTCCGAGGCTCTTGTGGGTGTTGGCCTGGGGCGAGTCGGCTTTCCTCCGGCGGTCGCTGGTCATCGCGTACGAGGTCACCGCATGGTCGATGTCTTCGCCTGAGATGTCATCGGTGATGATGTCAGCTCCGACGATCCGCACGAACTCGTGCAGGTCGGCGCTGTAGTTGGCGACGGTGCTGCTTTGCAGCGTCCTGGATGGGATCAAGGCGCGGCAGGCGTCGAGGTAGCGGTCGACGGCGGCTGTGAGCGGGATGCGGACGGGCTTCGGCGGGGCGACCATCGTCACCAGTCTCCGCCGGTGTTCGGGATGCCGTCGATGTCGGCCAAGATCGCCTCTTGGCGTTCCATGCCGCCGCCCGCGTCGAAACGACGATCACGGGTGTGAATCACTGACAGTGCGCCTCCCATGGACACCAGCGTCAGGGACCGCGGCCATCGCTTGGCAAGTCGCTGTAGTGAGCGAACCACGGACGCTTCTTCCGGTGTCAGATCATCGGAAGAAGCGGTTGGGGAGGTGGCCATCAGCTTCTCCTAGCATGTCGTCCTATGCACATACTACGACACGCGAAGCGCGGGAGTGCGTTGGCGCTTCACGAATGCTGCCCCCTCGCGTCCACCAGGTGCCTGGCTGCGGCGATGGATGCGCAGAAGTCCGTCGGCGGCTTGCCTGCGCGTTGGCCACCGGTAGTAGACCAGGCCGTTCAAGGAGTGGTTCCAGCAGCCTCCGGACTCTCGGAACACTCGCCCGATGGCGACGCCGGCGGCGCGGTCGAGGACGGTTCCGTCTCGGCGGGTGCGAGCAGGCGCCAGGTCCCTACCCGTGGTGAAGGAGGCGTATCCGCCACCGCTGGACGGTGTCATGGGACACCCCCAGACGGCGGCCCGCCTCGGACAGCGACAGGTCCGCGGTCGCAGTGATCGCCTCAGCCATGCTCGTCCATCCCCGCGCGACCGCTCGCGCCTCCACCTTGGCCTGGGTGCTCGGAGCACCC
>RRZT012088281.1_pt1 | contig 27870 bp, 39 predicted proteins | sample 2165551 | NCBI WGS metagenome assembly RRZT01 (sample SAMN10456910, study PRJNA506462) | wastewater metagenome | biome: wastewater; feature: sludge; material: wastewater sludge; isolation source: wastewater sludge with Escherichia coli K12::gfp cells carrying plasmid... | place: USA: Moscow, Idaho... | reverse complement strand
GCCACCGGGGACGCCACATCCATGGTGTCGCCCCACTCATCCTTCTGCTTCGCCACCTGCGCGTCGAACGCGTTCCGGCTCGCCACCGCCTGCTTGTTCGCAACATCCTCAGCCTGTCGCGTGCGCACCAGGTTGTTCAGCTCCGCCTGGGACGTCACCCGCTTCAGATCATCCGGGTCCACCCAGAACCGACTGAGGATCTGATTCGTGTGATCCACGCCGTACTGCTCATACATGTTGCCGACCTTGCGGCCATTGTCGAACACATCCCCGGCCTTGACCACCTGATCCTGACCCTGATCGTCCTTACCGGTCTGATCAGCCCAGGCGATACCGGTCTTACGGTTGAGGAAGTAGTTATCAGCGGTACGGTTCTGAACCGCCGCCTGATAGTCCCGGATGAACGTCTGGTAGAACGGCGTGTTCCAACCGTTCTCGGTGCTGCCCGCGTTCCCGCCGGTGAGGTAGTTCCCGAAGGTGGCAACTTTGCCCGCACCCTCCGCACGACCGTTCCCGGACGTCGAGACACCACTCGGCGCATACTTCCCGAACTCAGAAACAGCCATGTCCACCTCTCACGCCAGTAGCAGGTTGCCGGGCGTCCCCTGAACTCCTTGTACCGGGCCCGCTCGACTGCACCCGACAATACCACGCTTCACCCGTTATAGGACGACACCCGCAACAACGGCTGCCACCCACACGCCGACATACATCACATCATCGACCAACCTACCCCTCACCGGCTCACCCAGCAGGACAATCCGGGCAGACTGCTGCACCCGGGACGTCTGCTGCAGACGCTTCGGACGGTACTTCAACTGCTGAACGTTCTCGCAGGATTCCACGACAGACATCCTACATGGTCCCCGCTAGGCGAGACACTTCCACAACCCCCTCAAGATGCGACACCTGGAACTCAGTTTCGGGTGGAAAACTTGTGGGAGGTTCCAAATAATACAATAAATACAAACAAGACAAGTAATACCCCCTATATATATGTATATATCCTATGGTAACGTAGTGATTTTGCAAGTTGATTAAATAGGGTCAGTTGTTTTGGTTGGTAATGGTTATCATTTTCGAAAGGTAAGGTGATTCAAATGTCATTCGACATGTCCGGTATCCTGACGTCACAGCTCAACGGGTTTTTCGGTGGTGGCATGGATGCCCAAACTCAGTTGATGCAGCAGCTCATCGCTGCAAAGATGCAGGAAACGAAGCTCAGCTTCTACAAGCACCAGCCTGACTGCAACATCTGCAAGGCCATCGTCGATCCCAATGAGGCATGCCTGCTGGGTCGTTCGTGTATGGCATTGGATGCGCGTGCCATGGGCACCACAGTCAAGGCGATGTTCGCCAAGATCGATGTCTGATATCGATCCTAAGATTGAGTCCACTTCGGTGGGCTCTCTCTTTTTTACACATGTATTCCAGTCTTCAAAGTACTAAATGACCAATACGAAGCTACCTTCATCTAGTCGCGTGACGCTTGCGCTTGGGCTACCAAGCGATCGGCACCATAACTAGATGAGACTGGATTGCATGTGTCTTGTTTGAGAAGCCCGTCCGAATGTATCAATCGTTAATCGCTCATCAACCGTATCGGTTGATTCGCTCTAGCTAATGCCTAAGATCAAGTTCTCTAACTGAGATCTACCCATGGGCACAGGAATCATCAAGTGTCACAGCGGTAATGAATGTCACCGTGTGACAGAGCTTCGCAAATGTGCATATAGTACAGATTCTGACTGGCGTGGAAGTTTGAGAAAGCAGCCTCGGGGACTGCAGCTGCCATTGTTGGCCCAGCCAGTGATGGTGGCCCAGCCAGTGATGGTGGCCCAGCCAGTGATGGTGGCCCAGCCAGTGGGCGTTGGCACGGTAAGTCTTGGTGGCCCAGCCAGTGGGCGTTGGCACGGTAAGTGCCACCCCTCTCCCTGTGTAACGAGTGTAACGAGTGTAACGAGTTCGCTGACGGCACTCGTTACATTTTGGTTACGCTATCTTCCCTTGTCAGAGCCATGTTTTCGTGGTGTAACGAGTGTAACCAATTTTTTTCAGGTTTCTTCTAGCTGAAGAAAAGAGAGGGGAGGGGAGGGGGTGTAGAAAGTTTCGGGCTTTTTACTCGTTACACTCGTTACACTCCCGGAACAGGCCTCTGACTAGGGGAAAGACCGTAACCAAAGTTGTAACGAGTTGTAACCAATCCAGGCGAAACTCGTTACACTCTGTCACCCAGGTAGGTGACATTGCCCACGTATCTGGCTCTAGCCCTTGACACCGTGACGTTCAGGGTGTACCACCCTTGCACCGGTAACGGAGCCTGTGTTGCTGGAGTCTCTGACATCCCTGGGGTTACCAACCAGCTCGCGCTGCGAGCGTGTCCTCGGCTGAGGACGCTGCTCTGCTGAGCGCGTGCCTCGGCTGAGGACACTAGAAAGGAATGCTATTTTTGGAGAAGGGGAAAGGGAAGAGAATATAACTAGAGGAAAGGAAAAGAAAATGAAGCATTTGTCAGATGAAGTGAAGTGGAACTGGACGAGTACCATCATCACGTTCCTCATCTACGCGGTGTCCATCATTCTGGCTGTGTTGGCGCTGTACTTCACCAGCGGTCCCTCGAATGAGGACTTGGTTCACGGCTGCCAGTTCATGCTGGCGCTCGTCGTCCTCGTGACGATCTATGTCCTGGCTACTCGCCGGTCAAGCGGGCGTTAACATGTCACGGCCGTCCCAGCTGAAGAACGAAGAGATACCTGTCCTCGGGATCTTGCGAGATGCCTCACGCCGTGGGCTCTCGAAGGAGGGTGTCTTCCGTTACCTCATCACCGTCGAAGTGCAAGGCCAATTGCACACCTACGTCCACGAATGCGGTAGCAGGGATCGCATTGATCCCATCCTGCGTGGCCAGTGGGTGTGGCTGTGGGTCACACCGATGTCCAAGATCACCCGCTATTCAGTAGACGGGCACTAGTCCCGAAAGAGAAACACATGAGTTACACGCTTCACATCACCGGCTCGAAGGCCGATGCCATTGCCCTGCACATGGAGGCACCGCGATGAAGCTGCGTTACGACCTGGATTCCACGACACCTGGAATCCTGGTGTCACCCCACCTACTCGATAGCGCGCTGGACGATCATGCTGATCTCACCTTGACTGGTGGGCTCAACTCGTTCACCTTGCGTGGATCAGCCGCAACGATCCGTGCCCTGCTCACGGATGCTATCGCTGTCCTGGATCAAGTCCAGGCTGACGGCATCACCCGTTACAAGATCAAGGAGATCTAATGTCCAACCACCAGCCAGACACCAACAAGCCCTTCAGCTTGAACATCAGCACGGACTCCCTGCCCGACGTGTCACTCGAACACGACTTCACAACCGACGAAGTCCACATCAAGTTCTTCAACGTCGACAACGAGCTCGTGCTCGACCTGGGGGGTCCGCTGAACGATGTCAGCCCACTCCTCTCCGGCTTGTCCATCATCGCCAAGTACCATGCACTCCGCACGGGTCTCTACAAGGCGGTGGCCGAGGATGACTTGGTCGGTGCAGTCGAGATCCTCACGGCGTTGAACGATCTCCAGCACACCCCGGAGTTCGGCCACGTCTTCGAGAACGTCGACATCACGACGTGCGACAGCCCGAAGAAGGTTCCCGAGCGTGCGACAGCTGAGCAGGGATCCCAGCGAGACGTCATCGGTTTCGACGCTCTCACGGGCAAGGAGGCAGAGGTTCTCCTCGCCATGCTCGACGAGATGTTCAACGGGAAGTAATTCACGCGAGGGCAGACCAGCTGCCCACCGATCCCAAGGAGGGATCATGTTCTACATCCACACCATCTCCATGTTGCTCCACCGTGAAGGCCGTCGCGCACTGCGTCGGTCCATCACGGAGGGCTACTTGAGTTGGGCAAGGCCCGATGAGTCCTGCATCACCTGGCGCGGCGAGCACTATTGCTGCGACCTGGAATGCTTGCGCGACTTCGTGGCCCAGTAACACCCATCAAGGTGGAGCAGCCCATCACACACCGTGGTGGCTGCTCCACCCAGATCAAGGAGGATCAATGGCAATCGTTCCACTCAACGACCCACGCAATCAGGTGGTCACTGTAATCACTGTGTCTCGTCGCCAGCACACAGGCACCACATTCTGTGATGCACCTAGGACGCGCATCGATCTCTCGGGCGTCCCGAGTAAGTCAGGAGTCAGAGTCACAGGCTGTCGACTGGCGTAGCATTGCCCTCCCGTACCGCTCGGCGCGGGAGGTACACAAGTGAAGGAGAAGATCATGGCGCAAGCCAAGAAGCAGGTTGAAGCTGCCGCCGGGGAGGAACCCGTCGTCAAGCTGAGCAAGGTCGAGAGGCTGCAGCAGGAACTCCGCGAGGCGGAGGAGAAGCAGCAGGCTCGCGGCCTGAAGAAGTTGTCCACTCTGCAGGAGCAGCGCGCCGGGTACCAGACCCGTGCCGCTCAGCTGCAGGAGAAGATCGCTGACATCGACGCCCAGATCGAGCAGGCTAAGGCTGAGCTCCCCATCATCACTGATGGTGTGGGCCAGCTGCCTCCGGACGACAGTCCCGTGGCCGAGGAACCGGCCCCCGACTTCGCGGCCTCTGACCAGGAGGACTGAGGCATGGACCTGCGTCAAGTACCTGAGCTTGCGCGGGTTCAAGCAACCTTGACGGGGCTCCCTGCGTGCATCACGGGGAGCCTCGTCTCTGCTTGTACCTACGACAAGCCGATCGAGGACAAGATGGATGTCGATGTGTTCTGCTTCACGGAGCAGGCGTTGATCTCCACCACCGGTAGCCTGGTGGATCAGGGCTACCTGTTCGATGACCGCTTCGAGCGTGTCTGGTCTCGCTGGTTGAGTCATGGCCTGCGAGGTTGGCACACCAACTCCATGAAGCTGCTCGATCCGTACACGAATCGAGACATCAACCTGGTGTACAAGCTGGTCAATGGTGTCCCTGTCAACTCACTTGCTGGTGTGCTGGAGTCCTTCGACTTCGGCTTGCTGGCACAGGGCTACGACCTGAGCACGGGCACGTTCCGTGACATGCGTAGCTACTTGTTCCCCGGCTGGGACCTGGATGGTCCGTTGCCGTTCATGCCGAACAAGCGGAGTGATTGGGTCAACGGATTCATCAGTCAGTACAACGGGCTCCGCGAATCTGGGCGTTACGCCAAGTACGTGAACTACGGCTACGACATGTCGATCATCAAGGACGACATGCTCACAGGCTACGCCCAGATCGCTCGCTTCATGCGGGACAGGGGTGATCCCGAGAAGATTCAGCTCGCTGAAATCTACGAGCGAATCGCTGAGCTGATTGCCGATGATGACATCGACCAGCTAATGAAAGCTGGCTCGCTGATCCCCACCTTGGATCAGCTCGATCAGATTCTGGAGGCTCTCGAATAGAAGAAAGGAGAAGAGCCATGGACTGCGTAAATTGCAGACGGGTGGCACCCAGCCTCTGCACATATCACATCATGGATCTTTCCGGATGTGATCTGGGCGAAGCAGAGGAGGTATCGAGATCCACTCGCGAGTGGTATCACTGCCCCCACTGCAATGACACGGTGCGAAGAACCATGTTTTGCAAAGTGTGCTACAGCTACTCGCATCCGGCATACCTCATGCAGTGGCTCGTCGATGCACCCCGGTGGCGGTGCGAAGATTGCGGTGCCCCTAAGATCGTCGACACCACGCAGGAACTGAACATAGGTCCTTGCGGGCGTGGCCTTCGTCGAGCGTTCACCGCCATGACACCGCTTACACCTGAGCAACTTGCTCAATGGTTGAAGGGGGTGCGCCGTGATTGACCTGGAGGTTTGCCTCCGATGCCATCGGATGCTCCCTACCCCGGGAGGGATCTGCACTGCCTGTGTGCTGTGGTATCAGGGGGAAAGTCTCACCTATGACAGGGACGCGTACCGCTGCAAACGATGCCATCTGCACGTTACACCTGGGTTCTTCTGCGCCCATTGCTATGAGACGACATATCCTTCTAAGCAGGCACTGCAGATCGCCCGCAATCCGCATCGACTCTGCCCTCATTGCGGCAGACTCAAGTACCACAGGACTTCGACCTGCCCAACTTGTGGCCCTGTCACAAGGTTCGAGGTTCCTGTCGTACAACTAACACCTGAGCAACTTGCTCAATGGTTGAAGGAGGTGAGAACGTGAGACCTCTATGTGTGAACTGTGTTCGGGTAGCGCCGGACCTCTGCACATATCACATCATGGATCTTTCCGGATGTGATCTGGGCGAAGCAGAGGAGGTATCGAGATCCACTCGCGAGTGGTATCACTGCCCCCACTGCAATGACACGGTGCGAAGAACCATGTTTTGCGGCCGTTGTTATTACTACGTGGATCCAGCTCGACTCATGAACTGGATAACCGCGATACCCAGGTGGCGGTGTGAGGATTGCAATGCCCCCAGGATCTTTGATCCATCGGGGGGCCTGAAGCCAGGTCCTTGCGGACGTTGCCTCCGTCGAGGGTTCAGCTTCGTGGCAGCACTCACACCTCTCACGCCTATCACACCTGAGCAGCTTGCTCACTGGGTGAAAGGAATGAAGGCATGACACCGGAACCATGCCGCTATTGCACTAGGCCAGCAATCTACGCGATGTGTACCTTCCACATCATGCTGAACTCGGGAGCATTGTTGGAGTACTGCAATGAGATCGCGAATAGCAGGATCTTCCAGTTCTACCGGTGTCCACATTGTGACAGTCGGGTCCCACGCACCAAGTTCTGCGCGTCGTGCTACGACTCACCGTATCCGGCGGACCTGATGGATGTTGCTGAAAGGACTCGTGGCGGGGTATGCCCGTTCTGCCTGAGCCCTAAGACCAGGCGGGGCCGGATGATACGGGGGTTCACCCCGTCCGATTGTCTCGTCTGCATGAGAGGCTACCAACTGGACGAGGCCCCAGCCCATCACACGTCTGAGCAGCTTGCTGCCTGGGTGCGGGATGTGCAGGATTCGCAGGAAAAAATCTCGCGCGAACGTTGACAAGTCAACCAAGTGTCGAGCCCCCACGCTGTTCGCTGAGAGTGAACAGCCCGTCTTCTCATAGAAAGGAGATCACATGGAGACTGTCGGAGCCTCGCGATACTCTGAAACTAAGAGCCTGGAGTACTGCTATCACTGCGGCAAGCCCGTCAAGCAAGTCAACGGCAGCTGCAACGAGTGTGGCCAATCACTCCAGGATCAGCAACCATATCTTGAGTCGCAGCCGGATGCTGCAACCCAAGCAGCGGAGAAGGAGGCAGCCATCGAATCACTGATCGAGGCATCCTCGGGTCCGCTCAACCTCGGCTCGCTCATCACAGCAGCCATGAAGTCCGGGGCTATCCAGCCCCAGCTCGATTACAAGTTCTGACCGACAGCACCCTGCTGCGGTTGATTCCCATGAAAGGGGAACAACATGTCCAACTTCAACGTCACCCATCTGTCCGGCCAGCGCGCGCTCGTGCAGGACACCAGCGGCACTCATCAGGCCATCCTCAACACGGCCCAGTGGGATGAGATCAAGCACCGTCTCGCCCACGACGACGCCGAGAAGGACTTCGGCGCGGCGGTCGAGGAGTTCTTCAAGCCGCTGGAGGAGGCCATCAACCTGGCCGAGGAGAAGCTGGCCGCCACGCTGCCGAAGACGGACCCGGCCTTCACGGTCGAGATCGCCCCGGCGGTCGAAGGTGTCGAGGACACCCCGGCGGTGACCTTCGTGCTGAACCACGACTCGGCGGTGCTCCGCATCCTGGAGTCCGGCGACCACAGCCGGCTGATCTGGGTGGGCAACACCATCGAAATCCTGGCGGCCTGATCCCACGGGAGCGGGGGCTCGACGCACACTGTGCTCGGGCCCTCGTTCCCTCACTGCACCTAGTAAAGGAGAAACCTGGTGCTCGAAGACATCCTCAAGTTGTACGTGATGGCGATGGCAGGCGATGTCCGCTCACCGATCCCACACCTATTCGGGCCTGCTGGTTGTGGCAAGTCCTCATCAGTGGAGATGGCGGCCAACATCCTCAACGTCAACCTTCACATCATCAACGTCTCGCGCATCAGCCCTCTTGAACTGGAAGGGGTGCAGATGCCAGACAAGAATCACAAGGAGCTCAACCTTCTGACTGCGACCTACTGGTCGAAGCTGAAGGAGGGAGACATCGTTCTGTTGGACGAGTTCCTTCGTGGGTTCCCCGAGGTCTACAACGGTCTGCTCGACATCATGACGAGCCGACAGGTTGGGGGCTTCCAGCTGCCGAAGGTGTTCTTCATCGCAGCCTCCAACTCCACCGTCGCCTACGATGCGGCGCTGTCGGATCGCCTGCTGCACCTGCCTGTCGCTGATCCACGGATCAACAAGGCGGAGCACAACAACATCGCTCGCATGCTGGTCGACAACATCGGGTTGCTGCCCGAGATGGCGGCAAGCATGGAGATGTCCCAGCTCCTCACCGCGCAGGTGCATCCCATGTATCAGATCATGGATTCACTCAAGAATGGTGGTGCCCCCACAGGTGGTGTCTCCAAGGGAGTGTCACCCCGTAACCTGATCGGGCAGGCGAAACTCCGTCACATCGTGACACCTGAGCTGGCAGAGTTGCTGAACGTGAACAACACTCGTGCCATCGCGGCATCGCACTTCCAGTTCGTCGTGCTGCCGACTGGTGCCAAGGTGAATCCGACCTACCTGAAGAAGTACCAAGGGCTGAAGGGCAACCCGAAGCTCACGCCCATCCAGGCTTACAACCTGGAGGCGAACGCACAACTGATTGCGCTGGAGAACGCTCGTGCTCCCCAGCAGAAGAAAGTGAAGGAGGAGGAGAATGACACAGAGCTCTTTGGTTTCTGACCTGAAGGATCTGTTCGAGGTCAAGACCGGCAAGTACGTGACGGTGCAGCAGCTGAAGGAGTGGCTGCCCACCGTCGAGGTGGCACTGTGGTTCGCCAAGGTGTACGCCTTCGATGCTGTCAAAGTGGGCGAGCTGCTGTCCCGGCTGTTCCACACCGACATCGTGACCGCGCTCACCGAAGGCGAGCACAGCGTCGACCTGCAGGACTACCTCGTGGACATCGTGCCCGACGACATCAAGGCGCAGGTGCGAGCGCAGCAAGTGGACAAGCCGCTGCCGGGTGAGGTTCTGCCCGAGCTGTGGGAGATGGCCCAACTGGAGATCGCTACGGCGATCCAGGCCGTCGCCGACAAGCTGGTCAACACGTTGCACATGATGCCCTCGAAGCAGGGTGCCATGGCCTTCAGTCACATGGCCAAGCTCAACCGTCAACGGCCGAGCATCGGCACCTACCAGGCGAGCATCCATCACACCCCGGTGCCTGATGCACTGGTGATCTTGGATGTCTCCGGCTCGATGTCGGAGTACACCATTCGCACCATCATCAACGATGTCGTGGCGATGAGCTGGAAGGCGAACGCCTCCCTCGCCATCGTCAGCGACACGACGACGCTGTGGGCGCCTGGCGACTACAGCGTGGACGATGTGCTGGACCGTGCCGAGTACGGCGGCACGCGGTACGAGACGCTGGCTCCCCTGTTCTACCGGGACTGGGGAACTGTGGTCACGATCGCGGACTACGACTCTGCCAACATCGTGAAGTCGGTGATCGGCAACTGCACCGGTCACATCGGCACGGTGTTGGACATCAGCCTGGTCAACCGCTCGACCTTCTTGGCCGAGTGCGTGGGCCAGCTGGCCGACAAGGTTCAGCCGCTGATGGTCGCGCAAAGGAACCTCACCCGCAACTACTGGTGAGGCACTGGAACAGGGGTGGCGGGTGGAACTGCCACCCCTGTTCTTTCATCAAGAATCAACTGAAAGGAGAAGCCACCATGGCTTCCATCTCCAAGGGCATCACCGTCTACGGCCGTCTCAGCTTCCCGGTGTGGAGCTTCAAGGATGCGGTGGATCGGAACAAGAAGTCGGACTTCCCGAAGGCCGACGAGTCCATGGTTACGCCGGAGTTCCACCTGCTCCTGGATCAGGTGCAGCTGAACAAGTTCAAGACCTACGTCACCGACGTGTTCTTCCCCGACCTCCTTGCTCGCAAGGCAGCCGGCGAAACCAAGAACGCCTTGGACCAGGCGCAGGTCGACCGCCTGCTGAAGGTGGTGAACTCGGACTGGACCGAGCAGCCGCCGTACATCCCGATCAAGGCGCTCTCCGAGAAGAGCGCTGAGCTGGCGCCGGAAGCTGTTGCGTCGTTGAAGGTCAACGGTATGCGCGGGCAGGACCTGGTGCTGAAGGCGGTCGTCAACTCCGAGGACGAGCTCGTCATTCCCGACGAGAACATCCTGGCGTACCCGATCATCCAGCCGATCAACCGCACTGTCCACGAACTGTACCCGGGGTCGCTCGCCGCAGCGACCTTGAACCTGTACTCGTTCGTCTCGGGCAAGCTCCCCGGTTTCTCGGCGAGCACGGGTACGGTCATCTTCAAGGCGGATGCCGAGCGCTTCGGTGGTGGCATTGCCGTCGATGAGGATGAGATCTTTGCTGACTGACCCGGACGACTCCCCGGATCAGCGAGCATCCATCTAGCTGGGGGTGGCGGGCTGACATGATTCAGCCTGCCGCCCCTGGCGTCTAGACTTCCGCACCGGCAAGAACAGGGTGCGGCCTAGATTTAGTAGCGGCCCCAGCATCGGGGAGTAACCGCTAGGTAGGTGAGGCCCTCGGGGACATGAACGCCTGGGGGTAGGCGACGGTGAGGTAAGTCTGAACGTCAGGCCATGCCATTCGAAACCGCCAAGTAGCCAAGTTCATCTTGCTCTGCTCCTGAGAACCATTATCAAGTAGAACAGCTGATCCGCGAAACGCGAGAGTACAGAAGTCCAACTGAGGTTCGATTCCTCAGCTCACTACGAGGATCACAACAGAAAGGAAGGGGAATCATGGCAGCACTGAGATTCAGCGCAAGCAAGGCGGAGCAGTTGATCGCCTGTCCAGGTAGTGCCGACCTGGAACTCTCGATCCCCGGCTTCACATTGCCGGAGGTTGACGAGACCGTGGGCGCTAAAGGTAAGGGCAGCGAGCTTCACAAGTGGCTGGCCGAGACTGGCAAGCTCAAAGCCTCCGACCTGCGAAAGCTGGCCGAGGCTCTTGCTTACTACTCCGAAATCCGGGGTCAGCGCAGGTTCAAGGTCTTGGCCGAGGAAACAGTTGAGGCTGAATGGTTGCAGACCAAGCCGAAGACCACCGTGGACCAAGTGCTCTACGTGCAGGACGAGTTGCACATCATCGACTGGAAGACTGGAGTGATCCAGGTCTACGCCGAGGACAACAAGCAACTCATGTTCTACGCGGCGTGCTTCCTGCACCTTGCTCCAAAGGCAGAAGGTGTGTGGCTCCACATCATCCAACCCTGGGCGAAGGAGGGTTCGTCCTCATGGTACTGCTCTGCTGCTGAGCTTCAACTGTTCATGCAGGAAGCGCAGGAGGCTGAGCAGAAGATCATCGACAAAGACACCACGTTGTCGCCGAGTGACCACTGCACCTTCTGCCCCGCGAATCCACATTCACGCGGGGACAAGGGGCGGCCACTGTGCCCGGCGATGATGAACATGCTCTACCCATCCTATGTGGATGAGCAAGCCGTTTTCGATCTCTAAGGAGGGATCATTATGCATGTCACAGGACTTGACTTCGAGACTTACGGAGAGGAGTCAATCAGGGATGTCGGGCTGGAGAACTACGTTACCCAGCCCAGCTTCCAAGTACTCACTGCAACACTGGCAGAAGTAGTTGATGGTGTCCCCGTAAACCACCGCTTCTTCGATTTCGTCACTGGTGGTGACACAGAGCTGGATAACTTCAAGCACGCAATGAGGTACATTGACACGGTCTGTGCGCACAACGCTGCTTTCGAACAAAGGGTTCTGGAGTTCCTCGGTGCAATGATCCCCGGCTCTGTGCTTTGGGATACCTCCGTAATGTCCCGGCAGGAGGGGGGTTCGTCCTCGCTGGCACAAGCGGCAGCCCAGCTACTTCCTCCAGGGATGGGGAAGCTTGACGAGGGTACTCGGCTGATTCGGAAGTTCTCCTTGGGTCCGACTCCACCGACTGCAGAGTCAGTGAAGAACGATCCCGATTGGCAGACCTTCGCGGAGTACAACATCCGGGACGCCCAGATCTCCGCGATAATTGCCACTGGGCACTGGTATCAGTGCGCTCCACGCAAGGACATTGACTACCCCTCGACCTACCGGATGAACCGGGAGGGGTGGTTCGTTGACATCCCGTTGGTCAAGGAGATCTCCAAGCGGTACGAGCAGAACAAGAAAGACCTGCTTGACGAGTTCCATGCGAACTTCACCAAACCAGGGGAAGAGCCACTGAACTTCCGTAGTCACAAGCAGAAGAAAACCTTCTGCCAAGATCGCGGTGTCAAGGCAGTGTCCTTCGATGAGATGCATGTGGAGCGATACCTGGCCGCACTCGACAAGAAGATGCAAGATCCCAAGCTGGAACCCGGAAAGGCGACTCAGTACGCAGAGGTGTACCAGATGTTGAAGGTGCATCAGCAGCTGGGTGGTTCCAGCCTCAGCAAGATCCCCAAGATCCTCGCACTCACCAGCAAGGATGGTCGGCTCAGAGATCAGTACATGCACTGTGGCGCAGGCCAGACTTTCCGCACCAGCGGGGTCGGTGTGCAGATGCAGAATCTCAAGAGGCTCTCCACGATCAGAGACGTGGAGACCATCTACGACCCCAATGTTGAGTGGAGCAACGATGACCTGGCTAGCAATTTGCGTCAGGTCTTCCGGGCGGAGCACCCGGATGGTCGGCTGATTGTGGGCGATCTCTCCTCGGTGGAATCGAGAGGGCTCGCTTTCTTGGCTGGTGAAACGTGGAAGTTGGACGAGTACCGAGAGGGACGAGATCTCTACATCTCGTTGGCTTCGAAGATGTTCAACCTACCTTACGACTCCATCGACAAGCACTCCCCTGAACGTTCTGCCGGGAAGGTGGGTGAACTGTCCTGTGGGTATGGAGCAGCAGCAACTGCGGTACACAGCTTCGCTCAGAAGATGGGCATCGACATGAGTGAGGCTGAAGCAGCCAAGCTGGTGTCCGACTGGAGGGCTCAGAACCCGAACATCGTGGAGTTCTGGGCAACCCTGCAGCGCCTGCTGGAGGAGGCTCTTGCAGGCCGCCAAGCAATTTACACCCGTGACGACTTGCAGGTGGGTATCGACCCGATCACCGCTCCTGAATCCTTGCAGGCAATGCACCCGGGTGCAGTATCACTGCTCTTGACCCTTAAGTACGCGGGAGAGCTTGTCGTATCTCGTGTGTTTCACGGGTGCTACCGGCGTGGCCGGGACATCTGCTACTACAAGCACTCCGATCGTAAGACCGGAGACCCGTGGAACAGGTCGTATGAGGACCCGAAGACGAAGCGGCGAGAGTACTACCGCATCTACGGTGGAAAACTCGCGGGCATTCTGACACAGTCTTTCTGCCGGGAGATCTTCTTTGTCGGCCTGTCTAGCTTGTCACGGGCATTGAGGTCAGTCCCGAACGCCAAGTTAGTGGGTCAGTTCCACGACGAGATCGTTGTGGAATGGACACCCCCTACCGGGCCGAGTGGGATGTCCTTGGGAGAGGTCGAAGGGCTCATGGATGCCTGGATGTGCTACAGCCAGTTCCAAGGATTCCCGCTTGCCGCAGAGATCAAGAGTGATCATCGGTACATCAAGTGACACCAGGTGGGGTCAGACACTCTGGCCCCACCTTCATTCGGAAAGGAGTAACCATGGAAACGAGTCTTAACTGGGAAACCGGCGATAGCCTCCAAGTCTTCGGGATTGATCCCGGAATCGTTCACACCGGCTTGGTAGAGCTGAACTGGGATTTCCACAACCAAGAGCTGAGAATCACTGCTCGCAGTGTGAACGGGATCACAGAACAGTCGGTGATTGAGCTGCAGAAACGCATCGAGCAGCGCATGTGGCGGAAGTCGAACATCATTGTCGAGGAGTACAGGCCGAAGTCTCACTTCTCCACGGACACGAAGATGGTGGAAGGGCAGGCGATGCTCAAACTACATCTCCCTTCTGCCAAGATCATCAACAACAGTGGAGTCAAGTCGATCGTCACGAAGGAACTGCTTCAGTTGCTGAACCTGTACGACTGGCCTACCACTCACCACAACGATCTCAGATCCGCAGCACGCATTGCTCTGCTTGCGATGCTGCGGGATGAACGAGCCAACAACCGGCTCGCTGAGTTTGTGGGCGCAGCACTCGACAACAAAGCAGTCATCATCGTAGAGGAGAAGAAGCCATGACCTCCTGGTACTGCGATTGGGTCTGTGATGATTGCAACCACCCACGACGGTCGCACAGTGCTTATCGGGACATGTGCCTGATCGCCAACTGCAACTGCACACAATCAGGTGACGGACCCGCCACCTGGAAGAAGATCACGAAAGGATCAATCATGCCCGAAGACAAACCCCTGGATAAGATCGGGGAACTCCTGGCACAACGAGGACAGCAGTGGGGAGGCGCCACGTCCACCCACGCACGCATTGCACAAGTGTGGTCTGGGATTCTCGATACCGAGGTCACGGCCCTGCAAGTGGCGCTCTGTATGTCAGGGCTGAAGCTGGTCAGAGCGGGGGTCAACCCTTCCGAACCGGACAGCTTCGACGACGCCCACGGATACCTGCGCATCGCACAGGTCATTGTGGACGGTGAGCCTCAGCCCGAGGATCAGTCGTGACCGCCAAGGCATCCCTTGACTCGACGATCCCGGACAACTTTCTTGCGGCTGCTGAAGCTTCGCTCGCGAAGGACCTGTTCCCTCATCAAGAACTGTTCCTTCGCGAGTGGATGGATCACCACAACCCCGGCGCCTCGCGGGCCTGCTTGTACTACCGAACCGGCAGTGGCAAGACGATCACCTCGTTGCTGGGCATTCGTGCTACAGGTAACACACATGCACTCGTCATCGCTCCGCCAGTGACACATCCGGACTGGCACAAGCAGGCGGCTTTGCTGGAGATGAAGATTGAGACCATCTCCCATGCAAAGTTCAGGATGAAGTCCTTCCACGTCAGTAGGAATGTCTCGATCATCTGCGATGAGTTTCATCTACTCGGAGGGGTCAAAGCTGCGGGGTGGAAGAAGTTCGATGCAGTCGCAAAGCATCTGCTCAAACCGATCATCATCTGCTCGGCTACGCCGAACTACAACGATGCTGAACGGTGCTACTGCATCGGGCATGTGCTGGAACCTTTAGCATTTCGTGGAGGGTTCTTGAACTTCCTGTCGGTGCATTGTGCTACGCAAGCGAACGCCTTCGGCATGATGCCTGTTGTCACAGGATTCCTGCCTCCGTACAACAATGCGGAGGAGTTCCTCGCTGCGATGAACTCTGTCTGGTTCCTCCCAGACAACGTTCAATATCACATCGAGGACATCAACATTCCTGTGAAGCTGGACGAGACTTTCACCAGGTACGGGCTTTACGCCCGTCAAGGTGAGCCTCGGCTCGTGGCGTCGATCATCGAGAAGCAATGGGCGAGCTTGTTCCAGTCCACCATCGACCCAGACACCGCAGGACTTCGTGAGAATCTCTACGAGATGCTGATGCAGATCGCGGGTGAAGCAACCACACCGATCCTGGTGTTCGTTGCGTCATCTCGCATCGGAGCTGCACTGTCGAAGTCGCTTGAAGAGAACCACGTACCGCACCGATTTGTCGACGGGTCGACCACTCCGAAGCAGAAAAAGCAGTGGGTGGAAGAGTTCAAGAATGGTGAACTCGACGTACTTGTCGGCACGGCCACCCTCGCTACGGGGTTGGATGGTGCAGACAAGGTCTGTGACACGATGGTGATTCTGGCTGACACCCCGGACCCATCGCTGCGCAGGCAGCTCGTGGGACGCATCCTTCCCCGTGGAGAGGATACGGATGCCACGAACAAGAAGTTCTACCGCTTCGTCTACGACTGGGAGTTGTGATGCTGCGTGAGATCACGCGGACGCTGAACCTGCTCATCGCTGCTGTCCGCAGTGGAGATGAGCAGGGCATCCTCCGCCTTGCCCGTAAGTATGAGAAGCTCAGGCGAGAATCAGATTCACCTTCCCGGTGACCTGGGGGAGGCGTCGGCATCCCGCTGGCGACCGGAAAGGAGAATCATGGATGAATACAAGTCTGCGGACATTGAATCCGCAGTCAACCAGGAGCTGATCGCTGCCGCTGGAAAGGACCTCACACCGCAACAGGTGGAGGCCCTGAAGGTGAAAGTGGCCGCGATCCGCGAACTCAACAAGAAGTGATCTCGGTGGGGCGGGGTAACTTCCGCCTCACCATCATTCGAGTGAAAGGAGGACGCCTTGTTGGAGCTGACTTCTAAGCAGAATATGGCGACTGCAGCCCGCACCATGGCTGAGAGCTACCAGCTTGTACTACACAAGGGCGGGCTGTTCATCCCTGCTCACTGGGAAACGGAAGTGCCAGGGTTGTACGACCCAGACATGCAGATCTGGCTGCCGCTGTCACGCAGTGACATCCGAAGCCTGGGAAACATGGCCAACATGCTCTTCGCCAGTGACTCCGAAGTCAGCAACTTCGTACTGATGCTGGAACAACTGTCGACGAACGTGGAGGACAGCGACCAGGAACTGCTGGTGCGCACGACGCACGGCCTACGTGCGCTCACGAATGACGGGGAGCTCGTTCAGCCGGGAAAAAAGTTTCATCCGAACACTTTGATCCCCACGCTCAACGACGACCCGGCATTGAAGGCTGAGATCTTTGGCGTGATTTCAGGGTGGTTGAACTCTGACGAGGAGGCAACTTCTCTGCTGCATCACTTAGCCACGGCTCTCAGTCCTGGATGGTCAGCAGTCAAGTACGTGCTGCTCATCGGGGATGGTCGCAACGGAAAATCGGTGTTGCTCTCCATGCTGGCTGACTTGTTCAGCCTGCGCAACATGACGAATGTCACACGACAGCAGATGGCTGAGCGCTTGCCTGTTGTGGCTGAGCTCAACAACAAGCTGCTCAACATCGTGTTCGATGGGGAGATGACTTACGTGAGGGACTCCTCTGTGGAGAAGACTCTCACAGCAGGTGAACCGGCGGTCACCCGAATGCTGTACGCAAACGGGAACACGATCGTGCAGACCAACGCCCTATTCATCGAAGCACTCAATGCAGAACCGAAGTCCCGTGACAAGTCGGGGGCCCTGCAGAAGCGCCTCGCTCGATATTACTTTCCCAACGTCTATCCGTTGGACAAGGATTTCGAGGAGCACATGCGTAGTCCAGAGATGAGCGGGGCGTTCCTCGCGTTGCTCCTGGATCACTACGTAAAGAGAGGTGAACTCGCTGAGAAGCTGAAACCCACCAAGGGTTCGGAGGCATTGCAGGTGGAGCAGACCACCCTCAACTCCCCCGTGCATCAGTTCCTCACACACCTCATCACCAACGATCCCTCGTTCCTCGACAAGGTCGGCGCTGTGCCCATGGACTTGGACCCTCTTGTGGATTCGTTCATGGCGTGGCGGGTGTCGGAAGGGTACAACGAGTACTCCACGGCCGACGTGAAGAAGATGTTCAAAGAGAACTTCTACACCGACTGGACATCATCGAGAGTCACAGGGAAAGTCGTTCGCAAGCAGCGCATTGTGCTGCCCAAGCCCAGCACCGAGATGTTGTTGAATCAACTGAGAGGAGAAACCGATGGTCAACCTGACGACCCCTCCCTGGTGGAGGAGTGACACCTACAACCTGGAAGGAGCCGACAATGGGCTCGACCTCGGCGACACCTCGTTGTGGGGCCCGCACGGCCCCGGGGTTGTGGGCATGTATAGCCGAGGCGGCGAGACCGTGACCGATAAGGGTTGGGGGCGGGACGAGTTCATGTCCCGCTACCGACGCAAGATGTTTCATGTGAAACCGTTCCTCGTGAAGCAGCTGCCCTTCGCATGGGTCATGCGCAGCGCTCGCGCTGTCTGCATCGACATCGACGGGAAGAACGGCGGCTTCGATCATGTCGTGGAACTAGGGTTTCTGCCACCCACCGTGGCAGAGATCAGTCAATCAGGGAACGGGTATCACCTGTTCTACTCGGTTGAGGACGAGTGGGATCCCCTGCTCGGGTTCGCTAAGTTCAGCGATGCGATCGGCATCGTTGAAGGGGTGGACTTCCGTGGCACTGGGTGTGTCTTCCATAAGACCACTCAGCGGTGGAACAGTCGGCCACTGGCCCCGTTCCCTGCGCACCTGGAAAAGCAACTCCTGACTCGCCAGCAGCGGCGGATGAGGAGTTCGCAGGAAATCAAGAAGATGCTGCAACTAGATCCGGAGGAGATCGCCATCATGCACGACCAACTGCTCGACGAACTAAAGAAGCCGATCCCTGCAGGGCGGCGCAACCAGTCCCTGTTCGCCATCGGCCAAAAGCTGAAGGAGGCGGAGGTTCCCAACTGGGAGTCCCTGATTCTCGATCGTGCGTCTCAGGTCGGGCTGGACGACGACGAGAGCGAGAAGCTCATCGCCAACATCAGCCGTTACGGCTCGTAACAGAAGAGAAGGAGAAGAACATGAGTGTTGAACGCACCCTGAGGTACAGCAGCTTGCCCAACGAGTCGATCACCCTGGATGACTTGAGGCTCTTCCTCAACGATGCCGACCTCCTAGAGTTTGGAGAGAAGATGGTGCCATACGTGACAATCCAGAACAACGAAGACCTGCCCAAGGTCGGCACGATCCAGCACGTCGTGCTTGAGGACATGCTTGACTGAGCGCCTAGTCAGGCAAGGGAGGGCCCACTTCGGTGGGCCCTCTCTTTTTTTTTGCTGTAAGGTGGCCCCATGCAGGGACCACAGAAGAGTATTACTGAACTTGAAGCAGAGCTTCAAGGATTATTCGATAAGGATGCAAGGACATCAAGGGTGCCGAGCACAGCATCGGCACCAGCGGTGTCAGACCGCAATGACCTCTTTCTACCTGACGGAGAACGAGGGCGTATGCCCTTCACCAAGGACAAGTACCTGGTAAAGGAAAAGTCCGCCCTCGTACAGTGGGAGCGCGAGACGAGGAAGTTCCTGCGGCAGCTCAGCCCGCGTCACAGTCACCGTGTCTCGGCTGCCATGGTGTACGAGTGGGCTACCGGCATTCTCGTGGCTGACCTGGTAGCCGGCGGAGGGTCGACCTCCGACCTACGCATCATCAACAAGGTGCTGCGGTTCTATTTTGGCAAGAGCTACCAGACGTATATCTGTGGCCGGAAGGTGCCCAACGCCTTCCGTGTACCGCTCGGGTACTACATCAAGAAGCACAGGCCGATGACACTCACACTCTACGCCGAGTACGCGGAAGGTGTGCTGAACCCATGATCCCTGATGATGAGCGCATCATGCCGGAGACTCGACCGGACAGCGAAGCGGCGGGACACCGGGCACTATGTCAGTGCGATGTGTGCCGCCGTCCCGGGTCGATGACCCTCAAGAAGAGGTTCATGCGCCATCAGATTCGGATGCGCTCCTGGACCTCCTGATCGTCCAGTGGCCCCCCTTCGAGTCGCTGGAAGATCAGGGCAATGGAGCTGAGGTCCTTACCCATGATGGCCTGAAGGATCATGGTGCAGGCGGTTCGGTCGAGCAAGTCGGGGGAATCTTTCCAGACCGTCTGCACCGTACCGAACCGTTGCACCCACAGCCATCGCAGCCGGGTGTCCAGGCTGGCACGGTGCGCTTCAGGGATCTGCTTGCGGAACTTGCGAACGATCTCACTCACGGCCGTCACCATCCTCACGCATACTCAGGGCCGTCCGTAGCAGCCCCACGCTCACGTAGTCCGGCTGGTGCAGCCTACCCACCGTGGTGACGTAGGAAGTCTGCTCCGCCTGACCGAACTCATCCGGATTGATTCCCGACGTCACCACCTCAAAGTGGACGAGGGTGACACCGCGTGTTGCCTGCAGAAACTCCGCCACAGCAAGATCAAGCTTCTCCCGTGCTTCGAGTACATGGTTCATTGGAGCACACCTTTCGTCAGATCAAGAAACTCCAGCCCCTCAGCTTCCCGTGCAGCCGGGTGGGTGCCCGCACGACGCAGGCCGGTGTGCCGGTTCAGAATCATCCTCTGCGCCTTCGTCGCCCGTGACATGGAGCCCCGCACCCGAGAGTCCGGGCGGTTGGCAATGTCGAACAGGGTACGAGCGATCAGCTCATGCACAGGTGCGTCGATCGCAGCATAGTCTGCTTCGGGTGCAGGGTGGTCGACCACCTTCTGCAAGGCATCCCGGATGCTCACTTCTTCCATACTGAGCTCCAATCCTCTGCGTAGCTTGTCGGCGCCGGGGTGATGCCGGTGTCGAAGAATGCGCCCTGGAAGAAGTCCAGCTCATTCGTAGCCTGCACCACGTATCGCAGGGCGTCCATCATGTGTGAGTGCTTGTCGTGTAGTGGCTTGTCAGACCAGGTCTGGAGCTTGGTGTTGAACTCGTACTTGTAGTTCTCCAAGCATTCCAGCAGCCAGTCACAGTTGGTCTTGTGGACGATGGTGTTGTAGAGCTGCATCCGGACTTTCTGGATGTCCGTGATCTGGGTGTAATCCGACTGCCTCGCACCTGGGATCCGGAACACCTTGTTGCTCTTGGCGAGCACAGCGACACTCGGGAACGCCTTGCGCATCATGTCCGCCGGGGTGGTGTTCACCGCCTTCTCGTGGTGATCGCCGTCCCAGGGGAGGATGATTGTGCTGAGCCGAGGGAACCATGGCTTCGCCCGCAGGTCATCGACGTACTCGGGCAGCGCCTTGCCGTGGCCCTCCCCGCAGTCGAACAGGAACAGCTTGTTGTTGAACCACTGGAAGGCGATCCAAGCTGTAGCGTCAGAATGCATACCGGAGCTACCGATGTCGAACGCAACGAACACTGGATGTCCGCCGTCGAGGTTGAACTCAGTATCTCGCTTCTCTTCGATCATCTTCATGTACGCCTCGCCGTAGACGGCAGCCGCGTCCATCTCCTCGAATGAGCAGTAGTATTCCTGCTCGAACATGCGATCGTTGCCGAAGCGTTTCAGGTAGGAATCTCTGATCTGTTCCAGCTTGTCCTGGGTGATGACTGGGGGCAAGCCTTCCCGGCGCATCATCTCGTTGATGTCGTCGATGGTGCGAGTGATGATCCCGTACTCCGGGTTACCCTCCATCGACTGCATCAGCTGCCACAGCGGGTTGCGGCGCTTCCCTCGGGGAGTGCTTGCCACCCGCAGCTTCTTCGGCTCGTGCTCGTTCTCGATGATCGGCATGAGTCGAGGCAACGGATCTTCACGGGTGAAGAGCGCCAGCTCGGTGAAGTTGTAACGCTGAAAGGACGTGCCCACACCGTTACGATCTTGACCGGACTGGAAGTAGCCTTGCAGCTTCAGCCGGCTGCCGTTGGAGAACTGGCCGGTCATGGCGGTGGACTTCCAATCGCACAGCTCTGCAGGGACGTTGTCCTGCAACATCTGCACGAAGTCCCCTGTCACAGGGTCCAGGTACGTCTTGTCCCAGAGGATGTCCCGAATCATCGGGTTGTTCAGGGACACATAGACACCTGTGGTCTTGGGCGTGAGAAGTGCGCTCTGGCACTCCTCAATCGACATGGCCACATCCTTCCCGGTCTGCCGAGGGAACACGACGATGCCGACACGCTTCTTCTGCCACATCGCGTGCGCTTCCGCCTGGTACGGGCGGGGCCTGTAGTAGACCGGGAAGGATTTCATGGTCAGATCCGAATGTTGCTGAGGCCGAGGGTGCCCCAGAGAGCCGAGAAGTCTTCGCTCTCTGAGGATGCCCCTGCCTTCGACGGAATGCCCGCCTGGGGCCCGTCATCGACCGGGGCCGACGCAACACCCGCAGCAGGTGCAGCAGGCTGTCCAGCGGCAGCCTGGGGCGCGGGAGCACCCCTCTTGGCCGGAGCAGCCGGAGCCGCTGCCGGGGGCGCGGCGGCTGCCGCACGCCGCTCCACGAGCTGCTTGCGCAGGGAGTCAACGATCCCCTGCACCGGAACGGAGTAGCCCGAGAGCTTCCCATCCACCCGTACCTCGTAGGGCTTAGCCATGCGAGCGAACTCGTTGGCCAGGTCCTTGTCGAACTCACGGGTGCCGGGGACCAGATCACTGTTTCGCTGGAACAGCTCGATGCTGCCGTGCAAGACGGTCATCATCTCTCGGTCGTCTTCGCTACGCCGGGCGGCACGGTCGTTGACCTCGTTGAGCAGGAGCTCTTTCACAGCCTCCTGCCAGTCCTGAGCATCCTTCGAGTCGCGAAGGGTTTCCATTCCATCGCCGTTGAGCGAGGGCACTTCCTGACCCACGAGCATCCGGGGATGCAGCTTGATCGCGTCGAAGTACTTAGTCTGCTCAGCCTGCAGCTCGCGCAGGGCGGCTTCCTGGTTCACCCTGGTGGCATTGTCTTCGAGGGCGTTGGAGATTTCCCCGAACGCAGACTGGATATCTGCGTAGGCTACAGTCCCAACATCCGATCCATCTCCGGGTTCGGTGGCGGCGGGAGCGCCGTCAACTCCCCCGTTCGCCGGAACGAGCGGCTCTCCTCCAGCTCCTTCTGAGCCCGCTGCTGCAGCAGGAGCTCCTGCTCCAGCTGACTGATCCGCAGTAGCTGCCGATCCTGTGCTTCCAGCAGGAGTTCCAGCCGGCTCGTCGCCTTCTGCAGCTGCTTCGCCAAACGTTTCTGGCGAGATTGCTGCGAAGACGTTGCTAAAGAGCTCGTCAGTCGAAGCACCCAGCTCGATGTCGAGACCATCTTCCAGATTCTGCTCACTCACGGCTCTCCTCAATCGCGTCGAGGATCGCCTGCGTAACCGTGTCGCGGTCCTCTGCAGGCATGGGGAACTGAATCGCGCCGAGATGGGCGATCAGTCCGTTGTCGCCGACGACGAACAAAGTGGACTCCGAGATCGCAGCAAACTCAGCGGCAGCATCCTTGTCGGAGTGGTCCCAGGCTTCCTGGTGTTGCAGTGCAAGCACCTGCCAGGCCACCAACAGGTTCAGGTAGTGCTCTCGGTTCTTCTCGGCATCATCCTCCACATGCTTGAAGCACGAAGGATCGGTGGCGATCTCGGCTTCCAGGATCTCTCGGTATTCGAGCAAGTGGTCGTAGAACCGCTCGTGGAACTCGGAGAGGTGGCGCAGCCGGAGGAAGGGGTACGAGTTGAGCGTCTGCGAAGCAGAGGCCATGCTGATGGACTCGGCCCGCATCGTCTCGATGTCGCCGAGAATGGAAGACCACACCTCCAAGAGCGTGTGAGTCGCCGGGGGTGGATGAACTTCGTCGCCGTTCAAACCCATGTCGGCCTGCATTTGGGAAAGCTGTTCCATCATCTCGGCGCGTTCGCGGTCGGTGAGGACGTTGATGTCGGTCATGTCAGTTCCTATTCAGTTGCTCGCGGCGGTATTCGGATTCGATGGCACGGATCACCGTGCGGATGTCGTAGCAGAGGTCGGTGCCGATGTAGAGGCGCTTGCACTCGGTGGGCACCAGGTCGGCCCCGCCGTAGAAGTCCTGGACGTCGAACAGGTCGAACCCCGTGGTGTCGTTGTAGACGTGGACCTTGAAGGGGAAACGCGGGTCCTTGTAGACGCCGACCTGGTAGGACGGCATCGTGATGCGCACCTCACCCTGGGTGACCTGGTTGCCCGCTTCCTCGAAGGACTCGATGTAGCGACCATTGACAATGGTCTTGGTGGTGGTGCCCGGGTCGATGTACTTCAGTACGCGTCGAGCCCGTGGCGCAGGTGTGGCGGGCTTCCGAACTTCTTCCCGGAACCAGATGCGCCCCTGTTCGTCGGTGCGCAGCGGGGTGTCCTCGCCCTGCCGGTACGCGTGCTCCGCCGGCAGTGCCCCCTCGGGGCGAGCAGCAATCGGCGGTATCAGACGCTCGGATTCCGGCGGGGGATCTGAGACTGGGGACTTCTGGTATCCGGGCTGCTCGTGCAGACGGGCGACCATCGCTCGAAAGTCCTCCGTGGAGTACTCGCGATAGTGCCGATCGAACTGCACGTCAGCCGCCCTGAGCTCCTGGTAGAGCTCCGACTTCTCTGACTGACTCATGGGTACTCCTCTAGATGATTGGTTTGACCCACCTAGATAATAGCACCCATGAGCCAGTTATTACGGCTTCCTGGTGTCCGCGAAGGGATAAGGAACCCCGTTAATCGTCTGTGGCTCGTTGTTCCCGTACTCGAAGGTCTCGACGGAACCGAACTCCGCGCCCACGTTCACCGTCACCGGGGTGTAGCGGTACTGCACGTAGTTGACGGAGCCATAGCTACGGTTCTTCGGGCGGGGCGCGCTCTTCCAGAAGAACTCCCACTCGACCACCGGGCGCCGCACCAGGAGGTAGTCGCCCTGGTCATAGCGATCGAGCGGGTCATGTCCACGGTTCGGAGCGACATAGTGCTTCTTCACCTCGAACTCTCTGCCATATACGTCCTTGCCACGGATGCCGTACTCGCACTCACCAGTGAAGTTGCCGAAGGTGACGTTCACCTGTTGCAGGAACGCCGGTGCGTCGTGCGCACGGTTAGCACCCTGGGTGTTGGTCACCGCTTCCCACGGGATGCCCCGCTGCTCGAAGGCCGTGCCAGTCCACACGTCATCATGGTCCTGCTCCTGATCGAACACGTAGATGGTGTTGCCGGAAGCAACCGCCATGTAGAGCAGCCCACCGATCTCCAGCTTGCGCAGAGCAGTGCCGACCACATCCCAGCAGGACCAAGCACCCGAGAGCGCCGTATCACAGATCCAGATCTGTGTGCCGTTCGCAGCCGGGTCGGTGTCCCACGCCAGTGGCGAGCGCACCAGGTAATACAGCGCGGAGTCCATCTGCGAACTGACGATCTTACGCTTCGACTCCAGCGGCACTCGGTGCCACAGGTTCTGGATGTGGTCTGCCATGAGGGCGTGGTTGATGTTGTAGTTCGAGGCTGTCGACTTCATCAAGTTGTTGTCGAGCGGGTGATAGAGCGCGTTGTTCAACACCTCGCACCCATACGGACTCGTCGTTCCAGGTGTAGCAGTGGTCTCCTCGAAGCCCATGACGGTGGTCGTCTGGTTCTGCGCGGTGACCGAGGAGTTGGCGTTCATGTAGTACGCCGCACCCTCACCGTCCAGACCGGAGCACAGCACCACCAGCGTATCGACGGACTGCGGGTTCTGCCACAGCTTCACCGACGCAGGAGTGAAGAGGTTGCCGGAAGTCAGGGTCTTGTACCCACCACCCTTGGAGGCGGAAAAGTTCAGATACTCACCCTGCTGGTTCGAGCTCCACTTGATCCGCGCTGCCTGGGTACGGTCGTACACCAGCACCAGCCGATCAGCCGCCACGATTCCCTGCCCTGCAGCCGTCGGCACCGTGAAGTTGTCGAGACGGTTGATCGAGGGTAGTGGCTTGGAGCCGTCGGTACCTTGCAGCAGCGGGGTGTGGCAGGCCCAGCCAGTCTCCTGGTAGGTCTTGCCCACCATGTTGATGGTCTTCAGCAGGATACCTTCCACCGGCACAGCATCCTGCGCGGACCAGGTGAAGAAGTACAGGTTCCAGGACACAGCACCCTGGCTCTTCGCCTCGTTCCACACGGCCTCCGGGATGACAGCGGCAATCTGATCCGGGGATCTGGCGTCATCCACTGTGTCCACCTGCCACGAAGTCCACCGGCGTTGCACCTTCATGGTGGAGACCATCGACGGTGCGCTCTCACCGATCGTGCTGTTGAACGTGTAGAAGTAGCCGAAGTTGTAGATGTTGTTAGCGTCGTTGTCGGAGACCAGGCCAGCAGGGTCCGGGGGCTCCGGCCACGGCACCGTGTTGTGCTGAGCATTAGGGCCCTCCGCCCAATTCGGGTGAGGCTCGAACAACGTCAGCTTGTCCGCACTGTTGTACTCGGGGCGGGTGATCGCGGTCACCACTCGGGCGGTCAACGATGCGCCGACGAAGAACAGCCGGAACGGTTCGTCATTGTCGGAGAGGGCGAGGATCTTGTTGTCGATCTGGACATACTTCACGTAGGACACTTCGCCCATGGTGGAGCCCGGACGCTGAAAGTTCAGGTCATGTCCGGCTGCGATGGTGAACACCGTGTCGGCCTTCACCACCGTGTAGTTTCCTGCCCCCGTTGTGTCTTTCGCCACTCGGAAACCGACGCTGCCATCAGTCTCGCGCACCGCGAACAGCAGCGCGCGCATGGCGGGGAGGGCAGGCCCTTGCCCGATGTAGAAGTGCTCGAACGTGCCTACGATCTCGCCGTCAGCAGGCTTGTCGAACACGGCCCGCATCCCCGGTCGGATGCGCAGAGCACCATCCTGGGTGATCGAGCAGTTGTGCATGACTCGCAGACTCGTAGGCTCAGACATGCCCGGGGGGTACGCGGTGCTCCACCCGACAAACTTGCGCAGGTATGCCTTGGAGAGAGGCCGGTCAATCGGTGGCGGAGTCGCCTTCTTCGGACCCGCCATCAGAGGAACCTCTCGTCGGAGTGCGGGTGCCCGTGATAGAACCCTTGGGCGGATGACCCGTGAATGCTGTTCTGGATCGGAACGAAGAACTCGTTCATGTAGGGGGAGTCGGTGGACCGATCATCGCGTTCGACCAGTTGGTACATGATGTCCTTGTACCGGGCTTCCAGGCTCTGCACCCGGGGCTGGACCATCGGGTCTCCCTCGGCCATGAGCTGCGCAGCCTTGGCCACCACCAGGTCAGGATACTCGAAGTCAAGCAACTGGTTCAGGATGGCATCGGGCACCTCGGCGTTGTCGGCGGGGAGGCGGAACATGACGGGCTCCCGCATCACCGGGACCATGATGTGCAGCCCTGCTTCCTGCGCCAGCAGTTGCCGGGAGAATGTGAGCGTGTTCCGAGTGAAGGCCACTCGCAGGTCACGTCGGGCCCAGTACTTGCTGAGTGCGTCCCGAGGCAGGAAGTACGCATACACTCGGGTGCGGCCCTCGTCGTCGGTCAAGCGGACGGAGTCGTCGAACAGAACACGGGGGCGCTGCTTGCTGTTCAGCTCCACCGACACCATGCCCTCGGCGGTGGTGCCCATGTCCTCAACCGAGCTGTAATAGGACCACTCATGCTCCAGAGCCACCAGCCGCATCGCTCGATTCAGTGCGCGGGTGATGGATTGGAAGCGATCGGTCACCGGATCGTAGGTGAGATCCGAACCGGTCAAGGTCTGCAGGACCTCAGCCACACCATCCTGCAGGGAGAACTGCACATCACGGTTCGCCATCTCACCACCTCGGAATCTTGGACGAGTTCGTCGAACCATCCTGCTTGGTCGGGTCCCACAGCCCGGCATCCGGGTCGATCGGGTTGCCCTTGATGAGGGCATCCGTCGCGGGATCGCGCAACGTGGAGCCTTCAGGACGCTTGGCCGCTGTGTCCTGAGTGGTGCCCATGATGCGCGAGTTGTTCAGGAGTTCCTGTCGAGCAGGTGTGACGCCCTGCCAGTTCTCGATGTCGTCGTCAACGCCGGGACTCTTCCACACTGTTGACGCCGTATCTGTCATGCGCTTCAGTTGATCCTTCGCGCCGTTGGCGTCGTGCCTGTCGGAGTACGGATTCGCCAGAATGTTGGCAAGCTGGGTCGCGGTCTCCGTCATCTGGTTGGAGTAGGTGGCCCACGCCTGCTCACGGTCACCGATCCCCTGCTGCGCCAGGTTGAACCGGGCGGAGCGAGTGTCTGCGTTGAGGTCGATGATCGAGGCGTTGTTGGAACTACGGGAATCGTGGTACGCCCGGTTCACCTCGGCCTGGTTGGCAGCCCAGTTCCGGGCAGCGATCAGCTGCGCCTGCAACTGGTC
>RRZT010331733.1_pt1 | contig 27871 bp, 22 predicted proteins | sample 2165551 | NCBI WGS metagenome assembly RRZT01 (sample SAMN10456910, study PRJNA506462) | wastewater metagenome | biome: wastewater; feature: sludge; material: wastewater sludge; isolation source: wastewater sludge with Escherichia coli K12::gfp cells carrying plasmid... | place: USA: Moscow, Idaho... | reverse complement strand
GGCGACGGCATCGGCGGAGTCTCCGTCCTCGCGTCCGAGACCTTCGACTCGACCGGCCCCGCCAAGCGGCCGAGCGTCCAGGTCGGCGACCCGTTCATGGAGAAGCTGCTGATCGAGTGCACCCTCGAGCTGTTCAAGGCAGGCATCGTCGCGGGCATCCAGGACTTCGGCGCCGCTGGCATCTCCTGCGCCACCTCCGAGCTGGCCTCGGCAGGCGACGGCGGCATGTTCGTCAACCTGGACCTCGTGCCGCTGCGCGACCCCAACCTCGCGCCCGAGGAGATCCTCATGAGCGAGTCGCAGGAACGGATGATGGCCGTCGTCGAACCCGCCAACGTGGCGAGGTTCATGGAGATCTGCGCCAAGTGGGACGTGCTGGCCACCGTCGTCGGCGAGGTCATCGAGGGCGACCGGCTGATCATCCAGTGGCACGGTGAGACCATCGTCGACGTCGACCCCAAGACGGTCGCCCACGACGGCCCCGTCTACGAGCGCCCCTACCACCGCCCGGACTGGCTGGACGCCGTCAACGCGGATCCGGCTGAGAAGCTGCCCCGCGACAACACCCCCGAGGGCGTGCGGGCAGCGCTGATCGGCGTGCTCGGCCACCCGAACGTGGCGGACAAGACCTGGGTCACGCAGCAGTACGACCGCTACGTCCGCGGCAACTCCGTCCTCGCGCAGCCGGAGGACTCCGGCATGCTGCGCATCGATGAGGAGACCGGGCTCGGCATCGCGCTGGCGCTCGACGCCAACTCGCGCTTCTCCTACCTGAACCCCTACCTGGGGGCGCAGCTGTCCCTGGCGGAGGCCTACCGCAACGTCGCCGTCACCGGCGCGGAGCCGGTCGCCATCACCGACTGCCTGAACTTCGGGTCGCCGGAGGACCCCGAGGTGATGTGGCAGTTCTCCGAGGCCGTGATCGGCCTGGTGGACGGCTGCCGGGAGCTCGGCGTCCCGGTCACCGGCGGCAACGTCAGCCTCTACAACCAGACGGCGACGACCCCGATCCTGCCGACCCCGACCGTCGGCGTGCTCGGTGTGATCGACGACGTCGCGACCCGGGTGCGCAGCGGCTTCACCCATGTCGGCGACGCCATCTACCTCCTTGGCGAGACTCGTGAGGAGCTCTCGGGGTCGATCTGGGAGGCGGTCACCGCGCCCGGCCACTTGGGCGGCATGCCGCCAAAGGTCGACCTGGCAGCCGAAAAGGCGCTCGCACAGGTGATGGGTGCCAGCGCACAGCGCGGCCTCCTGTCCTCGGCACACGACCTGAGCGAGGGCGGCCTTGCCGTCGCGCTCGCGGAGTCGACCTTCCGCAACGGGCTCGGCTTCGCCGTCACCCTTCCCGGTGCCGATCCGACCGTTGAGCTGTTCGCGGAGTCGGCCGCGCGCGCGATCGTCTCGCTTCCCGGCTCCTCGGTCGCCGAGTTCGAGGCCCTCTGTGCGGAGCATGGCGTGCCCGCGGCCAGGATCGGCGAGGTGACCGGCGAGCCGATGCTCGAGTTCGTCAACCTGATCAGCGTCTCGATGGATGAGGCTCTTGCCGTGTGGCAGGCGCCGATCCCGGCTGCCATGGCCTGAACCCTCTCGTCAGAAGAGCGCGGTGAAGCGCTCTGAGATCAGGGCGTGCGTGTCGTCGTCAGGATGCAGACCATCTGGCAGCGGATGCTCGACGGCGTCGGCCTCCCCGTAGAGACTCAAGCCGTCGATGAGGCTGAGCATCGGGTCGTTGCGGACGTCGACGATCGTCGAGAGTTCTTCCCGAACCGTCTCGAGGCTGAGCGCCCCGGCCGACACGGCGGCCGGATCGCCCGTGGCCACGAAACGCACCTCGCCCTTCGCGAGGGCGTCCGGGTCGAAGGCGCCTGGGCCAGGCGTCCGCTCGTGGATGCCGCAGTAGATGGGGCTGATCAGTGCGATGGGGGTCTCTGGGTGCCCGTCCCTGACCGCGTCCAGGAACCCGTGTGCGGCCGATCTGAACGCGCGCCGACGCATCAGGTCGCCTCCGACGACGTTGATGCCCAGCGCGATGCTGATCCGGTCGGCTGGGATGCCCGCCATGGCGCGTGCGGTGAACGAGTCGGCGAGCGCGCTGCCTCCGAACCCCAGATTGACGAGGTCCAGGCCTTGTCGCCGAGCGGAACGGGCGACCCACGTGGAGCTTGGCCCGATCGCGTTGGATCCCTGCGAGATCGAACTGCCGTGGTGCAGCCACACTGGGCCATCGTCGGCGATTGCCCGGATCGGCGCATCGCCCCTGATCGCGACCAACTCGACCGATTCCGTATGAGGCAACCACACCTCAACCCGCTTCTCGCCGCCCGGCAGGTCGATTCGGAGCGTCTCGGGCTCCGTCACGGACGTGGTGACCTCTCCTGTTGTGAGGTCCGTCAGGTGCGTCGTCGCCCTTGAAAGGCTGAGCCGGTCATGGAGGACGCCGTCCACCAGCACGTCGAAGATGCCGAGCGCCCGCGGCGGCACTCCGACGTAGCCGAAGCGCTCGGCCCTCGCGGTCAGCTTGACGACCGTCGAGGTCGTCTCGAACGCGAGCCGCACCCCTGACGGTTGGGAGGCGGCCATCGACAACTGCGGATCGGCCGCGAGCCTCAGCGCCCACTGCGGGAGGCGCATCGGGCGAACGCCGATCTCGCTCGGCACCAACTCGACGGCGCCCCTGATCAGTGTTGCCCCGATCGGCGACTCGAACATGTTCACCACCTCCGCATCGCATGATGCTGGACTCGTGGGCTCACAGGGAAATCGGAAGAACTCAACTCCCGGGACCCATCACCGCGGCCACACGACTCATCACGAGCGTCGAGTCGCACAGCCCGTCCCTCGAACTCCGCTTGATACTTCCTCATCTTCCGGGACGTCGGGAACTCCACCAAACCAGGGGGAGACACGGCCGGTTCAAGTAATCGGGCTAGAGGGCGAGGATCCACAGACTCATGTCGACGACGGGCGCAAAGATCTGCTGGGACCCTCCGACAGGAATCCTCTGTGTCTCTGGGATGGGTTGTGAGGACAGCAAGAATTAGTCCCTGACATCGGCTCTCAGGCACGGGAATTGTCGGTGGTGGCCGGAATGATGATGGGTATGGAGCACGACGACGTGGCGAGCATGGAGCGGTCCTTCGATGCTGCCTGTGCCCTGGCAGACGTGTTGTTTTCGGCGGCGATTTCAACGGCTGGGAAGACAGCCGTGATGGATCTGTTGCGGGTCCGGGTGGGCAAAATGCAGGCCCAACTGATGGGCATGACCCACGATGCTGCGACCACTGCTGATCCTGGGTTCGATGTGGTCGATGTGCTGCATGGGTCGAACCGGGTGACGCGTTCGGTTGCTCGGGCTCAGGTGCGGTTCGCTGGGCGGTTGGTGGAGGATTTCCCGATCATCCATGACGGGATGCGTGATGGTGTGGTGTCGGAGGATCAGCGAAGGGCATCATCAAGGGGTTGTTGAAGGCTCCGGCGGCGTTGACGATGAGTGGGCATGAGCAGCGGCAGGAAGAAATGCTCGGGTTCGCGGCGGAGTTTGATCCGAAGTCACTAGAGGTGTTGGCGTCGCGGATGGCCGAGTTGACCGACCCTGAAGCCGCCGCCGACGCGGAAGCGTCACGGTTGGAGCGGGAGGCTCGCCAGGCGCAAGCTGCTCGGTCGTTGACGGTGGTGCCCGATCATCGCGGCTCAATGCTCATCCGTGGCCAGGTGCCTCTTGCTGATGGGGAAGTGCTGCTGGCGCAGTTGCGCGCCTGTATGCCGTCGCGGGAGTCATATGAGCGTGAGTCACTTGTTCCTGCGCCGAATGTACGGATGGCCGATGCCCTGATCCGGCTGACCACGATCGCGGCCAATGCCGGCGAACTTCCAGCCGTTGGTGGGGATCGTCCTCACGCGATGATCACCCTCGATGTCGAGACGTTGAAGACCAGCCTCGGCCGGATCACATCGATCACCACAGGCGAGCAACTCTCCCCAGGTGACGCGAGACGGTTGGCGTGCGAGGCCGAAATCACCCCCGTCGCCCTGGGGACCGCGTCGCAGCCTTTGGATGTTGGCCGGTCGACGCGGTGGTTCACCGGAGCCGTCGGCAAAGCCCTGTTGTTGAGAGATCAGGGGTGTGTGTTCCCCGACTGCGATGCTCCGGCGTCTGCCTGTCACCGGCACCACATCATTCCGTGGTGGAACGGCGGCACGACTTCGCTGAGCAATGGGGTGATGATCTGCCCCTATCACCACCGCCTTGTCGAGCCCGATCCCCGTGTGAGTGATCGCCTGCAGTGGCAGATCCGGATAGACGAGGACAGTGGGCTTCCGTGGTTCACCCCGCCAGTGCAGGTCGACCCTCTACAAAGACCGAGGCTTCATCAACGCCACAGGTTGAAGGGCAGGACTCTGCCCGAACGAGAACCGCAGATATCGCGGGAGAGGATCACCGAGTCCGACCCGCAATGGATAACCGCCGACGCCTGAGGGCTCTGTAGATGCCTCGGCACAGCCACCCCTGTATCCTGGGGCAGAACGACCGTCATCGGGTCGACTCTGGCCCGTTCCACGAGGCCAGCAGCAGATCGACTGCGTCCAGCTCGCCCCGCTCGTGCCAGGCAAGGCGACGCAGCAGCTTGGTAGCGGTCCACTCTTCGACTCCGATCACGATGGCGTCGCGGTGCATCGTCGTGAGCTGTTCGCGGACGTGCACCTCCGAGGCGTCGAGTTCGGCCTCCAACGTGGCCGCCCGAGGCCGCGCGGGTTGCCCGCATTGGGGCAGGTAGTAGCGCGATTCGGTGTCGCAGATGTGCCAGAGCGTCGCCTCGATGCTCCGCCAGCGGGCCCACGTGGGCATCGTCCGCGAAAGGTCGTCGCGGGTGAGTACTGCGTGGGGGAGCGAGAGCAGCCGACGTGCCCGTTCGCGCTGTTCGGCGAGGATCTCGAGGGTGACGGCCAACTCGTCGTCGGTGGCCGGACGGTGCTCGCGAGCGAACGCTCGCTCGTCTCCGTCGATCCGTTCGACGATCTCGGCCTCGCCGTGCGCCTCCCGCCAAGCCGCGATGGCCGACCCCACTTCCGGGCCTTGGGCGCAGACTCCCCACAACTCGAGGTCGAAGCACCAGACGGCGGCGCCTCCGCTGAACGCCATGTTCACCGAAGTCTCCAGGCAGACGTCTCGCATCGCGGTGCTCAGGCCGTCGTCAGCAGGATGATCAGGATGACAGCGACCACGACATACCCTCCGAGCGTCCACACGAAGGCGCGTGAGCGCTTCGCGCGCGGGAAGACCAAGGGCAGCGTGACGCTGAGGATCAGCCCAGTGACGAGCGCCAGGAACGTGCCGAAGATCAGCCCGTAGCCGCGTGGATCGCCCGACCCGAAACGACCCACCAGGGCCGCGACGAGCATCCACAGGAACACGAGCCCGACGAGGACCGAGAGCACCCCGCCGATGATGCGCGGCGCTGGGCTGCCAGGTGAGTCACGGTGGTCCATGCCCAAGCTTGACACACCCGGCACCCTGCGGCGCTCAGGAGAGGAAGCCGGCGCCGACGGTCCGGTTCGTCGCCTCGTCGACCAGGATCAGCGACCCCATCTCGCGGTTACGCAGATACTCGTCCATGAACAGAGGGCGGGTGCATCGCATCCGCACTCTGCCGATGTCGTTGAGGCGAAGCGAGTCGGCCGATTCGTCGCGATGCAGGGTGTTGATGTCGATTCGGTAGAGGACCTCGCGAATCTTCACTCGCGCCCAGGTCGTCGTGTGCTTGACGGCCAGGGTCCGACCGACGCTCAACACGGACGACTCGTCCATCCAGCACACCCTCAGGTCCAGGTCCTGGATCGCCTCTGCCGGGTTGTTGGAGCGCACGAGCAGGTCGCCGCGCGAGATGTCGATCTCGTCCGCCAACCTCAGCACCACCGACATCGGCGGGAACGCCTGCTGCAGAGGGCCGGATGGTCCGTCGATGGCTGCGACGGTGCTGGTGAAGCCGCTCGGCAGCGCCATCACCTCGTCGCCGACCTTGATCACCCCGCTGGCCACGCTTCCCGCGTAACCGCGGTAGTCGCGCACCTTCGACTGCTGGGGCCGAATGACGTATTGGACGGGGAACCGCACATCCGTGAGGTTCCGATCGCTCGCGACATGGAGGTTCTCAAGGTGGTACAGCAACGAAGGGCCGTCATACCAGTCCATGTTGACGCTGTGCGCGGCGACGTTGTCTCCGAGGAGAGCCGAGACGGGGATGAACGTGAGGTCCGTGACATTGAGGCGGGTCGCGAACGAGCTGAACTCGTCGACGATGGCCTGATAGGCCGACTGCGACCAGTCGACGAGGTCCATCTTGTTCACGCACACCACCAGGTGACGCACGCCGAGCAGCGTCGTCAGGAACGCGTGCCGCCGGCTCTGCTCGCTCATTCCCTTGCGGGCGTCGACGAGAATCAGCGCGGCATCCGCCGTCGATGCCCCGGTCACCATGTTGCGCGTGTACTGCGGGTGTCCAGGGGTGTCGGCGATGATGAACTTGCGACGTGGTGTGGAGAAGTACCGGTAGGCGACGTCGATGGTGATGCCTTGCTCGCGCTCCGCGCGCAGCCCATCCGTCAGCAACGCCAGGTCGACGTGGTCGTCGCCGCGCTGTTTGCTGACCCTCTCGACCGCCTCGTACTGGTCGACGAAGATCGACTTCGAGTCGTACAGCAGCCTTCCGATCAGCGTGGACTTGCCGTCGTCGACGCTGCCGGCGGTGGCGAAGCGCAACAGTTGACTACTCATCAGAAGTACCCCTCCTTCTTGCGGTCTTCCATGGCGGCCTCGCTCACGCGATCATCACCCCGGGTGGCGCCGCGCTCCGTCAGTCGCGTCGCCATGATCTCGGCGACGATCTTGTCGTTGGTGTCGGCCTCGGAGTCGACGGCGGCGGTCAGGTTCGCGTCGCCCATTGTGCGGTAGCGCACCGAGCGTCGGGTCGGCGTCTCTCCGTCGCGCAGCGGCACGAACTCGTTGACGGCGTAGAGCATCGAGTCGCGCTCCACCACGTCGCGCTCCGCCGCGTAGTACAACTCCGGAACGGGGATCTGCTCCTGGGTGATGTAGGCCCACGTGTCCAACTCGGTCCAGTTGGAAAGCGGGAACACGCGGATCGACTCGCCCTGATGCACCCGGCCGTTGTAGAGCCGCCACAGTTCGGGGCGTTGATTCTTGGGGTCCCACTGTCCGAAGTCGTCGCGGAAGGAGAAGACCCGCTCCTTGGCTCGCGCCTTCTCCTCGTCACGGCGCGCGCCGCCGAACAGGGCGTCGATGCCGGCCTCCTCCGCCGCCCGCAACAGGACCGGTGTCTGAATCCGGTTCCGTGAGCCGCCCGGCTCCTCGCGGACGAAGCCCTCGGCGATCGCGTCGGACACGGAGGCGACGATCAACTCGACCTCGAGTTCACCGACGAACCAATCGCGGAACTCGATCACCTCCGGAAAGTTCAGGCCGGTGTCGACGTGCATGAACGGGAAGGGGATGCGGGCGGGTTGGAACGCCTTGCGAGCCAGCGCCGCCATCACGACGGAGTCCTTGCCGCCGGAGAACAGCAGACACGGGCGCCGCATCTCGGCCGCCACCTCGCGGATGATGTGGATGCTCTCCGCCTCCAGTTGCGCCAAGTGGCCAAGGTCGTACTTCGTCATGCCTGGCCCCCGACCCGCTCGAGGTGGGAAAGAAGTGCGCCTGCGAGTTCGCGTCTGCACACGAGCAGGTCGGGCAACCACGGGTGCTCCGAGTTGTACTCCAGGTCGGAGCCGTCCACGCGACTCGCGTGGAGGCCGGCGGCCAGCGCGACCGCCACCGGGGCCGCCGAGTCCCACTCGTATTGGCCACCTGCGTGCAGATAGGCGTCGACCTCGCCCGAGACCACCGCCATCGCCTTGACGCCGGCAGATCCCATCGGCACCAACTCGAGGTCCATGTCGGCTGCGAGCAGATCAAGGATCGCGGGTGGCCGGCTGCGGCTGACGGCGACCCTGATCGGTTCGCGATGGTCTGGTTCGGGCGGTGCCGGCGAGGACGTCGAGAAGACGGTGTTGCGGGCGGGGAGCGCGACCGCCCCAGCCGTCAGGCCCGATCCGCGCTCCCAGAGCGCGACGTGAACGGCGAAGTCGGAGCGCCACTGACCGTCGGGGCCACGTTCCCCGTACTCTCGACTGCCGTCCAGCGGGTCGATGATCCAGACCCTGTCCGCCATCAGTCGACCCGGATCATCGGCCGACTCCTCCGATAGGACGCAGTCGCCTGGTCGTTCCTCGGCCAAGCGAGCGAGCAGGTAGTCGTTGGAGGCCTGGTCGCCTAGCTCGCCGGTGGCCCGGCCGTCCTGTCGCAACCGCAGCAGGAGCTCTCCGGCCCCCCTGGCGAGTGAGGATGCGAGGTCGCTGTCTGATGTCATCGTGAGCCTCCTACGGTTTCGAGTGCCTCCGCGATCAGTGTCGCTGCATCGGCCGCGGAGATGAGGGTGGTGTCGATCACAAGTTCGGGATCTGAGGGCTCCTCGTACGGTGAAGAGATACCGGTGAAGTTCTGGACGGCGCCAGTGCGGGCTCGGGCGTACAGGCCCTTCTGGTCGCGTTCCTCGCAGGCCTCGAGCGGGGTGGAGACCCAGACCTCGATGAACTCGGCTCCGGCCTGCCCGGCCATTGCTCGTGCCTCGGCTCGCAGTTCGTCGAAGGGCGCGATCAGGGCGGTGATGGCGATGCCGCCGGCGCCCGCGAGCAGCGAGGCGACCCAACTGACCCGCTGCACGTTGATCGCGCGGCTCGCCTCGTCGAAGCCGAGGTCGGGGGAGAGGCGGCGCCGCACCTCATCGCCGTCGAGCAGGGTGACGGGGCGGTCGTCCCGACTCGCCAAGAGGTCGCGAAGCGCCTTGGCGATAGTCGACTTTCCCGCTCCGGATAGTCCCGTGAAGAAGACGACGGCACCTCCGCGGCCGGAGAGAGGATGGTCCTCGGCCCCGACGATCAGGTGCTCACGTCCGTGGGCCTCGGCGAGGTCAGCGGCCGAGGGACGCTCGCCCGCGAACAGGTCCGCCGATGAACTTCGAGGCCACGGGACCCGGACCACGCGGTGGTCATGACCCGGCCATAGTCCGGTCGCGCGGCTTGTCTGCCCGACGAGGGCTCGTCCGTGCGGGCTCCGATCGGAGCACACCAGCCACAGGACTCGCGGGTGGCCGTCCACCCGCTCGGAGATGCGCGCCTGGTCGTCCGGCGTGAGCGGCCCAAGCACGACGACGGCCAAAGTCGCATCCTCCGAGGTCGTCAATGTGGGCTCGACCGGCCGCACAGTCTCGGCCGTCAGACGATCGCCGTCGACCGTCACGACCAAGAGCGGCGTGCCTTCAGGGTCGCGCACGACGAACTCCTTGGCCTCGTGCATCGCCCGCTCACCCGCAGCGGTGAGCGTGAGCGGTGAGCGCAGCAGTCCGCGCTGCAGCAGATCGACCCGGTCGAGATCTGCTCCCGTCACCACCAGTGAGGGCAGCGTTGCGAGATGGACCCAATCTGGGGTCGTCACCCGACCACCTCCTTGTCTGGCTTTGTGCCACGAAAACGGCGCTTGAGCAGGGCCCAAGCGATCGGTCCAAGGACCAAGGCAGCGGCTCCCGCGATGAGGACGACGCTCGTGGGAAGGCCGAGCAGTTTCAGCCCCGAGGTCATCAGCAGGATGGCGAGCGCGCGCCTGATCAGGCCGCCTGGTGCTCGCGACGACACCTGTGCTCCGATGAACGCGCCCGGCACCGCCCCGATCAGCAGCGCGCTCGTGAGTGCGAAGGAGACCTCGCCGTAGAGGAGGTGCCCGAGTGAGGCCGAGGCGACAAGTGGGATGGCCTGCACAAGGTCGGTGCCGACCAGTTGCGACGGCTGCAGGCCCGGGTAGATCAGGAGCAGCACGGTGATCACGAGCGACCCGGCCCCCACCGAGGTCATGCCGACGAGGAGCCCAGCAACGGCCCCAAGAAGGACGGTGGGAAGCGGCCGAACCGTCACCTTCGGGCGCGTGGGCGCCGCCGGTGCCTCGCCCGTGAGGCTGCGGTGCCGAACCATCGTCGTCCATGCTCGTGAGATGAGCCCGCCCGAGGTGACGAGCAGTGCCACTCCGAGCAACCGAAGCAGGAGATCCTCGAACCCGGCAACGTCACGCAGCCGATCGACCAAGATCGCCCCGAGGAAGGCCGCGGGCACCGAGCCGATGCACAGCCAGAGCACCAACCGCAGATGCGCGGTCTTGCGGACGAGGTGAACGATGGCTCCCGCCGGTTTCATGAACAGGCTCGTGACCACATCCGACGAGATCGCCGTCAGAGGGTTGACGTTGAAGAGGAAGACCAGCGTCGGGGTCATAAGCGCGCCGCCGCCCATGCCGGTGAGGCCGACGACGAAGCCGATGAACAGGCCGGCGGCGATGATGGCGGGGTCCATTACGTCCCCTCCAGCAGGCCTATTGCCTTCAGCACGCGTTCGCTCGCGTGGCCGTCGTCGTAGGGGCAGAACGTACGCACGAACCACGCATAGCGATCAGATGACTCCGCCTGCGCCACCGCGGGGTTGCGCAGGTGATCGATCAGTTGGTCGGTCGTGAACGACATGGGGCCGGGAGCCCACTCCTCGTACTCGAAGTACAGCCGCCTCAGAATTCCTCGGTAGTGCTCGAGGTCGGGCACGTACAGGTAGATGGGCTTGCGCGTCACCGCGAAGTCGAACACGGCGGACGAGTAGTCGGAGATCAGTTCATCGGCGGCAAGGTACAACTCGGCGATGTCCGGCCAGCCGCTCACATCGATGATGCCGGGCAATGACGGCGCCTCGGCGAGCACGTTCTTGTGCGCCCGGAACAAGAACTTCACCTCTGGGAGCGCGTCGCTGACCGCTTGCCAGTCTGGGAGCACCGACAGTTTGAGGCGCCCATCGGTGGTCGTGTCGTCGTCGCGCCAGGTAGGGGCGTACAGGATTGCCCTCTCGCCGTCGCGAAGCCCGAGCCGACGGCGAACCTCGGCTCGCCTCGCACCGGAGGGGTCGGTCAGAAGGTCGTTGCGGGGCGATCCCGTCTCGAGGACGGTGCCCTCGAACCTGAACGCGGACCTGAAGATCGGCGTGATGATCGGGGATGGCGAGACCAGATAGTCCCACCGCGCGATGTCGCGGGCTGTCCGCCGCGCATGAGCGCGGGCGCCCGGATACTGGCCGCGGTCGTCGTCGAACCCGATCGCCTTCAGGGGAGTGCCGTGCCAGCACTGCACGTACTTCACCTGCGGCCCGGAGAGATAGTGGCGCGACACGATGTCGTTGGTGAAGAGGAAGTCGGTGGTGACGAGCCGCGCGAAGTGCTCGGGCGAGTGCCGCTTGATGAAGCGCACGTCCGGGGGAAGACCGTCCTTGCTGGGCGCCACCCACTCCCTGCGGAGCATCGCCGACGACTTGGCAAGCGTCTCCGACAGGGCCCGGGGGGAGTCCATGTAGCGCCCCCACGCCTCGAAAAGCGCCGTGATCATGGCCCGACCACCTTCCTGGGCAGTAGCGAGCGAAGTGACTCGAGGCGGAGTTCGGAGCGCCAGCGCCACATCATCCAGACGTAGGCCGCACCGCCCAAGGCCAACAGGAGAACGAGACTGAGCACGTTGGCGGCGCCCGCGATCGAGAGCACGGCGCCGGGCACCCCGAAGGCGACGAGCGAGGCGAGCGCGGCGATCGCGCTCGCGCGAGACAGGGCGCTCAGGCCCACGTGGCGACGCACCTGGACGTAGCCCAGCACCGACTTGGCGACGACGGAGGCGCACCACGCGACGGCCGCCCCGACGATGCCGAGGATGGGAATGAGCACGAGGCAGCCGACGACGCTCACCACGAGGGCAACGAGCGCGTTGCTGAGGCTGAGCCAACTCCTACCCGCCATCAACAAGATGGTGTCGACCGGCCCCGACGCCACTCCGATGAGCATGCCCACCACCATCACGAGGACGACGGCGAACCCGTCGGCCGCGAATCCAGGGCCGAAGAGCCGCAGATACAGGGGAGCCATGGAACCGACCACCAGGTACAGCGGCCAGGCGATGGCGATATTCCAGGCCGTCGTCGTGCGGAAGACCTCGCCGAGGGCCTCCTTCTGGTTCGTGGCGAGCAGATGGGTGAAGCGTGGCTGTACGACTTGTGAGATCGCCTGAGCGCCGAGCTGCCCGAGCGGCACGAACCTGGTCGCGGCTGTGTACACAGCCGCGGCGGCAGGTGAGATCATCGCGCCGATCAGGATGATGTCGAGGCGCTGAACGATCAGTTGGGCGACCTGCGCGATGCTGCGCGGAGTCGTGAAGCGCCAGAACTCGCGGTTCGCCTCGGGGACGGCGACGCGCCCGGTCGCCTTCGGAAGCTTCCGCCGAACCACGCGCGCCAACCCCCAGACCGCCACCGGCGCCATGAGCACCGATGGGATGACCCACGCGGCGCTGAGCGCGGTCACGCTGAGCGCCAGCCATGCGCACACCGACACCAGCAACAACTGCAGCAGGCTGCGGGCCAGTTTGTCGATCATCACCGTCTGGCGGATGTTGGCGAACGCGCGGCTCGCGCCCAGTGCCCAGTTGCCGACGGCCGACAGCAGCACGGCGGCCGCGAATACGCGGATCACCGCCGTTGCCTGTTCGACCGGCAACCCGAGCATTCGGGCAAGGGGCGAGGCGCTCACCCACAACCCGATCGTGCCTAGCGAGCCGGTGATCACCGTCACCAACGCCGTGTTGCGGAGGCAGGACCTCGCCCAGTCCCAGCGTTCGTCCACGACATGGCGAAGCAAGAAGCGGCCGAGGCCCGTGTCCATCCCGAGGCCGACGACGGCAAGGACGATGAGAAACAGCGAACTCACGCTGAAGAGGACCCCGGCATCGGCCTTGGAGTAGGACTGCGTGATCACCACGACGACGGCGAAGTTGGCCACCGCCGAGACTCCCGCCCCGGCAAGGGACGCGGTTCCGCCGCGGGCGATCTTCTCGAGGTGCACTCCCGCGACAGCGTTGATCACGATTCGGCCCGCCCCCGGTGGGCGTCGTCCGCCCCCGGGGCGACGACGATCACACCGCGGTCGGCATCGCCGATCGATGGCACGGCTGTGCCGGTCGGCGCCTCGGTGACGATGCCGTCGACCAGGCCGGCCAGCGCGCGGGCGGCGTAGCCGTCACGTGGCCCGCTCACCACAAGGACGACGTCGGCCTGTGCCGAATAGCTGTCGAGAAGAGAGCGCATCCGGGGCGAGAGCAGGAGGTCTTCGTGCTCGTCGATGGTCCCCGGGGCGACCACCGTCAGAGGCGCTTCCGTGGCTGGGGCCGTCCCATCGAAGACTAGGGTTGCGAGGTCACCGGTCGCAGGCAACCGACTGACTCCCGCTACATCGAGCACCACGGTGCGATGACCGGTCGCCGCGATGGCCTTGGCGAGGACGTCCGCGCTAGCTGGCGCGTCCTTGCCGTGGGTAGCCAGCATGAGTTTCAGCGGGCGGTGTTGGTCGCTGAGCAGCGTGAGCGCGACTTCTCGGACGCTGTCGGACGGCGCTGCCTCCGGGTCGAGATCCTCCGCCGCGAGGCTCCCGATCGGCTGGTCGAACTTCGCACTATGGGTGGGCCTGCGCAGGAGCAGCACGGCCCCGGCGAGTACGGCTCCACCGAGCGCACCAAGCACGGCCAGAACTGGCCAATTGCGCCACACGGGCGCGGGTACGAGGGCGGCTGGCGTCACCACCATGCCCGGCGAGAACGGCCCGGTACGCAACTGGGAGATGCGTGACTGCAGCGAGATGATTTGGGTGTTCGCGCTGTCGAGTTGCGACTGGATGCCTGGGACCTCGGTGGGCGAGGCCTGTGACAAGGCGGTGAGGAGTGCCGAGCGGTCACGCTGACGTTCGGCGACCTCGCTCTGCAGGCTCGCGGTCTGGGTCTCGGCCTGGGCCGAGGCGCGATCGCGCCGCGAGGCGAGGAACTCGGTGGCGAAGGACTGTGCCAGTTTCAACGCCACGTCCGGGTTTCGGACGCGGACCGTGATCGTCATCAGCTGAGTGTTGGTCGGTACGTCAACCTCGACGGCGGCGGCGAGGTCCTCGGGGCTCAGGGTGGTACCGGTGGCCGCGATCACGCGTTCGATCACCTGGGACGAGGAGACGAGCTCCGCCTCGGTGCCGAGGTTGAGGAGGTTGTCGCCTCGAGTGGTCGTGGAGAAGGGGTTGCTGTCCAGCGGATCAACGAGGATGACGGCGGCGGCCTGGGCCCCAGGCGGTCGGAGCAGCCCGACGGCCGCGCCGGCCGCTGCACCCAATGCGACCAAGAGCGCGATGAGAATGAGAGCGGGCGCGGCGGAACGTGAACGCGGCTGATCCTTCGCAAACATGATGCCCCCCCGGACATCCGGGGCTTCCCCCGAACGATTTCCAGACAGTAGCACAGCCGCAAGGGCCGAAGAAGTCGTCAGGAGCCCGCTGGAGATTAGTGATGCCCCGGGTTGGTCACCCGGGCATCGCCTATGTACCTGTACTACTGGTCACCGAGGGGGCAAACTCGGAGCGAGCTTGAGTGCCGCCTCGAAGTCCTCGTTCTTCTGCCCACCGGTGAGATGGTAGGTGTCGTCGGAGTTCAGGGTTGTGTCGAAATACGTCATCGCGACGCCCCCGGTGGCCTTGATCTCCTTGTAGGTGGTCTGCAGCCAGTTCGGGTATGGCTTCGAGGCGGCGTCCGTCAGGCCGGTCTCGGCAAGGCCCCACTTGACGCCCTTGGTCTTTGCCCAGGCGGAGATCTTGTCGAAGTAGTCGACCTTCAGGCTCTCCTCGCCGGTGCGGTACTTGCCGTCCTTCCACGTGCCGTAGAAGCAGTACACGTCGAAGCCCGCGATGTCCACGGTCGTCTTGGGCCAGATGTTCTCGATCCGATACTGGGTCGGGCCGTACCACTGGTTCCAGCCGGTCAGGATGACGGTGAAGGCCACATTGTCCGATCCGTTCCTCACGATCGGGCCGAGCCGCTCCTGCATCTTGATCCAGTCAGCGGTGACGCCATCGCCCTCGGGCTCGTGGTGGAAGGCGACCCAGACCGGTCCGTTGAGCGCGTTCAGCTTCGCGGTCAGATCCTTGGTCCAGGCATCTCCCTTGCCCGCGGCCATCTCGGCCCACGAGTACGGCAGCTTGAAGCTGATCCACGGGATACGGCCGGCGGCGAGGTCCGCCTTGGCGGTGGCGACGGCCGAGTCGACCTTCGCCCCGTTCCAGTACGTGCGACGCACGCCGAGGCGCTTCCCGAGCGAGGCCTCCAGGGTCTTCGGATCGGTGTTGCTGCCATGAGCCGCGCCGACGAGCGGGGCGCAGGTGCCGACGCCGCGGAGGTTGAGCTTGCAGCCATCGGTGAGGGTGTAGCCCGCGGTGGAGGTCACAGTGGCCGTCTTCCCGACGAGGGTGACGTCATCGACCATGACGTCGAGCCCGGGGCTGACCTTGTCGGCGATCACATTGAGGTCGAGATCGCTTGCCGCCTTCGTGGTGGTGAAGGTGAGGGACACGCTCTGCCAGGTGTTGGAGGCGGTCAGGTAGAAGTTGGAGGTGTGGGAGACGGCGGTCGTTCCCACGACCTCGCGGACGCGGAGCTGGCCTGACAGCTTGGCCTGGCTGCTGCGGACACGGGCGGTCGCCGTGTAGGTGACGCCTGCCTTGCCCGCAACGACGGTGCTCGTCGCGTCGTTGAGGGCGACGGTGGCTCCGGTCTTCGTCGAGCGGAGAAGGGCGGCGGGGTTCGAGGAGATGGTTGCGGTACCCAGGACACCAGAGGTGGTGTCGGTGACCTTCCAGCCGGTGGTGCCGGACGAGAAGCTCGGGTTCTTCACCAGATTGGCGGTGTCGGCTTGCGCGCCTGCCGTCGGTAGTACGGCGGCCAGCAAGCCCACGACCAGCGACACGGCGGCGAGCCGGGGGGCGCGGGGGCGGAGCAGCATAGCGGAACTTTCGGGTGTCAGGGGGATGACAGACCGAGAGTAAGACTAAGTCCTGAGATTTCCTAATTTTTCTCAGGAAGACCCGCCTGAAACCTGAGAAATCTGGGGCTCGTGCGGGGCGTCGAACGCACCTAGACTGGTTGTCAGGCTTCATCGGGGGAGGAGTCAGGCCCGTGTACAAGGTTTTTTCGACAATGACTCTCTGCGTGCTGTTGAGCGCCTGTACGCAGGCGCCGTCAGTGCCGACCAGCTCGCCGCCAGAACCACAAGCGCCCACGATGGCGAGTCGGCCAGTCCCGCCGACGACGTCCGCTACGCCCACCCAAGTCCCGACCCAGGCGCCGAGCGCCGCGACGCCGACACAGGCCACGTCCAAGCCCACCTCGTCACCGCAGTCCGCATCGACCTCCAAGGCTCCGGTTCCCAAGCCGTCAGGCGATGTGGTCTCCACCATCAAAGGTCCGCTGCCGGAGCAGCAGCCCAATGCGCCGACCCCGCCCGAGATCAAGCCCGACCCGAAGTGCGAGATCTCCCAGAGCGACGCCGACCCCTTGTATGGGGCCTTCGATCGGATGGTGGGCGCCGTCGGGCGTGAGGATCAGGCCGTCTATACCGCAGAGCTCGCCGTGCTGGTCGAGAAGCTAGGCGCGTCGGCCGATACCTGCGCCGCGCCCGAACTGGCGGCGAGTCTTGAAGATCTGGCGGGCCAGATCGACCGCGCCGCCAAGACGGGAGAGCCCGATTTCGATGCGATCAACGAGTTCCGCAAGGTCGGCAACGACTGGCTTGCTGGGATGGGCCTGAAGCCCTCGCTGCTCAGCTGAGTCGACGCGCTCGGCGCGCTAGCGTGCCCCCGGCTAGGGCGGCGAAGCTCGCGAAGCCCCGCGCATAGCGGGGCAGCAGTCGGGTCGGCGCTTGCGCGACTCTTGCGATCCATTCGAGGCCTGACTTGCGCAGAAGGCGCGGGGCGCGCGACTCCGTCCCGGCAAGGAAGCCGAACCAGCCACCGCACGTCATGACCAGGCATGGCGGTAGCTCGGCGCGATGCTCTCGCACCCACAGCATCTCCATCGGGGCGCCGAGACCGAGCACGATGACGTCAGGCTTCGCGGCTACGAGGCGGTCGATGACGGCGGACCAGTCGGAGTGGAACCCGTGCTCGACTTGGACTGCATCACAGGCTCCCGCTGCTTCTAGCGCCTCGGCGGCGGCGAGCACCACGTCGTGTTCGCCGCCAACCAAGGCGGTCCGTGGACGTCGGCCGAGTCGTCTGCCCACCTCGGCAAGCACGTCCCAACCGGCATCTGTGGTCGGCGTTCGCTCGATGTGACGAGCCCCCGCCATGCGCGCGAGCAGGACGACGGAACCGCCGTCGGCGCACACCAGTTCGGCATCGTTCATCTCGTCGACGAACGTGCCATCGGATCGGGCGTTGAGGCCGCCGACGTGCAGCGCGTAGAAGCGCCGCACGTCGGCGGGGTCGATCGCGAGATCCGCGGCCGCGGAGACGGCCTCGCTGTAGCCGAGGTCGGCGACAGCGAAAGGCCCCACCTTGACCGTGCGGATCATTGCGCCTGCAGAGCGAGTCCGTACACGATCCCGCGACTGACGGTGCCGGAGAGCGCCACGCTCAGTGGTGCGAGCGAAGCCTCAGACAGTGAACCGGTGTCCGCGCTCCAGGCGAGCATCGCGCCGCTACCCGAGCCGGCTGAGCTCGAACGCTGCGACAGCTCGGCCGGAAGCGTCGCCGTGACCACGGCATTGGCCTTCGACGCGAGGTAGAACACCGCCGTGGCTCCGCCCTGGAGGTTGAGCTCCGGTGTCGTCAGCGAGGCGAGTGCGCTGCCCGCGGTCTCAGCCTGATCGACGATCGCGGCGGTGCCGGTGTTGGACCGATAGGCCGCAACGGTCAGGTCGGCCTTCGCGTAGGCGGAGAGCGTCACCTTGACCACGGAGCCGGCGTCAGACGCCGCTGCGATCTTGGTCCATGCCCGGGCCGCAACTCCGCTGCCGTCCGTGGCTCGAACCACCGTCCATCCAGGCGGCGGGGTGATCGTCAGGTTCGAGTTGAGCCCGTAGAACAGGAGCAGCCGGTCGCCTTCCTCAACGGAGGAGGGCACCGTCACCTGGTGGGTGACGAAGTTGCCGTTCGCCGAGGCCGCGGCCACGAAGTCGACGCTCGCGTCGCTGGCCGTGATCGAGACCTCCGTGGATGCGGTGGCACCCTCGTTGTCCGTCACGGTCAACGTCACCTGGTAAGTGCCTGGCGCGAAGGTGTGCTGGACGGTAGGGCCGGTTGCGGTCGAACCATCACCGAAGTTCCAGGCGTACGCGGCGAGCGTGCCGTCTGGATCGTTCGACGGGGAGGCATCGAAACTGCACTCCAGCTGGGAACATGACTGTTCTACGACCGCAACCGGCGGCTTGTTGACCCTCGCCACGCCGACCGCGGTGGTGCGGGTCGCGCTCTGGCCAGTGTCGTTGGTGATGGTCAACGTCACCTGGAAGGTGCCGTCGGCCGTGTACGAATGGGTCGGGTTCGCCCCGGAGCCCGCGGCGCTACCGTCGCCGAAGTCCCACGCGTAGGACGTGATGGACCCGCCGGGTGCCGTTGACGCCGACGCATCGAACGTGCAGTCGCGAGACGTGCAGCCGAAGTCGAAGTTCGCCGTGGGCGGCAGCCCCGCACCCTGGCCGTTGGGGCCCTGGTAGAGGAACATCGCCCGAGAGGACCAGTTCATCGTCTGCGAAACCACACGAGCCGTTCCGGGCACCAACTCGCCGGATCGCAGGCCGTCCTTCCAGTCGACGGCGTTGAGCTTGCCGTCGGCCGTCGCCCAGTAGAGCGTCTCGCCGCCGAGGAACATGCCTCGGACGCCGGAGAACGAGACTCCTGGGATGCTGGCGGTGGCCGTCTTGCGAAGGGCGCCGACGATGTTGCTCTCAAGGTTGACGTAGCGGTAATAGAGAGAGGAACTGCCGGAGAGCGTGTAGTAGATGCGCCCGGAGTCGTAGAACATGCCGGTCGCCGAGGCGATGTCGCTTCGCCAGTTCTGCAGGACGACCAACTGGTCCTGGCCGTCGACCGCGACCGGGTCGCCGTACGACGCGCCGTCGAATGTCCGCCTCGTGAGCGATCCGTCCGACGATGCGAGGAACAGTTCGCCGTTGACCATGAAGGCGCCACGCGCCCGTGACCAGTCGATGCCGCCGGTCGCCGGTGACGATGGGGCGCCGACGGTCGTGCCGTCGTAGGACTGCCTCGTCAACGCCGGGCGGTTGCCGCTGAGCGGCCCCCCGAGGAACACGTCGTTCGGGAACGGCGCCGTTGTGTACGCGGGAACCTGCTTGCCTGCCGCCGGGAACATCGCGATGCGGGCGTGGTACTCGTAATTGCCGATCCGGTCGGTGTCGGAGACGGCCCAGAGCCCCTGGTTGGTGTTCAGAAGGTCGAACACGCCGATGCCACGATCGCGGGTCGGGTTCCAACTGAACGGGATTCCGTTGAGCGGGTTGAGGGCGGCGATGCCCGGTCGTGAGACCGCGCCCTGCCCTGCCCGGTCACCCGCGTACGGGTTGTTCCACCAGCGTTGGTGACCGCCGATGTAGACGGCGGTGTCGGTCACCTCGACGGCGTAAGACGTGTCGCCGCCGGTGTAGTTCACCCATGAAGGCAGGATGGCCTGGCCGGTCGCCGCGACGTCGAAGCGTGCGGAGGTGTCACAGCCGATGTTGTCACCGTTGCCGCCGTAGGCGCCGGTGGTCGACACAACGAAGAAGCTCCCGTCCGGCGAGAAGTCGACGTCACGCATGTAGGTGTCGAAGCTCGATGAACACGACGCGTTGTAGAAGTTCGACTGGAAGTCGGCGCCGGTGGCGCTGGTGCCGCTGATGTCGAGCACCGCCATCTGGTGGTTCTTGACCCCGTTGAGAGTGTCGAAGTTGCCCACAAGGCTCAGCCGGTCGTCCGTGGCGTCCATCTTCATCACGGTCGTGTAGCTGCCGGCCTTGTGAACCCCGGCGATCGTCCCTGAGAAGTAGGGATCGAATGCGCCGGTGGCCGGGTTGAGCGTGGCGAGCGCTGGTTGTGGGCGGCCCGTGATGTGCGTGAACGCACCGCCGACCCAGAGCTTGCCCTTCGCAAGCACAAGGTCCTTCACGACGCCCGTGGGCGACCCACCGTTGAACGAGGTGACGAGCGAACCGTCCGAGACCCGTAGGCGGGCCAAGTTCTTCGCGCTGCCGCCGCCGATGCTCGTGAAGCTGCCGCCCACGTAGACGGTGCCGTCCCCGGCGGGCAGCACGACGTTGACGGTGCCGTTGGACGACGGGTTGAACGTCGTGCTGATCGTTCCCGTTGTCGCGTCGAAGGCCATGAGCCGATTGCGGCTCAGAACCGTTGCGCTGTTGTTGTTGCGTGCTGTGGTGAAGGTGCCCCCCACCACCATGGTCGAACCGACCTGAACGACCGAATACACCTGGCCGTCCAGAGCGTGTGGTGTTTTGTTGGCCGGGTCATCGCTAACCATTCGACCCGCAGGCTGTGGCACGGCTTCCGCCGGCTGTGTGCCCGTCACCATTGATGCGCCGACGAGCATGGTCGTCAGCAGGAAACCCCCAAGATTTCGTCGCATCAATTCCCCCCGTTCATGATGCGTTACTCAAGGCAGAAGTATGCGCCCCACCCTGCCCTGGGGCAATAGCTGAGCGTCGTTCTTTCTTCGACACGCCGAAATGACGCACCCCAGCAACAGAGCGACGGCCAGTCCGCTGACCCCGAACTTGTTGAAATCCCGGGGGATCATGCGGGGCATGCTCGAGCCGATCACCTCACCTGCGTGCGTAGTCGTGCGCAGGTTGTCGTCGATGGCGGCCACCACCTCGTCCGACTCGGCTCCGCCGAAAGTGCTCAGTTGCGCGAGCCTCTCGTACAGCACGGCCAAGACCTGGGCCTGGCGGTTGCGCAGGTGCGCCTGCCTTGTCTTGAGGTAGGCCTGGGTCACCTCGTCGACCATTTCGGCCAGCCCCTGCGGCCGCGAGCCTGACAGCGAGATCACCAATACCTGAGTCGTGGGGACCGCTGTGATGCTGAGCCGTGAGCGGATGTCCCGTTGGCCCTCGGCCGTGTCGGCCACGGCGGCGAGGGTCTGTTGCGAGACGACCAGCGCTGCCTCGGTGTCGATCGTGATCCGTCTCGGCGCGCGTTCGGCGAGCGAAACCGGCAGGTACGACGGCGTGTCGATGAGCCGGACCCGTACGCTCGCCTCGTACCGAGGCTCAGGGACGAAGGCGGCTGCCACGCCTGCGATCAGACCAGCGATGGCGAGGCCCGCGATGAGGCCGCGCCGGGCGGCGAAGGGCGCGATCAGGGCGCGGAGAGGCGGGCTGTTCCCGATCCCTTCGCGCCAGACGAGGCCGACGGAGGCGAGCACGATCATCAGTGGAAGGCCGAGCGTGTCGTAGACCAGCATCTGGATGAAGAAGAAGATCAGGATCAGGGCCGACACCTGTGTCGGCAGCGACCTGCCACGCAAGGCGTGAGAGAGCGCGATGGCGAGAAAGGCAAGGAAGAATGCCGCCCCGACAAGGCCCTGCGTGAACACCACCATCCAGAGGTGTCCCTGTGTTCCTAGCGGAGGGACGCCGCATGCCGGACACTCCGGCGTCGCTCCTCCGGCGATGGAGGCGAAGCTGCCTTGGACGTCGCGGGTACCCCCGAAACCGACGATGGGCGAGCCACCCGCAGCGGATTTCACGGTCTCCACCATGAGTTGCTCGCGCCGATCGTTGCTGTGCTGATTCTCGAATCGCTGAGTGACCAGGTCGCCGAGCGGGCTGGCCACGAACGCGAGCGCGCCGATCATCGTGAGTACCATCGCCACCCCGAGCGCGGCCATCTTCCCTCGCCGGGCCAACGTCACGACGACGTAGACGATGCCGACCGCGAGGCATCCCCACAAACCACGGTTGAGCGAGTAGACGATGGGCACCGCGCTCGCCACCAGCACGGGAACGACCACGAGCCGCTGCCATCGACGCGGTGCCTTCCACCAGCCGAGCATGAAGAACGGCAGGCTCAGCGCCATGACGCTTCCCCAGGTGTTCGCGTAGGGGAAGGGCGCCCTCGGCCTGGCCTCCGCGCGGCCGAGGATCGACTGGATGTCCGCGACGGCTGGATGCACGAGCGAACGGACGAAGGAGTTGCTGCGTAGGCTGCCCGGGAGGACGGCCTCCAGAGCCGAGGTCAGCTCGAGTTGCGGAGCGAGAATCCCGAGGAAACCGCCCAGCGTCGCCCACACGTACAGCCACCCGATGCTGCGCGCGATCGTCGGGAAAGGCAACTCGTTCCGGTCATGGTTGGCGACCCAGAGCGCGGCGACGCCCGCGGCGGCGTACATGGTCAGCCCATACCCCCACACCATCAGGCGTCCGAAGCCCAGCGAGTCGGGAACCGCGCCTGGCGCGGTCGAGCCGAGGGTCGCTGCCGAGAGCACCACCCAGATGAGGAAGGCGATCCAGAGGAGCGCCGAGCGGGGTGCCCGCACCTGACGTCCGCGCAGTTGGAGTGCCATGACGACGGCCGCGACCGCGGGCAGGAACGAGGCGATGCCCAGGAGCCACCACAGCGGATAGCCGACCGCCATGACGGTCAGCGGCCAGGCGATCCCCAACCGTAGCGGACGCCGTCGATCAGCTCTCAGCATCTGAGGTCGCCTCGCGCCAGCTCGGCGTGCGTCCCATCAGGGCCGCCAACCGGGCGTCGTCGTCGGCGAACTCGTCCTCTAGCCTCGCGCGAAGCTCGGGATCCATGGGTTCGCGGGCTTGGGCGTTGTGCTTGCCCACCTCTGCAGGCAGCCACCGGCTTAGCCCGAGCCAGTCGAAAAGACCCGTCAGTTCCTGTGGGTTCCCGAAGAACCTGTCGGCGTCGATCACGTACACGCGATCGCGGCCCACCTCCTCGATGAACCGCTCGATCTGCCCCGCGTAGCGGCTGCGGGCCAGGTATCCGTGGTGCCGATGCTCGTAACTCTGGTAGGAACGATCGGCGACAAGACGCTCCTCCTCGCCGGCCAGGCGCTCCGACTCCTTGGCCAAGGCGTCCTCGAAACCCAGGGTCTCGAAACCGCGCACGAGCTCGTGCCGGTGTGCGGAGTACGCCCTCTCGATCGGGTCGCGCACCATCACCACGACCTTCACCTCTGGCAGGTCGCGCGCGATGCGCTGTGCGGCCAGGGGATGAAACAGGTAGTAGCCGCTGGATTCGAACGCCTTGAGGCGCCCGCGTTTCAGCGGAAAGTGCCCGCGATACCAGCGCTGAGACTTGTCGTAGTTCAGGTCGAAGTATCCGATGCCCTTGCTGAGCGTCGGGCGCACGACATCCGGGTGCTCGCTCAGCACCCGGAACAGGGTCGTCGTTCCTGCGCGCTGGGCACCGACGACGATGAAGCTCGGTGTCATCCTGAACCGGCTCGTCGCCATGCCCCAGGCCAGCACCGCCTTGCGCGCCGCGCTCGTCACCCTCGCGGGAAGCGCCGCGTTGACGCGCCCCGTCAGTTTTCTCAGTTCCATGTCCTCATCCCCCCATGCGACACCAGACTCATCTCACCCATTCGCGCAGCGCCGTGAGGCATGCGTCGAGGCGCTCACTGACCAGGTCCGCGCTCGCTCCCGATGCGGCCGCCAGGTAGCGCTCGCTGATCACCGCCAGGTACACGGCGCCGACCAGTCGGGTCATCGGCGAGGCTCCCGTTCGACGGTGCGCCTCGACGACACCGTCCATGATCGTCTCGCGACTCGTCCCACGCGAACGCGTCTCGCGATTTACCAGGAAGTGGAACGCGTCGAGCCCGTCCACGGCGCCTCGCTCGAAACGCTCAAGGTCCCAGAGTTGGAGTCTGTCACCCGATCGTGCCATGTTCCAAGACGTCCAATCTCCGTGCCAGCAGCCGACGACCACCTCCGGGAGCGGCTCCGCGATCTCCTCGATTCGAGTCAACAGCCCCCCGAGGGGATGCTCGGCCGCGACGGCGTCGCGCACGCGTCGCCATTGCGGGCAATCCCGCAACGCCGTCACCTCGTGACCGAAGGCCCTCGAGAAGCGAGCCATGTGGGCCAAGGGCGGGTCGTCCGGACGCGGGCGCTGCGGCCGGGTGCGCAGGGCGGACATCACCAGGATCGGGGTGTTACGCCAGGCGCCGAGTTCGATCACCTCAGGCAATTCGATGTCGTCGAATCGCCCCTGCAGTTCGCGCAACGCGCGGCCCTCGCGGGCGATGACGTCGCGGGTCTCGTCGGTCGTGCCGAGCTTGGCGAAGCCGATCGTGGCGCCCGTCGCGCTGAAGATCTGAAGGATGGGCTTCCGGTTGGCCCGTTCCGGACCGATGGTGATCGACACATCCACAGGTTGCGAGAAGACCTCCGCCAGATGGGAGGAGATGGAGTCGGGCGAATCGCCGACGATCACTCGGGTTCCGCCCACAAGTCGCTTCGGGCCAAGCACCCGCGTGGCGCTGGCAGCGGCCGTTCGGGTGGCGGTCTCCCTCAAGCTGAGCGCCGAACTGTAACGGCGAAGAGCGCCCGCAGCGGCTCGTCGCCCCTCCGGGACCATCATTCTCGGCTGGGAAGGGTTCGGCATGGGGATCAGCACCCTGCCATCGGAGGCGTCATCGCGGGCGAGACGAACGGGGGCGTCCGGCCAGAGGCCGCGCACCGTGTCGAGCAGGTCGCTGAGCGCCCTGCTCGGTTCGTCGTCGGCCCCGGACGATCGGGTTGTCCCTGAGGTCTGGCTGGCCATGATCGGTCATGCTATAACTGAGCGATCTATCCCGTGGGCCATTTCGAGGCCCATGAGCCAAAAGGGGAGGGCTCATGTCGGATCAATCGAATTCACCCGCGGTCGACGTGGTGATCTGCACTCATCAACGTCCTGAACTGCTGCGGAAAGCCGTGAAATCGGTTCTTGAGCAAGATTATGCGGGCGAGATCACGGTGCACGTGGTGTTCGATCGCAGCAATCCAGAGTGGTCATTGGCCTCAGACACGCCCAAGCGCAAGGTCACCGTCCTCGAGAACACGCGCAGCGCGGGTCTAGCGGGGGCACGCAACTCGGGGGTCCAGAACGGCAGTGCGCCGCTGGTCGCGTTCTGCGACGACGACGACTCGTGGGAGCCCTCGAAGCTGACCGAACAGGTCGCCGAACTCCAACGAACCGGAGCCCTCACCTGCGTGACGGGGATCCGGATCCAGTTCGAGGACCGGTCGAGCGTCAGGCTCGCCACCGCGGAGGAGATGCGGCTCGAAAGCCTCGTCCGCAAGCGCGTGATGCCAGGGCATCCCTCGTCGGTGCTGGTCCGCCGCGACGCGCTCGTCACCGCGATCGGCCTTGTCGATGAGCATATTCCGGGCAGTTACGCCGAAGACTACGACTGGATCTTGCGGGCCGCGCTCGCGGGTGAGATCTGCGTCGTGGAGGAACCCCTAGTACGGGTCATGTGGGGGCAGTCGCTGTTCTCCGGTCGTTGGGCCACGATCATCGAAGCGCTCGACTACCTCGTCGAGAAGTATCCGCAGTTCCGCGCCGATCGGCGCGCGCTTGCCCGCATCAGGGGGCAGCAGGCGTTCGGGCGTGCCGCGCTCGGCCAACGAAGGGCCGCGCTCGGCACTATCTGGGAGACGGTGCGTCTCCACCCCGCGGAGCGGCGTGCCTACGTCGCGCTGCCTGTCGCGCTTGGACTGCTACCCCCCGAGCGGGTGATGTCGGCGCTCCATCGCAGAGGCCACGGCATTTGACTTTCGGGCAGTTGTGGGGGTTCGCCCTTGCTATTGGTGGGTCTGAGGATGCATCATGACACCTTCGAGCGGTTCACTCCCTAGCTAGGGGGCTACAGATGTGCGCTCTTGGGGGAAATTTCAATGGTGGCAGCCGAACTGCAACTTTCAGCGCCCACGAGGCGACTGAGCACTACTATCGCGCGCCTTGTCGCTCGGACAAACCGGTGGCAACTCGCGTTTCTTGTCCTCACGGACGCCTTGGTCATCGCGTTCAGCGCGACCTCCGCGTTCGTCTTACGTTTCGGCTGGGCCGAGCGGGAGATTCTCCCGATGTGGCTCGTCGTGCTTATACCCGTCGCTTGGCTGACTCTGCTTACGGCCTTCGGCGCCTACTCGTTACCCCACCTTCGCACGGGAATGGACGAGTTCAGGCGCGTGGCGACGGCGTCCCTGACGCTTGCCGGGTCGCTCGGCATCGTCTGCTACTTGCTTCAGACCGAACTGTCGAGGTCGTTCTTCGCGGCCCTGTTCGTGATCGGAGTTCCTCTGCTCGTGGTTCTGCGCCTCGGGCGTCGGAAGCTGCTCGGAGCCCTTCGGACGCGGGGCGAGGCCGTCGTGCCCGTCGTCGTGGCAGGAGCCCCGTCCCACATCGATGCCATCTCCCGCGTCCTTCGCCGGGAGAAGTGGTTGGGCTACGACGTGATCGGCGCATTGACGTCGCACGACGTCCAGGAGACGCCGGGTGGGCTGACAGTCCTCGGGCGCGTGGATCAGGTCCCTCAACTCGTAGAAAGGCTGCCGCTCCAAGCGGTGATCTTCGCTGAGGGTTCTTTCGACGATGGGCAGGAGTTCAAGCGCATCGCCTGGGAACTTGAACGGCACTCGACCGAGATGATCGTGGTGCCCGCCGTGACGGACATTTCCGCCGGACGGCTCGGGACCAGGCCGGTCGGGGGATTGCCGCTCGTCCACGTCGAGCGTCCGCAGGCATTCGCCGCGGCCAGGTGGGGCAAGCGTGCCTTCGACATCGTCGGCTCGTTCTTCCTTCTCCTCCTCGCCGCTCCGTTCGTCGGCGCGGCGGCGCTCGCGATCAAGTTGGAGGACGGCGGCCCGGTCTTCTTCAAGCAGACCCGGGTAGGCCGGTGGGGCGAGGAGTTCCAGTGCTTCAAGATCCGGTCAATGGTGCTCGATGCCGAGGCGAAACTCGAGTCCCTGGCCGCATCGAACGAGGGCGCCGGCGTGCTGTTCAAGATGGCTCGGGACCCGCGCGTCACTCGCGTCGGCACTTTTATACGCAGGTTCTCGATTGATGAATTGCCGCAGTTCTGGAACGTCCTTCGCGGGGAGATGAGCCTCGTCGGGCCAAGGCCCGCACTGCCGAAGGAGGTCGCGAGCTACGACCGGGACACCGTCCGACGGCTCGACGCCCGGCCGGGTCTCACTGGCCTCTGGCAGGTATCCGGCCGCTCCGACCTGCCGTGGGATGAGACGGTCAGGCTCGACATTTACTACGTGGACAACTGGTCGATGCTCCAGGACCTGGTCATCATCGCCCGGACCGCCCGCGCGGTACTTGCCTCGCGCGGGGCGTACTGACGGCGGATGTCAGCGGTGGCGACAGGCACGAAGGGTCACTCGACACGGGACACTAAGCTGGCGGCATGAGCCTCAACGATGCGATGCCGTCCGTGATCTCCGATCTCAAGCGCCTGATCGCCATCCCATCCATCTCCTCGCAGCCCGAGCACGACGACGACGTGCTCGCCGCGGCCGACTTGGTGGCCGAACTGCTGCGTGGGGCTGGCTGTCCCGAGGTGCGGTTCCTCGAGGTGGCCGGGGGCAAGCCCGCCGTGTTCGGGCATTACCCGGCGCCGGAGGGCCAGCCCACCGTGCTGCTCTACGCCCACTACGACGTTCAGCCGCAGGGCGACCCGACCCAGTGGACCTCGCCCGCGTTCGCCGCTGCTGAGCGTGATGGCCGCATTTTCGCCCGCGGATCGGCAGACGACAAGGGGGGCATCGCGGTGCACCTCGGCGCCATGCGGGCCTTCCTCGGAAACCCGCCCATCGGAGTGAAGATCTTCGTGGAGGGTGAGGAGGAGATCGGCTC
>RRZT012120502.1_pt1 | contig 27908 bp, 20 predicted proteins | sample 2165551 | NCBI WGS metagenome assembly RRZT01 (sample SAMN10456910, study PRJNA506462) | wastewater metagenome | biome: wastewater; feature: sludge; material: wastewater sludge; isolation source: wastewater sludge with Escherichia coli K12::gfp cells carrying plasmid... | place: USA: Moscow, Idaho... | reverse complement strand
TTTTTTTTAAAATTAATAATTTAAAATAAAAAAATTTAAATCAAATATCCCTTCTCTTTTTTTTTTTAAATATTTCATATTTTCTCTCCTTTTTTTTTTTTTTTTTGTATTTATTTTTTTACTTGGAATTTATATCTAAAAAATCTTAAAAGTCAAGCTGAAAAATATTTATAAAAAATCTTCCCTTAATTTTAAGGGAAGATTTTTAAAACACTATCTCAAAAGTAGTTATATTTTCACTAGATTTTACAGATATTTTCCATTTGTAAATTTGAGTAATTCTTTTTACAAGAGATAATCAAATTCCAAATCACTCAGAGCTTCTTGATGTATCACATTTATAAAATCTATCCCAAATTTTGTCTAAATCTGGAGCTTTTATAGTTTCTCAAGAATTTGAAATTATTAGTTTATTTTTTTCTAAAACTATATTAATAAATCATTTATTAATATTATATTTTATAGCATTTCTAAGTAAATTTGAAAACATTATATAAAAATATTGTTTATTAATTTGTTTAATAACAATATCTGTTTCTCTAAAATCTATTATTAAATTTTTTTCTTCAATTTGTGATTTTAATTCATTAATACATTCATTTATTTCAGTATTTAAATTAATTTCTTCAATATTTGTTTCAGGAGTAATATTTGATAATTCTGATAATCAAGTGATTAAATTATCAATTCTTTTAATTTCTCAAATAGAATCTCAAACCAAATCTTCTTCATAATTTTTCATAGCTTTTAGCATTTGAAGATTTGAACTAATTACGGCTATTGGAGTTTTTAATTCATGATTTGCATTATGTATAAAATCTCACATATCATTTAATACTTCTTCAACTGGAGCTAGATTTTTATTTACAAATAAATATCAAATCAAATAAAAAAATATTGAACAAAAAATATTTATAATACTGAAATATAAAATATCTTCTATATAATTTTCAAAAGAATACATTTCTTTTTTGAAAAAATAAATATTTTTATATTCTCAAATAGAAACATCAATTTTTTTAACTAATACTGAATTAATTTTATATAGTTTATTTAATTCTAGAGTATTAAGATTTATAGATAATTCAAAATTTTCTTTGATATTATCATAAACTACTTCTCAGGAATTATTTGTTATAACAAAATTTAAAAATCTAAATCATCCAGGTCATCATCTATCATCTTTTCAAGGAGTGAATTTTTCTTTAGTTAAATTTCTATTAAATTCTTTTTCTTGTTTAAAAATAGTTTCTAAAAAATTATTATTTTTAATTATTTCTTGTTTAAAAACAGTCTCAAATATTTTTACTCAATTATTAAAATCATTTTTTTCAATATAACTTGTATTAAAATATCTTAAACTAAAATAAATTATTCATAATATAAAAATAATTCAAAAAACAAGTCATGTAAAGATAAGTGATAAATTTATCTTTGTTTTTTTTAGGTTTTTCATAAGCTAGTCATTAATAATATATCAAACTCATTTTATTGTTTCAATTAAATCAGTTCAAAGTTTTTTTCTTAAATATCAAATATAAACATCAACAGTTTTTGAAAACATTATATCTCAGTCAAATTCTCACCAAACTTTTTCATAAAGTTCTTTTCTTGTGATAGCTTTGTTTTTGTTTTGTGCTAAATATTTAAATAAATTAAATTCTAAGTTAGATAATTTAATTATTTCATCATTTTGTTTTACTTGTATTTTTTCTAAATCAATTTCAAAATTTTTAATATAAATAATATTTGATTTGTTTTTTAAATTTCTTCTATTTAATGTGTTAAGTCTAGCTAAAAATTCTTCAAAATCAAATGGTTTTGTCATATAATCATCAGCTCATAAATTTAATCCTGAAACTATATCTTCTTTTGTTGAATTAGAGGTTAACATAATTATTTGAGTATTTTTTTGTTCTTCTCTAAGTTTTTTTAAAATGTCTATTCCTGAGATAAAAGGCAAGTTTATATCTAGAATTATTACATCATAAAAATTAGATAAAGCTTTACTTAATCAGTCTTTTCAGTCTAAAGCCATTTCACAAGTAATGTTTTGTAGAGCTAAGTATCTAACTATATTTTTTGAAATTTGAAGATTATCTTCAATTAATAGAACTTTCATATTTTGATATTTAATAAATAATATCACCTATATTATATTTTAAAAGTAAGAAATAGGTAAGAATATTGTATTGACAAAAGTAATTTAATATAATATTCTTATGTTGCAATGACAAATTGTGTATTATTTTTTAAATATTATGTTTATGAATAGAAAAAATAAAAAAATTTCTGTAGCTTTGACTTCAGTGTTATTTTTAAGTCCTGCATTAGCTATGGCTGATGATACTACTGTATCAAATACTACAGCTATTACAACAAGTACAACTTCCTGAGAAGTTAAATCTAATACTTGAAATTTAATAGTTCCACCAGTTATCAAAGACCCAGCTTTACCAAAACCTGTATCTTGAGATGCAAAAATTACTAAAATAAATCTTACTTCAGAACAACAAGCACAAATTGCTGAATTAAAAAAATCTTTTGAAAATGAAATTAACACTTTAAAATCTAGTGTTACAAAAGAAAATATTGAAGAAATTAAAGCAAAAGCTTTAGAAATTAAAAAAACCTATATTGAAAAATTTAAATCATTAAATATTGATGTTTCAATTTATGTTCAAGCTGTTGAAGAAAGAGTAAATTATTTTATTAAAAATATTTCTTGAATTACTACACAAATTCAAAATGAATTAACTGCAGAACAAAAAGCACAATTAACTGAATTAAAATCTGCTTTAGAAAAAGAATTACTTGAATTAAAATCATCTATTACAAAAGAAAATTTATCTGAAATTAAAGCTAAATATCAAGAAATTAAAGCTAAATATCAAGAAAAATTAAAAATACTTTTCCCAAATAACGAAAATGCTTTAAGACTTGTAAATGAAAAATTTCAAATTTTTGAAAAAGCTAATTTTCAAGCAATTGTAAACAATTTAAAAGATAAAGTTGATAATGCTAAAGAAAAATTAGATACTACAAAAGAAAAAATTGAAAAAGCTAAACAAAAATTAGAAGAATCAAAACAAAAAACTCAAACTTCTAAAGTAAATAATGAGTTAGTAGGGAAGTATAAAAAAGTTTTTGAAGAAAAATATAAAGAAAAAATAGCTAAATTATCACAAGAAAAACTTAAAACTATTTTAGTTGTTATTGATAAAAATATTGCTGATTTATCATCTTCAACTTCTACTAAAAAAGATGCTACTATTGCTCAATTAACTGCATTAAAATGAGTAATTAATGATGTATTAGCTGAAAGTTCTATAGAAATTGATATTGAATCATTACTTGGTGAATAATTTTAAAAAACATTAGTTTGAAAAACTAATGTTTTTTTTGTGGGGGAATATTAAGAGTTTTCATTATAATGAAAAGAAAGTAATAAAAGAATAAAAGTTTTCATTATGATGAAAACTTTTTTGTATTTTCAAAAAAACACCTAAGAGTTAAGTCTTAGGTGAGATTAGATATTATTTAATTTGTTCTACTTTATCATCTGATAAACTTTCAATATTATAATAAGTATATTCATCATCATATTTATACCATTTAAAATTTGCTTTATCAAATCTTAATAATTTTAATATTTCATATAAAGTAGAGTAAGAATCTTTTATATTTTTATTATTTGCAAATACTCCTCATACAAACTCAATAGTTGAATATCAAGTTCATTTTGCTTGAACTTCAATATTATGCTCCCACATTGTTTTTGATACTAAGTCAGAGTAAGCTTTTCTAATTTTTGGAAATTCTTTTTTTTGTAAATTAGAAACTTTTGTTTTTAGTTGAATAGCTAAATTTTTTATAGTTGGATTAGAATCATTTATGTATTCATCAATAATACTTGCATAAGCTGAAAATAATGCAATCTCAATTTGTATACTAGTAACAGAGTTTCTATAAATTTCTCAATTAAACTTATTAATTCAATCAATTTCTTTATTTATTCTATCAACAGCTTTTTTTACTCTGTCTTGTTCTATTAATTCAGCTTGTTTTTTTACTAACTCTTCTTTTTGTTTTTGTGCTTCAATAGCTTTTTGTTGTTCTATTTCTATTCTTTGTTTTTCTAATGCTAATTTTTGTTTTTCTAATTCTATTCTATTTTGCTCTTCTTCTTTTGTTATTTTTTCAATTTCTTTGTTAAATTCTCTTTTAATATCTCAATTATATCAAATTATTGAAATTGTATTTTTTCATAAAATTAAAGGATATTTATATAAAAAATTATTACTATCTATATTTATATTTTTTCAATTTATAGTTAATTTTTTTATATTTTCTTGAATTATTTTTATTTCTAATTCATCTTTTAATGTGTAACTTTGATTTTCATTATATTCTAAATTAAGTTTTGTTTTATTCTCAAATTCTTGTTTTTCAATTTGCTGTGTTCATGATAACATTCATAAAAAAAGAAAGTATCAAAAAAATACTATAAAAATATATGATAAAGTAAATTTAATCTTTGAAGTTTTTTCACTTTTTTTTAATATAAATTCTTTAACTTTATTAAAACAATAAGGCAACATTCAAAATCAAAAAATCAATCCTAATAATCAATAAATTAAATTTCATCAACCAAATAATGTAATTATGATGATGATGATAAATAATCATCAAAAAAAATATAAAATACCTCTCAAAAATTTAAAAAATATATCTTTCATATTTTTAAATGTGTTATAAAATAAATTTTTACTAAAAACTAAACAATACAAATTAATTTAAAGATTTTTTATATCAAGCATTTATTGCTTCATTTTCATTACAAAAATAAATATAATTATAGTTATAATTTCTTTTATTTAAAATATCATTATAAAATTTAGAATTTTTATCATAATAAATTTTATTTATTGTATTATCAGTCCAAAATTCACTACATCATTGAGTTAATGGAATATCATCTTGTTTTTGTATTTGTAATTGATTAGGGTAAAAAATTCAAATCTTTGAATCTCAGTAATATACATCAGTTCCTTTAATTATAAATGAATTACTTATAGTTACTAAATCTTCTCTTATATATTTATATCTCCAATAATTATATGCAACATATATTTCTTTTGTAGTGCTATTGTAAAATCAATTATCTAATTTAGTAGAATTATTTGTTTCAAATTCTCAAGTTTTAAGATTTTTATATAATTCATATCATTTAACTAAATTATTTGATGTTATTATTTCATATACTTTATTTTTTTCTTTATCATAACTATAATTAGGTGCTGTTATTTCAATAGTTCAAATAGGTCTTTCATCACTAGATAATCTTTTTTTATTAATTTCATCATTTTGCTTTTTTAATAATTCAATTTTATTTTTTTCTTCTAAAGTTTCTTTTTCATTTTTAATTTCATTTTTTATAGAATTTAACTTATCTTTTAATAAAAAATTTAAGTAAGAAAAAATAAAATAATTAGAATTATTTTTTTCAGTAATTATTATATTATCTATTTTTCAAGTAATATTTTCTAATGATTTACTTTGTTCATCATTATTTAATTTTTGAAGTTTGTTTTCAAAAATTTTATATATAGAATCAATTTGTTTTTTATATGATTCTTGTTTTTGTGCTGAAAGAGTAGTTTCTATTGAAAAATCAGCATATGTAGTATTTCATAAAAGCAAAAATGCAATTATTAATATAGATAATATTTTCTTCATAACCAAAATTTTTAAAAAATAATCAAACAAAAAAGGACAACTTATGCTACCCAAAGATGTTTGCAGACAATCAAATCCAATATTTATAACAAATACAAAAGGACAAGCAACATAAGTTGCCCTTTTTTACATTTGTTATAAAATGATTTTCATTGATGTGTCTGCAATATGACTATATTCTTTTTGTATATTTTTTCAAGTTTTTTTATAAAAAATTAAAAGCTAACGAAAGTTAGCTTTTTTACCAATATAAAAATGAAATATTTTTTCTTGATTTTAATAATCAATTATCTTTAAAATAATGTATAAATTTTTTAAAAGACTCATCACCTCAATAAAAATAATAACCAATATTTAATATGCTATAAAATTTCAAATCAAAATATCTTTTAAGTAATTTTGATTGAGTTAATATTACTCAGTGGTCAGTAAAAGCATTTAAAAATCAAGAACTTTGATATTCCCAAAGTCAGCTATCTATAAAATAATCCATAACAGCATAAGTACATTCTCAACTTCCTCATCATCAAGAATAACAAATAGGAATACGGATAGTATTTTTATTCAAATATTCCAAATCAACAGCACAAGCTTGAAAATCTAGAGTTTTTTCATCCAAAATCACTTTTTTTATTCAATTTTTTACAATAACTGTTTTTCATTCTCTGCAAACATTCATTCATCATTTGTATGAATTTTCAACAAAATCTGATTGTCAATTTCAAATATATAGAGTTTGAGTTGTTCAGTTTTCTCCAGTTGAAACTAAAACACTTGGATAATAAACAGATTTAATTCATTTGTAAATATCAATACTGAAATTTAAAAGTATAATAATCCCAATAATTACAAGTATTTTTTTAAAATATTTTTTCATGATTAAGTTTTAAAAGTTATTTTACAAAAAAAATAGATTTATTTTCATAAACCTCTTTTTTGCATTTTATTTGGAGCGGGGGACCAGGTTTGAACTGGCACACCCAAGGGTTGAAGCCTTAGTACACTCACTCTTTTATGTTACCCCCGCATTTATTAATGCTCCGGTATTATATTAAAATTGATTTATTTGTCAAATTTTTTTTGAGAAAAATAAAAACTGCAGGTCAACTGCAGTTATAAAGTCTTTTGTCTTTTCTTTCCTCCTTTTTATTATTTTTTAAAAATCTATCAATTTTTTTTAAATCTTTTGATTTTTTTGTATTTGTATTTTCTTTTGCCATTTTAAAACCTCCTAAGTTTTTTTAGATTCTATGGTCTTTCCCGTGGTAACACCCAGAAGTTTCATTAATTATTTCTTCTGGATTTAAAAAGCATAATTTACTAAGAGTTTTGTCAATTCTTTGATTATTTTCATTAACTAAAGAATTTTCTCTATCTATTTTTTTGTAGTTATTTTTTGGTTTTGTTCTTTTTACAGTTTTACCATTTTTGGCTTTTATTTTCATATTTATTTTCCTCCTTTATTTGTTTTTGATTTTACATATTTTAAAAATAATCTCTAAAAAGTCAACTCAAAAATTATTTTAATTTGTAATTGATTTTATTCTTAAAAATCTTAAAATGATGAAAATATTTAATAAAATAAATTTATGAAAAAAATATATTTAGTAGACGGAAATAGTTTTATTTATCGTATGTTTTATGCTTTACCTGAATTTGCAACAAAATCTTGAGTGATAGTAAATGCTTTATTTTGAATGGCAAAATTTTTTGTATGACAACTATCAAAAGAAAATCCTGACTATTTAGTATTTATAAAAGATGCAAAAGGAGATAATTTCCGTCATCAAATTTATGCTGATTACAAAGCTACAAGAGATAAAATGCCAGATAACCTAAAATCTCAAATAGCTTTGATAGAAGAAATGATAGCTAAAATGTGAATAGAAATTATTGAAATTTCAGGTTTTGAAGCTGATGATGTGATTTGAACTTTGGCTACTAAACTTTGAGATAATATAGAAAATGAAGTATTTATTCTAACTTGAGATAAAGATTTATTCTCACTAACTAGACAAAATGTATTTATTTATGATACTCAAAAACAAAAAATTTATGATGATGTAAAAGCTAGAGAAAAATTTGAAGTTGATGCTCTAAAAATTATTGATTATCTTGCAATTGTTTGAGATAGTTCAGATAATATTCCTGGAATTGCAGGATTTTGACCGAAAAAAGCAGTGGATTTATTAAATAAATATGAATCTATTGAAGATGTTTTTGCTCATATTGAAGATAGTGATTTTCCACTAACTTGAAAAACTCTTGAAAAATTAAAAGAAGGTAGGGAAATGTGAATTTTATCAAAAAAATTAGCTACTATAAATAAAAATGTAGAAATTCCTTGATTTGATATTGATAATTTTGAATTTGATAAAACAAGTATTTTAAATTCAGATATTATTGAATTTTTCAAAACTTATGAGTTTAATTCTTTAATTCCAACAGAATTACAAGATAAACAAAAAACTATTCAAGATTTAGATTTAAAAATAGAAATAGTAGCAGATGATAGTTTTCTAGAAAATCTAAAAACACTTTTAAAAAATGAATCTCAAATAATACTTGATGTAAAAACTACTACAAATTTTTCAAAAGATATTTGTGGAGTTTGAATAAAAATATGAGAAAAAAGTTATTATATTGATTATAATACTCAAAAAATTTCTAAATCACAATTACAAGATTTTTTTAGATTTTTAAATAATTTAGATATTTTAATTATTTGAATTGATTTAAAACCTCAGTTAGAAATAATAGAGTTATTTTTAGAGAATACTGAAACTAAAGTTGAAATTAAACAAATTTGATTTTGATTTTAAAAAAATATAGTCCCCCTTATTAAGGGGTGGTCGAAGACCGGGGGATTTTTGTAGGGAATGAATATTTTCATTCTTAAAAAGTATTTTTTAATTTTCTTGTAGAGACATCGATTTTTCGTGTCTCATTTTTTTAAGATAAAGTTTTTTCTTTGTCACTTTTATAACTAAAAGTAACCAAGCCCTAAAGGATAAGTTGTACCGAAAAAAATTAAAATTTTTTGGGTACAACAAGAAGTTTATAAGGGCATATGCTGCCCTTATATATCCTGCAATGGCTTTTTTTTAAATTTTTTGTTTAAGTTTTGTTTTGTAGTTTCTAAACTGTATAAGAGTTTATTGAGTTGTCATTCTGAACTAGATTCAGGATCTTAAAAAAAGTTTTTCCTCTTTTTTGAAACCTTTCTATTATGCTTTTGTAGAAATTAAATATTTTTTAACTTTTTCTTCACTTAGGCTTAAGGGAAGATGTCTGAAGGACAGATGGGTTAATTTATTTTATTTTTCCTTTTTATCCCTCTCCTGAAAAGGGGAGGTTAGGAGGGGGATTAAAATATTTTCCCCTTTATCCCCCTCTCCTCCGAAGGAGAGGGGCTAGGGGTGAGGTAAAAAAAAGGAGAGGGGTGAGGTAAAAAAAGTAGAGACAAAAAATTTTTTGTCTCTACAAAACAATAAAAAAATAAAACCTGATTTCAGGTTTTATTTTTTTATTAAAAAGGAATATCTTCAATAGAAATTTCTTCTTCAACTTTTGGAGTAGATTTTGTAACAGCTCCAGAAGAAGAACCATATGAATTAGAAGAAGTAGTTGAGTGTTCACCACCTTTTCCATCTAACATAATCATATTTTCTCAAATAATTTCAGTTTTATATCTTTTAGTACCATCTTGAGCTTCCCAAGATCTAGTTTGTAATCTTCATTCAATGTAAACTTTTTTTCATTTTCCTAAGTATTGTCCAGCAATTTCTGCTAATTTTCCCCATAAAACTACTCAGTGAAATTCAGCAACTTCTTGTTTTGCTCAAGAACCATCAACCCAGTTTCTGTTTGTAGCTAAAGAAAAATTACATACACTTTGTCCATTTGGAGTTTGTTTTAATTCAATATCTTGTGTAATGTTTCAAATTAATTGTACTTTATTTAAATCCATAATAAATTAATTATTTATGTAAAATATAATAGTGTTTTGTATATAAAACATATTCATTATAAAAATAAAAAAAAAAAAGACAAATTTTTTTTAAAAATTGTCTTTTTTTAGGTTTATAAGGAATAATATTTTATAGATCCTGAAATAAATTCAGGATGACAAATAATCTGTTTCTTATTTTATTCCTTCCCTTAGGCTTAAGGGAAGGGGGCTAAAAGCCGGATGGGTTAATTAAATTTCTTTTTTCTCAATTCTATTATCATTTTTATAATTTTCTAGTTTTTGAAGTATTTTTATTTTAGTTTTAGCTGAATTTCTGTTTACTTCAAGCCATCTTATATTGATATTAATTCTGTCAAAATCTCAAATATCACTGTTAATATCAAGCTTGTATTTCATTCATATGAAAGATCTAAAATTTCATACATTTTTTGTTGTATTTCTAGGAATTAGTTCTTCCATTGTTTCTTGAATAATTTTTACAAAACTTTCTAAAGTAATATTATAAATTCAAGCTTTGTAATGAACTATCAGTGATTGTCTAATAATAGTATTTTCATATTCTCATTTTTTAGAAATAATATCAGTTAGAGCTTTATAATTTGGAATTGTATAAGTTTCTCAGTTATATTCTCAATTTTGATCTTTTCAAATTATTACAGTATTAAATAAATTTATAAGTAAAATATCTCATGATTTATCTCAAAAATTTATATAATCTCAAATTTTAAATCTAGAAAAATTTAATACAAAAAATCATACAATATCTAAAATAAATTCTTTCATAATAACAATAATAGCAGAAAATGCTAGCATTATATATCAAATTATTCCAGAATTATAATAAGTTAATACTCAAAAAGTTAAAATAATACCTCAAATTGCAAATAAAATATTTAATTTTTGCATTTTTTCATAATATTCTAAAGAAAGGGGATTATGCTCATCTTCAAGTTTTCTATATTGTAATTTTAATTTTTGTTTATATTTTGATCTAAAAATATTTAATATTCAATAAATTCAAAATAAAATTAATGTTATAAATATTTCTATAATTTTTTTTGTATTTGCTTCTTTTTTTTCAGCTAAAACTAGTTTATTTAATTCAGCATTTTGATTTTTTAATTCTTCAATTAAATATACTTGTTTTTTGTATTCTTCAATAATTTTTTGGTTTGTTTCAATTTGTTTTTCTAAAGCTTCTTTATCTTTTTTTTCTTGAGAATTTTCAGTTTCTAAAGTCGATAATTTTTCAGATAATGTTTCATTTGCTGTTTCAAGTGATGTTATTTTATCTCTAAATTCAGATTCTTTTACTTCTAATACTTCTTGATTTTTTGTTGTTGTTTCAAGTGTGTCATTAATTGTTTCTTTATTCTCAACAGGTACAGTAGTAGTTGTTGTTTTATTATTATTTTCAGGAGTAGGAATTCATAGAGATTTTTCAATATTTTCTTGAACAATATTACTTATATCTTTAGTCTCTTTAGATGTTTCAGTTGCAAAACATATAAAAGTATTAAAAAATAATACTAAAAAAATAAAAAATTTTTTCATAAACTTTTAAAGTTAGAAAATAAAAAGTTTCTACTTAAAAATATAAAATCTTTAAAGTAGAAACTTATTTTAAAACATGAATATTTTTCCTTCCCTTAGGCTTAAGGGAAGGTGTCCAAAGGACGGATGGGTTAATTAATCAAGTTTTTTAATTATTCATCTTAAAAATTATACACTTGTAATCATTGGAATAACCATTGGTTCTCTTTCAATTTTTTGTAATAAATAAGATTCTAAATCAGATTTAATAATTTTTACTAAATCTTTTTCATCAATTTCAGGAATATCTTTTACAGTATTTTCATAAATTGATTTAGCTTTTTTAAGTATTAATCTATGAATATCTCTAATTTCTTCTAAATAAACAAGTCATCTAGTTTCAAGTTTAATATTTCATAAAATAGCTTTTGTTTTACTATCAATTTTAAATAGTAATACTAATACTCAAGAATTCATCATTTTTTCTCTTGCTTGAATTACATGACTTGAAGTAGTTCAAATAGTATTTCCATCAACAATTAATTCTTGAATAGGTACTTTAAGTTTTGATTTAAACACTTTTCAATCAGGACCAAAATCAACAATATTTCAGTTATCAAGTAATAATACATTTTCTTCTTTCATTCAAATACTCATAGCAGTATTTTTGTGAACATGTCTAAAATATAAATCCCCAAATACAGGACAGAAATAATTTGCATTTACTAAATTTAGCATAATTTTTTGTTCTTCTTGGAAAGCATGTCCTCAAGTATGAACTTCTCCGTCATCTTTTGTAATAACATTAGCTCATAATTTTATAAGTTTGTTAATTACTCAGTAAACTGATTTTTCATTACCTGGAACTACAGAAGAAGAGAATACAATAGTATCTCAAGCCAAAATTTCAATAGAATTATGTCTTCATTCAGCCATTCTTGTTAGAGCAGAAAATTCTTCTCATTGACTTCAAGTTGTTATAATTATTTGTTTGTCTAGTGGAATTCATTGAGTGTTTTTTGGAGTCATTTTTCTAATTCTTCCAGTTTTTGATTTTAAATATCAAAGGTCTTTTGCAATAGCAATATTTTCAACCATACTTCTTCCACTTAGGAAAATATATTTATCATATTTTTCACAAGCATTGATAATTTGTTGAACTCTTGAAATCCAAGAAGAGAAAATAGTAATAATTAATCTTCATTTATTATGATGAGAAATAATTTTTTCTAAATTTTGTCCAATAGCTTTTTCTGAAGTAGAAAAACCTTTTCTAGTAGAACCAGTTGAATCAGAACAAAATAATGTTACTCATCTTTTTCAAAGTTGTCCAATTCTAGCTAAATCAGCTGGTTTATCTATTTCTGGAGCAAAATCTATTTTAAAATCTCAAGTATGCATAATTCTTGTTCCACCTGGAGTTTCAACAAAAACTCAAGCACAATCAGGAACTGAATGGTTTACTCTGAAAAATTCACAATTGAAATTTTCTCAAATTTTAATTATTTCTTCTTTAGATGTATCAACTTCAACAAAGCTAGCCATATGAAGTATTTTTAATTCTTCAAGTTGTTTTTGAATAATTCAAATTGTAAGTTTTGTTCAGTAAATAGTTGGCATTCCTAGAGCAGGTAAAATGTGTTTTAATGCTCAAATATGGTCAAGGTGAGCATGAGTAATAATGATACCTTTAATATTTTTTTTGTAAGGCATTAAAAATGAAACATCAGGAATTGAACAACTAGCTCAAAGCATATCAGGTTCAGCAAATTGAATACCACAATCAATTAATAAAATATCTTCTTTATATTGAATCATGTTCATATTTTTTGCTCAAGTTTCATTATTTCATCCAATAGGAATAAATCTAGTGTATTTATCTCTTAGAGTTGGAAGGTAAAATTTAACTTGTGGAAAAGTTTTTACAATTCCTGGTGGAGTATAATCTCCTGAAGTAGTATAACCTTGTTTTTTAGGTTTTTCATCAAGTGTAGTTACAGTATTTGCTTCTGGAGCTTCATCTGTATCTCATACAACAATTTCTTGAGTTGAAACAATGTTTTCTAATTCATTGTCTAACTCTTCTAAAAAGTCTTTTTGCATAAATTATAATTAAGTAAATAAATGTTTTTTTGTTTTTCAGGGATCTCTGCAATATTATTAATTTTTAGAAAATGATAAATTTTTTATGAAATTTTTGAATAAAAATTTACAAAAAAGAATCATTTTTAATTTTAATTAATATTGCAGAGTTCACTGTACAAAAGCACAATAAAAAATAATAATATGTTGATGTAAATACTTTAATTTATTAGTATTTTACTCTATATTATTTTGTAAGCCATTTTTAAAGCTATAAAAGTTATCAAATTATATGAAAGATTTGAAAAACAGTTAAATTTTTAACTATTATTAAAAATCAAAAAACTTATAGATAGATAATTAAGTATAATATCTTTTAATTTTTTAATAACTTTAATTAATTTAAAAATGATTTATTGAAAAATATTTATATTTCAACTCTATTATATTCAAGATTTGAAATACTCCAAAACTTTTTCTAAATTAATTTTAATTTTTGTTATATCCCAATAATAATTTTCTAAAGATTGATTTTGTTTGAAAGAAGTATTTTTAAATTCTGAATTTTTAAAAATATTTTCATTTAAAAAAGTATATCTTTCTTTAAGTTTTTGTGAAGTTTGAGCTTTTTTTTCAAAATCAGTATTAAAAAATACATAAAATAAAAAACTCTCTGCAAAATCTTCGTATTTATTTGTCATAGCATAACCTGAGACAAAATCAGCTACTCAACAATCATTTTTAATAACTTTTGTAGAATTCCAACAAATATCATAAAAAGTATTTGAATTATCTTGGAAAAATCAACTTTTAAATTGATTCATATCAAAATAATGCCCTAGTTCATGAACAAATACTGAAACAAATTCTTCATCATTTAAATTATTTACTCAAAAAATTCTAATAATATCATCTTTATAATTTCATCTAACTTGAAAATCATCTTTTGATATTTCTATATCTAAATTTATTTTTTTTGCATTAAATACATTAGAATAAAGCAATGTTTTTAGTACATTGCTTTTTTTTGTATTCAAAAAATCATTTTCATAATTACTTGGAGAGTATCAAATATCTATATTTACTTTATTTTCAATTAAATATTTTTTTTGTATTATAGTTTCTTTTATTTTTTGTTTGGCTTCTAGATAATCTTTTATAGAAAAATCAGAATTATTTTTGTTTATTTCTAAATCATTATAAGTATTTGAATTTAGAGTTGGAACATTTATATCACTAAAAGAAACTCATCTTTTTTCAACATAACTGTTGTATTCATAATCATCATTTTGTATGAATAAATTTAAACAAAAAAAACAAAAAAATGAAGTTACAAAAACTTTTATTTTCATATTTTTTAAAAAAATCAATACATTAAATCAACAACAGTTACAATTATTGCTCAAGCTAACATCATTGCTGCAAATCAAATAAGAGCCCATTTTATAATGTTTTTTGATTTTTTAATTTTTTCGTCATTTCATCCAGAAAATTGAAGCATTAATCAAGCATAAACTATTGCTCAAACAGCTATTATTCATAATAATAATCAAACATTTCAAAGTAAAGTATCAACTTGTGTTTTAAATCATCATTCAAGAGTGTATTCATTATTGACATTATCAGATTCTGATATTGTTTTTCCATCTTTGGTATTTGTATCTCATGTAGATGATGTTGCTGTTCAAACTAGATTAGATGATTTGTATTTACTTAAACATCTTGAAACTGTATCTGTATCGTCAGCAGTAGCAAAATCACAGTTTATTTCTTCTGTTCAAACTTTATTTCATTGTGTTTTGTTTGTCTCAGTTGCAAAAACATTATTTACAAAACAAAAACTAAAAAACAGAGTTAAAAGTATGGTAATTTTATTTTTCATAAATTTATATTAAATTTTTAAAGAAGATGCAAGTTTAACTAAAGCCATAGCTAAAGGAATTACAGCAAGTCAAGCAACAGCATATATTAATCAAGTTTTTGCTTTTTTATAAGCTTCATCATTTCATCTTGATGATATAAGTTTCATTCAAAAAAACATAAATACTCAAACAGCAATTACTCACAATAAAGTATATATAATATTTTCAATACTATTAACTATGGATTGAAGAGGAGATTCTGTTTCTATTCAAAGAGTATTATTTGGAATTCATTTCATTTTATTTTCAATTGTATCAGCATAAACCATATTTATTCTAGAGATAACAACTAATAAAAAATAATATATTTTTTTCATAATTTTAAATTATTAATTAAGTGTTGATGAAGTAGTAAAGTATATCGTATCATTTTCTCCGGAGTTTATTGTTTCTCCAGAAGTTCATTTTACTCAAGAAGCTATAATTTTATATTCAGTTCAATTTTTTAATTGAGTTTTTGTTGTTAATCTCATATTTTTTTCTTTATATAATTCATTTAGAGACAATTCTAATTCTATTTTATTTCAATTTAAATCTTCTAATTTAAATTGATAAGGAGAAATATTGTCATCTTCAGCAATATTTGTATCAAAAGTAACTAAAATAGTATATTTATCAATTGCTTTTGCTTGTGTTAATTTTATTGGATTTTTGTTTGTATTTGAAGTTACCGATGTTATATTTACTTCAGGAGTAGTTCAATCGTTATCTACAGATGTATCTATTTTTTCAGCTTTTTGTTCAGATGCTGTATCTCCAAATTTAAATTTATTTAAAATACTTACCATGCTCCAAGCTGAAGTTGATATAAGTACTCATATAATTGACCAAGTAACAAGTTTTTTTGCTCTTTTTGCTTTATCTTCATTTCATGCTGAAGATACAAAATATATTCCTGACATAATAATTGCTAAAACTGAAAATACAGCTGTATATTTTATTCCATCAGATATTACATTTGTTAAATATACTACTCATCAGCTAAAAGAAACTTCTTTCTTTGTCTCATAATCTGTTTGATAATCATTTAATCATTGCTTTTGAATATTACATCCAGGAAGTCAATAACAATTAATTCAAGGTCATTTATCTGCAAATGTTACTAAAGGAAATAGTGATATAATCAAAAGTATTAATATTTTTTTCATAAATTTTTATTTAGTAATTATTATCTATAAAGCACAAATCTAACAAGACTCATTATTGGGTAAGCCATCAATGCTATTACAAGTCACATAATTCAAGCTTTCAAAATATTTTTTCAAGTAGATAATTTTTGGTCATCTCACATACTAGTAATCATAAATCAAGCTCAAATAGTCATTAAAACTAATGCAAGAATACTTAGTCAAATCATTAATTTTTCAATTAAAGTTCATATTCAATAGTTTAGTTTTTCAGTAGAAGTAGCTCAAGTTTGAGTTCATTCTTTAATTCTTAAGAAAGATGTATCAAATTGGAAGTTAGAATTTGTTATATCATCAGTAGTACAAGCTGTTCAATCAGTATTACTTCATCATTTTCACTCACATTCTTTATTCTTTTTTTCAAATCTGTTTTGTTTTTCTTCTTCTGTTGTTTTATTATCTGTAGTTTTATTTGTGTTAGTATTAGTCGTTGAATCTCAAGCAAAAACATTTAAACTTCAAAAACTAAAAAACATTAAAGTTAGTATTAAAAATATTTTTTTCATATTTAATTTTGTTAAAATTTAAGGTATTATTAATAATGATTCTGAATCAAGTTCAGAATGACAGTGTGTCAAGTTCAGAATTATAGTATGCCAAATTCAGAATAACAGTAATGATTATATTCAAAATAATTTTAACAAAAAACAAAAAAAATACAATTTTATTTGATATTTTAGTTTTTGCTTTATAATCTGTTATGTTATAATTTATTATTATTTTTAAAAATATATGAAAATTGCACTTGTTCATGATTTACTTGTAAAGCTTTGATGAGCTGAAAAAGTTTTAGAGAAATTACTTCAAATGTATCCAGAAGCAGACCTTTTTACTTTGATTTATGATGAAAAAAAAGTTGAAAAAGTATTTCCAAAATCAAAAATCAAATATATTCCTTCTATCACACAAAATATTTTTAAATTAACTAAAAATCAAAGATTTTGTCTTCCTTTTATGTCTAGAGCAGTTGAAAGTTTAGATTTATCTGAATATGATGTAGTAATAGCTGATAATTCTGCTTTTGTGCATGGATGTATTACAAAACCAGAAACAAAATTTATAGTTTATTATCATACTCCTGCAAGATATATGTGGGACCGGACAAATGAGTATAAAAAAGAAATCGGATGGAATTCTTGAATTAAAAAAGCAGTATTAAATTATATGTTAAAATGATTAAGAGCTTGGGATTTTGTGGCATCTGGGAGGCATGATATAACTTTATGTAATTCATTTAATGTAGCTAAAAGACTTAAAAAATATTACAAACTTGATGCTTGAATTATTTATCCAAATGTTGATGTTGAAAGATTTGATAGGGAACTAGAAACTACTTTTGAAAAACCTTTTTGACATTATTATATAATTATTTCAGCATTAACAGAATTTAAAAAAATTGATTTAGCAATAGATGCTTTTAATCAAATGACTGATAAAAATTTAGTAATTGTTTGAGCTTGAAATTACAGTGAAACTCTAAAATCTCAAATTAAAGCATTTAATATAAAAATGGTTTGACCAAAATATGATGATGAACTTGTTTATTTATTACAACAAGCTGACTGACTTGTATTTGCTTGAGAAGAAGATTTTTGAATTGTACCAATTGAGGCTATGGCTTGTGGAATTCCTGTTTTTGCTTATAAATGAGGATGACTTGAAGAAACTATGATAGAATGAGTTACTTGAGAATTTTTCTTGGATAAAAATGGATGAGATTTTGCTTCAAGTTTTATAGAATTTGATAGAAATATTAAAGCTTGAAAATATTCTCAAAATGCAATAAAAAGACATGCTTATAATTATTCATCGGATGTTTTTGAAGAAAAAATTAGAAGTGTAGTAGGTGAGTAAGAAAGAAAACTTAATAATTAACCCATCCCTAACCCTTCCCTTAAGTCTAAGGGAAGGGAATAATAAGGAAAAATTAATTAATATTTCTTTCTCCCCTGGGGGGGAAGAGTTCGAAGGACAGATAGGGGGATTTTTACTATTTAAAATAAATTTATGAAATATTTACTATATTTATATGTCTTTATACTTCCATTTCATGCTGTAATTGTAACATTTTTACAATGTAGATTGAAACTTGATGTACAACTTGTAAGATTTTGGAAAGAATTATGAATTCTTTGACTGCTTTCAATAGTTGTTTGAAATGTTTTGTATAGAAATAAATTTGATTTAAAAGCTATTTATAAAGATAATGAACTTTTAAAATATATTACTTTTTTTGCAATAACTTCATTTTTCTATATATTTTTCCCTTATTTTAAAATGGATGCATCAAATGTTTTAGGTTTTAGATATGATGTATTTTTCTTGTTTGCATTTGTGGTTTGAATGTATTTACTAACTTTAAGAAATAATTTTGATTGATTTTTAAAAGCTTTGTTTTCTTCAATAGGACTTATGCTTTTAATATTTTTACCTTGGTATATTTTCTGAGATATTTCAAGTATGAGTGAATTTTTGGGGTATTCTAAAGAAGTATCTACTTATAAAGCAAATTCTTGTCTTGCTTTTGCTCAAAATGTAAAATGATGACACCATAGATTACAATGAAGTTTTTGAGACCCTATAAGATTTTCAGTATTTTTGGTAGTATTTTATTTTATATTTATTTGAAGAGTATTACACAATCATTTAAATGAAAAAATTAACAGATTTTTTATATGTTTATGAGCTTCTTTAATTGTTGCAATAAGTGTATTTTTCTCTTATACAAAAACAAGTTTACTATGACTTATGTTTGGTTTAAGTTTATTTGTATTTTTAGCTTATAAATACAAATACAAAAAACAAATAACACAAAACCAAATACTTATTTCTTGAAGTGTGGTTTGAATTTTATGAATGGTGTTTATTTATATAAAAAGAGCTTTATTTCTACATCCAGAAGCAGTTTTATGAAGAATGGAAAACTTAATAACTTCTTGGAAAATGTTTTTTTACAATCCTTTAGGTTACGGACTTTGAGTTGCATGACCTGCTAGTCAATTAGCTACTTCAACAAATAAATTTTTATCAAGTGGAAGTCATTTATTTCTACCAGAAAATTGGTATGTACAAATACTTTTAGAACAATGAATTTTATGACTTGCATTTTTCTTATTAATTATTTATTACATTTGAAAAAATCTATTTCATATAGTTAAAGTAAAAAGAGATTTTTTAAGTATTTGAATATTTACATCGTTTATTACAATACTTTTTATGGCTAATTTTACTCATATATTTGAAGAAGCTGCAACAAGTTATGTATTATTTATGATTATGTGAGCTTATATTATAAATGAAAGTAAGAGAATTAAGTTAAAATAAACCTGAAAAGGTTTATTTTTTTGTTTAAATAATTAATTATAAAATATATTTGACAAAAGTGTAATATTATGATAATATAAAAGTGTTTTTATATTTTAAATACACTCTATGACTAGAAGCTCATATATTATAAGAAATAAAATAGCTGAAAACTCAAAGAAATTTTCAAGAAAATGACTTGAAAAAGCTAAAGAATTATCAGAATATTCATCAAAAAAAATTGATGTGATTATTTCAAAATTAGATGACGAAAAAAAAGTAAGTTCTGATGATGAAAAAAAAGATAAAATCAAAAAATGAGTAGAAGATATTTTTTCTGATAAAAAAACTGAAACAGATACAGATTCTGATAAGGATTCAAAAAAAACTGAAACAGATACAGTTAAAACAGATACAGATAAAACGGTTAAAGCAGATAAAACAGTTAAAAAACCAGATTTGACTATTGATGATATTTCAAAAATTCTAGCATCAGAAGATAAATCTGTTATTGAAAAAGATAAAATTGAAACAAAAGATAAAATTTTAACATTAGTAGATAAAAAAGAATTACCAAAAAAATATTATGATTTATCAGATTCTCTTTGAGATACTATGATTTTTGATGCTACAACAAAAGATATTTTAGCTAATTTTTCTGATGTTTGAGATAGTTTAGAAGAAGTTGCTTTAAATTATGCACAAGAAGAAAATAGAGAAAATATAATGAAAAAAGAAAAATGAATTTTTGGTTTTGTTAAATCTACTTGAAAAAAATTTGTTAATTTCTTTAATAGAGATAAAAAAGTAGAAAAATTAAAAAATCAAAAAATGAATGATTTTGCATCTTCATCATTATTTAGTCAAGAAAATATTCGTTCAAATGCATCACATCGTTATCAAACATTATTAAATAATGATACTTTAAAAAATTTATCTCTTAGAAAAGTTAATACTGATAAATATGAAAATCCTGAAATAAATTCTCTATGAAAATCATATGTAAATTGAGAAATTGATGAAATGGAATTTAAACAAAAATTTGATGAAATTGTCTCTTATGATGAAGAATTAAATAATATTTTTAATACAAATTGAATTAAACAAAAATGAACAAATGTATTAAATGTATTAAAATCTAAAAGAAAACTTTTAGATATGATAAGATCTTTAAATATTGCTTCTACTTGAGATATAGATTCTATTTTAAATAAATATTTATCAAATATTGATAATATTAATTATTTATCTGAATTATGAATTAATTTAAAAGATAAAGATTCAAAAGAAAAATTATTAAAATCATTGTTAGATGAAAGAAATTTTGAAATATTAAAATCAAAACCTGTAAATATTAAATTTGATATAATTAAATGATGAGAATGAGCTTTTAAAATAAATGATTTTGAAAGAAAAGAGTGAAATATCTTTAAAACTTGAGCTTTTTTAGATAAACATCCTGTTATTTCTTGAATTATTACAACAACATCTTTAGTTTGAACTTCTGCTATGTGAGCTTTATTTTATCCATTAAGACCATTTTTATGATGAGGTTTTATGTGATGATTAAATTTTGTTAAAAGATGGACTTGATATACAAAAGAAATGGATGGATATGAACAAAGAATTGTTAGATGAGAAGATGATAAAGCTAGAATTTTACAATCTTTAGATGTTTTACAAGATCAATTGGATGATGTATCTACTTGAAAAGTAAAAAAAATGTTATTAAAATCTAAAATTAAATCTTTAAATAAAAAATTAAAATTATATTCAAGAAATAAAATCAAATGAGAAGTTGTTTGAAATGATAAATTAGACATTGAAAAATGAACTATTCATAAACATTTTTATAACATTGAAAAATTAAATGAATATATTAATAATAATTTAGTTTGAAGTTGAAAAAATCTAGAAAAATGGTTAGTTATATGATTATCAAGACTCGATTTATATGCTAAAACATGACATAATTTTTTAAAATCTTCATCTAAAGAAAATCTTGAAGAACAAATGAATTTATTAATTCAAAATATTTCATTTGTAGTAAATAATGAAACTTATTGAATATCAATGGAATCGTTAAGAAATTCAGAATTTTATAAATGAGTTTCTGAATTTTTGGAAGTTGATTATAAAAAATGAGTTGAATGATTTAAAGAAACAAGAAAAAAAGATTCAATAAAAAAATGAGTAACTTACTGATCAATTTATGCTGCATCAAATATTTTAACTCATTATATTTGATCTTTAATTTCATGAACTGAAGTTATTCCAACTAGTAATCCAAAAACTCTAGATTTACAAGATCAAAAATTAATGACATTATTAAAAGATAGTAATTTAATTGACTGAAATTGAAAAGTTTTAGTTTGAAATGAAGAACTAGCAAAATTTATTAATTCACAAAATTGATATAGTTGTGATCCATCAACTTTAAGTGTTTTTGTAAGTTGATATGAAATGGATCCAGCAATTGCTTCACAAATGAAAAATATTTTATGAAATAATTATGATAAATTTATTTCAAATTTACAAAATGTAAAAACTCCTGAAACACTATGGGATACTCTAACAAATGATATTTTTAATAATAAACAACTTTGAAATAATGCAAAAAATCAAATTATGTCTATTATTATGAATGCTACTTATGAACATAATTGAAAACAAATTCCTGAATTATTTGTACAAGCTGTTTATAATGAAAACTTCTTTAATGAAGTAATGAATTGATCTCAAAGACTTACTCATATTTTAACTGATTTATTACCAAATTGGTGATATTGAAGTGATTTTACATATGATAAATTAAAAGATTTAGTAGTTTGATTACAAAATAATACTGTTGATTGGTTTAGTTTAGATACGGCTACTCAAACAAAATTAAATGAAGTAATGTTTTGTTATGTTCATAAATCTTGAGAATCTATGTGATCTCCAATGTGGGAAGTATTTATGGATAAATCTAAAAACTTTATTTGAAATATTTGAAATACATCATATATTTGAGAAGACATTATTAATAAAGGTACAAATTGGTTAGGTTGGTTAGCTCTACCATTATTTAGAAATACTACAATGTCACCAATTGATAATGATATGAAATATAAATCAACTACTGATGCTTCAAAATTGAGCTATATGAGATCAATTTCTCCTTGAGAGTTTGCAGAATGAAGAAGTTTAAGAGAACAGGATTTTAGTGAAACTATTAAAGCTAACTCTGATTCAAAACTTGATTTTAAAACAGAATTTTCTTTATTTAATGATAAAGTTTACTCAAAAGATAAGCCAAGATATGATTTATCTAATGAATTATCAAATAAATTTGATTTAAATTCTACTTCAAAAATGATAGTTTCAATTCCTTGTTATGTAAAAGAGTCTAATTTAGAACATACTTTAGAAAAATATTGAGAACAATCATTTAATGATTTTGAAATAGTATTATTATTAAATTCTTGAACTGATTGAATGAGTTTAGACGATCATAATAAAAATGTTAGAAAAAGATTAGATGAAATAAATAGAGTAAAATCTAAATATCCTCATTTAAAAATAAATGTTATAGATAAACAATTTCCTTGAAAAGTAAAAGTAGGACATATAAGAGCTATTTTATGAGATATTATATGAATTAATTCATTAAAAAATGGTATTTCGGATCCCATAGTTATTTCAAATGATGCAGATGTTATTGATATAAATATTGATTACATGAAAAATATTTATAAAAATTTTGAATCAAATGATAGTTTAGATTTTATATTATGAAGAATTGAATGGGACTCTTCTGTAGAAAATGGGGCCTCAAAAGAAAATCCTGAATTGCTTATTTGACAAAGATTTCTTCAAATTATGGATGCCTCTATTCGTAGAATTGAAACATTAAAAAGTATTCAAAATTTATGAAGTTCTTGAGCTAATAGTGCTTATAGATTATCATCATATTATGCTTGTTGATGATATGATTTAAATGATTGAGTATGAGAAGATGTAGTTTTATGAAATCGATTGAAATATATGAGATATAAAAAATGAAATTCATATATTGATGAAAAATATCATAAATATGTTAATTCTGCAAAAATTCAAACTAGTCCAAGAAGAGCTATAAAATCAATTTTATTATGAAAAACTGTTGTTGAACAATGGCATAAATTTGATAGTATGTTATGAGCTTGATTAGATGAAAAAGATTTAATTAAAGAATATAAGAAAAATTCAGAATTTATTCAAGTTGATGATATTAAAAATGCTGAAAAATTAGATATTGATGCATTAAGAAAAATCAAACATAGAGTAGAATTTATGTTAAAAAAATTATTGATAGAATATTGAATCAATGATATTGAAAGAATTCAACATTTTTTAAAAGCTTCTCAAATTAAAATTTATTGAAATTTTTCAGATATAAAATTAATTAAAAATTCAAAATGAAGAGTAATTGATATTACTTGAATTTGAGTAGATTTATTAAATAGTAATTGATTAAAGTATTTATTTAATTATTTTAAATAATCTAGTAAAAAGTAGAATTTAACTCTACTTTTTTCTTTTTAAATTTTGAAAATAGAAAAAAATCAATATAGTAATAAATACCAAAAATAATTTTTAAAAATATTGTTATGAAAAAAATACTTGGAATAATTTTGTTATTTTTTACTTCATACATAACTATTTTTGCTCATCCACTTGATATTTCATCAAGTGTGTTGTCATTTAATAAAAATTATTTAGATGTAACAACTTATTTTCATAGTTATGAAATTGAGTATTTATTAAAATCAAAAAATATTAATATTAAATCAATTTATGAATATTATGACCATTTAGATATTATAAAAGATTATATTAAAGAGAAAATTTCACTAAATATAAAAGATAATAAATGTATTATTGAAAATATTGATATTTTGCAAATGGAAGAATACCAAATTTTATCAAACTGAATTGAAATAAATTATAAATTTAAGTGTGAAAAAAATATTACTTCGTGAGTTTTATTAGTTGATTTTTTTACTAATTTTCCTCTTCAAACTAATCAAATTACATTTTATGATTTAAATAAGAATAATTATCCTTTTGGAAAAACTGTTTTAACAAGTTCAGTTAAAACATATAATTTTGATTTAGAAAATACTAAAAATTCTTGTATAATTGATACAGATTGAGATGGAATTAGTGACGGGGATGAGCTTGTTTATAAGACTAAAAATACTTTAATTGATACTGATGGAGATTATTATACTGATTATGAAGAAATATTTAATTCTTGGCCAGCTTTAGATAATAAATTATGACCAAATCAAATTCCAAGATATGAAATTCCAAAAGATATTTTAGAATTAATTTTAAAAAATAAAAAAACAAAAAGTGATTGTGAAAAAATTATTTCTCAAAATATTAAAGAAAAAAATAACTTAAATCAATTATCTAACTGATTTTGAAATAATTATTTTAAAAATACTCTAAAAACTATCTCTGATTTTGCCTCAAAAAAGGGAAATATAAATATTTTTTATGTTATTTTAGTAGTAATATGACTTTGATATATTCATGCAATGTGACCTGGGCACTCAAAATCTCTACTTATTTCATATATTATTGATAAAAAACACAATTTCTTTGAATGATTTATTTATATAATAATATTTTCTGTAACACACATTTTAGATATTATTTTGCTATTTTTATTTACTAAAATACTTTTTTGAATTGTAGATATTTCTAATTATATGCTTTATATTCAAAGATTTTCAGTAATTATTTTAGTATTTTTTAGTTTATTTTTAATTTTTAGGGCAGTAAAAAATAAAAATATTTTAGAAATAAATTGCAAAAAAGATTTTAAATCAGCTATTTTTTTGTGATTTGTAACAGGACTTGCTCCTTGTACTTTTGGTTGGAGTATATTTTTACTTTTATTTTCACTTTGAAGTTTTTCTCTAATTTTACCTCTAATTTTAGCTTTAGGATTTTGAATTTTCTTGTGTCTTTTAACTATTTTGATACTTGTATTTTTTCTTAGAGAAAAAATGTTTACAAAACTAAATGTATTTACAAAATATTCTTCTTTTATTTCTAGTCTTATTTTATTTATTTTAAGCTTGTATTTAGTTTTTAACATATTTTAATTTTTTAATATTGACTATTTTGTAAAAATTATTATAAATAACTCTTAACTTAAAAATAAAAATAAAAACAAAAATATTTTAAATAGTAATTTATAATCTATGAAAAAAATATTTCTGTTTAGTAAACTAAACTTTGATAAACTAAAACAAATAAATAAAAAAACTTTGTCTTTTTTACTTATTTTGTCTATTTTTTGTAATGTGTTTTATTTTTCAAAAGCACAAGCTACAACTACTTGGACTATGGAAAAAGCTAGATTTTTAGCTTCAAGAGCTTTAATTCAAGCTACTCCTGATATTGTTGAAACTCTTTATAAGGCTTGATCTGCAAAAGATGCAGTGGAGATATTGTTTCCGAGTGTTAATTGACCTGATAAAACTGCTTATTTATCAGAGTTAGAAGCTTTTAAAACACAAAATTCTAGTCCAACTGATACTACTCAAAATAGGAGAGTTTATGCTTTTAAATATTATAGAGATCCCTATGAAGCAAAAATGAAACTTTTTTGATTATTTGAAGATATTTTTTCAATAGATGTGTGAGCAAATAATATTACTTTTGCACAAGTAGAAAATCATTTTTCAACATTATATAATAATTCTTTATGAAACTATAAAACAATGGTTAAAAAAGTATTATTTGATGCTGAAAAACCAGAAAATAGTTTTGCTTGATGAAAATATCTAGATTTGTTAAATCAACCAAATAAAGATTATCCAAATGAAAATTATGCAAGAGAATTGATGCAACTTTTTTTGATGTTAGAATACAAACCTTGGGAAGATGCTGAAACTCCAAATGCTCAAAGAAATTACACAGAAACTGATGTTGCAAAACTTGCTTTAATTTTGAGTGGATTTAGAGCTTGAGATGATTCGAAAGTGTATTTTGATAATAATTATCATAATCAAAATAAAGCAATTCCATTTTTGTCAGGAAGTCTAAAAACTTGAGATAGTTTTCCTTTTTATAATACTGCAAGTTGAACTATTGATAATACTGAAATTATTAAAAGTATTTGATGAAATAATTGACTTGCTGATAATATTCTAGATTATATTTTCTCAAAAAGAGAAGATGAAATTGCTAGTTTTTTATCTTACAGACTTTTAAAATATTATGTTTTAAATAAGCCAACTGAAAAACAAATTAAAGATTTTGCAGAAATTATTAAGCAAAATAATTTTGATATTTATCCAAGTGTAAAATATTTACTAGCAAGTGAGGTGATGTATTTGGATGATACAATGAATCAAATTTGGTATAAAAATCCTATAGAATTGTTTATTTGAACTCTAAAACTACTGCATTATAAAAATCCACAAATAATAGATCCACTAATTAATGATACTTCATTTTTAACGAATTTAGATTGGATTCCTTATAATCCAAAAAGTATTTTTTGAAGACCTTGATTTGATGATAATATTAACTTTTTTAATGCTTATTTTCATAATCAATTTGTAACTTTAACTTCAAAATTTGCATATTCTACTTCAAGTTGATCTTATAATTTATCAGATATTATTTGAAATACTACTTTGGTAAATTCTTGAACTACTTTAGTTGAAACTAGCACTTGAAATACATATTCTTGAAGTATTAATTTAGAAAATATCAGCATAACTTTAAAAGATAAAACTTTTAAAATTCCTGGATATACAAAACCTGAATCAGTTTCACTTTTTAGTACTTTAAAAAATATTTTATCAAATGATGATGAAAATATAACTCAAACTTGAAGTGAAAATAAAACTCAAACCTGAAGTGAAAATATAAATAATTCTTGAAGTGAAAATGAAACTCAAACTTGATCTTTAGAAACAAGTTCTTGAAGTGAAAATACAGCTTCTTGAATTCAAAATGAGACTAATTCTTGAAAGGTGTTAGAAGAAACTAAAACTGAGAGTTGAAGTGAATTAAAAGAAGAAATTAAAATTGAAACTAAAGAAGAAATAAAAGAAGAAGTAAAAACAGAAACTAATGAAGAAGTAAAAACAGAAACTAATGAAGAAGTAAAAACAGAAA
>RRZT010940006.1_pt1 | contig 27933 bp, 26 predicted proteins | sample 2165551 | NCBI WGS metagenome assembly RRZT01 (sample SAMN10456910, study PRJNA506462) | wastewater metagenome | biome: wastewater; feature: sludge; material: wastewater sludge; isolation source: wastewater sludge with Escherichia coli K12::gfp cells carrying plasmid... | place: USA: Moscow, Idaho... | reverse complement strand
CGCGGCGTACTCGTTGGCGATGCGATCCAGCAGCTTGGCCCGGATGATGCAGCCGGCCCGCCAGATGCGCGCCACCGCAGCCACGTCGATGTCCCAGCCGTAGTCGCGGGCACCGATCTTGATCAGGTTCAGGCCCTGGGCGTAGGCGACGACCTTGGAGGCCCACAGCGCCTGCCGGACGTCCTCGATGAAGGCGTCGCGATCGGCCACGTCAACCGTGCCGTCCGGACCCTGCAAAGCGGCCTGAGCCGCCTTGCGCAGTTCGGGGCTGGAGGAGGCGGCGCGGGCGAAGACGGCCTCGGCGATGGCGGCAGCCGGGACGCCCAGGTTGAGCGCCTCCTGCACCGTCCACGTGCCGGTGCCCTTCATGCCCGCGGCGTCCACGACGACGTCGACCAGCGGCTTGCCGGTCTCGGCGTCGACCTGACGCAGCACCTCGGAGGTGATCTCGATCAAGTAGGAGTCCAGATCGCCGGTGTTCCACGTCGCGAACACGTCGGCCGCCTCGGTGGCGCTCAGCCCGGCGCCCTTGAGCAGGTCGTAGGCCTCGCCGATGAACTGCATGTCGGCGTACTCGATGCCGTTGTGGATCATCTTCACGAAGTGGCCGGCGCCGTCGGTGCCGATGTAGGTGCAGCAAGGCTCTTCGCCGTTCGGGCCCGGGACCTTCGCCGAGATGTCTTCGAGCATCTTGCCGACGTACTGGTAGGAGTGCGGCGATCCGCCGGGCATGATCGAGGGGCCCTCGAGGGCGCCCGTCTCGCCGCCGGAGATGCCGGCGCCGACGAAGTGCAGGTCGTGCTCGCGCAGCGCCTTCTCGCGGCGGCGGGTGTCCTGGAAGAACGCGTTGCCGCCGTCGACGACGATGTCGCCGGGCTCCAGCAGCGGGACGAGGGCGTCGATGGTGGCGTCGGTGCCCGCGCCGGCCTTGACCATGATGACGACCCGGCGCGGCTTCTCCAGCGAGTCGACGAACTCCGACAGGCTCTCGGAGGCGATGAAGCCGGCCTCGGGGTGGGCCGCCGCGACGGCCTCGGTCTTGGACCAGGTGCGGTTGAAGATGGCGGTCCGGTAGCCGTGGTTGGCGAAGTTGCGTGCCAGGTTCGATCCCATGACGGCCATGCCGATGACGCCGATCTGGGCGGTTCCCGTCTTGTCGCTCATGTGGTGGTGCCCTTTCGTCGGAGATGGTGGTCAGCCGCTCGGTGCAGCACCGGCCTCGGTGCCGCGCGCGCGGCCATACCCCTACCATCTTGCCCGATCCGGACGCGGCAAGACACCGATTGCCAACCGTGGAAAGTGGTTGCGCAACCTGAGGCCAAACGACCGCAACTCGGGTGCTTTCGCCTGACATGCCCGCGCGCGCCCGCAACAATGACGCCATGACCCAGCCGTTGACTCTTCACCCTGATCGCCTGTTCCCTGCAGAGCCGCAGACACGCGCAGTGGCCCGCAAGCTGTATGAGCAGGTCAAGGATCTGCCCATCATCTCGCCCCACGGTCACGTTCCGCCGGCCTGGATCGCTGACGACATCCCGTTCAAGAACCCCACCGATCTGCTGCTCACGCCCGATCACTACGTGAACCGCATTCTGCACGGCCAGGGCGTCGACCTGGGCGCGCTCGGCGTCCCGGTGGGCCGGACCGACTTCACCGAGGAGCAGGCCCGCGAGGCGTGGCGCATCTTCTCCTCCCACTACGAGCTGTTCCGTGGGACGCCGATGAAGTACTGGATGGAGATGGAACTCGTCGACATCTTCGGGATCGACGTGCGGCCGTCGGCGGAGACGGCCGACGAGATCTACGACGCGATCAACGCCAAGCTCGCCACCGACGCCTTCAAGCCGCGCGCGCTCTTGGACACCTTCAACATCTCCTTCCTGGCGACCACCGACGATCCGTTGGACGACCTGGAACACCACGCGAAGCTGGCCGGTGACGACTCGGTCGCCACGACCATCGTCCCGACCTTCCGCCCCGACAAGTACCTGGAGGCTGGCCGGGCCGGCTGGACCGACCTGATCGACGCCCTGGGCGCCAAGACCGGCGAAGACACCACCACGTTCGCGGGCTGGGTCGCGGCCATGGAGAACCGGCGCCAGTTCTTCAAGAGCATGGGGGCGGTCTCCTCCGACCACGCCCACGTCGACCTGGGCACCGAGCCGCTTCCCCGCGAGGAGGCCGAGGCCGTGTACGCGGCGGCTCGTCGCGGCGAGGCGTCCTCGCTGGCCACCGCAGCCCTGCGCCGGACGTTCATGTTCGAGATGGCGCGCATGGCGTCCGAGGACGGCCTCGTCATGACGCTGCACCCGGCCGTGTACCGCGACCACCACCAGGCGACGTTCGAGAAGTTCGGCGCCGACGTCGGCGGTGACATCCCGATCGCGTTCGAGACCGTGGATGCCCTCCACCCGATGCTGAACGCGTTCGGCACCAACCCGAACTTCCGGGTGATCATCTTCGGCCAGGACGAGACGGTCTACAGCCGCGAGGTGGGCCCCCTGGCCGGCTTCTACCCGTCGGTCTACGTCGGCCCGCCGTGGTGGTTCATCGACGCCCCCGACGCGATCATGCGCTGGCGTTCGTCGGTCACCGAGTACGGGACGTTCTACAAGACGACCGGTTTCGTCGACGACACCCGGGCCTTCATGTCCATCCCGGCCCGCCACGACCTGGCGCGCCGCGTGGACTCCTCCTACCTGGCCAACCTCGTCGTCCAGCACCGCCTGGAGATCGACGAGGCGGAGGAACTGGCCAACGCGTTCGTGGTCGATCTGCCCAAGAAGGCGTTCAACATCACCGTCTAGACCCCTCGCGTGCGACAGGGCGGCCCCGTTCGGGGTCGCCCTGTTCGACGTGCTCGCACCGCGTGTCGCGGTTCCAAACTGGGGGTGGGATTCTTGCCAGAACCTGGTGGCAACCGGTTGCCGGGTTGCTAGGCTCGCAGGCATGGTCAACGAGGCGGGCACGGGGTCGGACGCAACGATCTATGACGTGGCACGTGTCGCCGGGGTGAGCCCGTCGACGGTGTCACGGGCCTTCTCCCGACCCGGTCGGGTGAGCGCGCAGACGGCGGAACGGATCCGCCAGGTCGCCGAGGAACTCGGCTACCGCAGCCGCGAGGTCACCCGAGCGGCGGCCAAGACCACCACGAAGGTGCTCGGGCTGGCCGTCGCCGACATCACCAACCCGTTCAACTTCCGCGTCATCCGTGGCTGTCAGGCCGCAGCCGCCGAGGCGGGCTTCGTCGTCACCTTGAACGACGCGCAGGAGTCAGAGGCCCTGGAGCGCGAGATGCTGCGCCGTTCGCTGCCGCTCCTGGACGGCCTGATCATCGCAAGCTCGCGGCTGTCGGACACCGAACTGCGCACGCTGGCGAAGTCGCTCCCGGTCGTCATCTTGAACCGGCGCGTCTCCGGATTGCACTGCATCGTCCCCGACATGGCCCATGGCGTCCGCAAGGCCGCCGAGCACCTGCTGGCGCTCGGACACCGCAACATCACCTATCTGGCGGGGCCGGAGGCCTCCTGGGCGGATGGGATGCGCTGGCGTGCCGTCCGGGAGTCGGCCCGCGAACTCGGGTTCACCGAGCATCGGGTCGGGCCGTTCGCCCCGACGCTGCAGGGCGGCCGGGGGGCCGCCGAAGTGATCGCCGCCCGCCGCCTCAAGGCCGTGGTGTGCTTCAACGACCTGATGGCCATCGGCCTGATGCAGGGGCTGGCCGAGCGGGGCATCAAGGTCCCCGACCAGGTCAGCGTGGTGGGCTTCGACAACATCTTCGCGTCTGCTCTCGTGACGCCCGGGCTGACGACGGTCGCCGCCCCGCTGACGATGCTGGGCGACTCGGCCGTGCGCTACGTCACGGCGACGTTGACCGGGCACAAGTCGCCCGAGACGTGCCCGGTGCTGGTCCCGGTGCGGCTCATCGTGCGACAGTCCACCGCGCCCGCGTCCTGAGCCGGGCCCCGGTGGCCCGCTTGGCCGCGACGCTGAGACGCCACAGCGACGGGGCGGCACCGAACGGGTTCTTCCTCCCGCGGTGCCGCCCCGTCCGTTTGGTCAGTCCTTCTTGAGGCGGTACAAGACCTCGCCGGCGTTCTCCTGCACGAAGACGTCCGGGTCAGCGTTCCAGGCCTCGAAGTCGGCGTCCTCCACAGCCAGGTAGCCGAGGTTCACCTGCTCGCACACCTCGCGGGGGATCTGCGTGCACAACGTCACCTTGATGCGGTTGGTCTCCACACCCGTCTCCGGATCGAAGCTACCCGCGCCGCGCACGTGCGTCGAATGGGCGAGCACGCCCTTGGGAACCCCCGCGAAGCGGTCCCACTGCTTCGTGAAGTACTCGATGCTGTGGTAGCCGATGTCGTAGATCTCCGGGTGCTGCTCGGACACTTCCGTGACGTGCGGGGCGTAGATGATCACCTCGCCGCCGTCGGCCATCGCCGGCTGCATCTTGTAGCAACCCTTCGCCGCCGTCCAGATGTCGTCATAGCGGGTCGGCATCATGGCGATGACCTTCGTGAACGGCTCGTCCACGTAGACGACGTGCGTCTGAGCGGCGACCTCGGCGGCGGCCGCCCAGGACTCCTGGCTGCTGCCAAAGGAGATGGACTCGATCTCGCCCGTGCCCGACTGCACCACCAGGCACAGCGCCAGCTTCAGCCCGGGGATCATCGCCGACCCGGCATCCACGATGGCGCGCACCGGGGTGATTCCGGGCGTCCCGATCATGGTCTCGATGCCGATGAGGGCTCCCACCCAATGCGACAGGTCGATGGCGTCGTGGGTGCTGCAGCCCGGGATGAAGTACTTGTTGCCCCCGGAGATGCCGATGACCTCGTGGGGGAACACGGGCCCGATGACCAGGTTGATGTCGGCCTCGGCCACGTAGCGATTCATCTCGACGACGACCTCCTCCGCCATCAGGCCGCCGCTCAACTCCGACACCTCCTGGGCGCTCAGCGTGCCCAAGGTGACGATCTTGTCGGGGTCGAGGAACTCGTGGTTGAGAACCGTCATGCCGGGATACGTGTCCGCAAGGGTGCTGCCCTCCGGCACCCCGAACCAGGTGTCGATCTCGCCCGGCTCCATGTAGGAGTGGGTGCCCAAGGCGATGATGGTCGTCAGCGACGCAACCCGGTCGATCAGGTGACGGTGCACCGTGCGCAGCAAGAGCGGCAGGGGGCAGCTCCGCGTGCCATCGGGCACGACCAGGACGACCGACTTGTCATCGAAGTCGACTCCGGCGAACTGGTCGAGCACGAACGCGTCCAGTTCGGCGTCCGCGACGGTGAGGTGCGGGCCCCCGATCGTGACGGCCTCGATGGTGGTGGAAAGGGGCACGGCGTCCTCCTGGAGCGGGCTTGCGATGTTGGCAAGCTTACGGCGACCAGTTGCCAACAATGGCCTGATTTGCCCTGTTGCCAGCATGACGGGCCTAGGCTGCCCCTTGTTGTTGCACGCACGAGAAAGGTCCATGACGTGACCCGCCGACTCACCCGCGCCCAGGACGGTCGCCCCGCTGCACCGATCCGGATCGTCCACCTGGGACTGGGTAACTTCTTCCGCGCCCACGAGGCGATGTACACCGAACGCGCCTCAGACGCCGACGCGTGGGGCATCGCCGCGTTCACGGGCCGCTCGACCGCGATGGCCGAGGCGATGACTGCCCAGGACGGGCTGTACGAGCTGATCGTCCAAAACCCTGAGGGCAATGAATACGAGGTGATCAGCTCGATCTCCGCGACGCATAGCGGCTCGGACGTGGCCACGTTCGTCGGCTACCTCGCCGACCCCGCGGTTGTCATCGTCAGCTCGACCATCACCGAGGCCGGGTATCTGCCCGGCGCCGAGGGCGGCATCGACCTGACGAACGCGGCCGTGCAGGCCGACATCGCTGCCTTGAAGGGCGGCGAGGCCACCGCGGTCACCACCGCGCCGGGCAAGTTCGTCGCCGGGCTCCTGGCCCGTCGCGCGGCGGACGCGGGCTCGATCACGTTCCTTCCGTGCGACAACGTCCCCGACAACGGCCACATGGTCGCGGGCGTGCTGACCTCGCTGGCCGAGGCCGTCGATCCGACGCTGGTGGACTGGATGTCCGCCAACGTGGGGTTTGCCACCACGATGGTCGATCGGATCACGCCCAGCATCTCCGAGGAGGCCCGGGCGGCCCTGGCCGCCGACCAGGGCATCGACGATCCGGCCGCGGTCGCGACCGAGCCGTTCACCGAGTGGGTCATCGCAGGCGAGTTCGCCGGCGGACGCCCCGCCTGGGAGAGCGCCGGAGCCGCCTTCGTCGACGACATCACTCCCCACGAACTGCGCAAGCTGTGGCTGCTCAACGGGTCGCACTCGCTGATGGCCTACGCGGCCACCGTCGTCGGTCACGCGACCGTGTACGAGGCGATCAGCGACCCGGTCGTCGCAGGCTGGGTGAACGAGTGGTGGGACGTCGCGGCCCGTCACCTGCCGCTGCCCGCGGAGGAAGTGGACGCCTACCGGGCGGCCCTGCTGGAGCGCTTCGGCAACCCGCGGATGAAGGACCAGCTCTCCCGGATTGCGGCCGACGGGTCGGTGAAGATTCCCATCCGCATCGTTCCGGCCTTGAACGCCGACCGGGCGGCGGGACGCCAGCCGATCGGCGCCGAGCGTGCCGTGGCGGCCTGGGTGCTGCACACTCGCGGCCTGGGTGCTCCGATCAACGACGCGAAGGCGGACATCGTCACCGAGATCGGTGCCGGGACGCTCGCGGAGTCCGTCGCCAAGGCGGCCGACTACCTGGGCATCGCCGACGAGGCAGCTCGGGCGTCCATCCTGGCGCTGGCCACCGACCTGGCAGCCGCCGCGGCCTGAGCGCAGACACGCAGCATCGCCTCCGCCGAACCGGCGGTCCCCGACAGGGGGCCGCCGGTTCGGCGCGTCAGATCTCAGATCGTGAGAGCGTCGGTCTAGGTGAGGAGGAAAGTCAGGCGGCGGGCGGGGTGCGGCGTCCCGACAGCAGCGCCCATCCGGCCAGCACCAGCAGGAACAGTGCCGCCGAGCCGAAGGCGTCCACGATCGAATGCTGCTTGAGGAAGGCCGTGGAGAACGCGATCACGACGGTGAGCACGATCCCGGCCGCCTTCACCCACATCGAGGTGACGTAGCGGCTGACGATCAGGCAGTACGCCACCACCAGCGAGGTGTAGACGTGCAGGCTGGGAAACACGTTGGAAGGGTCGTCGAAGCCCTGCAACCCGGCGACGATCCCCGTGAACCAGCCCTGGTCGGGATAGGCCTGCGGTCGCAGCGTCTGCGTCGTCGGCCACAGCGTGTACCCGATCAGGCAGGCCGTCATCCCGACGATCAGCAGGAACGCCAGCCGCGGGGTCTCCGCGTAGCTGCGGAAATCCCGCACCAGCAGCCAGCCGATGAAACCCAGCAGGAACGGGAACCAGGCGAAGTAGCCGAGCGCCCAGCGGGCATCGAACGGGATCAGCGCGTCGAAGGTGGAGTCGACGACGAACATGCCCTCGGACGGGCGTCCCTCCAGCGCGAAGTACCACAGCAGGAACACCGGCAGGTACGCCAGGGGGGCCAGCTTCGCCCACAGCGCGCGCGAGGAGGCGGTCCCGGGCTGCCGCGGGGCGCTCACCGGCGATACGTCAGGGTGCCGCGCCACAGCGTCAGCTCGACCGGGTCGGGCAGGTCGATGCCGTGGTAGGGATTGTTCCGGGAGCGGGACGCCGAGGCCGCCCGATCCACCGTGGCGCGCCGCGCCGGGTCGACCAGGACCAGGTTCGCGGGCTCCCCGACGGCGAGGGGACGCCCCTGGTGTGCCAGGCGTCCGATCCGGGCGGGTGCCGCCGACATCCGGTCCACCAGAGTCGCCCAGTCCATGCGGCCGGTGTTCACCATGACCTCGATCACCACGCTCAGGGCCTGTTCGAGCCCGAGCATCCCGGGGGAGGCCACATCGAAGGGATGGTCCTTGTCCTGGCGGGCGTGCGGGGCGTGGTCGGTGCCGACGATGTCGATGGTGCCATCGGCCAGGGCCTCGCGGAGGGCCTCGATGTGCTCGGAGGTGCGCAGCGGCGGGTTCACCTTGAAGGTGGTGTCGTAGCCCTCCACATGGGGGGTGTCGAGGAGCAGATGGTGGGGGGTGACCTCAGCGGTCACATCGATGCCGCGCTTCTTCGCCCAGCGGATCACCTCCACGCTCTCGGCGGTCGAGAGGTGACAGGCGTGGTAGCGGCCGCCGGTGAACTCGGCGAGTTGCACGTCGCGGGCGACGATGGTCGATTCGGCGACGGTCGGCCAGCCGGGCAGGCCGAGGCGCCCGGAGATCTCCGACTCATGGCAGCAGGCCGACGGTCCGGCCAGCCGCGGATCCTGGGCGTGCTGCGCGACGACCCCGCCGAACGGCTTGAGGTAGGTCAGCGCCCGCCGCATGATCAGCGAATCGTGGACGCAGGCGCCGTCGTCGGAGAACACGGTGACGCCCTGGGCGGCCATCAGGCCCAGCTCGGCCAGTTCCTCGCCCTCGCGGGCCTTGGTGACGGCCCCGATCGGAACCACCTCGCAGTGGGCGTCGCGGGCGGCCAACTCGTTGAGGTAGACGACCGCCTCGCCGGTGTCGGTGGCCGGGGTCAGGTTCGGCATGGCGAACACCGCCGTGTACCCCCCGCGCGCCGCGGCCAGGGTTCCGGAGGCGACCGTCTCGGCGTCCTCGCGACCAGGCTCGCGCAGGTGGGTGTGCAGGTCGACCAGGCCGGGCAGCGCCAGCAGACCATCCGCGTCGATGCGCTCGGCGGGGGCGGACAGGTCCGTCGGCTCGACGAACCGGCCCTGCTCGACGGCCAGGTCGGTGACGCTGCCGTCGGCGAGCCGAACTCCGGTGATGAGCAGGCTCATCGGGCCTCTCCTTCCCCACCCAGCAGGTGGTACAGCACGCTCATGCGGACGGCGACGCCCGCGGAAACCTGATCCAGGACCCGCGAAGACGCCGCGTCGGCGGCCTCGCTGGAGATCTCGACGCCCCGGTTCATGGGGCCGGGGTGGAGGATGGCGACGCTCGGCTTGAGCCGGGCCAGCCGCTGGGCGGTCAGCCCGTACTCGGCGGCGTACTCGCGCGCGGTGGGGAAGAAGCCGCCCGACATCCGCTCCCGCTGGACGCGCAGCATCATCACCACATCGGCCTCCTCCAGCACCGAGTCGAAGTCGTGGGTGGCGCGCACTCCCCACTGCTCGACGCCGGTCGGCATGAGCGTCGGGGGAGCGACCAGCGTGATCTGGCCGCCGAGGGTCCGCTGCAGCAGCACGTTGCTGCGCACCACGCGGCTGTGGAGGAGATCGCCGACGATGGCGATCCGCTTGCCACGGAACGTGTCGGCGAGCTTCGCCTCGCGGAAATGCCGGCGCATCGTGTAGGCGTCCAGCAGCGCCTGGGTGGGGTGCTCGTGCTGGCCGTCGCCGGCGTTGACGACGTGGGCTCGCACCCAGCCCGCAGCCTGGGCGACCGCCCCGGAAGAGTTGTGCCGGATGACGAAGCAGTCCACGCCCATCGCGTCCAGGGTCATCATGGTGTCGCGCAAGGACTCGCCCTTGCTGACGCTGGATCCCTTGGCGGACACGTTGATGGTGTCGGCGCTCATCCACTTGCCGGCGATCTCGAAGGAGCTCCGGGTACGGGTGGAGTCCTCGAAGAAGATGTTGACGATCGTGCGTCCGCGCAGGGCGGGGATCTTCTTGATGGGCCGGCGCTGCACCTCGTGCATCTCCTCGGCCACGTTCAGCAGTGACGTGATCTCGTCGCGGCTCAGGTCGGCGGTGCTGAGCAGGTGGCGCATCAGTTCTCCTTCTCGTTGCTGATGCTGACCTGATCCTCGCCGTCGATCTCGGCCAGCGCGACCCGCACATGCTGGGAGGGGCCGGTGGGGAGGTCCTTGCCCACGAAGTCGGCCTGGATGGGCAGTTCGCGGTGGCCGCGGTCGATGAGGGCCGCGAGGCGGATGGCCTTCGGGCGGCCCAGGTCCTTCAGAGCCTCCATCGCGGCCGCGATCGTCCGCCCGGAGAAGAGGACGTCGTCGACCAGGACGACCGTCCGGCCGTCCACGGACACCGGCACCCGGGTCGGGCCGACCGCCCGGGTGGGCTGGCGCCGCAGGTCGTCGCGGTACATCGTGATGTCGAGTTCGCCGACGGGCACGGCCTGGCCCTCGGCCCGTTCGATGGCCGCACCGAGCCGATGCGCCAGCGGGACGCCGCGCGTGCGGATGCCCAGCAGCACCAGCCCGTCACCGCCCTTGTTGCTTTCGAGAATGTGAAGGGCGATGCGGTTCAACGCCCGGGTGATGTCGTCGCCATCCCAGATGACCCGGGAGTCGCTGCCTGCGCTCAACCTGGTACTCCTCGCCTCGAAACGGTCGTGGATCCCACGCCGCTCGGGGCCTCAATCTATCGCAGTGTCCGCTACCATTTCGCGCATGCCGCACTTCACGTTGTTCCCCTTGCTGGAAACGCACACGGTGCCCGGCTGGCCGGAGGTGTACAACCCGTCGCTGAACGACATCCTGCTGCTCACGGTCGCCCTGCCCGTGGTCATCGCGGTGCCGGTGGTCCTGGCCGTGATGGGCCCCGCCTGGCTGCGCCGCAGCCAGGGCACCAGCTCCGAGGTCGAACCGGCCTGAGGCGTCCCCTCACCCCGACGACGACGTCGCGGTGAGCGACGACGAAGCGCGCGACAGTGACGGAACGTTCCCGGGTAACCATCAGCGACGTGGCCAAAGCCGCGGCCGTCTCCTCGGCGACCGTGTCGCGTGTCATGAACGGCCAGACCACCGTCGATCCGGCGCTCGCCGAGCGCGTGAGGCAGGTGGCCCGGCGCCTGGCCTATCACCCCAGCAGCGCAGCCCGCTCCCTGTCCCTGGGGCGCACGCAGACCATCGCGGTGCTCGTCCCGGAACTGGGAAACCCCATGTTCCAGCAGGTCGTGGAGGGGATCACGCGGGCCGCCTCGGCATCGCGCTACCGCGTCCTGGTGACGGAGACGGGGGCCGAACCCGAGATAGAGCTCCAGGTGGCCCGGGACGCACGGGCGCGCTGCGACGCCGTCTTGTGGGTGTCGCCGCGGGCGACCGACGACCGGCTGGGCCCCACCCTGGCGGAGATTCAGCCCGCGCTCGTCGTGGGCAGGCCCGCGGGCACGACCGTGTGTCCGCCCGGCCTGACCATCGACTACCGCGCCGGCGTCATCGCTGCGGCCGACCATCTGATCGGTCTGGGCCACCGCGACATCGTCTACCTGGGCGGACCGGTGGAGAGCAGCGGCGACCGGGCCCGGCGGGAGGCCTGGGACGAGGTGCAGGCGGACCATCCATCGTTGCGGGTGGTCAGCCTGCGGGCCGGCTATCAGCTTCAAGACGGGTTCGAGGCGGCGCCGCGCGTCCTGGACACGGGAGCCAGTGCGGTGGTCGCCTTCAACGATCTGGTGGCGTTCGGGCTGCTGAGCCACTTCGGCCGGATCGGCGTTTCCGTCCCCGGTGACGTCTCGGTGGTGGGGTTCGACGACATCGACCTGTCCCGGTTCTCGGTGCCCCCGCTGACCACGCTGGGCGTGGCCCACCACGCGCTGGGGGCCGTGGCGTGGCAGCGGTTGGCCGCCCTGCTCGGCGGCGCTGACACCGCCGCGGGGGAGCCGTTCCGCCCCGCGCTCGTGCACCGGCAGTCCACGGGCCCGGCCCCGCTGGGGAAGTCGCATGCCGCACCCGCCGGGCCCCGACGGGTCCCCCAGGGTGCCCCGCGCTGGCATGCCCGCCCCGAAGGTGACGTGCTGGCGGCCGGTGAGGTGGAGTTGGCTGTCTACCACGATGGTGCGGCCCTCCCCGTCGTGCACGCCCGTCGGCCCTACCTGCATCCGATCCGCACGCTGTCGGGACGCGTCCTCACCGCGGCACGCCCGGAGAACTACCGCCACCAGTACGGACTCAGTCTGGCCCCGCCGGATGTCAACGGCACCTCGTTTTGGGGTGGCCGGACGTACGTGCGCGGGCTGGGTCACACCCTGCTGCCCAACCACGGCCGTCAGCTGTCGGTGTCGCGCGAGGTCCATCCCCCCACCGCGCACCGCCCCACGGGGCTGAAGGAGACGCTGACCTGGCTCAGCCAGGCGGGTGAGCCGCTGCTGAGCGAGAACCGGCGGCTCTCCGCGTCGGTCCTGCCTGGCCCGCATCCCGGCTGGGTGCTGGCTTGGGAGTCAGAACTGACCGCGGGGCAGACCGACCTCGTGTTCACGAGCCCGGCCGCGCACGGCCGTAGCGGAGCCGGGTACGCGGGACTGTTCTGGCGATTCGCCGACGGCCGCCTGGAGCGGCTGATCACGGCGGACGGCGAAGGAGAAGCGGCCATCAACGGGCGTCCTGCGACTTGGGTGGCAGGCGTCGGCGGTCCCGCGGGCCCCCTCACCATCGTGTTCACACAGCCGCCGGGGGAGTCTCGGCCCTGGTTCTGCCGGGCATCCGACTACACCGGGCTCGGGCCCTCGCTGGCCTGGGATCGTCCCCTGACGCTGCCCGCCGGTGAGTCGCTGACGCTCGGGCTGCGCGCCATCATCGTGGACGCCCTGCTGGACCGCGACGCCATCGAGGCGGTTGCGTTCGGCTGAGCGCAGCCGGTCACGTGCGCGGCGGGAACACCGCCGTCCACGGGTCGGTCACCTGCGTGGACACGTGCGTGGTGAGGCGGATGCCTTCGGCCGTGGCCCTCCGCTGCAGGAGCCGCTCGGCAGCCGGCAGCCACAGCCATTCGGCCGCCCAATGCGGCACGTCGATCAGGCACGGGGCATCGTCGTAGGCCAGGAAGTCCTGGGCGGGATGATGACGCAGGTCCCCGGTCACGTAGCAGTCGACGCCGCGGGCGCGCACCGCCCCCAGCAGTGAATCTCCCGCCCCGCCCAGCACGGCGACCGTCTCGATGCGCCGCTCCGGATCACCGCCCACCCGCACCCCGGTCGTGGTGGCGGGGACGGCGGCGGCCAGTCGCGCCGCGAGCGTGGCGGCCGTCACCGGCTCCCGCAACCGACCGACGCGGCCCAACCCCAGGGAGGGGTCCGATGCTGCCGGGACCAGGGGGCGCCGTTCGTCGAGACCGGCCGCGTCGGCGAGCGCGTCGGCGACCCCGTGCGCGGCGGAGTCAGCGTTGGTGTGGGCGCTGAACACCGCCACTCCGGCGCGGATCGCGGCGATCAGCAATCGCCCCTTCGGCTCGTCGGCGCGCACCGCGTGGACCCCTCGCAGCAGCAGCGGGTGGTGGCTGACGATCAACTGAGCGCCCCGGCCGACGGCCTCTGCGAGCACGGCGTCGGTCACGTCCACGCTCAGCACGACCGAGTCGACGGCTGCAGCGAGGTCGCCGACACCCAGGCCGACCCGATCCCAGTCCTCGGCGAGGGCTGGCGGGTAGGCCTCTTCCAGCCAGCCGGCCACCTCACCGACGGTGAGTCCGCTCATCGCCGCCTCCCGGTCGCCGGGCTGCTCACGCCCCCTGGTTGTGCAGGGCGCGCAGGGCGTCGTCGCGGCGCTCCAGGACCAGGCGCTTGACCGAGTCCGGCAGGTCACGCTCGCCGAGGAAGGCGTCCAGCTTCGCGATGAACGCCCGATCCGCGAGGGGACGCGGGAACAGCAGCCCCAGCACGTGCTGCCGGATCGTCGTCGACGCGGTGGCCCAGCGGCCGCGCTGGGCGCCGATCGCGTCCACGACCTCCAGGTAGCGGTCCGCGTACGGCGCCAGGATGTCGTCTTGATCCAGCTGCCAGAACTGGGACGTGATCTGGAAATGCGTTTCGTTGGGCGTGTCCTGCTCCGTCGCGGCGGCCCACGCGGCCGCCTTGGCGTCGGCGTCCAGCGACGCCGACCGTGCCCCGGCCGCCTTCTCGGCCCCCGTGGAGGTCTGATCCCGCTCGAGTTCCGCGGCGATCTCCGCCTCGCCTGCCGCGCCGACGCGGGCCAGTTCGGTCAGCAGCCGCCACCGCAGGTCGGCGTCGACCGCCAGCCCCTCGGGGATCTCCTCACCCGACAGCCAGGCGGCCAGCACCGCGGCCCCCGGCTCGGAGTCGATCGACAGGGCCAGCGCCCGGGTGAGCGCGAGCTGGTGGTCCGAACCCGGTTCGGCGTCCTTGACGAGCTGCGCTAGGCCGGCGGTGAACCGGCGGGCCAGCGCCTTGCGGTCCGCGCTCGGCGCGTAGTAGTCGATTGCGAGCCGGGCCTGCGCCAGCAGCGCGTTGACGGCCGTCAGGTCCGTTTCCACGCCGACGCCGCGGAGCACGAGATCCACATAGTCGGAGGCGCTCATCTCGCCGTCGCGGGTGAGGTCCCACGTGGATCCCCAGGCGAGTGCGCGGGCCAGTTCGTCGTCGAGCTGGTGGATGTGCGCCACCAGCGTCTCCAGCGACCGCGGATCGAGGCGGATCTTGGTGTAGGAGAGGTCGTCGTCGTTGAGGAGCAGCAGATCGGGGCGCCGCGCGTGCGTGAGCTCGGACACCTCCGTGTACTCGCCGTCGATGTCGAACTCGAACCGCTCGGTGCGTACCAGCGCGTCATCGACGAGGTTGTACAGGCCGACCGCGATCCGCTGCCGACGCAGGGTCGGCCACTGCGGGGAGGCCCACTGCCGGATGCCGAACCGGGTGAATTGGCCGTCCGCCTCGTCCCAGTCGGCGGCGATGGTGTTCACGCCCGCCGTCTGCAGCCACTGGCTGGTGAAGAAGCCCAGGTCGCGCCCGGAGGCCACCTCGAGTTCGGCCAGCAGGTCGGGGAGTTGCGTGTTGCCGAAGGCATGCTTGGCGAAGTACGCCCGCACGCCCGCGAGGAAGTCCTCCTTGCCGACGAAGGCGACGAGCTGCCGCAGCGCCGAGGCGCCCTTGGCGTAGGTGATGCCGTCAAAGTTCAACTCGACGGCTTCCAGATCGACCATGTCGGCGGCGATCGGGTGCGTCGAGGGGAGCTGGTCTTGGCGGTAGGCCCACGTCTTGCGGCTGTTGGAGAAGGTGGCCCACGGGTTGGGCCGGTCGCCGTAGCGGGCGCGGATCTCGTCCTGGGCGAAGTGGGACGCCCACTCGGCGAAGGACTCGTTGAGCCACAGGTCGTCCCACCAGGTCATCGTCACCAGGTCGCCGAACCACATGTGCGCCATCTCGTGCAGGATCGTGTTGTCCCGCGCCTCGTAGCTGGCGGCCGTCTGGCGACTGCGGAAGATGTACTCGTCGCGGAAGGTGATGCAGCCCGCATTCTCCATGGCTCCGAAGTTGAACTCGGGCACGAAGATCTGCGCGTAGTCGTCGAACGGGTAGGGGCGTCCGAAGTGCTCCTCGAACACCTCGAAGCCACGCTTGGTGGTCTCGAAGATGCGCTCGGCGTCGAGGTGCTGCGCGACGGATTCGCGCACGTGAATCGACAGCGGGATCGCGGACCCGTCGGCGCGCTCGTAGGAGTCGTGCACCGAATGGAAGTCCCCGGCCACCAGCGCGGTGATGTAGGTGCTGATCCGAGGCGTCGCCTCGAAGTCCCAGCGGCCCAGTTCGTCGGCGAGCGTCACCGGCTCCACGGCGGGCGCATTGGACAGCACCGTCCACGCCCCGGGGGCGATGACGGAGAGCTGGAACGTCGCCTTGAGGTCGGGCTGCTCGAACGTGACATACATGCGGCGGGCGTCGGCGACCTCGAACTGCGTGTACAGGTAGGTCTTGTCGTCGGCGGGATCGATGAAGCGGTGCAGGCCCTCGCCAGTGCGGGAGAACCGCATCACGGCCGCCACGCGCAGCTCATGGTCGCCCTCCCCGAGGGTGAGCGTGAGGTGTTCGCCGTCGAACGCCTCCGGGGGAACCGCCTCGCCGTCGAGCGTGGCCTCAAGGATCTCCTCGGCGATGACGTTCGCGTTCGCGACGCAGGCGATGGAACTGAACCGAACCGTCGTCGTGGAGACGAACGTCTTGTCCGGGGCGTCCAGCGGGGTACCGTCGAGACGTCGGCCGGACAGGTCGACCAGGGCCTCATACGAGGCGACACGGAGCTGACGGCTGCGGAGATTCGCCTCGTCACGGGTGATGTTGGCACGGAACATGCGGCTCATCCTTGATGCGCTTGACGTTATGACGCGACCACACTAGCGCCCTGGGCCCGGGTGACCCCTCCAGGACGCGGGCGCGTCCGGGTAGGGTTTCGCGCATGACGCAAACCGTTGACCTGTGGTTCGACCCGGTGTGCCCGTGGGCGTGGATGACCTCGCGCTGGCTGCTGGAGGTCGAGAAGGTGCGCGATGTCCACGTGGAGTTCCACGTGATGAGCCTGTCGGTGCTGAACGAGGGGCGCGATCTCCCGCAGGGGTACCGGGCTCTGCTGGACACCGCGTGGGCAGGCGTGCGGGTCGCCATGGAGGTGGAGCGCACCCACGGACAGCAGGCACTGCGCGACTTCTACACGGCGATCGGAACCCGCTACCACCCCGGGGGCGAGGCCAAGGTGCGCCCGACGCTGGAGGCGGCCCTCGCGGACGCCGGTCTGCCGATCGACCTGGCCGCGGCGGGGGACACCGACGCCCAGGACGATGATCTGCGCCGAAGCCACCACGAGGGCATGGATCCGGTGGGTGACGAAGTGGGCACCCCGGTGGTGCGCATCAACGGCAAGTCGCTGTTCGGCCCGGTGATCTCACCGGCGCCGAAGGGAGGGGCGGCAGGCGAGTTGTTCGACGGCGTCGCCAAGGTCACTGCCTACGACGGGTTCTTCGAGCTGAAGCGGACCCGCACGGTCGACCCGATCTTCGACTGAGCCTCACGGTACCGATTTCGGGCCCATCTGGTCAGGAACGCGTGCGCGTCGGCACCGGCTTGGGCCACACTTGCGGCATGCGCGTTCACATTGCGACCGATCATGCCGCCTTCGATCTCAAGCAGTATCTGGTCAAGGAACTCACCGCCTTGGGGTATGAGGTCGTCGATCACGGCGCCGATCGCTACGACGCGCAGGACGACTACCCGCGGTTCGTGATTCCGGCGGCCGAGGCGGTGACGAAGGATCCAGGGTCGCTGGGCATCGTGCTGGGTGGCTCGGGCAACGGCGAGCAGATCGCCGCCAACAAGGTGCGCGGCATCCGGGCGGCACTCGCCTACAACACGGTCATGGCCCGGCTCGGTCGCGAGCACAACGACGCGAACGTCCTCAGCCTGGGCGGGCGCATGCAGAGCCTGGAGGATGCCCTCGACATGGCGAAGGTGTTCCTGGAGACTCCCTTCTCCCAGGATCCGCGGCACGTGCGCCGGATCAAGGAGCTCGAGGACTACGAGAACGCCCCGCGGGCGTGACGTTCGGCGTGCCGGCGCCCTGACACCCCCTCGTGAACCTCATCAAGGACGCGCTCGGCTCGGTGCTGCGCCTCTTCGTGGACGGCGCGCGGGTGCTGGTCAACCACGGGCCGGAACTACTGTGCCTGTTCCTCTTCGGCTGGGCCGGACGCACCGGGTTCTTGTGGTTGGCGACGATCGTCTCCGACGTGAACGCCACGGCGGCCGTGTTCATTCTGCCGTTGGCCCCGCTGTCGACGCTGCTGTCACTGGTGCTCATGCTGCGGGCCACCGCCCCGACGCTGTCGGCCTTCAGCAACGTGGTGACGGTCTCGACCCGGGAGCGTTGGCAGGCCGACCTCAGCGTGGCGGCGCAGGTCATGATCCCGTTCCTGGCGGTGTATGCGACGGCGGGGATGCTGAAGGAGGACGCTCGCAACTTCGTGGTCGACGCGACGGCTGACGAGGCGCTCAATGCGGCTCTGGGGTCGATGGATTTCGGCCGGACCGTGTACGCCGAGGGTTGGGGCCTGATCGCACTGGTCGTGGGGGCGCTGGTCGCCCGCAAGGTCATCTCGCTGCTGCAACTGACCCAGCGGCACCTCGCCTGGTCGGCCGCGGCCATCTACATCGAGGTGCTGTGGATGATCACGCTCGCCAACGCCTTCGCCCATCAGATCGACCAACTGTCGGCCTGGGTGCAGTCGCGTCGCGCCGTCGCGGGCGTGGTCGAGTGGTGGGACGGCCTGGTCGCATGGGTGCGTTCCTGGAGCCTGGTGGCCACCACGATCGTCGACGCCGTGATCACGGTCGTGAGCGACCTGGGCAACCTGATCATCGTCCCGGTGGCCTGGCTGGTCATCGGGGCCGCCGTGTTGGGGACGACCCTGAAGTCGAACGAGTTGAGCTTTGCCACCCACGACGAGGTCACCGACAAGATGAAGTCCATCCCCCAGCCGGTGCGCAGGGTGGTTGCTCAGGTCGTCGAGCCGATCACGACGCCCGTCCAGAACACCTTGCAGGCGATCGGCCGGGTGGCGAGCGCGGGCGTGCTGTCCATGGTGTTGTTCTGCATCGTGTTCTCGATCGCGTCCGGACTGCAGGCGCTGACTTATCTCGGCTTGAGGGAGGTGTTTGGGCCCGGTCCGTCGCTGCGGCAGTACGCGATCAGCCCCTATCTGCTGCTGGCCGGGCGCACCGTCTACTTCGTGGTGGCGCTGTCCTTGCTCGCGGCGGCCGTCAACGCCGTGGTGCTCAGCCAGCGCGCCGGGGAGGACCCCGGGGAGGCCCCCGCAGCATCGCCTGCTGACGCGGTGGCGCTCAGCGGGGGATCGTCAGCCTGAGGTATCCGGGCCGGTCCCACATCACCCGCACCAGCGTCGGTTCGACTCCGGCTGGGACCGCCACCGAGGTGACCACCTGCCAGCGTTGCGGTCGCGTCGTGTCGGCTTCGCGCACCTGCCCGTCGAAGTCGACGGTGGGCCCGGGGGTGTCGGCGGGGGTGCAGCCGCGGTGCACCCAGGTGGAGTCGGGGTCGCCGTCGGCGTTCACTTTGGCGCCGCGCACCCCGTAACGGATCCCGGCGGCGTCCTCCAACTCGATCTCGCACGTGGCCAGGATCTGGTCGGGGGCAGCCGCGAAGTCGAGCGCGACCCGCCACAACGCCGTGCCTCCCGCCGCGTACTCGCCCTCCACCTCGACGGCCCGCTCCACCGCCGCGACACCCACCTCGACTGTCCGCTGCAGGGTGTGCGTTCCCGTGCTGAAGGTCTGGGTGTAGGCGCCGGGAGCCCGCAGCAGCGTCGGCTGGCTCCATTCCCACCGCAGGTAGAGGGCTGAGAACCGGAACGAGGACGCCGCCAGCGCCAGCGCCAGGGCGGGCAGCAGCAGCACCAGCCACAGCCGGTTGGAGCGCCACCAGGTCGACGTGCGCATCACGGCTCCTTGACGTGGGGTTCGGCGAGGACGACGCGCCCGGCGGCGGATGCCAGCGCGGCAGCCCCGGCGGCGTCGAGCCCCAGGTCGATGACCGCGACGTCATCCGCATCGTCGACCGAGGACGAGGCGGCCACATGCAGCGCGGCTCCGGCCAACGCGGTCGGTGCCATCTCGAAGGCCAGCGCGCAGCCGAAGGTGACGCCGGCCTGGGTGCGCGTGCAGCCGGTGGCGATCTCGGACGTGCCGCCGTAGCGGCGACCGTCGGCGGCGACGACCCTGGCGGCGTGGGCGTTGAGCGGGAACGCTTCGGTGGTGGGCATCCACTCGACGTCGGCGACCAGCCAGACTCCCTGCGTCGCCGCGATGTCGAGATAGCTGGACACCTGGGTCCCGGAGCGGATGCCGGTCACGGTGAGCGTGCCCGTGCGCATCGGGACCGGGGCCCCGATTCCGGCGTGACGCTCGAACGGGCGATCCAGGACGGCGGCCGGGTCGGGCATGCGTTCGGCCACCAGCGAGCCGACGAACAAGGCAGCGACCACCAGCAGCGCGGTGATCACGCCGTCGCGGGTCAGCCGGATCATGGCTCGGCCAGCTCTTCGACCGGGAGAGTGACGATGAAGGCCGACTCCTGGACCTGCCATTCGGCGTCGGCGGAGGAGAAGTACTCATACCAGGTGAGCGTGCTGAGCGTCAGGTGTGCCTCGGCGGGAGCGTCCTGGCTGGTCGTGGGCCACACCGCAACCACGTTGACCGGGACGCCTGGCTGGAAGGTGCGGGCCCCCAGGGAGTCGTCGATCCGGTACAACGACGGTGCGGCCTGGCCGGGGGCGATCCCGGGGACGTCGAGTGCCAGCGCTGAAGCCACCGCTGTGGCGCCGAGGGGCTCGCTGGAGGTGTTGACCACTTGGAGCACTCCGAAGAAGTAGGTGGTGCCCGCCTGGGCGGAGGCGATCGGCGGCAGCGCGTCGGCGTGCCGCAGCCGCATCACCGTGATGGTGGCGGGGCCGATCGACAGGGGCTGGTTCGCCTGCCCCGCCGGGGTCTCGTCGGGGTCATCGCTGGTCACCGCGTCCAGGCCGCCGAAGGCACCGGTCAGCAGCAGCACGATCGCGGCGAGCGCGAGCCCGAGGCGCTGCGGGGTGAGGATGTCGGAGACCAGCGAGTATCGCTCGCGCCAGCGGACGAACCGGCTCGTGTGCGCGCGCTGGGCGGGGGCGTCGTCGGTGGTGGAGCCAGACGTCGGCGGCAGCGCACGTCGAGGGGTCTGTTCCGCCACGGTCGTGATCTTAGCGGCGGCGACTACAGTTGGCCCCCGACCGCTGCGAGGAGAGGACCATGCCCGAAGGACACGTGACACACCGCCTGGCCCGGAACCTCACCGACACCTTCAAGGCGGAGCCGTTGCGTGTCGCGAGCCCTCAGGGCCGGTTCGCCGAGGCGGCCGCCCTTCTGGACGGGGAGCCGCTGGTCGGCGCCGAATCGGTTGGCAAGCACCTGCTGGTCGATTTCGTGCCCGGAACGGTGTGGATTCACCTCGGCCTGATCGGCAAGTTCCAGTTCACCCACGTGTTTCCGGCGCCGAACCCGTCGACCTTGCGGTTGCGGCTCAGCGACGGCGTCACGGCTGCGGACCTGCGTGGCCCGCAGTGGTGCCGGCTCATCACGGCAGCCGAGCGCGCCGAGGTGGTGGCGTCCTCGGGGCCCGACCCGCTGCGTCCGGACGCCGACCCGGCGCGTGCGTGGGCGAAGGTGCGGCGCAGCCGCAAGCCGTTCGCCGCCGTGCTGATGGATCAGGCCGCATTCGCCGGGGTCGGGAACATCTTTCGTGCCGAGGTGCTGTTCCGGCATCGGATCGATCCGTTGCTGCCCGCCCAGGATCTGCCCGCGGAGGTGTTCGACGCCGTGTGGGCCGACCTGGTGCTGCTCATGGGGGAGGCCGTCGAGGTGGGCCGCATCGACACGGTCGCTGAGGAGCACATGCCGCAGGCGATGGGACGCGATCCGCGCGTGGACCGGCATGGCGGCGAGGTCTACGTGTACCGGCGGGCCGGGCTGCCCTGTTACGTGTGCGGGACTCCGGTCGCCACGACCGAGTTGGCGGGTCGGCATCTCTACTGGTGTCCCACCTGCCAGCCGTCGGGTGCTCGCGGCGAGGCGGAGATCGTCGGGTCGGGGGCGAACCGATGAGCGATGCCTTCGCGTGGCGCTGGTCGGGCGGTGGCCGCGGCCTGCGCGTGACGTCCGGTGCCGAGGACGTGTGCGAGGTCACGTTCGGGATCCCTGAGGGGCCGGAGGCGGGCGTCTCCCATGAGGTGGAGGACGAGGTGTCCTACGCGGTGGGGGAGATCGGCTTCCGGCTCAGCGTCCGTGATCTGGTGGGGGACTGGGCCGTCGAGTTGGCGCTCGACAACCGCTCCGATGAGACGCAGGCCGCCCCTCCGCTCGGCATGGTGGTGCGCGTGGCGCCAGGATGGACCGGCTGGTCGTGGACCGCCGAGTCGGACGGCTTCCTCGTGATCTCCCGGGAGGAGGGCGATCGGCCGTCGTTGCTGATTCGGCTGCGGCAGGGGTTTCTGCGGGAGAGCAGCCCATCGCCGCGGTTCTCCCCGTCGGGCCGCCGGGCTGAGGCGCTGGAGCCGAACATGGCGGCGTTCTTCCTGGCGAACCCGACCGGTTCGCTGCGGCCGTTCGCCCGGCATGTCACACGGCTGGAGTTCGGCCCCATCGACCGTCTCGAACAAGCTCGGGCGGCGATGCCCGGCTGGGTGCCGGAACTGATCGCCCGTCCGGGCGACGCGATACGCTTCGACACCCCCGATCAGGCGCTGGTCCCCGGGCACGGCGTCACCGTGGCCAGCGACGACATCGCGGGCGTGGCGACGGCCGCGGCGGGGCATCGGGAGATCGCGGTGCACGGAGCCCGCGGCGTCACCCGGCTGCGGCCCACCTTCGAGCCGGACCCGCGCGTCCTGGCCGCCGAGGTGGTTGCGCCCCTGCTGGGGAGGCGTCCCGGTGGTTTGCCGACGGCGTCCGGGGCGGTCGTCGCGGCCGCCTTGTCGCGGCGTGTGGTGGCCGACCCGAACGCGGCCCTGGACTGGCTGGAGCAGGAGGACTGGTTGGCGCGCGAGGACCAGTTCGCGCCGCTGGTGGCGCTCGCGGTGGCCGTGGAGACGCACGATGAGGCGCTGGGGATTGCCGCGCTGGATGTGCTCGCCCGGCGCCGGTTCGGTGCCGGGGACGGGCTGATCGCGTCGTGGGCGTGGGTGGCGGGCCTCCAGATGGGGGTGGCCCCCCTGGATGTGAGCGCCATCCTGGCCAAGGCCACCACGCCCGCAGAGCGGTTCGAGGCGTCCCTCGTGGGTCAGGGGCCCGAAGCGGTGTTCGCGGGGGGCGTGCAGACGCTCGTGCGGCGTCTGGGCGCAGATCTGCCCGGCGCACCCATGGGCCTGGGGGCCACGGACGCGGGGCTCGCGATCGCGTTGTTGCGGGCGGTCCCCGAGCACAGCAGCCTGCGAGCGGAAGCAGTAGCCGCCTCCGACAAGGCCGCCGCATTGTTGGCCGCGGATTACGTCGACGGGCTCCAGCCCACCTATGACGGCCTGGCGTGGCTGCTGTGGAGCGAGACCCTGTCCTGACCGCCGTCGCTGGTCGCTGGTCGCGGGCGGGGGTTCCTCTCTGGCTGAGCCGCCCCGTCAGAACGTCACCGCCCGCTCAGGCTGAACGCCACCGCGCCCGGGAGTCCCCGGCCTTCATCGTGCATGCCATGGGCGTCCCCTTCGTGGTGACGCCGGTCGCCCCGACCGTTGAACAGAACGCCCCCGGCGTGACGGTGCGCGCGTCCGATGACGATGCCTGGGTGGTCTTGGGGGCGGAACTGGTCTTGGTGGTCGTGCCAGTGCCGGTTGTGGTCGCCTTCTTAGTCGTGCTCGCGCTGGGGGCGGTGCTTCGGGTGCTCTCCTTCGTGGCCGCAGAGGTGGCTGCCGCCGCCGGACGCTTCGTCGCGGCAGCGGCCTGAGTCGCCGCGGCACTGGTCTGGGTGGTAGTCGGCGCAACGGTGGGGGTGGCACTCGGGGTCGGCGTCGCGGTTGGGGTGGGGGTCGCCGTGGGGCCGGTGGAGGTCGCGGCGGGAGTGACGTACAGGAGGGGCGTCGGCGTGTTTACCGCGGCGAACTGGGTGGGGGAGGCGGTGGGAATGGCGCCTGCACCCAGCGACGCGACCGCAAGGAACGCCGCACCCCCGATGTAGGCCTTCCCGCGACGCGACAGGGGCGTCGCGGCCTGGCCCGCGGCGGCCGCGATCGCTGAGCGGCGCCACAGGACGACCCCGATGGACGTGGCGATCCACGTCGCGACCCACACCCCCCGCCCGATCCACCCGAAGACGATGGCGTGGGGAACGAGCAGCAGGATCACGCTCATCCATGCTGGCTTGGCCGTCACAAAGCCCCTGATCCGGTCCATGGTCTGTCTCCTGTCATGCGAGCACGCGGCGCGGCGTCAGTGCGATCGCGCAAGGAGGGGGTGGCCTCGTCACGACCTCTCGTTCATCGTGGCCGTGGCGCCGACCGGCGCGTGGCAAGCCACCAGGCGGCGTCCGCAGGTCATTGCATTGCTATCACGAGGCGATGTGCTGGGGTGCTCTGTTGCCCCGATCCGGGAGGAGTGGACCTGAGCATCGCAGTTGTCCCCTGGTCACGATGCGGCGACATCGCTGGGCGGAATCGTCGGCGTCGGTCCTGGCAGTCCCACTAGTTGCACGTGCCCCACTTGTCCGGATAGATCGCAGAGTCAACGACTCATTGGTCGGGGTTGGTGAGTTGCCTGAGGGCTTCGAGGTGAGCGAGGTAGGCGTGTCTGCCGACGGGGGTGAGGTGGATCCAGGTGCGTGGGCGTCCGAAGGGTTGGGGTCGTTTGTCGAGGGCGGTGTAGCCAGCTTCGGTGAGGATGCGGAGTTGTTTGGAGAGCAGCGAGGTAGAGATGCCGAGGGCGTCTTCGAGGGCGCTGAACTCGATCTCGGTGGCGGTGGCGACCGCGGCGGTAATCCTGAGCCGGGTAGGGAAGTGGATCAGTTCGTCAAACCGGGCGGTGACAGGTTCCCAGGTCACACCGGGTCCGGCGCGGAGAACGGGTTCCGGTGCGTCACAGCAGGTCATACCGTTCGTAGTCGCCGGCCGCGAGTCGACGGGTCTGGTAGCGGTCATCGAGGCGGAGGTAGGCGAACCCGGCCACGGCGACGACAATCCCGACCCCGATCGAGTACCACGGTTGCCACTCCGGGCCGGGGTTGAACACCCCGGCGGCGAAGACGACGAAGTACATCGGGAAGAACCTCGCGGCGTGCGCACCGACGGCGCGTTCATCGAGGATCTTGCCGCGGCGCCTGACGAAGATCCGGTCCAGGACGGCGAACGCCACGGTGACCGCCAGAAGGAAACCCATCCCCGTCGCGATGGCGGGCCAGCCGCCGAACGCGGCGACCCCGAGCGCGATCCCGGCCGCCGTCGCGTAGGACCCGTCCAGCCACATCGGCCGGCGGGTGGCTGTGACCGCCGCGCGGCGGGATTCGGCGACGTCGTCGAGGCTCGCGCGTGCCTCGCCCGGGTTGGGGAGTTCCTTCCCGCTCATGCGCACCTCCCAAGTTGGTTGACGCTCATTCAACTTTCCCACTTGGTTGCTTCCACGTCAACCAACTCGATCGCCGGGGTTCTGCTACTACCAGCGGGTTCGGTCTCTGCGCCCGAGAGTCACCCGTCTGACAAACGTCACGAGTCACAAGCGCCCGCCCGTTATCGGCGCAGACGTTCAGGTGCCCTTGGGAGTCGGCCCGACCTGCTCGCGGACGTGCTTGCCCGTGTCGAAGAACAAGGGTTGAGCGGTCTCGATGGGGGACCTCCAGATCCTCTCGGGCGCGATGATCCGGACCGTGCCGCGTGTCCCTCCCGAGGCCGTCGACCAGGCCATCACGTCGCCGCGGCGATCGCACAGGCAGGACGTCTCCGCGTGGGTCACGCTGCTCCACGAGCTGACCATGCAGGTCGCGCCCGAGTTGTTCTACAACCGCGATCTGCCGGCACTCGATGTCCCGTGCGCAACCTGATCGATCACGATGGCGGTGCAGTGAATGGCCGGGCAACGGGTCAGCGACCGTCACCCTCGACACGTACGGGCATCTTTTCGATCGGGGGTGGGTGATGTGGCATCCCGGGTGGGCGCCAGGATCGGCCCGTGATGGGTACGGTTTGTCCGGCGGAGTCGGGGCGTTTGGCCTAGTGGGCCGTACCGGGTATGGGGCAGGGTTCCCGCACTGGGTGGAAGTTCCGTCACTCGTGGTGGAGGTTTCTGGCGCGGGATGCCTTGCCAGGGGATCATCCGTACCTTGTCGGGGCGACAGGACTCGAACCGGAGGGATGGGCGCGCAGGACTGGGACTTGACTAGGTGCGATGCGAGTAACGCGAGGACCTCGGAGACCAGTTGGGGCCTATCTGGGGCAGAGCTTCCAGCATGTGAGCCTGTCGCCCGCTCTCGGGCCTGCAGCCGAACGCCGCTCCCTCAGCATGCGCTTGCTTGTTCGCGCTTGCGAGCGGTGCGGAGAGACTCCCATTGCGCACTACTGACTACGCATCGGCAGGCGATCGGTCCGCGGCGCGGTCCGCTGCACAGTGTCGATCATGCGAGCAGTCCGGGTTGGGTTGTAACGAACACAGGGAGCACTTGTCGCGGCTGGGCACCATGGTGCATACAGGTTCGAGTCGGCGCCCAACCTTGTGTCGAGTGATCGCTTGCCAGCTCGATCAGCACCAGCAGCGAACTGACTCTTCTGAGCGCCGACCAGCAAGGCCATCGGCGGCCCGGTGATGTATCTCTAGCTAGTCGTGTCTCAAAAGGACACCGACCGCGATGCATCTTCCCTTGTCAACCGGAACTCAACGCACCGCTGGCGTTATTCGCCATGACGCAACGACTTCTGGGCTGTCGCGTGCTACTCTATCGGGGAGGATCGATCCGAGCGATTGGTGAGCAAGTGGCAGACGAGACCGCAAGCCGCGGCAGGAACCGGAACTTCCCGAAGCACTCTTTGAAGGACGCCCTGGTGCTGGCCAAGGCGATCCATGACAACAACGCCGACCAACCCTTGAACAGGCTGCTGCTCGCGGATGCCGTGTGGGCATCAAGCCGTCCAGCAGCACCTACAGGGATCTACTGAGTTCGTCCCTCAAGTACGGGCTGACCAACGGAACCGAAAAGGCGGCATCTATCTCAGTCACCTCGCTCGGAATCGATCTGGCGCGGAACGAGACCGATATGGCTGGTCGGCAGAAGGCTGTGCTCACCGTCCCGTTGTTTGACAAGTTCTTCAGGGCGTACGAGAACAACAAACTGCCCGGTGGGGAGATGCTTGCCAAGGTCTTGATCGCTTCCTATGAGGTTCCGCAGGCGATGGCTGACGAGTGTGCCCAGATGATCGAGGCGAATGGCGAGTATGCCGGACTCGTGCGTTCCATAGGCGGATCTCCGCACATCCTGCTCAGCGATACTTCCGTGACGAATGGGGCAGGCACTCACGACGTGCAGGAAGAGCTCGGGGGGATCTAGAGCCACCGCCTACCGAGGATCCAGTCGTAGAGGTTTCGGAGGTCCGCGCACCAGGCGGTGCAACACCGCCGCCGCCCTCAGCTATCTTCATCGGGCACGGCAAGAACAAGCAGCCACTCGAGGACTTGAAGTCCATTCTTGATGGCTTCAAGATTCCCTACAAGGTCGCCATCGCGGAGCCCAACTTGGGTCGACCCATACCTGACAAGGTTCGCGAGGTCATGCTGTCGTGCAACTCGGCAGTTCTGATCTTTACCAAGGATGAGCAGTTCTCAGATGCCGACGGCAACACGATCTGGAGACCGAGTGAGAATGTCATCCACGAGTTAGGAGCGGCCTCATTCCAGTACCAGGACCGAGTGGTGATCCTGAAGGAGGAAGGGATAACCCTTCCATCCAACTTCAGTTCGGTCGGCTACATATCATTCGACTCCGGCGCACTTCAAGCGAAGACGATGGACATCTTGAAGGAGTTGATCGGCTTCGGACTGGTACGCATCGCGCTGGGCACTGAATGATCGGGCACGCAACGGCAAGGTGGGTAGTTGCGGGGACGGCTAGCAACCCGCATGCTCTCCATCGCGCGAAGTGAGTGCTGAAGTTCGCGGAGGACCTTCCGTCGGGACTTGGTTGGCGCGCTGACCATGCGCTGAATCGGTGGCCAGGCCACCTCGACGGTGCCGTTCTCCTCGCGATGCTATGTTCGGCTCGTGCGAGTCAGGACGGTTCCAGTGGGTCAACTCCACAACCATGTCTTCGTCGTGGTGGTCGTGTTCGACGATCAGGGCAGACTGGTGCTCTGTCGGCACAGCGAACGCTCGACCTGGGAGACTCCGGGTGGGGCATGTAGAGCCGGGCGAAGCCTCGAACACGCTGCTGTGCGGAACTGTTCGAGGAGACCGGGATCACGCCTCGCAATCTCGTCGCAGTGGCCGACTATGACGTGGACGGCGTTGCCGGCCGCCTGCTTTGCACCGAGATCAACACCCGATCGTCGCTCCCCGCCTTCGAGATCGCGGAAACAGCAGCCTGGGCCGGCCTTCCCATCAACCTCACCTACCCGGAGATCACGCCGGTCCTCGTTGCG
>RRZT010954835.1_pt1 | contig 27972 bp, 18 predicted proteins | sample 2165551 | NCBI WGS metagenome assembly RRZT01 (sample SAMN10456910, study PRJNA506462) | wastewater metagenome | biome: wastewater; feature: sludge; material: wastewater sludge; isolation source: wastewater sludge with Escherichia coli K12::gfp cells carrying plasmid... | place: USA: Moscow, Idaho... | reverse complement strand
GTCCACCACGGGAGCTTGCTCGCGGCCGATGTTGCGATAGAACCACACCCACGCCTCGGGATTGATGGCCTCGCCCACCGTGCCGAGTAACCGAACCGAGGAAAGATCGTAGGTGCCGGGGACGTCGTCGCCGAACCAGGTCATGAACGTGCGGATCAACGTAGGCGCTGTGTAATACACAGTGACCCCGTAGCGTTCAATGATCTCGAAGTGGCGTTCCAGGTGCGGGGTGTCCGGGGTGCCCTCGTAGATGACCTGTGTCAGGCCGTTGGAGAGCGGCCCGTAGATCTCGTAGGTGTGGGCCGTGACCCAGGCGAGATCGGCGGTGCGCCGGGGGACGTCGGCGGGCAGGGCATGGAGGTGTGCGCAGCGCGCCCAACAGGTGTGGGTGAGGTAGCCGCCCGACGTGTGCACGAGGCCCTTGGGCTTGCCGGTGGTTCCGGAGGTGTAGATGATGAACAGCGGGTGTTCGGAATCGAAGAGCTGCGGCTCGTGGGTTTCGGGCTGGGTGTCGACGACGTTGTGCCACCACACGTCACGGCCCTCCGTCCACGGCACGTCATGGCCGGTGCGGCGCACCACGAGAACGTGTTCGAGGTGGGGAAGATCCGCGGCGGCGATGTCTGCCGCAGACTTGACCTCGACCTGGCGGCCGCGGCGGTTCTGGCCGTCGGAGGTGACCAGCAGCTTGGCGCCCGTATCCGCTAGGCGGAAGCGGACGGCGTCGGCGGAAAAACCACCGAAGACGAGCGAGTGCACCGCGCCAATGCGGGCGCAGGCGAGCGCGATGACAACCGTTTCGATGATGACGGGAAGATAGACGACGACGCGGTCACCGGGCTCGATTCCGAGAGCCGTGAGACCGTGTGCCGCCTGTGAGACGCGGCGCTGGAGGTCGGCGTAGGTAACGGTAATGCGGTCGCCAGGCTCGCCCTCGAAATAGAGCGCGACCTTCTCGCCGCGGCCTGCTTTGACGTGCCTGTCTACGCAGTTGACGGCTACGTTGAGCTTGCCGCCCTCAAACCAGGTGGCCTGGGGAACGCTGAGACCGTCGGGCCCGGGGACCGGAGGATCCCAGGTGCAGGCCGTGTGCCAGGACTCGGCCCACTCCAGACGTTCGGCGGCACGCTCCCAGAAAGCGACAGGATCGGCATTGGCCTCGTCGTAGATCGTGGCGTCCACGTTGGCCTGCGCGGCGAACGCGGCAGGTGCCGGATACTGGCGCGTCTCGGTAAGACGAACTTCTTCTGCGATGGTCACATCCACCTCTTCAATACGGCCTTCTCGAAGATCACGAGAATGGCATTGGTGATGGTTCCGAGGAGAGCCAGGAGCACGATGGCCAGCAGGATGCGGTCCACGCGGCCGGTCTGCTGCGAATCGTTAAGCATCCACCCCAGGCCCATGGAGGCGCCGAGTAGTTCGGCGGCCACCAGGAAGAGCCACGCCTGGGCGAGCGCGAGGCGCAGGCCCGAGACAACCGAGGGGATCACCGCGGGTAGCTGAATGGTGCGGAACAAGGACCAGCCGCGCAGGCCGAAGGTACGGCCAGCTTCCACGAGATGCGGATCCACATGCCGCAACGCATCCGCGACGGTTGTGTACACCGGGAAGAAAGCTCCGATTGCGATGAGCGTGATCTTTGATTCTTCGCCGACCTGGAGCCAGAGAATGAGCAACGGCACCCAGGCGAGAGAAGGTACGGCGCGTAGCGCCACGAGTGTGGGCGCAAACAGGATGGCACCCACACGCGAGAGTCCGACGATCGCCGCGAACGCCAGGGCAATGAGCGATCCAGCGACGAAGCCAATAAAAACACGCTGCAACGAGATCGCGATATGCAACCAGAGCTGGCCGCCGCTCACCATCTCCGCGCCGGTCTCCACCACGGACCACGGGCTGGGCAGCCGGTAAGGCGGCACTCTCCCGGTGGCGGTGACGAAGTGCCAGGCAGCGAGAATGACGAGCGGGACAATGAACCCGCCAGCACCCTTCATCCACGCCCGAGACCACAGCGGTATGTGTTGACGCGGGGATCGTGGACTGGACGAGATGGATACGGGTGCGGAGGTCGCCGTCGTCTCAGAAGAATCCGGTAGGGATCCGGCGGAGATTGCTGCGAGGGGAGAGGCTGTCATTCGGTAGCCTTGAGAGCGAAGGAGTTGTAGATGATCGTATCGATCGCCTTGTCAACGGCTTCCTGGCCACCCTTGACGTCACCCGACTCGGCGATGGTGGGAGCAATCTTCTTAAAGACTTCAACCTGTGCTTCGCCCGGCACACCCGAGACGCCCAGATTCGTGCGCTCGTTGATGACACGCTTGGCCACATCGATATCAATGGAGGCGGCATCGGCGAGCAGCTGGGCTGTCTCGTCCGGGTTCTCAAGTGCCCATGTACGTGCCTTCTCGTAGCTGTCGACGACGACCTGCGCGACGTCCGCGTGATTGGTGATGAAGTCCTCGGTGGCGTTAAGGACACCGTAAGTGTTGAAGTCGATGTTGCGGTAGAGGAGCTTAGCTCCCGACTCGACCTCGGCCGCGGCCATGATCGGGTCAAGACCGGCCCAGGCATCGACCGAGCCGCCCTCGAGCAGTGCCCGCCCATCGGCGTGCTGAACGTTTTGAACCTCGACGTCATTGAGACTCAGGCCTGCCTGAGCAAGTGCCTGCTGGAGGAAGAAGTAGGGGTCGGTGGCCTTGGTCGCGGCGATAGATTTACCAGCGAGCTGTGAGACCTCGGTGATCTCGCTGTCTGCCGGTACCACGAGGGCAGACCATTCGGGCTGTGAGTAGATGTCGATGATCTGGATAGGTGAACCGTTGGCGCGGGCGAACAGTGCCGCCGAACCAGCCGTGGAACCCACGTCAACCGAACCTGAACGTAGCAACTCGTTGGCCTTATTGCTGCCCGCGGACTGAATCCAGGTGACATCGACGTCCTCACCGAGGGCCTCTTCGATGAGGCCCTGATCCTTGACGACGAGGCTCAGTGGGTTGTACGTGGCCCAGTCGATGGCGAGGGTGCTGGTTGACCACTCACTATCTGCGGCGGCGGACGCATCGTTGCCCGATTCGCCCTGCACACAGCCGGACATGGTTAGTGCCATCAGGCCGGCGACGGCGGTGGGGACGATTCGGCGAGTGAAGGTGCTCATGCGTTCTCCTTGATTGTGAGCTTGTGGACGCCCAGCCCTTCGAGCAGGCTGGTGCGGAGGTTGGTGAAGGTACGAGCACCGCGATCGCGAGGGCGGGTACCGGGGACGGTGACGAGGCGGGCGATTGAGCCTCTCGTGTGATGGCTCTCAGCGGTGGGTGTCGGTGCTGGTTCGTGAGTGCTGGCCGAACCGAGAGCACCAATGCCGGATGATGAACCAAGAGCGATAACTTTGGCGCGCGGGCGTTCGGGGGTGGCCTGTGCGGTGTGCAGGTTGCGGAGCATGAGTACACGATCCGCGAGGTAAAGCGCCTCTTCGACGTCATGGGTGACGAGAATGACGGTGGTGGGCTGCGAACGGTGAATGTCCAGCAGAAGGTCCTGCATCTTGAGGCGAGTGAGGGCGTCAAGCGCCCCGAAGGGCTCGTCGAGGAGGAGCACGCGCGGGCTGCGTGCGAGGGCGCGGGCAAGTGACGCGCGCTGGGCCATGCCGCCGGAAACCTCGCGGGGGCGCTGGCCAGCGGCGTGGGTGAGGCCCACGAGGTCGAGGAGTTCGGCCACGCGTTCCTTGGCTTGGCGGCCGCGCACGCCGCGGGGCAGACCGAGTGCGACGTTCTGTGCGATTGGGCGCCAGGGGAGGAGGCGCGGCTCCTGGAAGGCGATAGCGGTGGAATCGTCATGGGCATGGATGATTTGGCCGTCCAGCGTGATGGAACCTGCTGTTGGGGAGTTGAGGCCGCCGATGAGCCGAAGTAGTGTGGACTTTCCGCATCCCGAGGGGCCGACAACGGCGATGATTTCACCCGCGGTGACGTCGAGATTGAGGTCGCGCAACACTGTGCGGGGACCTTCCTTGGTGGGGAAGGTGCGCTCAACGTCCGCGATGCGCACGCGACCTGCCGGTGCGGATGGACTCTCAACGCGTTCCGACATGGCCTCCCCAATCAACGAGCAATAACTGGGGCAATCATTACCCACATGTCTAGTGGGTAGTAGGGCGTATCACTCTGTGGACGATTGGAATTCGAGGCTGTCTCGCTGGCTGGTTTGGTGGTGTCTATATGTTCAAGCTGGCCCGAAACAAGGTTTTCGGGGAAATGGAGCCGTTTGTGGAGCATGTGCGCAGACGGGTTCCCGGTGAAGGGCCTGGCTGTTGGCAAAGCGTTTGCCGCCACGGCTAGCCAGATGTTGTTTATGTCACAGCGCTTTGGGAGTGTTGGGGTGCTCCGAGTGGCCTGATTCTTAGCTATGGAATCAGCACATGCCTGTGCGTTACGTACAGGCCGAGTCTGATTTCGAGGCTGAAATTTAGTAGCCTCCATGTTAAGTGACGTCACAACCTCTGGAATCGCGATATTCTCGAAGGCGTGCCGCCTGCGTTGGATTCCACGCGGAGCGTCGTGCCGTTTGCCAGTTCTCTCGCCAGAAAGGCCCCTCATGAAGACCATTTCGCTCGGTTCCGTCGGCCCGTCTGTCTCCAACATCGCGCTTGGGATGATGCGCATCACCGACAAGACTGACGATGACATCCGGGTCCTGTACGCCACCGCGCGCGATGCAGGGATCAACGTCTTCGACCATGCCGCGATCTACGGTGGGCGTATGCACGGCTGCGAGGACCGCTTCGCCAAGGCACTGAAACTCTCGCCGTCCGAGCGGGACGAGATCGTCATTCAGACCAAAGCCGGAATTCTTGCTGGTCAGGGCTACGACTCTTCGTATGAGCATTTGGTGACCTCCGGGGAGGAATCGCTCCGGGCTCTAGACACAGATTACATTGACGTTTTCCTGATCCACCGTCCGGATGCGCTTGTGGAGCCGGAAGAGGTAGCGCGGGCTTTCGACGACTTGGAGGCCGCGGGCAAGGTTCGCGCCTTCGGCGTTTCCAATCACACCGCGGGTCAGATCGAGCTTCTCAAGCGATCGGTGCGTCAGCCGCTCGTGGTGAATCAGCTTCAGCTCTCCATCCCGGAGTCCCCGCTCGTCGCCCAGGGTATCGCTTCAAACGTGGCGGGTTCGAACGATTCGATCACGCGCGACGGCGGTGGCCTGCTCGACTACTGCCGCCTCAACGGCATCACTGTCCAAGCGTGGTCGCCTTTCCAAGCCGGATTCTTTAAGGGGACCTTCCTTGGTTCGCCGGACTATCCCGAGCTGAACGCTGTGATCGATCGTCTGGCAGAGAAGTACGGTGTTCCGGCGATTGCGATCGCAACCGCGTGGATTACGCGTCACCCGGCCGATATCCAGGTGGTTCTAGGAACGACGACGCCGTCGCGCGTGGCCGGCTCGTGCCTCGGCTCAGACCTCCATATCACCCGTGTGGAGTGGTACGAGTTGTTCCAGGCGTCAGGCCACGACGTGCCGTAACCAATTACTTGAAGACTAGTTCGCTTCCTGTTGCGAATGTCGGCCGCCGTGACATCGCCATCCCCGGCCTTGCTAAGACCGAGTTCGGGGTTGGGATTCCCAGTTCGCCGCGTGCAGTCGTTCAAAGGCGTCGAGGAGTAGGTCGAGGGTGAACTCGAACTCTGCCTGTTCGTCGCATGACCCTGTGGGGTTTCGCGCCGCAGAATCCATCGCAATTGCGACGACGTGCGGAAAGTTCTCCGTCATATACGCGACCACCGAGGGTTGATCGGCGTCGCGGAGTGTGGGCGCGTCGGCGTCGTCGAAAGCCTCGCGACTAAACCCCCAGATTCGGGTACCGAGTGCGTGCATGGCGTAATGGGTGAGGTCGGGGGAGAAGCCGCCGTCGATGAAATCCCCTGCGACGGCATTCATGTGTCCGAAGATGGTTTCGGTGCGCCGGGTTCTGGTTTCGATGGCGCGACTGAGCCACGGGTGGACGGTGGCTGTCGCGTGGGCGGCCAGTATGCGGGACCGGACGCGCTCGCGCCAGCTTCCGGCTGCGGGCGGGTCGGGATAACTGGCGACGACGGCGTCCACCATGCCGCCGATGAGATCATCCTTGTCAGCCACGTGCTTGTACAGTGCCATGGGGACGACGCCCATTCGCGTGGCCAACGCGCGCATGCTCAGGGCATCGAGTCCTTCGGCGTCGGCTAGAGAGATCGCTTCTGCGAGGACTTTTGCCCGGTCGAGACGCGGCCGGTGCTGCTTGTTGTGGTCGGGCATGCTTTCCTCCTTGACGTGGTATACAGCGTACACCTATTGTGGATAAAAGAAGGTGTACGCCGTACACCACGGATGTTGGGAAAGGCCCTCTCATGTTGAGCAATCGAACCCTGGCGGCCGTTGCAGGTGCCCTGTACCTTTTGACGTTTGTGACGTCTTTCCCGGCCCTCGCGCTGAAGGAGTCCTACTTACGAGGAGACGGTGGGCCGTTGGCGGCCCAGTGGGGAGCTGTCCTCGAGATTTTCTTGGCGTTGGCGTGCATTGGAACAGCGGTTTTCTTGTACCCGATAGCGCGGAAATCTAGCTCGGCACTGGCTATTGGATTTGTGGCGTCAAGGGTGTTGGAGGCGTCGACCATTGTGATGGGCGTGCTTGCGCTTCTCTCCGTGATGACAAGGAGGGAGGCGGAACAGATGAACACGGAGCAGATGAGCAGTGGGATTACTGCAAGCGAAGCTACTTCTGTTTCTGTCAGTGACTCGGAATCGATTCTCGTCGCACTCCACGACTGGGCATTTCTTCTTGGTCCAGGATTGATCCCTGCCGTGAATGCTCTTTTGTTGGGGACGATTCTTTATGCGGCCCGGCTTGTACCAAGAATCATTCCGCTGGTTGGCCTCATCGGGGCACCACTCTTGGCGGTTTCCGCCCTCGGTACGATTCTTGGTGTTGTTGACCAGGTTTCCCCACTCGCAGGACTTCTCGCCTTGCCAATTGCGGTTTGGGAGTTCAGCCTAGGTGTGTGGCTGGTTATCAAAGGGGTAAACAGCGACTATGCCGCGATACCCAGACTCCCTCAACATGCCACGGTTGATACCCAATGATTGCTGCGATGGCAGGATTGTATGTGCGACGCACCACAATTCGCGACACAATGGAGGCATGCTCTTTTCTGTGACTTCGACTGCGCTACCGGTACCCGACGTAGCTGGGAACCCTGATGTGCTGCCGCTGATCGACGCGAACCTGAACCCTGATGCGACGTCGTCGATCATCAGCGCGTCACCCGCGCCTGGAGTCCTCGTGGCCCCCGCCACCGATCTCGGCTATCTCCTCTACAAGCACCCTGATCGCGTGCAGACCTTCGATCTTGCTTTCGGCACCGCCATCGTCTACTTTCCCGAGGCCACGGATGAGCGTTGCACCTTCGTCCTTCAGGTGGATGTGGACCCTATCAGGTTTGTGCGCAGCGGCGGCCAGCACTATCGCAGTATCTGGGGTTATGTGAACGACCGTCCCTACGCTGCCGGTTCGATGCTCTCGGTGGCGATTGGCCGCGTACTGGGTTCGGCGCTCAAGGGAAAATGCGACTCACGCCCCGAACTCGCCGCCACCCCGCTTTGGCTCACCATTCATCTCCCCGCCGTTGCTGCACGCACGGGCGGCGAAGCCAAGATCGGTGGTGCGGCCCTCGTCGAGAGTCTCTTCGCGCCGCTCGGTTGGGACGTTAATGCCCGTCCCGAACCGTTCGGCCCGCCCGGCTGGGGTGACTCGCCCTACCTCGACGTCACCCTCACCGGCAATATTCGCCTCGCCGACGCCCTTAGCCACCTCTATGTCCTCCTTCCTGTCCTCGACGGCACAAAGCACTACTATTCCGCCGCCGAGGAAGTAGACAAACTTCTGCGCCACGGAGAAAGCTGGATCGCCGACCACCCAGAAAAGGAACTCATCACACGCCGCTATCTCGCCCGCCGCGAGTGGGCCGACGACGCCCTCGCGCGCCTCCAGGCCGTGGACGATTTTCCTGACGACGACGCAGCCCGAGGTCCCCAAGTTGACTTGGGAGATGGAGGGCCAGGAAGTCGCCTGAGGGTGGAGCCCCTCGACGACGCAGCCTCTGAACTTGGTGACGGCTCCGGCCGGGTCCCGCTCAGGCGCATGCGCCTCGATGCCGTGCTGGGGATACTCCGCGAAATCAGCGCGCATTCGGTGGCTGATGTGGGCTGCGGTGAGGGCTACTACCTGCGGGCGATGCTTGAAAATCCAATGTTCACGCGCATTCTTGGCGTGGACGTCTCGGCGCGCGAGTTGGAGCGTGCCGAGCGGAGCCTCGTCCTAGAGCGGCGCTCGGACAGCCAACGCGAGAGGCTCACGTTGCGGCAGTCGTCCGTGACCTATCGCGACGATGCTCTCGCCGGCTTCGACGCCATTCTTCTCGTCGAGGTGATTGAGCACATCGATACGAATCGACACGAGTCGCTGGAAGCTAATGTGTTTGGCTCCGCGCGGCCGCAGCACGTCGTCGTTACCACTCCCAATGCCGAATACAACCCGTATTACGGCCTAGGAGTGGGGGAACGCCGTCATCCCGACCACCGTTTTGAGTGGACGCGAGCACGATTTCAAGCGTGGGCTGGAGCTGTGGCAAAACAGTACAAGTACGCGGTCGAGTATCGCATGGTCGGTGAGCAGGTCAACGGAGTGGGCGCGCCTACTCAGCTCGCGTTGTTTACCCGTCAGGAGGTGGCACGATGAGAGAACTGCGCATCCCAGAACTGTGCCTGGTCGTGTTGATCGGTGTCTCGGGCTCGGGTAAATCTACGTTCGCGCAGAATAAGTTCGGCCCATTTGAAGCGGTCAGCTCGGACTTTTGTCGTGGGCTTGTCTCCGGCGATGAGAACAGTCAGGGTGCCACCGCGGACGCCTTCGAAGTGTTGCGCTGCATTGTTGGGACGCGCCTCAAGCGCGGACTGCTCACGGTCGTCGACGCTACGAGTACTGCGCGAGATGCCCGCAAGTTCCTTATCAACTTGGCTCGGGAACACGATGTGCTACCGGTGGCGATAGTGCTGGACGTGGGGCCGGATGTGGCGATTGAACGCAACGAGCAGCGCCCCGACCGCAACTTTGGACCCGGGCCAGTTCGTCGGCAGGAGTCGCAGCTACGCCAGTCGGTCCGGGAGCTGCACCGTGAGGGATTCCGGGCGGTGCATGTGCTGAAAAGCCAGGAGGAGATTGAAGCCGTCACGATTGTGCGTGAGCCTCTCCTCAATGACAAACGTGATCTGCACGGTCCCTTCGACATCATCGGCGACGTCCACGGTTGCCTGCCTGAGCTGCTCGAACTTCTCGACAAGCTCGGATACGAGATCTCCTATGACTCCGATGGGCGCCCGATCGACGCCGCCCACCCCGATGGCCGCACAGTCATTTTCGTCGGCGATCTGGTGGACCGCGGCCCCGACTCCATCGGAGCGCTGCGCCTCGCGATGGGAATGATGGCCAGTGAAAACGCGCTCGCGGTGCCCGGCAACCACGAGGCGCGGCTTGTCCGCGCCCTCGCAGGCGCCGCCGTCAAACGCACCCACGGCCTCGAAACCACCCTCGCCGAGTTGGAGCAGGAAACCCCGGAATTTTGTCAGCAAGTGCACGACTGGTGTTACGGCCTCGTCTCGCACCTGGTACTGGACCGGGGCCAGCTCGTCGTCGCCCATGCCGGTTTGAAGGAGGAGTATCACGGCCGCACCTCCGGGCGCGTGCGATCCTTCGCGCTCTACGGGGACACCACCGGCGAAACCGCTGAATTCGGCATGCCGGTGCGTTACCCGTGGGCAGAGGACTACCGCGGCAACGCGATGGTGGTGTACGGACACACGCCGACACCCCGCCTCGTCTGGATCAACAACACCCTCTGCCTCGACACCGGCTGCGTGTTCGGAGGTCGGCTCTCCGCACTGCGCTACCCGGAACGCCAAACCGTCCAGGTGGACGCACGGGCTGAGTACTATGCACCCGTTAAGCCCTTCACCAGTGGTTTGAGTAGGGGCGACGACGAACTACGGATCACGGACGTCGTCGGCGCGCGTCACGTCGAAACCGAGTACCTGGGCCGTATCAAGATCGGTGCGGATTCGGCCGCGGGCGCGCTAGAGGTGATGAGCAGGTTCGCCTTGCATCCGCGGATGTTGCCGTATTTGCCGCCCACGATGTCGCCGGTGGCCACCTCGAAGCGATCGGGATACTTGGAGCACCCGGACGAGGCGTTCGCGCAGTTCGCCGACTGGGGGATCGGCGAGGTGATCTGCGAGGAAAAGCATATGGGCTCGCGGGTGGTGGTCATGCTACACCCCGAGCGTGGCGCCGTGTATACCCGAACCGGGAGGCCGTTCTTCGATGTGGAGATGGAGCAGGAGTTCCTGAAGCGGCTGACTGTGGCAGCGCGAGCGGCCGGGGTTTTCGAACAGGTAGGTTCCGACTGGCTGCTGTTTGATGCCGAGTTGCTGCCATGGTCTGTCAAAGCCGGAGCGCTCATTCGTGATCAGTTTGCGGCGGCGGGAGTTGCTGGGTGGATGGCGGTTTCGGCCGAGGTTGGGCTGCTGGAACAGGCGGCTGCGCGGGGGATCGATGTGGGCGAGTTTATGGGGCAGGCGCGAGGTCGGGCTGCAGCGCTCGCCGAGTACAACGCGGTGTGGAAGCGCTACATCTGGCCGGTGGACGGACTGAACGGCATGCAGATTGCGCCGTTCCAATTGTTGGCGGCGGCGGGCGCGAACTTTGTGGACCGGGACCATCTGTGGCATCTCGACATCGCTGATCGGATGGCCGCCGTTGACCCGGAGCTGGTGCGGAGTACTCGCCGACTGGTGGTGGACCCATCCCATGTGGATTCGCTGGCCGCGGGTGTGGCGTGGTGGGAGGAAGTCACGGCATCCGGTGGCGAGGGTATGGTGGTCAAGCCACTCGTCAACCTTGCGCGCAACCGGAAGGGATGGGTGGTGCAACCGGGGCTGAAGGTGCGCGGACGCGAGTACCTGCGGCTCATTTACGGCCCTGACTATCTGGCTGAGGAGAACTTGCAGCGTCTGCGCGATCGCAACCTTGGGAAGAAGCGTTCACTTGCCATCCGCGAGTACGCGCTGGGGTTGGAGTCGATCGATCGATTCGTGCGCGGGGAGCCGCTGTGGCGGATCCATGAGCCGGTGTTCGCGGTGCTGGCGTTGGAATCGGAGCCGGTGGATCCGCGGTTATAACGTTGCTATAGGGGTGGTGTAGAAGGCATGACTGCCCAGAAAATCTCCCGAGGCAATCGGAGAATGGACAGTTCTGTTGGGAATTGAGTGGGCAGGTCTAGTGGTGGGTTGCACCCACCACTAGAAACCGCCGTTTGGATACGGAACAATGAGAGGTTGATATCGCGACAACCCGCTCATCCATCTTGTCAACAAAGGAATGGAAGTAATGACGACCAACTTGCACATTGGAGCTCGACCCGACGGATGGTGGAAGTCTGCCGTCGTCTATCAGGTGTACCCGCGTTCATTCTCTGACAGCAACGGGGATGGAATTGGCGATATCCCCGGCATTACGTCGCGTCTGGATTACTTGGCTGAGCTTGGTATTGATGTTTTGTGGCTCTCACCCGTCTACCGTTCTCCGCAGAAGGATAACGGTTACGACATCAGCGATTATCAGGATATCGATCCTCTCTTCGGAACGTTGGAGGAACTGGATGAGCTGATGGACAAGGTGCACGCGCGTGGTATGAAACTTGTGATGGACCTCGTCGTCAATCACACCTCCGATCAGCATCCTTGGTTCCGCGAAGCGCGAGATCCACGTTCGTCTAAGCGTGACTGGTACATCTGGCGTCCTGCCTGCGAGGGGCACACACCGGGTGAGTTAGGAGCTGAGCCATGCGTGATGGAGGCGTCGTTCTCGCCGTCGGCGTGGACGTACGATCCGACGAGCGGCGAGTATTATCTGGGGATCTTTAGTCCCGGTCAGCCGGACCTTAACTGGGAGAATCCCGAGGTGCGCGCGGCTGTGTACGAGATGATGCGTTGGTGGGTGAAACGCGGTGTTGATGGCTTCCGCATGGACGTTATTAACCTCATTTCCAAGCCCGAGTGGCTGACGAGCGGTGATCCGCTCCCGGCGATCGCGCCTAACCACAGCATGCAGAATGGTCCGCGTCTCGACGAGTTTCTCCAGGAAATGCACCGTGAGGTGGGCCTATCCGAAAACAGCCTCTTTACCGTGGGAGAGATGCCGGGAGCCACCGTTGAGGTGGCACAGAACGTTACCGATCCCGCGCGCCATGAGCTCAATATGGTGTTCACGTTCGAGCACGTGGATCTTGACCGGGTCCCGGGCGGGCACAAGTGGGATCTTGCTCCCCTTGAGCTTCCCAAGCTCAAGGGGAACCTTGCTCATTGGCAGGAAGGCCTCGAGGAGGCTGGTTGGAATTCCCTTTACTGGGATAATCACGATCAGCCTCGCGCCGTTTCTCGCTTTGGCAATGACAGCCCGGAGTTCAGGGTGGCCTCGGCCAAGACCCTTGCCACCGTGCTGCACCTGCATAAGGGCACGCCGTACGTGTACCAGGGCGAGGAAGTTGGCATGACGAACGCGCCGTTCCAGCGGATTGAGGACTACGAGGACATCGAGTCCATCAACCACTACAACCTTGCTTCTGCGGACGGCGTTCCTGAAGAGGCAATCCTGCACTCGCTGCTTGTCAAGAGCCGTGACCATGCCCGTACCCCCATGCAGTGGGATGCCTCTGAAAACGCCGGATTTACCTCCGGTACACCGTGGTTTGCTCTTAACCCGAACTACCCTGAGATCAACGCGGAAGCTGTCGTGGGTGATCCCGATTCTGTGTTCCACCATTACCGCCAGCTCATCGAGCTGCGCCATGCGGACGAGACCGTGCGTGAAGGCCGCTTCCAACTCCTTCTTGCCGACCACACGCAGATCTGGGCCTTCACCCGTACTTTGGGTGATCGCACGCTGCTCGTGATTGCCAACTGTTCTTCCGAGGATGTTGAGATTCCGACCGAGGATCTACCTGTGTTGGAGGGTGCGAAGCTGGTGTTCGGTACCCGTGTTCTCGACAGCGTGAGCACTCTCGCACCGTGGGAGTCCCAGGTTCTGGAGCTCGCCCGATAAGAAGACCATTTCTGTTATCTCGAAAGCGCCGATTCTGCCCCGATGTGGGTATAGTCGGCGTTTTCGTTGTGCAGAGGTGGGCAGAGAAGAAAAGGGAGGAGAATGCCGGAGGGACATCTCAAATTGTCAGGACTTGTTTTATGGCGAATTCTTGGATGTTTTGTGTCGTGGCATTGAGGATTTTGTGAGAGCGAGGGTCGAAAATTGGCGTAATGACGGGAATAAATCGGGTGGCTATGGGCCTATCTGTGCAAGGCTTGAGCTGTGCTCGGACTGAAGCCTTGGGTGGTGTTTTGGAGTGAGATAGGACATTTTTATTGTTAATAATGAAAAACCTCTGGGGGTATCTTGATATATGCGCTATATTTCTTCCTGTGACTACATCAATGTAGGGACTTTAGGCACCTAATTTGACATCAAGCGATGACATGATGGTGTTTAGTACAAGGTTTCATGTCACCTTATATACCCGTAGGGGTATGCGGTGTGACTGTGGCACATGTGTTTCGAGGAGAGTCTATGGTGAAGGGGTATCGACCAGCTGTCTTCCTTGCGGCGACATTGAGTGCCCTTCTCGTACTATCTCCCGCCCACTCTTTCGCGAGTGACGCTCACTCTTCTTCCTTAGATTTTCTGGGCCCTGCAGTGGCGAGGAATGCGGGAACCGGGGAGGGGTTTTCGGTATTACCTACGCCCGTTGAGGGGAATACTGTTGACCAGGTTCGACGCTCAACTCCAGCGGATATGAATAATTCTCGGGGAGAATCTCAGCTTGGTGACATTCCTTCTGGCGCTCCCGAAGGAGATACCGCGACAGATCAAGACATGATAGACAACGAGAGTCCGTCCGCTGGTCAGGGTGAAGAATCGATCTCTGAGAAGCCGTCTGTGAACGAGACCGAGGAACAGCCGACTGATGGCGCTATTGATCGCATCACTCAAGATGTCACCGCTGGCCCTGTTGAGGATCCCGTCGTCACCCCGGCAGAAGACTCTGCTGAGAATACCGCCGAAACTCACGAGGCCGTCCCTCGTACGATGAGCCCTTTGGCTATCGGTATTGGGCCGCAGGCTGTGACCACCGGATGCGAGTATGCGGATGCCGGGACGGGAACATACGCGTCCACCCTCTGCTGGCTTGATCTTTCGGCGATCACGACGGAGTATCAGCAGCAGAGCATTGGCACGTACAGCTGCCCGAGATCTGGAAGTTACTACACCTGCACTGTGACAACCACGTGGGAGAGTAAGCTCGGATTGACATACGGGAGCGCTTCAGGCACCGGCACAGGGGCTAGAAACACCAACGAGGAGACGGCAAAAAGTAATGCATTAGCAGCGGCAAAGACCAACCTTGCTACCAAGCTCCACCCCTCGGGCTCCACGTTCTTCGGCCCTATCACCAACTACCCGCTGACAGTTCAGGTCTCAGATGTCTACACGCTTGAGGCGAACCTTTCGATTACGGCGACTACGGGTACAGGTGCTCTCGCCGTGGTCGCTTCGCGGTTCCCAACGTATAGCGGTTCATTCCTGGGAAATAGTGGCTTCTACACAATTGCCAATCAGAACGTGAAGCCTGCCCTCTACCAGTCAACGCAAGGTACTACTACCACCGCCACCTTGAGCAATATCAAACTTCTGACGGGAAGCACCGCTGTACCCGGATACTCGATTGTGGTGGCAGACGCCGAGTCGTCGGATAACAACGAGCAGATTACCTGGTCGGCGCAGAACGCGGCACTGACCAATAGTCGGGCCTTCACCTGGTTGCCGAATAATCCCGGTGCGTGGAAAAACGCGACAACGAATACCGGCCGGCGAGCGGCCGCCGTCGGCGATTCGTGTGGTGGAAATGCCGACAGTGACTGGGCAAATCTCAATCCGGCAAACTCGGGCAATGGGAGTGAGTTCACTTGTAAGGGGCAATCGACGGGAGGGAAGAAAACAGGTACGGCGATGATGCAGGTGTCCCCGGCCAATACCACCTCGAATTTCTCAGTGACCCAGCAAATGGTGGGCAGTGGTCTGCAAGCAGTTGCTTTCGGTGTCATCGCGTCCGGTGGCCAGATCAACGTGAACGTTGACAGCAGAATTGTGGATGCTGCGGGGAGTCCCAGCACTACCGATTTCGCCGCGTCTATCACCCGCGGTTCTGGGACTAGCCCGTTTGCGACGACGTCGACCGGCACCTCCGCGCTCACCGCCACAACGGGTCCGCATCATTTCCCGGTGGGGGCTGGCACGCAAACGTTGTCGTTTACCTCGGCACCGCTCACCAACGACACGATAGCTGCCGCGTACACTCCGGCATGGATGTGCGACAAGTCAACGACGACGGGGCCCGTGCGCTGGCCCGCGTCAGGTACTCGTCCCCAGCCCCCAAACAAGACCGATGCCACCGACCTAGAGTTCTTGACGATTGGGCCCGGCGAGTTCATTGCGTGCACGGTTACCTATACACCACCCTTCCTCACCTTGGTGAAGAGCGTGGATAAGGCGGCGACGGCGGCCTCGGACGGCCCGGAAAAATGGACGCTGACCGCCAATCAAGCAGGCGTATCGAAAGCCAACGCGGTTTCCTCAGGAGCCAAGGTGGCGGTGGCACCCGGAACTTATTCCCTGAGTGAAGCAAATAACGGGCTGACATGGCCACACGGTTACCGGTGGTCGGGATTAACTTGCTCGGGAGCCTCACCCACTGTCACCCAAGATCAAACATCGAAGGCAGTCACCTCTGCTTCCGTAGCGGTGGCCAAGGGCGGCAACGTCACCTGCACATACACCAACACGGCGAACGAACCGAAACTCAATCTGCGCAAGACCGCGAGCAATGCGGCAGGAAACCCGTTGCCCTCCGGCAATACCCTCGGAGGTGAAGGAAGCCTCAAGCCTGGCGATACCCTCACTTACACGCTGACCTTTGACAACGCGGCGGGTTCTGCGCCGATAGCCGTTAGTCAAATCGACTACCTTCGTGATGTCCTCGATGACGCCACGTATGTGGGCAATATCCGCTACGGTAAGCTCGCCCCGACTGTGGTTGCGCCCACCACCACGCCTCTGGGAATCACGGCTCAGTCCACGAACGTGGCGGATCTCGCTAATCCCCGGCTTACCTTCACCGGGACGGTTCCCGCCTACACCTCGCTCACCATACTTTTCGATGTCAAACTCAAAGCGAATGAGACTGATTGGCAAGTGCGCGAGAAGGGGAATGCGAGAGCAACAGGTGTTCCTGCCACGGTTGGGTTCGAGCTGAATAACTATCTTGTGCCAAGCGGTGACCCTGTTCCGACGAGCTGTGCCGTGCAAGGAGAGGCGGCCAAGATCTGCACCACCCATCCGGTTCTTGCCTGGACCACGGAAAAGGATTCCCAGCCGCTCAACAATGCTTCCCTTCACGTGGGTGGTGATCTGCATTACAAGATCACCGTACGCAAGCTCAACACCAAGGCAAAGGGTGACATCTCAGGCATCGTTGTGTCGGATGATCTCACGGAGGTCTTCAAGTATGCCCGGTGGTATCCGAGCGCTCCTGTTCCTTACCCAGCGCGTCAGCGAGGGATCTACTTCTATGACGTCGAGGGTCACGGAGTAATTCCCGACGAGAACAAAACCGACGGTTCCGCGAATCCCACCAACCGTTTGCCCAATCGTGTGACCGACGGCGCAGGTATGGGAGCAAGCAGCGCGGACATCGCTGCGGCGAACGACTATGTTCATCCACCGGTGTTTACCCCACGGACGGTGGAGGATCCCGCGCTACCTTCCCCTGTTGATCCAGAACATCCCTCAGCCAAAAACTGGGGAGAGTGCCCAGCCGATGTGCAGCCTCCCGGTGCACCGGGCCCCACAAATCCAGCCTGCTTCAACGGGACCTGGGAGCTGACAACACAGGCTTTCACCCTGCCCTCGGATGCAGCGTATGCCGAGGTCTGGTTCTCGGTAAGGATAGGATTCCACACGGATCCAGATGACCAGACCAAGGTGACGTGGAGCGACGATAGCTCAATCTCAGCCGGTAACTGGACGAGCTATTGGGCACCTCGCAGGCAGGCTGCGACGGGAACCTACTTCGTTAACACCGCGACGATTGACCAGATAACGGCCACGCCCAGCGTTGCCCCGGTTTCGTGCGGGGTCGACGACGCCCGGAAGTCACCTAAGAATCCGACGGGTTCGCTGTGCGCGATCCAGCAGAAGGTTGACGCCAACTACTTCGTTATTCGTAAGGATCTCATCCATCGAGTAGGCGATGTCGTGGTACGAGATATCAACCTGGTGGGACAGCAGCTCAAGCTCTATATGGAACTGGGCGGACAGCAGATTCCGGTTGATGAGGTGTGTACAGTGCGCGATGAGTTTGGCGGCGTTCTCTCAGTGTATGAGGGGACGGGTGGTGGGTGTGCGGGCACAAACGTCACCCCACTCATGTGTGAAAACTGGAACCAGCCCGAGTTCGACTCCCTACCTGGCGAATCCTGCGCACGTTTCCGGCCGATCCCTGAAGGCGCGCAGGCCGGGCGTTGGCGAGCTGATCGTTTGCCTCGTGGAACGTACTGGCTGGAAGAAGTGTCAGCTCCTACGGCGATTCGAACCGGTCCGGGCAGTTGGGATGACGCGCCGGGGACGGGAAATACGACGCGGGTGGATGGGGTGCAGGTGCTTCCCGAACGAGTGAAATTCCGCGTCTCCGGTGGAGACCCGAATGAAAAGAAGTGGCTGTGGGAAGGCGGAACTCTGGCCTCGATGCACTCACCCTCTGGCCAACTAGATGTCTTTGACACACAAGCCACTGGCGGAAGGGATGTCTATCCCCGATGTCAGATCCCATACCGGGAGGAAGGTAGCAGTATCAGCTCTCTTCCGACCGCGTGCATCAACCCGACCGGCTACGTCATGGTACTGACTGACGTTGCTCCTACGCCTCTGCCGCGTGCCGGAGGAGCCGCGATCAACACCACGATTGCCGGAGCGTTTACCCTCGTGGTGGCGCTGTTCGGTGTGGTGTGGTGGAGACGCAAGAAGGCGGTGGCGTAACGAAGAATAGACCGTCCTATAACTCCACTTTTCTATTCAATATCAACAAATTAACAACGATTGACCTTTACTCAACATGGTTGTTCTCACGAAGGGAAACACGATGACAATGCAGAAGAAGCGAGGCTTCCTCGCCGCTGCCAGTGCCGCATTGACTGTGCTTGCACTGAGTTTTGGAGGTGCCGCCTCGGCGGCCCTCAATACTCCGGCCAACCCGCCCGAGACGAGTGACGTGACGATCACGAAGCTCACCCAGCCTGACGCCGTCGGCGCACCGGCCGACGGCGGGGTGCATGACCCACTTCCGGCGGGCGCCGAGGGAATTGGGGGTGTGACGTTTGATTACTACCTCGTTCCTGGAACCAATGCGGGCCAGCCAAATGACGTTGGCACTAACGCGGGACAGGCATGGGCCGCGCAGCAGACTGTCACCACCCTGGCGGGACTTCTTCCGGCAAGCGCAACGGGCTCCTTCCCGGAGACCGCCGCGAGTGGCGTCACGACGGTTGAAGCCCTTCCCCGAGGCCTCTACGTTGTCCGCGAACGTATCGTGCCAGCGGGTGTCACCCCGGCAGCTGACTTTGTGCTGGCTGTCCCACTGACGGATTCGGACAACCGGAGCGCCTGGTTGGAGCATATTTACATCTATCCGAAGAACTCGAAGATCGCGGGATCGAAGAGTGTCGTGGACGGCGAGGGTGCGAATTCTAACTACGTTGTAGGTGGCAAGGTGACCTGGACCATTAAGGCCGAGATCCCCCGTGTTGCTAATGATGCGGCGGGCGCAACCACACGCTACAAGGCAACAGATGCCTTCGAGATTCGAGACACCCTGGTTGACGAACAGCTAACCACCACCGTGGATGGCATCACTGTAACCGCGCCGGCAGGTCTCGAGAAGGGTGACGACAAAGACTACACCGTCACTCCAGTCACCGAAGATGATGAAACCACCTGGACGATCGCCTTCACCGAAACCGGCCTGGGCAAGCTTGCCGCTGCCGTGAACGCCGACGTAAGCGCCGAGGTTGTTATCGAGTTCGTGACCACCGTGCAATCCGTTGGCACAATTACCAACGAAGCGTCCATTTACCCTGATCAGGCCTCCATCACCGATGAGAATCCGCTGGAAACAGGTGGAGCCACCATCAAGTACGGAAACTACCAGATCGTCAAGAAGAGTTCGGACAACGCCCTCACGGGTGACTCCCTCGCCGGTGCCGAGTTCAAGGTCTACCTCACGAAGGATGACGCCCTCGCGGGAACTAACGCCGTGAGCACCAAGGAAAATTCCGCTGGTCTGTGGACCACCACAAGCGGTGGCACCGTCACCGTGGGTGGTCTGCGCTACACGAACTGGGCCGACGGTGAGACTGTCGAAGATGGAACACCCAAGAGCCAGACCTACTGGCTGGTGGAGACCAAGGCCCTTGCGGGTCATCAGCTGCTTGGTGAGCCGATCGAGTTCGTTGTGGATGACAACTCGGCAACCCAGAACAGCCAGGAGATCATCAATGCCAAGACCAGCGGTGGTGGCTTTGAGCTGCCTCTCACCGGTGGCACCGGCACCGCCATGTTGACCATTGGTGGCATCCTGCTCCTCGCGGTTGTGCTGATTGTGGCACGTCGTCGTCGAGTGGACGAGATCGTCTAGTACTGACCGCGCCGCCCGGCGGGGAGAGCCCGCCGGGCACGCTCCGGATATCAGTCCAGAGTCCCATGACTCATGGGAGAACACTACGGAAAGGAGGCGTCCCATGCCTACACATCATCACTCCGGGGGCACCTCCTTTCCGGCTCTCACATGGCCACATTTCGATGACCATCGACCAGATGATCATGCGCCGACCGACCACACGTCAACCGGTCAGACGCGAATAGAAACTACGGCGAGCCGGACGTCGTCGTCACAGAAACACCCGTGGGCCATACCGGCACTGCTGCAAGTATTGGCAATGATTGGTATTGGTGCAATCCTCTACTCGAATGCCGCAGACTGGTTCGCCACGCGGCACCACGGTTCTGAGATTTCGGGATACGTGGACTCGGTGGAGCAACTACCGAGCGCTGAACGGATTGCCGAGGCGCAGCGTGCTCGAGAATACAACGCGCACCTCCCGCAGGGCGTCCTACGCGATCCCTACCTCAACCCGCCGGACGCCGAGGAGGAAGATGCGGCTTACGCCGCTTACCAGCAGATTCTCCAGATAAGCGACAATGGGGTGATTGGAGAACTCAGGTATCCACGTCTGGGAATTGGACTCCCGATTTATCACGGGACGTCCGACGACGTCTTGGCGCGCGGGGTCGGCCACCTCTACGGCTCTTCGCTGCCGGTGGGTGGGCCCTCCACGCACTCGGTTCTCACCTCTCACTCAGGCCTTGTCCACGCGTCTCTTTTCTCACCGTTACCGAGGGCCGCGGTCGGGGATACGTTTCGAATCGAGGTGCTTGGGGATGAACACTACTATCGAGTCGAATCGGTCGAAACGGTCCTGCCCGAAGCCACAGAATCGCTGCAGATTATCGCGGGCGAGGAACACGTCACCCTCGTGACCTGCACACCCATCGGAGTGAACACCCATCGCCTTCTCGTTCACGGGATACGAATCGCTTTGCCGGACGACGTCGGCCTCGGCTCGCGTCCTCTTACCTCTCACGAAAATGGAGCCGGATTCCCGTGGTGGCTCCTGTGGTTCGGCTTCGGTTCGGGAGCTGTGGCTTTTATACTCTTTTCTCCGCCTCGTGCACGGAGCAATTATTCTCCTCGGGAGGCATACTCGTGAGTGGCTGGCGATTGATGACCTGGATCAGCGGACTCCTAGGAGCCCTGCTTGTTCTTGGCGTGGCGGTAACCGGGGCCGTCTATGCGGCTGAGGTCAATACTGCTCCAACGCTTGACTCCCTTGATCCGACCGCTGAAGCGACGTTGGTGTTGCATAAGCTAGTGCAACCCGACAACGAGGGAGTTCCCGCCACGGGCTTACCGGATGCGGCGAGCGTGGCCGGGATGGAGCCGATACCCGGCGTGACTTTTGAAGCTCGGAGGGTTCCCGGTGTAGATCTGACGAGTGCTGCGGGCTGGGACCAAGCGCGGTCACTCCACGTTGAAGAGGCGACCAAGCTGGTGTCCGGGGTTCCGGTGGCTGGTTCTGGGGTGACTGGCATAGCCGGCGTTGTGGAACTCGGCGGGCTGGATGTTGGGCTGTACTATGTGTCCGAGACGGATGCTCCGGCCGGTGTAATGGCAAGTCCGCCCTTCCTTGTGACTCTCCCGATGCCACATCCCACTGAGGACTCCTGGCTTTATACTGTCCACGTCTATCCGAAGAACGCGCGTGTGGGCGTGGCTCTCGGGGTACGTGATGAAGATGCCGTGACCTGTGGAGACACTGTCAACTGGAAGGCCCGCGCCGACATTCCAAAAAAGACAACACTCTCTCACTACGTGGTGCGCAATGTGCTGGCTGCGGGTGTGGAGCCAGTTGGGGACGCCTCAAAGATTGACGTGGCCATTGACGGTCCTGGAGCCGATACGCTTGTCTTTGGGACGGACTACACTGTCGTACAGTTCGGCATGGATGGCGCCGGTTTTGTTGCCTATAAGACGTCGGATACTGTTGCTGCTGGTGAGCGAGGCTTCGACGTTGTGCTGACGACGGCTGGCCTTGCGAAATTGATGAAACATCCGGGGGCCCAGGTGCGCATTGACTACCCGAGCCGAATCACGGGGCCGGGCGAACACGTCAACCAGGTGCGACTATATATCAACGAATCCACGCCGGTGGAGGACTCCGCCGTGACGAAGTTTGGCCCGCTAGACGTGTGGGTGCACGAGAAGGGCAACGAATCCAACCCGATTCCTGGCGTCAAGTTCCGGCTTCACTTGACAGTTGTCGATGCGCTCGCGGGTCGCGCCTGGGTCACCGCAGGCGACGTGTCTGAATGGACATCTGGACCGGACGGCATGTTCTCCATTGGGTGCGTACGCTTCTCAAACCACGCTAACGGCCTCGATCGCGATCCAAACGACCCGCTTTATCGGCCATATGTGGTAGCTCCGATCGCCTACCCGGCTGGATGGATCGGCAACCGGGATCCTCGGGCGGGTACCGTGACCAATGCCGAGAAAGCGCTTCGCCTCGTCTTTGAAGTATGGCGTCAAGGGTCACCCGAATCACCCACGCCGGTACCGAGTGGTAGTTCGGGAGGTCCTGGGACATCGACGGAGAAGCCGAGGCGGCCGGAGCTTCCACACACCGGTGCCCGGGTTGGCGGTGCCCTCCTCCTCACCGTGACGCTCGTCGGAGTTGGCGTGGTGCTTGTCCGCCGCCGGGCATCCGAAGGAGAGGAACTGTGACGGACGTCGGTGAGCCGACGGGTGCTGGTGGAGAGAAAGATCTTATCGCGGATTCTGGTGTTGTTGGTACAGAAGCGGCCGTTGTGAGGCGGATGCGGCGCCGTCGTCGTCGCATGGCAACAAACGTGGTCTTGCAGATTTTTGCAATGATCGCGATCGGAATGTTGGTGTACCCGCAGGGCGCCGACTGGCTTTCCCGGATCGGCCACAACGCGGATATTTCCGGGTATGTGGCGCGGGTTGCCGATACACCGAGCGAAGAGCTCGAGAGAATCCTCGAGGCAGCATACGGTTACAACGACGAGTTGCAGCCTGGGCCGCTGACGGACCCGTACACGTCGCTCGCCGAGGACGAGGCACTTCGCTCGAAACTCTATCTGGCATACGAGGAAATGCTCCGAATTTCAGGAACGGATGCGATCGGAACGCTCAGCTATCCCGCAGTGGGGATCGGATTGCCGGTTTTTCACGGAACCGCGGAGAATACCATTTCCCGGGGAATCGGGCACCTATACGGCACGTCGCTGCCGGTGGGTGGGCCAGACACACATGCCGTCCTCACCTCTCACTCCGGGCTGCCGCATGCCCAGCTCTTTTCCCCGCTACACAAGGCGAAGGTGGGAGACACCTTCTGGATTTCCGTGCTTGGCGAGGACCATTACTACCGGGTGGAACGCATCGAAACTGTGCTACCGGGACAGACCGATTCGCTCGAAATCATTGCCGGTGAGGACTGGGTCACGCTCTTCACGTGTACGCCGATTGGTGTCAATACGCATCGCCTTATGGTCCACGCAATCCGGATCCCGGACCACGAAGCATTGGGCGTTGATAAAATCGCAGGGGATGGCATCAGACTGGGATTCCCATGGTGGGCTGTGTGGTTCGGGGGCGGATCGCTGACTGTAGGGTGGCTGCTCTTCGCGCCGCAGCGCGCGGCAGGTAAGAAGAGTGGAAAGCGGCTCGCGATGACAACGAATGATGATGGTGAAGAGGCCCGGAAGTTTCAATAATTATTGCTTCGAAATCAGCACATGCCTGTACGTGGTGCACAAGCCTATGCTGATGACGAAGCGAAAAAATCCAGACAGCACAGCACCGAATAACCAAGACCTGAGCAAGGCGGCGAAGAACCGTACTCGAGTCAGATGCACCGCAGCATCTGGGCAAATGTGAGGGCGCAAATTAGTGTGGGTTTATGGAGAGGCAATGGAGAAATAGGCCCATCCCTTCGACTCGTTATCAGATCACGGCGGTGGGAGCGGTGCTGGTCATGGCTGGACTAGTTGCGTGCGGGACAGGTGGCTCGAGCAAGGAGGGAACGGAATCGCGTCCGAGTGCCTCGGCGGCCTCCCCGAGTGTTTCCGTCATTTTGTCGACACCGCATGATTCGCCGAGCACGTCAACGGCTATCCCGTCCCAGGTCAGTGAGCCCGAATCTCCTCATGCCATTGCGACACGGTTGGAAGCCCCCTGGTCCGTCACATTCGTTGATAGCTCTCCACTTGTGAGCGAGCGGGATTCTGCGCGAATCCTCCAGCTGGATGCGAACGGCAACGCCAGGGTTGTCGCAACGGTTGAGGGGGTCTCTCCTGCGGGTGAAGGCGGCCTGCTGGGGATCACCGCGCACGATGGTTATCTCTACGTTTACTCCACTGCCGCGGAGGGAAACCGAATCCAACGATTCGAAATTGTGAGGGTCGCTGGGTCCGCAGATATCGAGCTCGGCCAGCCCGAGACACTTCTGGACGGGATTCCATCGGCACGGTTCCACAACGGAGGGCGGCTCGCTTTTGGTCCTGATGGCATGCTTTATGCCACCGCTGGCGACGCTGGAAATACCGGCTCTTCACAGGACCTTGGAACGCTCGCCGGCAAAATTCTGCGGATTAGCCCGGATGGCAGCGTACCCGCGGATAATCCTTTTCCGGGTTCCTACGTCTACAGCTACGGTCACCGCAATCCGCAAGGGTTGGCGTGGGACGAGGCCGGCACGATGTATGCCTCCGAGTTCGGACAAGATACGTGGGATGAACTCAATGTTATCGAGGCAGGCGCCAACTACGGCTGGCCGGAGGTTGAGGGGATTGGCAACAGAGAGGGTTTCGTCGACCCGGTACAACAGTGGGCCACCAGCGAGGCGAGTCCCAGTGGCATGACGATCAGGGATGGCAGCATGTGGATTGCCAACCTTCGAGGTGAGAGGTTACGCGAGATTTCTCTTTCTCACCTTGCCAGCTCCACCGAATATTTCGTGGGTGAGTACGGGCGTATCCGAGATATCACTACCACTCCCGACGGCTCACTGTGGTTCGTCACCAACAATACGGACGGGCGTGGCAGCCCCGGCACCGATGACGATCGAATTATCCGCTTCGCACCGTGACGGTTGCCTCCACCAACGAGAACGATGGTAGCCAGTAATCATTCGCCGAAAGAGGTACTACTAGTAACACCCTTATGCGCGGCGCCGGGTCTACTGTTGAAGGGTAGATGTTGAACGGTTCGGACTCACGTTGAGCTGTGGGTCAGATGCAACAAAGGAGCACGCCATGAGCGCACAGGATTTTGAGCAGATTTTTCCCCTCGGTGAGGAGAACACGGCGTTTGGCCAGTACTTCATTGGCCAGAGTTACCTCGCCCCGCTAACCGCCGAAGGGGTTGGGATCAACAATGTGACCTTCGAGCCGGGGTGCCGCAACAACTGGCATATTCATCATGCGACGGCGGGCGGCGGCCAGATTCTGCTCTGCACCGCAGGCAGCGGTTGGTATCAGGCTGAGGGCGAGGAGCCGGTGAGTCTGGAGCCGGGTTCGGTGGTTAACATCCCGGCGGGTCTCAAGCACTGGCACGGCGCGAAGGCGGATTCGTGGTTCAGCCACGTCGCCATCGCTGTGCCCGGCGAGAACACGAGCAACGAGTGGTTGGAGCCGGTGGATGACGAACATTACGATGCCCTCTCGCAGGACTAATTGAATCGCACGAAGGAAGCAACACATGATTCTGGACGAGACATACACACTGTCCAACGGAGTCGAGATCCCGAAGTTGGGTCTGGGCACCTGGTTTATTGCCGACGACGTCGCCGCGCAGGCCGTCCGTGATGCCATCAGCATCGGCTACCGCAACATTGACACCGCGCAGGCTTACGGAAATGAGCGTGGTGTGGGCGAGGGAATTCGCACGGCTGGTGTGCCGCGCGAGGATTTTTTTGTCTCAACGAAGCTCGCCGCCGAGATCAAGGACTACGAGGGTGCGGTGGCCGCGATTGACGGTTCGCTTGCAACGATGGGGTTGGACTATGTGGACCTCATGTTGATTCATAGCCCACAGCCATGGTCCGACTTCCGCGGTGGCGATTACTCCGAGGGTAACCGTGAGGTGTGGCGTGCTTTGGAGGAGGCGTACGAGGCGGGAAAGATCCGTTCGATTGGTGTCTCGAACTTCCTGGAGAAGGACGTGGAGAGCCTACTGGAGACGGCGAAGGTTGTCCCACACGTCAACCAGCTGCTGGTGCACGTAGGGAATACCCCGTCTGACCTGCTGGAATACTGCGCGTTGAAGAAGGTTCTGGTGCAGGCCTACTCACCCATCGCGCACGGTGCCATCTTGGGGAATCCGACAGTGGCGGAGGTGGCCGAACGCTATGGCGTGAGTATTCCGCAGCTGTGTATTCGTTACACGCTCCAGCTGGGCACGCAGTCACTTCCCAAGACTGGCAACCCGGAGCACATGCGCGACAATGCGCAGGTGGACTTCGTCATCTCGAACGAGGACATGGCCGCGCTGCGCGATCTCGATGATAGGGATTACGGCGAGTACACCGCCTTCCCCGTCTACAGCGGCAAGTAAAGGAGAAAACGGATGGAGAAAGTGACGGCTGGGCGCGACATCCTGGGTGATTTCGCCCCGAAGTTTGCCGAGTTGAACGACGACGTCCTATTCGGGCAAGTCTGGGGCCGCGAGGAGCAGCTCTCCGTGCGTGATCGTTCGATCGTCACGGTCACGGCGCTGATGGCGAGTGGTGTTCTGGATAGTTCGCTGCAGAGCCACATCCAGCGCGCTAAGGACAATGGCGTGACGAAGGCCGAAATGGCCGAGATCCTCACGCACGCGGCGTTCTATACAGGATGGCCCAAGGCGTGGGCTGCCTTCCGTATAGCAAAGGATGTCTACGAGGGGTAGTTTCCGGGCACGAGGGGCTGTATCAGAAGGCTGCTTCGCCTTCTGATACAGCCCCTCGTTTCTTTCTGGCTTATCCGAAAGCTGTAGGGATAGGGCGACTGAATGACGGAAGATTACAGCTGTAGCCAGGCGGTGCCCTCGCTGGGCAGGAGGCCGTCTTCCAGCGGAGCGCTGGTAACAAGCACCTTGCCTTCCGGCGTCAGTTCGATGGGCTCGGTTCCGAAGTTTATTACCGTGCACCAGCCGTTAGGGCGAACGAAGGCGAGAACTGAATGAGAGACCTCCACCCACTCTAGAGTCTCCTCGCACTGCAACTTGTGGCGCAGAGCAAGGGCTCGCCGGTAGAGGTTCAATGTGGAGCCGGGGTCGTTGGATTCCACGTTGACGGCATAGTGCGCGAACCAATCCGGCTGGGGCAGGTGTGGGGCGGTGCCGCCGTCGGGACCGAAACCGAACGATGAGCCCTCGTGGGTCCAGGGGAGCGGGACGCGGCAGCCGTCGCGGCCCATCTCGACGGTGCGGTTGCGGAAGAAGGCGGGATCGGTGCGGTACTCGTCCGGGATGTCGCCGACCTCTTGGAGCCCGAGTTCCTCGCCCTGGTACATGTAGGCCGACCCTGGCAGGGCGAGCATGAAGAGTGTGGCCGCGCGAGCGCGGCGCAGGCCCTGAACCTCGTCCACCTCGGCTGGGTTGCCGCCGTCCAGGAGCCACTTCTTGCCGTCGTTGGCGGTTTCGGTGACGGGCGCTCCGGGAGCGGTGGCGCCGATTGTTACGCCTGCCAGGCCATAGCGAGTGGCGTGGCGAACCACGTCATGATTGGAGAATGTCCAGGTGGTGGAGCCGCCGTGCTCGGCTACCGCGCGCAGATTGCGATCGACGACGTTGTGGAAGTCCGTGGCATTGAAGCGCGCCTGGATGAAATCAACGCTGAAGACCTGCCCGAGAGTCGAGGTGTAGCGGGACTGGCGGTGCGTGGGGACGAAGGCTTCTGCGACGGCGAAGCGCGGGGGATCGTACTCGTTGAAGACGTCGCGCCACTCCTGGTAAATGTCCAGGAGATCATCTCGGTCATACAGGGGGTGCTGGCCGTCGGGGAACTTCTCAGCCATTGGCTGCGCCAGATCATCGTAGCTGGGGTCGAGATCCTTGGTGAGGAAGTGTGCGGCGTCCACGCGGAAGCCGTCGACGCCACGATC
>RRZT011324304.1_pt1 | contig 27993 bp, 32 predicted proteins | sample 2165551 | NCBI WGS metagenome assembly RRZT01 (sample SAMN10456910, study PRJNA506462) | wastewater metagenome | biome: wastewater; feature: sludge; material: wastewater sludge; isolation source: wastewater sludge with Escherichia coli K12::gfp cells carrying plasmid... | place: USA: Moscow, Idaho... | reverse complement strand
GGTAAAATTGCTAAGTGTCTTTAACTTGCCTGTACGCCCACCCGTTATTGAGGTTGATACTGCTTTAAATTTGATGGGTCATGACAAAAAAGTACAAAGCGGAAAAATTCGCCTCGTTTTATTAAAATCACTGGGTCAGGGCTTTGTTACCGCAGAGTTTGAGATGGTGTTGCTACAAAAAGTTTTAACCGATATTGAAAGTTATTTAGTATAATACAAGTTATTGTAAAATTTGAAATTTTAAAGGTCTTATTATGTCGCAAAGCGTAGCTAGTATTAACGCCAAAACCAAAAAAAGAACCATTACTTGGCTGATTATGGCGGGTGTCGCTGTGGCGGCATGGCTTATTGTCTATCTTTCTAGTAGTGCCCCACAGGCCATGCAAAACGCCAAGACTACCGAGGTAACCCCGCAAGATTTGCCATTACCAAGCAAGATTGATACCTTTGATCAAATGACCAAAGAAGTGCCACCTTTGGAGCTTTCGGGTACCATTATTCGTGATTTACGTAGCTACCCTAAAGAATTTAAAGACAAAAAATACTTTGAAAAACATCAAAGTAAATGGACAGTTCAGGTCATGGACGTGGCACAAAATGACAGCATTACGGGTTATTTAAATGGCAGAAAAGACCGTGATAAGTTTGCTTATTTTCGCTACAAAAACAGCAAAAACGAACAACGTTTTGTGCTAACTTATGGTGTGATGAGTAGTGAGCAAGAAGCCAAGGGGGCAATCAATACCGTGGATTTTGGTCTGCCTAATACAGTAAAAGCCACCACCAAAAAGATGCAAGATTATATCACTATGGTGGATAATTATGAGCGTCATGATGAGATTGTGGATTCTGCACCAAATGCCCCACGGGCGGTTAAATTAAATCCAACCCGTAATGTTATTCCACCAACACCACCCAAAGAGACAGTTAAAAAAGAACAGCAGCCCGTAAAAAAGAGCGATAAACCTGCTACCACTCAGCCTGCTGGACAAAAAACGGGCGAGACCATAACGCAAAGCGTACCAAAAGCATCATCACAAACCAATCAAGCTTCTGCCCCTAAGCAAGAGAGAAGTCAGCCAAGTGCGCCTAAGCAAAACGAACCTAAGCGCCAAGAAGCCCCACAACGTGCTAATAATGATGATGCTAAGCAGGATAAGCCTAAGCGCCAAGAAGCAGTAGAATATGGGTCAAATACACATACCCCTCAAGAAAAGCCAAAAATCTATGAGAGGGCAGAACCTAAGGCAGAAGCGCCCAAACCTAAAGAGGTACAAGCTCCAGAAACTAACGCTCCTAAAACCCCTGGTAGTGAGTAGAGGGCAAGCTCATGACAACAGAAAATTTGTCAGCGCAAGAGGTGCTCGAGCAGCTAAAGGCAGGTAATGAACGTTATCGGCAAAATCTTACCAGTACCAAGCCGTTATCCATTCCGCCTCCCGAACTGGTCAAGGAACAAAAACCCAGTGCCATTATTTTGGGCTGTTCTGATGCTCGTGTGCCTGTGGAGCTGATTTTTGATCAGGCGTTGGGTGAGCTGTTTGTGATTCGGGTAGCGGGCAATATCGTTGCTCCTAGTCAAATTGGCTCCATCGAGTTTGCCGCTGAAAAGTTTGGTACACGTTTGGTGGTGGTGCTTGGACATAGCAACTGTGGAGCGGTGAGCGCTTGTGTTGAGACTTTGCTAAATCCCGATCAGTATTATTCACCCAATCTGCGATCGATTGTCGATAGGATACGCCCCAGTGTCTATAACCTGCATGAGATAGTCAGTGCCAGTGATAGCGAAATGGACATGAGTGAGTTTGTTAATCGGGCGGTGCGTGCCAATGTACGTATGTCGGTCAGTCAGCTAAAACACGGCTCGCGCATTTTGGAGGATTTGGTCAGTAATCAAGAACTGCTGATTGTGGGGGCGGAATATGATGTTGCCACAGGTCGGGTAAACTTTTTTGATTGAATTTGCAAATATTAGGCTTTGGTAAATCCATTTAAATTGGGCTTGTGTGAGTGAATTTTGCCCCAATTACTTTCTAGTGCATTATTTTAAACTGGAGCAATGATGAGCATTAAACAACCAAAAAATGCCTTAACGGCAGCAGGCGTAACCGATATTCCCACGCAATCCGAAGGCTTTGTCTATAATCACACCATGTTACGAGTTAAAGACCCTGTCAAATCCTTGGCGTTTTATACGGGCGTGCTTGGTATGACCTTACTGCGTCATAGCAAGTTCCCTGACGCAAAGTTTGATTTGTACTTTTTGGCAAAATTAAGCGAAGAAGAGCGTAAAAACTTGCCCCAAACGGCTGATTTGACCGCTTATGTATCTCGCCAACGTGGGATTTTAGAATTAACCCATAACTATGGCACCGAAAACGATGCTGATTTTAGCTATCATGATGGCAATAGTGATCCACGGGGCTTTGGGCATATTTGCTTTAGTGTACCAAATTTGGCGGACGCTGTGGCATGGTTTGACGAAAATGATGTGGTATTTCAAAAACGCCCCGAAGACGGTAGTATGAAAGACATCGCCTTTATCAAAGACCCTGATGGCTATTGGGTGGAGATTATTGAATTAAAGTTCTAATAGGATATTGAGTAAAAATCTCTAATTCGTGATTGATTGGGGATTTTTTATTGATTAAAAAACAAAAACCACTTTAAAAGTGGCTATCATGCAAGCATACAAAAGAAAAACTGGCGTGCCCAGCCAGAATCGAACTGGCGACCTTCAGCTTCGGAGCGTTACCCAATACAAGTTATTGAAAAACAAGAAAAAGTAACGCCCCTTTGGATTAACCGATTAAATTTAACGCTTCAATCTTTGTTGCATAATCAAGATGGGCGTATCTTTGGGTGCTTGAAATATCGCCATGCCCTAAAAGTTCTTTAACTGTATAAATTGGCACGCCTTTTTGAACCAACCAACTGGCGTAAGTATGGCGTAAGTCGTGCATTCGGCAGTTAATGTTTGTCCGCTTTTTGCAGAGTTGCCAACCCTTATTAAAACTCTTGATGTTATCGCCAGTCTTGGGATTGGTAAAAACATAATCACCACATTTATTTTGTAATCTCTTTGTAAATACTTCATAAGCACTATCATTTAAGTATTTGTACATGGTGCGTTTAGATTTACTTAACGTATTTCTAACCACAAAATGCCGTTTCTCCAAATGTACATTTTCCCATTTGAGCGTTAAAATTTCGGCTTGGCGACACCCAGTCATAACAAGCAGGGTTATAAAGTCGTGCAAGTCTTGATTATCAAAGGCTAAAGCAGACTTTAATAAGGCTTGATATTCTTTATAAGTCAAATAGTTCGGAATAACATCATCTTCCAAGTACTTCACGTTGGCAAAAGGATTATTTAACGTAATCTCAAAATCAATAGCAACACGATTAATAGCAGAGCGAACAAAGCTAATTTCACGGTTGATTGTCGCATTGGATACTTGGGTTTGATGTTGTAGTGCCCATTTTTTTATATCGGCACGTTTAAGCGTGGATAATGGGTATTGGTCAAAATGGGATAGTACAGTTTGACGATAAGCATATTTATGCTTGGTCAAATGGTAGGTTTGGTAATAACCGATGATATCGGACAATTTTTCAAAGTTCATAAAAAAATACCTATTGAACGTGCGAAATTGCACGTTCAATAGGCTGTTAAAAATTACGCCAAAGTGAGCAGATCAGGATCTTTTTCTAATAGACGCATTAAAGTAATGGCAGGTCCTGTGGGTTTGCGGCGACCTTGTTCCCAGTTCTGTAATGTCTTAAAGCTAATATGTAATTTGTTGGCAAATTCAATTTGGCTTAAACCTGTTTTGGTGCGAATTTCTTTAACATCAGGTATTTCATAAGTGAATACACGACTTGGAGCAGTTTCGCCCCGAGTGATAGCGGCAGCTTCTTGTAATGAAGCCACAATATCATCAAATAATTGTTTGTCCATGCTTTAGCTCCTGTTTGATAACATCAAGCAATTTCTTAAAAACTGCTTTTTCAGCGTCTGTAACGGTGTCTTTGACTGATTTTGGATAAACCACAATCAAGTAAATACGACCATATCCATCAGCATAATAATATAAAACTCTAACACCACCACTTTTACCACTATTACGACCAAAGCGGATTTTTCTAAGCCCGCCTGTGCCTTGTATTATGTCGCCTTTTTCGGGGTCTTTTAGCAATTCATTTTGAATTTCTAAATATTCATCATCCGAAAATAAATCTTTGATAGTTTTGGTAAAAATACTGGTTTCAATAAATGTCAATAATTGCATAGTTAGCTCCCAGTGTCAATTTATTTTATACGCCAATGGCGTATTTGTCAATATTTATTGATTTGCAACAACATTATTTGATTGTTCTTGTGGTGCTGATACCTGCTCCTGTGGCTGACTGGGTATCACTGTTCTTGTGCTGTTGTCTGTCAGTGTTGGCGGATAGCGTGGTGTGCTTGGGCTATTGTCGGTTGTCTGTCCGTTCTTCCAAACTCGCCCTGTGGCTTCGGTATAGTAACTACACTGTTCGGGGGTGAGTGTCATTAGTACGCCTTCACGATTATAAGCACTGCATTTGGTGCCTGTTTTAATAACGCCCCGTACTTGCAAATCAGGGTTAGCTTTGATGATTTCATGGTCTTTAGGGAGCATGGTTTTGTATAGTTCAATGGTGCGATAAAAATCATCTAGTTGCTTTTGGTGTTGCACTAATTGTCTTTGAAGTTCATCGTATTGCATGATGATTTGTAAGCGTTGCTCTTCTAGACGTAAATCAAACTGCTGTTCTTGGAGCTTGAGTAATTTCTCTAGCTGTTCTTTGGTAAGTTCAGGCTTTGGTTCGTCTTGGTCTTTATCTGTTTGGGGTGTGTTGCCTTGATTAAGGGCTTTGTCTGTGGTAATGTCTGTCGCTTCTATTGTGTTTGGTGCTTTATTTTCATTAAGTACAGCAGAATTTGACAGCTCATCGCCTGATAAGTTATAAATAAATAAAGCAATGCCAGCAATTACCCAAGCCAAGAAAAACCAAATACCCTTTGGAAAGCGTTTTTTATGAGTGTTAATAGTTGTGGATTTATAAAGCTTAAAAATTCTGTCTTGGGGCTTAAAATTAAATTTGGCTTCACGGTTTTGGCGGTTGATTATAGCGTTTGGGTTATCTTTGCAAGAGCCATAGCGATAAACAACTGTAGTCATGCCGTAAGGTCTAGTTAAATGATAATGCACACCAATCAATACTTTTACCGTTGGGTGTAATAGGCTTGGGGCTTGAGTGATAAAATAGAAGTCAAAACCTCTATGGCGATGCACTGTTAAGCTTTGAACAATGGGATTATCTCTACTTTTAATATCGCTATAAGGCTCAACTAACTGCACTTCATCAATCACAATGATTGAGCCGTCAGGACAATCACGCCAATCATAAGTTAGGGCACGCACATAATCAATTTTTAGGGCATTGATGTTGGTATAAATGGTGCGAACAGGTAAGAAATGTTCAAAACCTTGCTCACCTTCTCTTTTATTAATACGGTCAATGATTTCATTGCAGTAAACCACCCTTTGAAAATAGTAGTCTGGTCGTAAGTCATCAAATTCTTGTCCTAGAAAATCAAAGAAATCATTGGGCAAAATTTCCATTTTAGTTTGTAATTCATGACCAGAACCCACTTCATATTCACGATAAGAAAAATCTTCATGGAACTGCTCCATTAAAGGTTTGTTCTTGTTGTAAATTTCAATGTTTTTTACTAGATTAACTTTGTTAGATTTTTCTACTTTGTCCAGTTCTGTCACGACAAAGGCGGTTTTGCAAGAGCCGGGAACACCCGTAATTAAATGTAGCATATTGATTGACCTTAAAAAATTGCGGTCGGTCGCTCCTCGAAGCTCGTCGCTCCCGACCGCAATTTTTTTATTTGATTTTTTGTAAACCTAGTTTGCCTGCTTGGAGCGTGTGCCTAGTAACAATCGCCCCAAGTATAAGAGACATGGCGACATCAATACCTGATAAAGCCATCAGATTTAAAATTGTGCCAGAGATAGAGTTTAGATTATTTTTTAAATGACCTACCGCAACATTAAGAGCGGTTAGAGATACGGCACTACTACCAAGAGTTAGGCCAGCTCCCACAAGCACATCTTTTAATAAACCTTTTTGTAGTCCTTTAAATAAGCTAATTAGAGACATTGACACCCCCAACGATTTTAAAAGCCCCAAAACTTGCCATAGCAATGATAATGGGTTTTAACATGGCTAGTAGTTCACAAAATTTAGACCATTCAAAGAGTGTCCAACTCATAGAGTTGCCAAACAAATTAAAGTTAAGCACCATGTCGGCAGGGCATTGACCGTTAAATTTGATGTTGGTGTCTATGGTTGGTATGTCGGGTTCTTCAATATCTATTTGAGTATCTTTGTCGTTATCGTCTGTTTTGACCCACTCCACAAAATCACAAACAACGCTCGCCCAATCACAAAAAGCAGGCAATTCAAAACCGCCGTCGCTATCAGTTTTTGTATCCGTTTTTGTGTCTGTGTCTGTTTCGGTATCGGGCTTGATTGCTGTATTTGTGTTTGTATTTGTACTCGTATCGTCTTTTGTATCGTCTTTTGTATCGTCTTGTGCATCATCGCTGTTTAATTCATTTGCTAGTTTTTCTAACTCTGCATCGTGTTCGCCATTGATAATCTCGTCTTTTGCTGTATCAATGATAACTTGTTTTGCATTTTCGTTGCCGTTTTCTGCAAGTCGTTTAATGGCATCGCCAAGCTGTTCAGCTGTCATCACTTCTGTTTCTTGCTGTTTTTGCGTACACGTACCAACATGTGTCGTATAACCAAGTTGATGTTTACGATAGATTAGATTATCTTTTAAACTGTACTCGCCCACACCTGTAAAAAATTGACCCTCAATTGATTTCATTTTGCTAACAAACTCATCATAGCCATTAGCCGTAAAATTACCCCAACTTGTCGTTTTACACTCTAAATCTGGCTTAGAGTATTGTATGCTGTTATTAGCAGGATCCATGACGTAATCCACGCCCTCACCTAACAAATCTACCGCCAATGTCGCCCAGCCGATATAATTTAGGTTGCGACCAAGGAAACGGGCAATGCCTTTGGCTTTGGTGGCGATTTGCCATTTTGCTGTTTTTGTATGATCAATAATTTTGCCATCTGTCGTAGCAGGTAAATAAGATTTTTTGACAGAGTGCGTAACTGATTTGCCATCGGGACTTAGGGCATAATGATCAGAGTAGCGTATTTTACCATCTGCTGATAAATGACTACTGCCGTTTGCGGTCATGTCTTTGATTTGCTTAGTCGTGATGTTGTCAGCATGGGCAACAGATATGCACATTGCAACAAATAACAATATTAAAGACGTATTAAAAAGCTTATTAAAAGACATTTTTGGACTACTTAAAAATATTTATCATGACGATGATGGCAAAGGACAATAAAATAATTGGTATCCAATATAAAATACTTGCTTCTGATTCCATGGTTTTACTCCAAAAATAAAGACGGTATAAGCAAAACTTACGCAGTGCAAATACCGCCTTTGTTTAGCTTGAGATTATTAAGCTGAACTTGCACCACGTTTTAAGTAGCGATAGCCAGCAAACAAGCCAAGTAGTACAGCACCCAAAGTAAATAGAGCAATAACGATTGTTTTAACTGCGTCCATTTCGTCAGATAGAGCGCCACCAATTGCGTCAATTTCGGCAGCATTAGCAACACTCATAGAACCTGCAACGATAGCAGTGGCTACGCCATACTTAACAGCTTCTTTAAAGGTTGGGTTTTGTTGATTTTGGGCAGATACAACAACTGCGTTTTCTTGCTTATCCATGGGATAATCCTTTTGTTGATGCTCATTTAGAGCAGTTTTGTTGCTTTGGCAAGTAAGGTAAAAGCCAAACATAGCGCCAAAACGGTGATGATTGGGGTGCCTATTTCAACCATTTGTTGTTTGGTAATAGCGAGCTTATCAACCCAAGTCGTGGAATCATAAGCCACCCAAGTTTTGCAAGGTACATAGCCACTTTGGACGGGAGCAAGCTCAGTACAAACATAGCCAGTCATTGCAAAATTCCTTAAATCTTGTTGGGTTTGGTTAGGGGCTGCACATCAACTACTACAATTTGTGATGTTTTGCCATTGGTAACAATCTCAAAACCAAAATCAGCTTGGCAAGGAAATTGTAAGCCTTGTAGTTTCTCAAAATTGCTACTATCGCCCCAAGTATATTCAGAGACCGCAAAACCAACTTGATCGGCATTGTCGGGCTTCATAGCAGTTTGAACATACAATTTAGTGCTGTCGTAGGCTCTACCGTTATCTAGTGTGCCTTTGGAGCGTTTTGCCCCAAGTAGGGTTAAAGTTTGTTTCATATGGTTATACCTAATGTGGCATGCAAGGGCTGATGACTGGGGAGCGATGCCAAAAACTCACCAGATTTAAACTTTTCTAATATGGATAACCGCTTGGGATAGTGGTTATGTACTTTAGACGTTTGGAGTAGATTAAGTATTAGGGTGTCATCTTGGAAAAAATCCCGATAAAATTTAATGTACCGCCCAATTTGGCGTTTCCAAACGTCCAAAGACTTTTTTAAGCTAATTTCTCCTGATTTTACGATCAAAGGAATGCGGATAGCTTTAACCGCCTGTTGTGGGGCGTTGTGGTCTTGTTGGTTGTTTTGGTTTTGATTGCCTTGTTTAGCTTGAGCTTGTTCAAAGGCTAGGCAATCATCAATCAGTTTGGCGGTATAGGGATAAAAGCCCGTAAAATATTGAGTGGGGTTAATCAGGATATCCAAAGGAATAATACGCCCTTGGTTGCGTAGCTCAACTTCAGCCCTAAACCATAGACTTTCAGGGTCGCCAAGCTGACGACCTTTTTCATAGCCACGGAACATTTTACCGTTTTGGCGTTTGCCGACTTGCAAAGTGCGACCATCACCAAGATTGTATTTCCAATCGCCAAGCTGTTGGACTTTAGGCTTTGTGCCATGTGATATTAAATGAAAAAAGCCTTCACTTTCTTTTTCGTCAGCGTCTTCTACTGATGAGTAAGCTCCATTAAAGTCATCATGAGCTAAGTCAATGCGTGTGATGTTTGCTTTTTTGCAATCGCTTAAAAAATGATAAAGATTTTGTTCCCAGCCTTTGCATGCCAAAGCACAGCCAATGCCCGACAACATAACAAAAACGGTATTGTTTTGACCGCCAAAGCAGACTTTGCCAAGTGGGTTTTCAGAGCTACCAATGTTTAGGCAATATTTATAACTGTGAAGCCCTTTGCCTGTATAGTGCAAATCTGAAAAGATGTCGCCAATGTCATCACCAAAGATATAGGCTAGGCGTTCACCAATGTCATGAGCAACGTAATCTATGTAAACGATACGTTCATCATCATTTAATTCGTTATTCATATCTAGCTGAATCAGCTCGCCAATATAATCGGGTGTATTTCGGTCGTGTTTAGTTGTAATGTCGTAAATGTCCACAACAAAATTAATGTAGTCAATGATGACATGTTCGCCTTGGCTTGGCATACGCACAGGAAACATCACAGGCTTGTTATTAACACACAACATCAGTTCTTGACTGTTTGAGCGTTTTAAAATCATGTCTTGGTAATGGTTAGCGTTCATATAAACCCGTCTTAGTGGAACGTTGGTCGCATAACCCCCGTGTTACAATATGGGGGTTTGGGCAAAATCGCCCTAAAATTGTAAAATCATCTTACCGTTATATCGGTCAAGGGGTACTTTTATTGGGTAGCGGACACGATTTACACTTCAATCCTTTTAAGCCAAAACTAAGATTTGCTAATTGCTGTTTAATTCTTTCTGTCGAGAAATTGGCACAGTAATAAGTAAATCTAAGCTTTGTTTAAAAGATATTTCCATTTCAATCGTTGCCCCAACCGCCTTGGTAGGGTGTAGCACTCCTACCGCGGCGGGAACGCCTGACACACTTAGAAAATGTGGCGCGCGCCTTGGTTGCTACCAATTTTTTGTTAAACAAACCGCCCTATCGGGCATTTGTTTAACAAAAAATTGCCAGCTATTAAAAAAGGGCGGTAACACTGCTATAATCAATATGCTAATAAACCTTATAGAGTGTTACCATAATGGAAAATCAAGAAATCGCCATTATTCAAAATGACAAAATCATCAAAGTCATGCCTAGAGAGCAGTATGATCAAGCTGTTATCCAAGCACATCAGGCAAAAGCCCTAAGTAGTCCAGTGAAGGTAGAAACCAAAGTAGAAACCGTTACTACCGAACCTTATACACCCCTTGCAGAAGCAGCACATAAAAACCTTGTGGTTCCCATGCAAACCTTTGCTTTCATGATTGCCAGTGTGTTTATCGTGCTGATTTGTGGTGTAATCATCTACAAGCACAAAACAGGCAGAAAGCCAAATTGGGCGTTACTGGACTTCATCAAAACCATTTCGCTAATCGGTATATTCTTAATCTTTGTCTTTTTTGTACTGCCTAAGTAAAAGGTATTGCGGACAAAAATTAGGTTATATATAATCAGCTTAGAGACTGGTTTTAATTATCCCAAAAAGTGGATAACTAACCCCAAAAAAATAACCAAATTTTGGGATAGCCAATATTAACCCAATTTTGGGAAAAAAATCAAAGGAAAATTACAAAATGTTACAAAACTTAATAAGAATGGCGGAAAATAAGGCGATGACACAACAAGCCTTATCTAAGCGATTTAATGTTGATTATCGTAGATTGTGCGACTACAAAGCAGGTCGCCGTGTGCCTGATGATGTCTTGATTGGACAGTTGGCGGAGTATGTGGGCTATGATCCAATTGAAACTATTTTGGCGTGTAAATTGGATACAGCAGACGAAAAAAAAGCCACGCTTTGGGAAAAGTGGCTAATAAACTGGCGTGCCCAGCCAGAATCGAACTGGCGACCTTCAGCTTCGGAGGCTGACACTCTATCCAACTGAGCTATGGGCACAAACGGGCAGATTTTAGCAAGTTTTGGTGGAAATTACCATGTTTTTATTTAAATTCGTATAAATTTTTGCAATTCTTGCTAAATTTTTACAAGATATACAAAAAGTGTGGCAATTTGTCCCAGTTTTCCTTTATAATAGCAGGGTAATTTTACAATTAACCCAGAGCATACGCTCAAGGTCAAACAATGAGATGATGACATGAAAAAAATCGCAACATTATCTTTGGCGGTGCTATTGGCGTTTGGCACAATGACTAGCCAAGCCCAAGAAGCCAAGCCAGCAGCCGAAGAGCAGCCCGCAGCAGCGACCACAGCCACCGATGCTGCAGCGCCTGCTGATGCATCTGCACCAGCCCCCGCAGCCGAAGCTAAAAAAGAAGAGCCAATTCCTGAAGACAGTACTCAAGTCAAAAAGCTGATTGCCATGTATCCTGACCTAGTGGCTCGTATCTCTCCTTATGGCAAGGTTTGCTATAATGGCGAAGAGTGCGACATCAACATCACCGTACTTGCTCCTGCGGTAGAGGGTCAGCCTAGAGACGGTGAGAGCTTGTATAAGGCAATCTGTGCGACCTGTCATGACGCAGGTTTGATTGGTGCACCAAAAATTGGTACAGGCGACTGGGCTCCACGTATTGGCAAGGGTAAAGCCACCTTGTATAAACATGCCATCGAAGGCTTTAACGCCATGCCTGCTCGTGGTGGTGCAGATATTTCTGATGAAGAAGTTCACAATGCCGTGGATTATATCATCAGCAAATCTAGCTAACTTTTATACCTATAAAAAACCAAACAGCTTAGGTTGTTTGGTTTTTTTGTTGTCTTTTTTCTTTTAAAGGTGTTTTAAAATGGCAAATTTACCCCATTAAGCATTCGTACTTCAACCGATGACATTTATGAACGCTCCTGCATTATCCATTAAAAACCTTACCAAAACTTATGCCAATGGCTTTTGTGCCTTAAAGGGTGTGGAACTTGTCGTGCCACAGGGCGATTTTTTTGCCTTGCTTGGGGCAAATGGGGCGGGCAAATCCACCATGATTGGCATCATCAGCTCACTATTTGCCATGAGCGCAGGAACGGTAGAGATTTTTGGCGTGGATTTATCCAAAGAGCCAAGCCGTGCCAAGCAGTTTTTGGGCGTTGTCCCCCAAGAGTTTAATTTTAACCAATTTGAGCTTTGTGTTGATATTCTTATCACGCAGGCGGGCTATTATGGTATTAGTAAAAAGGATGCTTTGCCACGAGCTGAATTTTTATTAGAAGCCTTGGGATTGTGGGATAAACGCCACGATAAAGCCCGTGCTTTATCAGGGGGCATGAAACGCCGTCTGATGATCGCCCGTGCCTTAATGCATCGCCCCAAACTTTTGATATTGGACGAGCCGACCGCAGGGGTGGACATTGAACTACGCCGTTCTATGTGGGAATTTATGAAACGCATCAATGAAGAAGAAGGTACGACCATTATTTTGACCACGCATTACCTAGAAGAAGCCGAGCAACTGTGTAAGCATATCGCTATTTTAAATCATGGGGAAATTTTAATAAATACCCAAATGAAAGAACTTCTTGCAAAACTTTCTAAAGAAACCTTTGTCTTTGATTTAAAAAATCCTTTAGAAAATACCCCACAGTTAAATAATGTACACAGTGTCATTTTAGCCGATGATCGAACTTTAGAAATTACCCTAGATAAACATCAAGCCTTAAATGATGTTTTTGATCAATTAACTGATCGGCATATCCAAATCAGCAGCATGAGAAATAAAAGTAACCGCCTAGAAGAGCTGTTTATCAGCATTGTAGATAATAAAAACGATAAAACCAAAAAGGCGACATTATGAATTTATCAGCTCAGTGGATAGCCTTTTATACGGTGCTACGTAAAGAGATTAAACGTATTTTACGCATTTGGCCGCAGACGTTATTACCGCCTGTGATTACCATGATGTTGTACTTTGTGATTTTTGGACAAATGGTCGGCTCAAAGGTTGGGCAAATGGGCGGTGTTAGTTATATGCAGTTTATTGTACCAGGGCTTATTATGATGTCGGTCATCACCAACAGTTATTCTAATGTGGTGTCGAGCTTTTTTAGCAGTAAATTTCATGGTAGCATTGATGAAATGTTGGTATCGCCCATTTCTAAGCACAGTATTTTACTTGGTTATGTGGGCGGTGGCGTGTTTCGGGGGCTGATGATTGCTTGTCTTGTGAGTGTTGTGGCACTGTTTTTTACCAAGTTATCAGTGGCTCATTGGGGTATCATGCTGATTAGTATTTTAGCCACGTCCATTTTATTTTCATTGGCGGGATTTATCAATGCAGTATTTGCCCGTTCATTTGATGATATTTCTATCGTACCAAGTTTTGTTTTAACGCCTTTGACTTATTTGGGCGGTGTGTTTTATGCCATACAAGAGCTGTCTAGCTTTTGGCAAACTTTGTCGTTATTTAATCCCATTGTCTATATGGTAAACGCCTTTCGTTATGGGGTTTTGGGTTATTCTGATGTTACGGTAACGTGGTCGCTGTTTGCTATTTTTATGTTTTGCGTTGTTTTTTATATGGTCGCCTATCGGTTATTAAATAGCGGAAAAGTTAGATTAGGTTGATTTAATTAAAATTAAAGGTGTTATATGAGTATTCATGGCGTATTGGGCGAGCATACCAATTATCCCAAAACTTATGCCCCGTCTTTATTATATCCCATTGCCAGACAAATCGGGCGTGATGAAATTATTAAGGCAACGGGCTATCAAAGCGATTATCAAGGCTTAGACATTTGGCAAGCCTTTGAAGTTTCTTGGTTAAATCAGCAGGGCATTTCTCAAGTAGCAACCGCCCGTTTTAGCATTCCTGCCACATCGCCTTATATTGTAGAATCCAAATCATTGAAGCTGTATTTAAACAGTTTAAATTTTAGCGCCTTTGATGATATATCCAGCGTAGAGCAAACCATTACCAAAGATTTATCGGTGTGTGTTGGTGCGGATATGACAGTAAGATTATTTAATCTAAATGATGATACTTTGGCGATAACCAAACCAGTGGGCGAATGTATTGATGCTGCATTAGATAACAGTATAAAGCCATTGGCTTTAACTGCGGATATTGACAGCTCATTATTAACTGCAAGTCCTGCCAGTCAGCTTACCACTTATCGGCTATATTCTGATTTATTGCGTTCTAATTGCCCTGTTACCAATCAGCCTGACTGGGGAACGGTGCAAATTGAAATTACCACGGCTTATACTTTAGATAAAGCCCAGTTACTGGCTTATATTTTATCATTTCGTCAGCATAACGGCTTTCATGAGCAGTGCGTAGAGCGGATTTTTGCGGATTTGATGACGGTATATCAACCGCAAAATTTGCGAGTATGTGCCAATTATACCAGACGGGGCGGTATTGATATTAACCCCATTCGCACTTTTAATAATGATAATCTTAAGATTAGCCGCTTAATCCGACAGTAATTTAAAAAGCTAAGGTAACACAAAGTCCGCCCTTATGCTCATCAAATACAGATTGGTTTAAGTATAAATCAATCTGCCCCTGTTCACAAATGCTTTTTACCATAGAAAGCCCAAGCCCTGTTCCTTTGCTTTGACTGCTGTCAGAGCGATTATCGTCACTTAGCCGTTTAAAGGGTTCAAACATGACCGCATAATCATTAGGATTTACCCCGATACCACTGTCTTTGATTTGTAAATAAATGTTTTGTTTGTCGCCTTTACCAATCACCCTTGTGCCAAAATCTTGCAGTTTATGTTTGTTATGCGTCAGGCTGATATGGATTTTTCCGTGTGTGGGGGTGTAAAGCACGGCATTTTGAATGATGTTTTTAATCAGCAGTAGCAGGGCGGTTGCGTCCAAATAAACCATAAATTCGCCCTTGTCTATGTCGCTGTCAAATTGTAAGGCTTTATCGCTGATGATGGGTAGCAGTAGATTGAGCGTTTCTTTGATTTTAAGCGGTAAACTGCTTGCGCTGCTGGTGTCTAGCGTGGCACTTAGGCGAGTTAGTGTTAAGAGTTTTTCTACTAGGGCTTGGTTTTGGCTGATGGCTTGGCTAAGTTTACCCAGTCCTGCTTGCAATTTGTCGGGGTCTTGTAGGGTTTGTAGGCGTTGTACTTGCAAAGAAATGGCGGTCAAAGGCGATCTGAGTTCATGTGATGCGTCAGCGATAAAGCGTTTTTGTCGTGTGATGTCGTCTTGTACTTTGGCAAGTAGGTCGTTGATGGCATGAGCAAAAGGGTGTATTTCTTTGGGAAAGGTGTCAAGCGTCAAGGGCGACAGATCGCTACCGTCTCGTTTGCTAAGCTCACGGGTCGCCCCACGCACCGAACGAAAACTGTACCACAGTACAAAGGGCAGCAGTAGCAGTAGCACGCCATTAACCAGCAGTAGCGGGGCGAGCGAATATAGGGCGGTCATGGTCGCAAGCTCATCTTGGGCTTCGGTGCGTTGGCGGACAACCACAGTGGTATTATTTTTTTTAAGCTGATAAATTTGAAAGCTGTCGCCATTGACATGAAAATGATAAAAACCCAAAGGGGCGGACGCATAGGGATGATGGTCGCCCGCAAAAATCTCAATCCATAAGCCGTCATCATCATCGGCAGGATAGCTTTGTGGGGTGGGATTTGTGGTAATGATGGCGGTGGCCACGCTTTTAAGCTGTTCATCAAACAGCTCTTCGGTTTCTTCGTAGCTGTTTTGGAATACAAACACGCCGGTAATGGTCGCAGTCAAAAGCACCACAGCAAGGGTGCTGGTGATGATGCGTTTTTGTAGAGAAATGGGCTGTTTCACTGGGCGTTGTCCGAGCTGATATACCAACCAAGCCCACGCATATTTTTGATGGTGCTTTGTCCGATTTTTTTGCGTAAACCATAAATCAAAAATTCTACGGCATTACTTTCTACTTCCATGCCAGACCCGTACAGGCTACTTTCTAGGTCGGCTTTAGACAACACTTTATCGGGGTGAGTGATAAAACTAAGCAGCAGCATATATTCTTTGGCGGTCAAATCCAGTGGCGTGTTATTTAAAAAAGCACGTTTTTTGGCGGTATCTAGGGCGACTGATCCGACTGTCAATAGGTTTTCGGCTTTACCTTGCTGTCTGCGGATAAGCACTCGCATTCGTGCCAATACTTCACCAAGCTCAAAAGGCTTGATGACATAATCGTCCGCCCCACTATCAAGCCCCAAAATGCGATCGTCCAAGCCGTCTCTGGCGGTTAGGATAAGCACAGGCGTATCCAAGCCCCAAGACCGCAGGCGTGCCAAGACACTCATGCCGTCCACTTTAGGTAATCCCAAATCCAGTAAAATAATGTCGTAGTTTTCGGTTTTTAGGGCGGTTAGGGCATGTTCGCCGTCTTTGACCCAGTCCACGGTATAGGCTTCATCGGTTAAGGCTTCGCTAAAAATATCGCCTATCAATTCATCATCTTCGGCTAATAAGACACGCATGGTTAATTTTCCTAAATGTTTTGTTTATTGTAGCAAATGAAACTTAGCAAAAGATTAGAAACTTCACTTTTGAAAATTTGCTATAATAACCGCCAAATTTCTTTAAAATACACCAACATGACACCAGTAACCGAACTTCTTTGCCCTGCAGGCACTTTCAAAAATATGCAATACGCCTTTGCTTATGGGGCGGACGCTGTCTATGCAGGACAAGCCCGCTATTCTTTGCGTGTGCGTAATAACGACTTTGATGAAGAAAACCTAAAAAAAGGCATTGATTACGCCCACTCTTTGGGTAAAAAATTCTATGTCGTGGTCAATATCCAAGCCCACAACGCCAAGCTAAAAACCTTTATTGATGACATTCGCCCCATTGTCGAGATGAAGCCTGATGCGCTGATTATGTCGGACGCAGGCATGATTATGATGGTGCGTGAAGCCTTTCCCGAGCAGGTCATTCATCTGTCGGTGCAAGCCAATGCGGTGAACTGGGCAACGGTGAAATTTTGGCAAAATATGGGCGTTGCCCGTGTGATTTTGTCCCGTGAACTGTCGGTCAAAGAGATTGGTGAGATTATCCGTGAAGTGCCAAACATGGAGATTGAAGTCTTTGTCCATGGGGCGCTGTGCATGGCGTATTCGGGGCGTTGCCTGCTGTCGGGCTATATCAATAAGCGAGATGCTAACCAAGGTACTTGCACCAATGCCTGCCGTTGGTCGTACAATACCTATAAAGCCACCGAAAATGAAACAGGCGACATTGTCCCTGTAGAAAGTGTACCTGTAAACAGCACCCCTGCTGACAATGCTCAAGTTTTTATCCCCAATCAAACCCAAGATGACAACGCCATTAGCAATGTTAATCTAAGTGACGATTTAAATCTAAACGGCGATAGAGTGATGGGCGATGACTATGTACAAAAGCCGTCTGATGAAGTAGTGCTACTAGAAGAGCAAGGTCGCAAAGGCGAGCTGATGGCAATGTACGAAGATGAGCACGGCACCTACATCATGAACTCTAAGGACTTGCGGGCGGTGGAGCTTGTACCTGAGCTGATTGAATTGGGTGTGCATTCCTTGAAGATTGAAGGGCGTACCAAGTCGCATTATTATGTGGCGCGCACCGCACAAGTCTATCGTCAGGCGATTGATGATAAACTGGCGGGCAAGCCCTTTGATACCAGTCTAATCACTGCACTAGACGGGCTTGCCAATCGGGGCTATACCGAAGGCTTCCTACGTCGTCATGTGCATAGCGACTACCAAAATTATGACTATGGCTCATCTAAGACCGACAATCAGCAGTTTGTTGCCGAAGTGCTGTCCGTTACCGATGAGCGAATCACCCTGACTATCAAAAATAAGCTGATGGTTGGTGATGAGATTGAAATCATGACGCCAAAAGGCAATATCCGTTATGTACTAAACGCCATGTGGGACAAAAAAGGCGAACCCATTGATGGGGCGCTAGGTTCAGGCTGGGTGTGTCAGATTGCCAATCCTTTTAGTGAACTAGGCTTTGATGTGCTACAGTTTGCGCTGGTGATGAAAAGTGTGAATGAGCCGATTTATACCTAATGGTTGCAAGTGATATTATTTTCTTTTAATTTGGTTACTGTAAGGAATTTTGAATGTTTAAGGTTATTTTAATTTTGCTAAGCTCTTTAGTTTTTTCTTCAACTGTATATGCACGTGAGGAGGTTGAAGTTTGTGCTAAGTATCGTAAGTCTGGCAATTGGGCTAGTGAATGGTCTAAAGAATATAAGGTGTCAGCCACTATGTTGAATGGCAGTGAGATGAATAAAATTATGGGAGGGTATGATTATTCTTACTCTGACAAATTTGTTGTAATTTTTTGGGGCAAAAATCAGGCAACTGTTTTGAAGCTTAATGATACTTATCTAGGATATTCCAGTACCAAGGCTTATGAGCAAAATGGCGATGAATGGGAGGTTAGAAAGGGCAGCTATTGTTATTAATGTTTGTTACTAGGGCATGTTGAGCATTCGCTACATAAACCCTAAAACTCAATAAACTTGCGAAGTTGATTTGTTTTTGTGGCAAAAAGTGGATCAATCTTAATTTTCTGCATCAATGAACTTTATAATATTCCAGTATTATCTGCGTTTATTTCCTTGAAAATTTGCAATTTATCTCATTTTTTGCCACCAAAGCGAAAGTTTAACATGCTTTAATATGAATTTAATTTGTTTTTAAAGCTGAATAAGAATCAGGGATTTCCTATTCTACAATTTATCCCAAGCCACCAAAATATCGCTGAATTGATTTTAAGCAAGTTTATTAAACTTGCCTTTCATACCGCCCAAAACGAAAGTGAGCCCCCGATGTTTCATCAACATAATCAGGCGATCGCCAAGTCTCTACAAAGTCATCACCCAGTTCAGGATAAAAGGCATCACCGTCTATCGCCAAATCCACTTGGGTGATTTCTAGCACGTCCGCCAATGGCAAACTTTGCCGATACAGCTCACCGCCGCCAATGATAAAAATCTGCTGTTGCCCTGCATTTTGGGCGAGCGTTTTGCCGTGTGCGATGGCTTCTTTAAGCTCGCCAAAGGTCAGTACGCCACTGGGTGCGGCATAATCGGCATTTCTTGTGATGACAATGTTGGTGCGTTTTGATAAGGGGCGACCCAAGGATTCAAAGGTTTTACGCCCCATGATGATGACACCATTTAGGGTCAGGCGTTTAAAGTGTTGCAAGTCATCAGGAATATGCCAAGCAAGCTGATTGTCTTTGCCGATACAGCGGTTATTGTCAATGGCGACCACGTGCACCAACTTGATGGGTTTGGTGGAGGGGTGTTGTTTGTCGTTTGGGGTCATAAAAGGCTACTTTGATGAGATGCTTTGTAAGTATTGAGCATATAAAATATCAGCAAAATCACTTTCTGAAATTTCACCAATCACCAAATCACGCATGGCATCAGCAATCAGCACTTGATCAATGGTGATTTCATAATCATTTAAAGACAGGTATTCTAAGGCAATTGCCAAGCCTGTGCGTTTATTGGCATCAGATAGGGCGTGAGCAATGGCAATGCTGCTGGCATATTTTGCGGCAATTTCAAAAACGTCATTGAGACTGCCATAAACAATGGCATTGTCAATGCGAGACAGCGCCCCCTGTAATTTGCCAATATCTGCTTTGCCTTTCATACCTTTTTCAGTGCTAAGAATATAGGCATTGACTTCAATGACACGTTCAAAGGGAAAGCAAATCAACGTCATTACATATCCGCCAAACGTTTAAAGGTTTCTTTGTGTGTACGCAGCACCAGTTTGGTTTCGGATTTGATGATTTGCACCCCTTGATTACCCGTTAAATCTAGGGTTTTGCTCGGTTTGATGTGGGGGCGAGTGCTGATTGTCACTCCATATCTGCTTAATTTTTCATTCATGGTATATCCTTAAATGCATCACACCGCCACAGGTGCACTGATTTTATCATGTGATTGGTAATTGACTATCTTAATATCATCATAAGTGAAATTAAAAATATCGTCAATGTCAGGATTTAGTTGCAATTGACACAGGGGTAGTGGCGTGCGAGTTAATTGTAGCCTTGCCTGCTCAAAGTGATTGCTATATAGGTGCGTATCGCCCCCCGTCCAGATAAATTCGCCCACATCAAGCCCGCACACTTGGGCGACCATGTGGGTCAGTAGGGCATAGCTTGCGATATTAAAGGGCACACCAAGAAACACATCGGCACTGCGTTGATACAGCTGGCACGACAGCTTGCCGTCAGCCACAAAAAACTGAAACAGCGTATGGCACGGCGGTAGGGCGACTTCGCCAGCTTCCTTGGGGTTCCAGCCCGAGACAATCAGACGGCGTGAATTGGGGTTGGTTTTGATTTCGTTGATGAGCCAGCTGATTTGGTCAAAGCCGTCTGCATTGTAGCTGTTATCGGCGTTTTGGCTTGCCCCAAAATTTCGCCACTGATGACCGTACACCGCACCCAAGTCGCCTGCCTGCCTGCCAAAACGTGTCGTCTGCTCAGCGGTCGCCCATTCGTCCCAGATGGTGACTTTATTGTCTTGTAGGTATTTAACGTGGGTGTCGCCCTTCAAAAACCATAGCAGTTCAATGGCAATCGAGCGAAAATGCACTTTTTTGGTGGTGAGCAAAGGAAAGCCCTGCGCCAAATCAAAGCGCATCTGATGACCAAATACCGAGCGGGTGCCTGTGCCTGTGCGGTCGCCTTTGTCTGTGCCGGTGTTTAGGATATGGGTGAGTAGGTCGAGATATTGTTTCATAAGTATTTATTTTTAAAAGTTATTTTTGAATGGGCTGTATGTCATAAATCGGGCGTTTATAAGCCAATACCAGCAGGGCAACACCAACGATGATCATCGGTAGGCTAAACAGTTGCCCCTTACTCATCCAACCAAAAATCAGCGTATAGCCCACATCAGGTTCACGGAAAAACTCTGTGGTAAATCGGCTTAGTCCATAACCCATTAAAAACAGTGCTGACACCGCATAACGGGGGCGTGCTTTTAGGCTAAATAGCCACAGCAGGATAAACAGTAGCACCCCTTCGGTAAAGGCTTGATAAAGCTGGGACGGGTGTCTAGGCAGTAGCAAATATTCGCCTACTTGCTGAGCCAGTGGGGCAAGCTCGGGACTGTGGGCAAGCAGGTCTTGATCGGCATAGACAGCTTGGGGGAAATACATCAAATGTCCATAATCGCCACCAGATACCCGACCCCAAAGCTCGCCATTGATGAAGTTGCCAAGGCGACCAAATAATAAACCCAGTGGCACGCAAGGGGCGACAAAGTCTAGCACGGCAAAGGTGGACTTTTGGTATTTTTTGGCAAAAAACCACATGGCAAGCACCACGCCCATAAAACCGCCATGAAAGCTCATGCCCCCTTCCCAAACCTTAAACAAGTAGGCAGGATTGGCTAAAAACTCACCAAAATTATACAGCAGAACATAACCCACCCGACCGCCAAGAATGACCCCCATTGCCCCAAAAAACACCAAATCAGACACCATGTCGGCAGTAAAATCCGACCGCTGTTTACTGCGATACCACGCCAAGCCATAGGCAGACGCAAAAGCAAGCAGGTACATCAGCCCATACCAGTGCATTTGCAAAAAGCCCAAATCAAGGGCGACAGGATCGTATTGGGGGTGAACGATTGCCATAAGCGATAACTTACCAAAAATTAAAGGGGCTTATCATAACAAATTTTGCTAAGGTTTTAAATGCTGTGTTAATGAGCCTTTTCCCAATTTGCCCCGATACCCACATCAACCACAAGCGGTACAGCAAATGTAACATCAAAGCCCATTGCCTTGGCGGTGTCGTTTAATACGTTTTGCATGGCGTGCTTGATGAGTGTGCCGATTTTTTGTGCATGATTTTCGTCCACTTCAAACACCAATTCATCATGCACTTGCATTAGTAGGCGTGCTTTATCGTGGGGCAATACCTTATCCACAGCAATCATCGCAAGTTTGATGATGTCCGCTGCCGACCCTTGTAAGGGGGCGTTAATGGCGGCACGCTCAGCCCCTTCACGCACGGCATGATTTTTGGCACGGATATTGGGGGTGTAGAGCTTACGACCGAGCAAAGTTTTGACATAGCCGTATTCGCTGGCGTCATGCTTGGTGTTTTGCATATAGTCGCCAATCGCCCCATAACGAGCAAAATACCGCTTAATATAGTCCTTTGCCACGTCCGTTTCTACGCCCAGCTGTCTGGCAAGCCCAAACATACTCATGCCATAAAGTAGCCCAAAGTTGACTGCCTTTGCCGAGCGTCTTTCCATAGCAGTCACTTCGCTGATGTCTTTACCAAGCAGTTCAGCAGCGGTGGCGGTGTGAATGTCTTTACCGTCATTAAACGCTTTGATAAGCGTGGGGTCTTGGCTAAAATGTGCCATGAGACGCAGTTCAATCTGTGAATAATCCGCTGCCAAAATCACCCGACCTTGTGGGGCAATAAAGGCTTCACGAATCAGCCGTCCTGTGTCGGTGCGAATGGGGATATTTTGTAAATTAGGATCAGATGATGACAGTCGCCCTGTACTGGTTAGGGCTTGATGATAACTGGTATGCACCCGTCCTGCCGTGTCGCACGCCTTAATCAGTGCGTCGGTATAGGTGCTTTTCAGTTTGGCAAGCCCACGGTATTCTAGCACGGTGCTGGCAAGGGGGTGATCAATCTTGGATAGGGCTTCTTCACTGGTGGCGTATTGCCCTGTTTTGGTTTTTTTACCGCCTGATAAGCCCAGCGTGTCAAATAGCATCTCGCCCAGCTGTTTGGGGCTTGAGACTTTAAAGGGGGTGCCTGCTATCTCTATCGCCTGCTTTTCTAACGCGTCAATTTCACCGTCAAAACGAGTGGACAACTGTTTTAATAACTCTTGGTCAATCAACACGCCTGCTTCTTCCATGTTGGTCAGGATACGGGCGGTTGGCATTTCAAGCTGTTGCAGTAGCATTTTGGCGGTAGGGTCTTGCTTTAGATAGTCATCAAACACCATAAACAGCCGATAAGTGATGTCAGCATCTTCGCAGGCGTATTGGCTTGCTTTATCTATGGCGACTTTATCAAAGCTGATTTGTTTTGCCCCTTTACCTGCCACCTCTTCAAAAGTCGTGGTGTCAATGCCTAGATAATGTTTTGCCAAATCGTCCATATTATGACGCACCACAGACGCATTGATGACGTAGCTTTGTAGCATGGTGTCGGTCAGTGTGCCTTGCAAGGTAATGCCGTATTTGGCAAAAATATGAGCGTCATATTTGATGTGTTGCCCGATTTTGGCAATGGTAGGACTGGTCAGTAGTGGGCGTAGGGCGGTTAGTACGTCATTGATGGGTAGCTGATTTTCTACCAACAACCCAAAATCTTCGGTATGTCCGACAGGGATATAATAAGCGGTATAAGGGGCAAAGCTGATAGAGATGCCGACCAGTTCGGCACGTTGCCAATCCAAAGCGGTGGTTTCGGTGTCAATGGCAAATTGAGAAACTTGGCTTAACTCGTCTACCAATTTTGCCAAAGCATCGGGTGTGCTGACGGTGTGGTAATGGACGGGCTCTATGGCAAGGGGCTTGACTGCAGGCGTGTCCTTAGCTTGGGGCTTGTCCGCTTTGGGGTTTGGCGTGGGGATTTCGCCGTCTAACAGTTTGGCGGTTTCGGCAATTTCTTTTCTAAATTCTAGCTCGCTGTATAGGGCGTGTAGGGCGGCGGCTCGCTGTTTTTGCTTGTCCGTGCTGTTATCTAAACGCAGCTCATCAAAAGCGATTGGTAACTCTAAATCAGTCACAATGGTGGCAAGAGTACGATTTAGGGGGATTTCGTCTTGATGAGTGATTAAGTTTTTACCAACCACGCCTTTGATGTGCTTGGCATTGTTGATGATTTCTGTGATGTTGCCGTATTCGCTAAGCAGTCTGCTGGCGGTTTTTGCCCCGATTTTAGGAATGCCTGCAATGCCGTCCACGCTGTCGCCCATTAGGGTAAGATAATCAGCGATTTGGGTGGTATGAACGCCAAATTTTGCAAGGACAGCGTCTTTGTCAGTGATGGAATCTTTAAAGCTGTCTTCTAAAATCACCGTGTCATTGACCAGCTGCGCCATGTCCTTATCGCCTGTTGAGATGACCACGGGGTAACCTCCTAGGTGGGCGGTGCGTGCCAGTGTGCCGATGATGTCGTCCGCTTCAAAGCCTTCAAAGGTAATCAGTGGCACGCCAAGGGTTTGGATAAGCTGATGAACATAGGGGATTTGTACCGCCAAATCTTCGTCCATGGGCGGGCGGTTGGCTTTATATAGGGCGGACAACTCATGGCGAAAGGTCGGGCTTTTGGTATCAAAGGCGACCGCCATGTGGGTGGGGTTGTATTTTTTGATGAGTTTATTTAGGGCGTTTAGTACGCCACGCACGGCATTGGTGGGCAGTCCCGCTTGATTGGATAGGGGTGGTAAGCCATGAAAACAGCGAAACAAATAATACGAGCCGTCCACAAGGATGACGGGCGGTTTTTGGCGGTCAATGTGGGCGCTGTCAAGTGTGGCAAGGTTTGGTGGAATGCGGTTAAGGTCGGTCATGGCAATGTTAAGTTTTATTAAAATTGCCATTATACCTTGTCTTTATCAGGGTCTGCCACACTTTCGTCTTTGTGAGCAAAAATAAGCAAAATCGCTAGTTTTTCAAGGAAAAGTCGTAGGCTGATAGTCATTCTATCAGACAAGACTTTGACGAAGAAAAATAAGATTTGGCTATTTTTGCTACAAAAGCATGATATTTTTATTAAATTTTCTACAGATATTGATGGCGTGATGAAGGTTTGGTAGACCCTATAAATCATTTATATTCCGTACAACGAATGTCCTTATCAAGACAAAACATCTCATCAAATTCCGCCACGCATTGATTCTTGACCGCAAGTTTGGCTTTACCACGATTGGTATTTTCGGCACGGTAAGTTTCGGTAAAGGCACTTAGGGTGCAGACGTGCATGGTGTTTTCTTTGGGTTTATTGTCCACTTGTGGGGCAATGATGACAGGTACATTGACTTGGGTGGTTGTGGTGGGGGTTTTGGGGCTTGGCGTGGACGTACCTTCAGGGATTACCACGCAAGCGGTTAACATCATAGATAAACCCAGTAAAGCAATTAAGCGATTCATAAGTGCTCCTTAATATTAAAGTCATTGATATTATATAACAAATTGATGCCTAAAACTTAAAAAAGAGTGTTAGGTAAACACTCTTTTATGGGATTTTATAAATAACCCTCTAATTCCGAATTACGTTCATAGAGTTCGCCAATGGCGCAGTTAAGCCGTTCAATTTCTTGTTCGGTGGCACTACCCTCAACTTCCAAGGCGCTTTTTTTACAACGGGCTTCACGCTCTTTATTGACAGCAATTTGCTCATCTTTAAGATCGGACTGTGTTTCTTTGTCTAGCTTCTCCCATGTCTTATTGATGACGGCAACAGCCTCTTTATATTCTTTTTGTGTTTTGGCTAACTCGGCTTTTTGTTTGTCGGCTTGGGCTTGGGTTAGCTGGCGATCTAGCTTGGCGGACTCCTTGGCGGTTTCTTTGATGGTTTCTTCTGCTTCTTTTTCTTCATTGGCAAGCTGTTCTTGGTAACGCTGTTCTTCTTTGGCGGACTTAATGATATTGTCTTTGGATAACGCCCAACTAGCGATCGCACCCACTGCGTATTCTTCGGGGCTGTCATCCATTTTAGCAAATACCTGTTTGCCATCATCTGTGGGTTGTAGGCTGTAGCTGATGTTGGTATAAAAGACATTGGCAGCTTGTGCGGATGACTGATAATTACTGACCTCTAGTAAGTCATCAGTGTCTTTAAAAGCACCACTGACTTTGACGGCTTCGTTGATGTCGTTATATAAATCAGTGGGTAAAGAGATGTTTAAAGAGGCTTCACAAGCAACTTTGGTGCTGTTGGGATCGGCATAACTGGTGCGAATTTCGGTAAAGGAGATGTTTAATTTTTCTAAGGTAGCGCGAATGGCAGGGGTGGAAAAACTTTCTGCTTTTAGTTGTCGTTCGGCATCGTGGATAATTAAATCTTTTAGGGCGGATAACCCAACTTCATTGGAGCAGTCTACTTTCTTGGCTTTGGATGTAATGTTGCCACCATCACAAGCAGTTAATAATAAACCCATGGATAATGTTCCTACTGACAGTAGGCGTGTTGTCTTGGTGGTCATCATGTCTCCCTAGATTTGGTTGCAGTTTTGTTTCTAGAATATAACAAAAATCCCTTGGCTTTGCAACTTTAACAAAACAATGATTAACTGTTAAGTTAAGTGATGAAGGTGTGACTACGCTGGGTCATACAAAACCCGACCCAATTATGCTATAATTCCCCATTTTCCAAATACCTAGCAAAGCACCATGACTCATCAAATTCAAATCAACACCCGCCGTACCTTTGCCATTATCTCGCACCCTGACGCAGGTAAAACGACCATGACCGAAAAGCTCCTTTTGTGGGGGCAAGTCATTCAAAAAGCAGGCGAAGTCAAATCTCGCAAGACTGACAAACACGCCACGTCCGACTGGATGAGCATGGAGCAAGAGCGTGGCATCTCGATTACCACGTCCGTCATGCAGTTTCCTTATAAAAATCATATGGTAAACCTGCTAGACACCCCAGGGCACGCGGACTTCTCTGAAGATACTTACCGCACACTGACCGCTGTCGATAGTGCCCTGATGGTCATTGATGGGGCAAAGGGTGTAGAAGAGCGTACCATTAAGCTGATGGACGTGTGCCGTATGCGTGATACGCCCATTATCAGCTTTGTCAATAAACTTGACCGTGAGATTCAAGACCCCTTATCCTTGCTTGATGAAATTGAAAATGTCCTAAAAATCAAGTGTGTGCCGCTAACTTTTCCCATTGGTATGGGGCAGGACTTTGTGGGTGTGTATCACATCAAAGAAGATAAGACTTATCTGTATAAAAAAGGCTTTGGTAGCGAGATTACCGAAATTGAAACCAGAGACGGCTATGACCATGCCGATATCAAAGAGCGACTTGGCGAGCTGATGTGGCATGAGTTTGAAGAAGGGCTGGAACTGGCTCAAATGGCGAGCGAAGATTGGGACGTGGACGAATTTTTAGCAGGTAAGCAAACGCCTGTCCTATTTGGCACGGCATTGGGTAATTTTGGCGTAAACATGGTGCTAGATACCCTAGTTAGCTACGCTCCGTCGCCCAAAGACCATGAAACGGTGGAGCGGACAGTTAAGGCAAGCGAGAGTGAGTTTACGGGTTTTGTCTTTAAAATTCAAGCCAATATGGACCCCAAGCACCGAGACCGTGTCGCCTTTATGCGTATTTGTTCTGGGCGTTATGAGCGGGGCATGAAGATGAATCATGTGCGCATCGGCAAGGAAGTACGAGTGTCGGATGCACTGATGTTCCTAGCAGGCGACCGTGAAGCGCTAGAAGAAGCCTATGCTGGCGATATTATTGGCTTGCACAACCACGGTACGATTCAGATTGGTGATAGTTTTACCAGTGGCGAGAGCCTGAATTTTACAGGCATTCCGCACTTTGCTCCTGAGCTGTTTCGCCGTGTGGTGCTAAAAGACCCACTCAAATCCAAACAGCTACAAAAGGGCTTGCAACAGCTGTCCGAAGAAGGAGCAACGCAAGTCTTTATGCCGCAGATTAACAATGATTTGATTTTGGGTGCAGTAGGGGTGCTACAGTTTGAAGTGGTGGCACATCGCTTGGCGGAAGAATACAAAGTGCAATGCACCTTTGAACCTGTGTCCATTGCCACGGTGCGTTGGGTGCATTGTGATGACAAGGTCGCCTTTGAGAAGTTTAAGAAAAAAGCCCATGACCAGCTGTCGGTGGACGGTGGCGGTTATCTGACTTATCTTGCCCCAAGCCGTGTCAATCTACAGCTCATGCAAGAGCGTTATCCTGAAGTGGAGTTTCG